>Ga0207674_10000015_pt1 | contig 183445 bp, 194 predicted proteins | sample KBSCornC72_FD_184303 | JGI IMG/M metagenome (GOLD analysis project Ga0207674, IMG submission 184303) | Corn rhizosphere microbial communities from Kellogg Biological Station, Michigan, USA - KBS Corn C7-2 (SPAdes) (version 2) | ecosystem: Host-associated > Plants > Roots > Rhizosphere > Soil ...
GGGCTTGCTACTAGTACCCTCGAGATACCACAGCGAGTCATCAGCAACCGTCATCTGTCCGGGATTCGTATACCCGGAAGCAAGGGGGTAGGTGTTAACTGTTGCGGACGCCGAAGCCGTTGGCACTACCGTTACTAATGGCGCAACAAGGGAAAGAACAAACGACACTGCATATAAATAATACTTGCTATGAGTAAGCCTAATGTTTAGCTTACGATACGTAAATCTTCCCATGGTACCTCCCCGCTTATGCTTGCATCATAGCTCTCCAAGACGCTTATCGCAACATCTGCCGGCAAAATCACTAGCAAGTTCGGCTATGCCAAGTAAAGAATTGTGCACCTATATATTTTAGTACACCACTCGAACTGTCTAGTTTGAAAGACGGACGACTTTGAAACGAGTTTATAAAACATAGTACAATGGCCGTAAGCATAAGCTTGCTTATAAACACGAGACGACTATGGATCCAGCGAAACAGCAACCGCCTGCAGGCACTCCTGCCGACCAAGCACCGGCGAGCGAGCCGGTCCCGCCCAAGGACGCCCTAGAAAAGACAAACGAACAGCTTGCCAGCGAGCAGGCCATAGATGCAACTTCGCCGGATGGCACTCCGAAAGTCGACGAAAAGCCGCGTAAGGCGCCGGGCCCGCTCAAGAAGATATTCAAAAAAGTTGATGTCTACCTATTCGCGTTCCTACTGGCCGTCGTGGCGGTTGGCGCCTTCATCCTCATCAGCTACCTCAATAGCCAGCATGGCCCGAAGGAGCCGACGCTTAACACCGAGCCGCTGACACAAGACGCGCTCAAGGCCCTGGCTAATTCCAGCGCCAGTGTCGGCAGTTCCGCGCAGACGCTGACCGTGCAGGGCAACGCGATCTTCTCCAACCAAGTGCTTATCCGGGGCACGTTGGGCGTAGCCGGCGCTATCCAGTCCGGCGTCAGCATTACGGCACCAAGCATCACCGCAACTGCAAGCGCTAATCTGGCAAATACTCAGGTCAATAGTCTGCAAGTCGCCGCCGGCGCTACCGTCCAGGGCCCAACCAGCCTGACAGACCTCACCGTCTCCGGCAGGAGTACCTTCGGACAGCCTATGACCGCCTCGCAGATCACAGTCACAAACCTTATCTTGAGCGGCAACGCTGTGGTGCAGGTCCCCAACCACCTGGCCTTTACCGGCCCGACACCGCACCGCACCGCATTCGACCCCGCGGTACTTGGTGCCGGCGGAACGGTAAACATCAACGGCTCGGACACGTCCGGCACGGTCAATATCAACAGCGGCAACAGTCCGATTGCCGGCTGCTTCGTATCGATTACGTTCGCACAGCCGTTTGCCAAAGTTCCGCGCGTCATCATCGGCCCGGTAAACACTGCCGCCGGGGCACTGGAGTACTACGCCACCGTGACAACGACGGGCATGAGCATCTGTACCGACAACGCGGCCACCCCCAACCAAGTCTTCGCGTTCAACTACTTCATCGCTAGCTAAATAAGATCCGGCGGTAGCCGGTAACGTCTTTAAGCGCACCCCGCTACCGCACAGGGACGTCTTACCGTGCTAGGAACTCGGCCCGATGATCTTCTCTATACCGTCGAGCGTATCCTCGCGCGTATGATGTTCGCCTGGGATACCGCTCATTTTCTCCATCACGTTGAACTGTTGGCTGAAATATTGGATGAGCTTTTTGGCGTTGTTGTAGTCATCGCGGTCTTCGTTGCTCAGTTCGCTTTCGCCGATAATGGCGATGATGCCTTTGAGCGACTCATACTTCTGCAAGATCGACTGCACGCGGACGTAGAGCTGGTAGTGGCGCTTGCCCACTATTTCTTCCACGAGTAGGCTGGAGCTCGATTTGCCGATATCGACTGCCGGGCGGATGCCCTGGGCGGCCACGTTGCGCGACAGGACGATGGTGCTGTCTAGCTCATGCTGGATCATCTGCACGGCGGGGTCCGTCAAGTCGTCCGCCGGCACGTAGACAGTTTGCAGCGCGGTAATCGAACCGTGTTCGTTCGAGGCTAGGCGATCCTGCAGCGATTTGACATCCCGGAAGATCGTCGGCTGATACCCGCCTTCCGCAGGAGTCTGGTCGATAGTCGTCGAGACTTCGTTCTTGGCCTGAATATACCGGTACATATTGTCCGCAAATAGTAGGATGTCTTTCTTGAGGTCGTCGCGAAAATGCTCGGCCAGGGTGATGGCGCTCAGGGCAATCAGCGAACGCTGCACGGGGTTCTCATTCATTTGCCCGAAGAACATGCAGGTGTTTTTCAGCAGGTCGTTCTCCTCGAGCGTCTTGTAAAGCTCATGTCCCTCGCGGATGCGCTCGCCGATGCCGGCAAAGATACTCAGCGCCCCGGCGCCCGTAGCGACGTTGTTGATGATCTCCATCGTCAATACGGTCTTGCCAACGCCGGCGCCGCCGATAATGCCGATCTTGCGGCCTTTGACGAAGGGGGTGAAGAAGTCCAGCACCTTGACGCCCGTCTCGAGAATTTCATCCGGACGGTTCTTGAGCGAGGTCTCCTGGAAGTTGGGCCTGAAGATAGTGCGGCGCTCCATCTTAGCCAATACGTCATCGGGTAGCTGCGGTTTGCCATCTATTGGACGTCCCAGCGCGTCCCATACCCGGCCCACCATGTCCATACCAACCGGAATCTCAAGGCTGTGCCCGCCCGGAGTAACTAGGTCACCCGTTTTGGTAATTCGCGAACCGCCGATGTTTAGGCACACGGCGGTATCGCCGTGCTCGATGGTACTCACGATCAGGGGCGTCTTATCGGCGTTATTAACGTAGACCATGTCATTCAGCTTGGGCAGGTTCTCGTCAAACTGGACCTTGATAACCAGGCCCTTGATAACACGAACGACGCCCTGGCCTTTAGGTACTTTAGCCGTATTCATCATTCATCATCTCCCGCCGCGCGTATTTGCTTCAGACCGGCTAGGCTCTCCTTAAGGCGCACATCAACCAGAGCACGCTTCGCACGGTTGTACTGTTTGCCCAAATCCTCAGCTACTTCAACAGACCGTTCCTTGGCGGCCGTCATTGCCCGGAAGCGGCTCGCCAGCTGCGCCAGTCTGCTGTCGTAGATAAACTGTGCGAGCGTCAAGCGCAGGACCGATGATTCAAGCTCGGCCGCGACCGCGTAGGCGCTCGGCTCGAAGATGTGGTTCTTCTCGGTTATCGCATCGTCGCCCACCTCGCTCAGGTTCGCGATGTGCGCTTTGGCCGACACCACGTCGCCAAGATCCATATCGACCACTTCCTGTTGGGAAAGGGAAATATAGTTTTGGTAGAAAATCCGGCTGCGGCTGTATTTTTTGATTTCATGGATTAGCGGATCGACGTTGATAAAGTCGGCCTTCGGGATATCAAAATAGATCTTGTAGGGGATCTTGTACTGATTGAGCTGCTGTAACCCGTGGTGCCCGATGACGATAACGTCGTGCTCGTCAGGCTTATAGTACTGGCGGAAACGCTTGATCAGGCGCTGGTCGATATCGCCGCTCAATCCGGCACGCGAAGTGATAAGAATCAGCACTTCTTTGGAGGAAGGCGTTTCATCTTCGCCGCGGCCAAAGTTGAAGACCGCATCGACGCGGATTGTTTTATAGATGTCCCACACCTCCTTGAAGAACTGGTTGCTGATAAGGACCCTCGACTTCGTCTGCATGATCTTCATGCTCGACATACTTTCAAAAGCACTCGTCAGGCTGACCATGCTGCGCATCGTGCGTTCTTCGGCCTGGATTTCGAGCGGACGCCTCACTTCTTGGCCTCCTGCGCGGCGGCCGGGGTTGGAGCAGCCTTATCGGTAGGTTTAGGCGGCGCTGGAGCAGCCAGGTCAGTCGGTTTGGGCGGCGACGGCTTCGCGCTGCTGGTCGTAACCTTTGCCTTTAGCTCGTCACGCAGCGCGTCAAAGTTGCTTTGGTCATCCTTCTCAACGACCTTGGCGCTGTAGTCCTTGACTAACTGCTTCATGGCGGCAATATCGATCTTGTCATCAGGGGCGGCGTTGAGGATGATATCCAATATGAACTGCTGATCCATCAGGCTATAGACTTCGCCGATCGACTGCGTCATGGCTACGAACAGATTTTTACCCTTGTCGTAATCAGCTTGCGACTCGGGGGACAGTTCGGTACCGAAGTGAGCGTATTCTTCCGCCTGCTGGTAGCCGGCTAGCGTTTTGCTGAGCGCCGACGCCAGTTTCTTCTGGCGCTTGTTCTGGCCGACGCCGCCGACACGCGTAACACTGAGACCCGTGCTGATAGCGGGACGCATCGTGTCTTTGAAGACGCCCATGTCAAGAATCCACTGCCCATCGGTCATCGACATGACGTTCGTTGGCAGATAGGCGGTAATGTCCCCGGATGGGGCGTAGACGATAGGCAAGATGGTCTGGCTCGCGTGGTTGCGCTCCAGGCGGCCCGCCCGCTCCACCAGCGACGAGTGCGTGTAGAACATATCGCCGGGATAGCTGTCGCGGCCCGGGCTAACGCCCGCTAGCAATGAAATCTCGCGGTACGCCTGAGCATGATTGGTCAGATCGTCGTAGATAATCAGCGTATCCATGCCGAGTTCTTGCCAAAAGTACTCGCCGTGCGCTGCCCCGATATAGGGTGCCAGATAGGTAGACACCAGCGATTCGAACATGTTCGTCACGATAACAATGGCCTTGTGCATGGCGCCGTTCTTTTCGAGGCGGTCTATCAGCTGCGCCACGTCGCGCTGGCGTTTGGCAATCAAAACGTAGATGACCGTGATGTCGGTATTCTTCTGGTTAATCGCTATCTGGGTAGTCAGGGCCGTCTTGCCCACCTTGCCATCGCCCAATACGGCCATGCGCTGGCCGCGCACGAGCGAGAACTCGATATCGAGTAGGGTTATACCTGTCTCCAATTGCGAATCCAGGAGCTGCCGCTCGTAGAGCATGGGAGCGTCATGGAATACATCCCAGGTCTTGTCCGGCGTGATTTCCCCTTTCCCATCAATAGGGTTGCCGAAAATATTCACCACCCGGCCGATAAACCCTTTGCCGACTTTAGTCAGCAACTCGTCATGCTGTACGACGCATACCATGCCGACCTCCAGTACTGCCGTATTCAGCTGCATGACGATAACATAATCTTCGAACACATGATGTACGTACCCGCGGCTGCCATCCTCGAAACGGATAATCGCATGAATATTGATCGGCTGGAGACCGCGGATTCTCACTAAGAAAGCATCTATGCCGACGATCTCGCCGACCAGGCGTCCCTCCGCCACCAGTTTTTCGAACATGCTGTCCCGCACTAGATCAGCCCCTCGATATCATGAACTAATATGTCTGTTTTGGATTGGAACAGAGAGCGCATGCTCAGATCGTACACATGCGTCGGCGTCCGCACATAAACGCCCCCGATGAGCGCCGGCTGGAGGCCGACTTCGATAAGCGCGAGCGGCTGTATCTCCTGACGGATCCAGGCAACAAGCGCCGCCTTACTCTGCGGGTCAATAGCAGTAGAGAACGTCAGGTGAACAACCGGCGCTTTCTCTTTGAAGAGCTTGAGCTGGTGCCGGCATGCGGCGCGCTGATCGTCATCGGCCAGGTCTATCTGGTTCGCCGTCAGAAACTCGTCCAGGTTGTCGCTGATAGCAGGCAGCCGGTAGCCGGCTGCTCCAGAACCGCGGACCTTCTGCGATTCTAGGTCGGCATCCACCGCCTCTATCTCGCGTAACAGCCGCGCCATGTCAACCTTACTGGTCAGCGCGGGCGGCAACGTTATACTCGGCACCGGCTGGCTCATAGCCGCATGTCCTCTATAATTGCCTGCTTCTTGGCCTCCATCTGCGCGATGATGTATGGCAGCTGCGCCTTGATATCGAACTGGTCGCCCAGTACCTCCATCAGATAGTGCTCCACGATTCTAGCCATGTTTTCTTCGTAGGCTTTCAGGATGGCCGCTTCCCGCTCGGCCGCCTTTTGCTGCAATGCTTCAGATAGCGCCTGACGCTGCTCCGCGACCGTCTCGGTACTTTGCTGCAGCGCGCTGAGCGCTGTCTGCTGCGCCGCTTGCATCGCCTGGTCATAAGTGGCAATCTGCTCATTGAGCTTGCCCCCCATCTCTTTCTTCGTGAAGTCCGTCAGCTGCGTAATAGTCGCCGCCAGATCCTGCCTGAGCGACTGCGCGTCCTCATTGATAATGCCCTCGAAGCGCAGAATGCCCCGGTTACGCAGCTCGGCGCGGAACTCATCGCTGAACAGGTGGTCTATATCCTCGGCGGCCATCGCTACATAATCCGCCTTGGTCGCATGCTGCGGCTGCGGTATTTGCGGCTGTTTGTGCCCCCTGCCGGTTGCTAGAGCCGCTATGATCACCGCCAATAACCCTACGGCGACCGTCACCACCAACGCTAACGTCATATCGTTCCCACCCGTGAGCACCTCATCATAACTTTAGTAGTAAATATACCGCAAATAGGCCAACAGTTAAAACCAGAACGCTGCTCAAGATAATCGTAATCAGCCCACGGAAGATAGATCCTTTCGACAACGGGTTGCGGCCGATAGAGACCAGGCTATTGCGGACGCCGGAATAGAGAATCACCATGGCAATGATAAGACTGGCTCCCGTAATGCCAATACTCAGGTACGTTCGGAGCGGGCCGATTGGCTTCTCGGCAATGGCCTGCCCTAGACGCTGGAGCACCTTCGGCAAGTCCACCTTCGTACTGAGCTCGTCAGGATTGTGCCCGATATGAATGGCAACCGGTATAAGGCCGAGCCTGACCGCCTGGGTGCTGCCGTCGCTGCGCTTCAGCTGCTCCGTGCCCAAATCTACGGATGTATTGTCAAAGGGAGCCGCCGCCCGTCCGAGCACTGTTACGCCGGTTGTACCGGCGTCCATAGCCACTCCATCAACAGCGGATATTGTCAGGTAGTCCCCGGCCCGGATTGGCCCAGCCTGATTGCTTACGAGGACATTATAGGTGCCCGATGTAGCTACGTACACTTCGTTGCGCAAACCTGCACCCGAGATAGTAAATAGCAGTGTATTAGGATCGACGGTGACGCCGTACATATCGGCCACCTTTGTCTGGCTGACCGCCATAACAGTATTCGTACTGCCGTCTACTAACTGCACTATCGTGCCGTTTTGTAACGGACTTACTGCGGCATAGCCCTGCACGCTTCCCTGCGTGGCGTCTTTCGTATCGGCACTGACGTGTGCAGGTGACAGAAAAGTGGCGGCAAGCAGAACACCGCTACCGAAGACTACTAGCGCACGTACAACCGAAGTAGTCAGGATCATCCGGCTCGTGTGTAGGATAACTCGTGTTCGCATGGTCCCCTCTTGCTGACAGGATGCTGGTAGTTTTTCTGTCTATGGTCACATTCTATTGTAATACACCTTTCATTCCGGTGAAAAGCAAGCAATACCATAGGCGACTATCCCCTGACAGCAAGTTGACGGCGTATACTACTAACAGATGCGTAGCAACAATAAGACTTGGTTAGTGGTAGGAGCTGTGCTGTTCATTTGTGGGCTTTGTGGTTTTGCGTACCACGCTTACCAGGACAATCAACGCAAACAGCAACAGGCTCAATTGGATCTGGAGCTCGTGAACTGTGAACAGCAGGCGCAAACTTACCTTCAGCAATATAACGCAACTCCGCTTCTGCCCCAGCACAATGAATATCTAACCGAGTACAACGACGCAGTTAGTCAGTGCAAGCAAGAATACTAGTGCCGATGGAGTCGCTTGTGACTCATCACGCTTATGCTATTACGTACTAAATTCTACTATATTCAATTCCGCTAACGCGAACTATAATGTCCGATAAGTTGTGGAGTAGGACACAACCCAGAGGGTAACAGCAAGGGCGGGACTTCAGGGTAAAAGGTGTTATTAGCCACAAGCATTCATAAACAATAGCGCCTTACCCAAGGGCGCTTTTTTGTTGCCTGACCTGATATAACCGGTTGCCACTTAACAAACTGTCAGCGGAAAGTAGATGGGGATATAGTCTAACGGGCAAAATGGACGTCTTCGCAGCGTAAGTTCGGGGTTCGAGTCCCCTATCTCCACCAACCGTGTGCGGTTTGTTCCTTAGTGCTTCTAACCTTGGAACGAAGGTAAAAAAATCAAGAGCCTCCTTTAGAGGAGACTCTTGCCACCTTCGCAGCGTATGGCTATATTTTAGCAAATCGTACACCAAGGGGCAATTGTGTCCTCGTGAAAGGCGAGGTCTATTAAAAGCGCCCTCATTATGGCTATAGATACTTGCTACACACGGAATACTAACTCCTTGACTTTCGTACTTTTTAAGAGTATATTGAAAGCAAATATGCGGTATACTTCTAAGCAATTCAAGGAAGAATACCCGGATGATGAGGCTTGCTTAAAGGCCGTACTTCGCGACCGCTACGGCGCCACCTGTCCCCGTTGCGGTGTCGTCGGTGTGAAGTTCCACCCCATCACGGGACGCAAAGGTTTTGTCTGCTCTGAGTGTGACCGGCATATCTATCCCTTGGCAGATACTATCTTCCGTAAGTCCGAGACAAGTCTGTGGAACTGGTTCTATGCCATCTTCCAGTTCTCAACACACAAGAACGGCTACGCGGCTACGACGCTGCAACGCGAACTTGGCGTGACCTACAAAACCGCATGGCGCATATGCCGGCAGATACGGCTGCTCATGGCTCAGGAAGGGATTATGCTTGGCGACAAAGATACGCCGGTTGAGACTGACGAGACGTATGCCCCGAGTCGCATACACGCCCGCAAGTACGGGCGCAGTAAGAAGCAAGCCATTTTTGGCATTGTCGAGCGCGACGGACTTATCATGGCGAAGCATGTCCGGAGCACGGGCGCACGGGTGCTTATCCCCGAGATCGAACAGGTGGTATCCAAAGAAGCTACCGTTTACAGTGACGAGTTTGGCTCGTACAAGAGTCTGAAACGGCGCGGCTACTCACATACCACCGTCAACCACTCACAGCTCGAATATGTACGCGGGACAGCCTATACCAACACCATCTAGGGGTTCTGGGGGAATTGGAAGAATACCCTCTCAGGCACATATCACGCGGTTAGCCCGAAGTACCTGCAGAGCTATGTAAACGAGTTCGTGTTCCGCTACAACCTTAGGGCTGTTGCGGTTGCTCCGGTTCTTTTGGAGCGGGCTGCGAAGCGCGTTTGATTAGGCGTTTGAAGAGTTTTTTGCTCATCATCCTATTCTACCCTCACCAGTGACCAGTGACTATTCGGATAGATACTTCCTTTGCGAACGCAAGAATTAAGGCGCCGAACGTACCGACAACCATTCCCGCTAAAAATCTACCATGTTTTAGCCAAATCGCTTCCGCTAGCCCAATTGGAAAGAACCAAATCTTATCTATAAGGTCAGTTCCTCCATTCTTACCCCTTGTGACCCTAAGTACTCGGCCTTTAGCACCTTCATCTGTTGGTCTATCTTCATAAATGTATCCCTCCTTTACGCAGTCTTCCAATATTCCATATGCGTATATTTGACTGTAATTGAGCGCCTTGGCGTAATCACGAATTAAGGCAGTTCGCTGAAGCTTCAATACTCTAATCCCAGATTCATTCGTGTCGTCAATGACAGAAATATCCTTAAGTCTTTCATTGGTTAGCGTTTCGAGATATGTAGTCATTCGCCACATGTTTACTATTTTTTTCATATCTTGAATTATAAAGGTGAACTTCCTAAAGCGAAGCATTAGTGGCTTCCTCCGTACTTGCTGTCAGGAGATAGTCGCCTGTAGTTTTACTTGACCGTTGTGATATTTTATGATATCCTATCATCGTATTCGTCCAGTGGGATGAATAAGTTGTTTTCAGTCGAAGGATATCAACATGTCAACTATGCTTGGGAGCCTTTTTTGTTGTATCAGTTGCTTGTGGTTTCTAGGAATCCTGGTTTGTCTGTACGGACTGTTTGGAATGCTCTACAACCGACGGATGCAGACCCGGAGGAGATGGCCATTCCAACGCCTGGCAACCCTTGTAGGGTTTATTGTAGTCGTTGCCTATATCATATTGAGATGAGGTGAATCGCATGCCTAGAACACTCCACTTCACTGAGCGGTCAGTAGAAATTCTAAAAAGTTTAGAAGTGTGTTTCATAGTCTGCGTCCAGGAGCCGGATGAAACCGAATGGGCTATAGTCCACTGCCGCGATAGTACCGGACACGTTGAGTACCGAACGACCATCTTGGTAGCCGAAGAAGTTGCAGCGCAGCTCCGCCGTCAATCGGATGTCCGATCATTCCATAGTGGCTTTGACGTGAACTTAGCGAAAGTCACTAAAGTCATCGTGAACTTTTGGATGATGCGCTCGCATAAGCGGCTCGGGAACACTCATGCCTTAGGATTCGACTATGGAATGTACGTGCGACTCTCGCATGAAGAGTTCCAAAACAGTGGAGGGCTAAAAACCTTCTGACGAATACACCCGCCGCATGAGGTTGGAATAAGAAAAGTTTGCCGGCAATCTTGCTAGCAGTAAAATCTCTTTTCTTTATCTCCTATCCTCGTGCGGCATCTTCATGCTTATACAACTATGCCGCCGCCAAGCACTCGCTCATCATCGTATACCACCAGTGATTGGCCAGGCGTAACTGCCCGGACTTCCTCCGTAAGGGTAACTTCTGCTTTATTGTTCTTTAGGTCTAATGATCCGTGTACGAGAGGGGCGCGGTAGCGAAGTCGCATCTGGTACTGCTTACTCGGCTCAGGAGCATCGTTTATCCAATGTAGCGCCGTAAGGGCGGCCGTCTTATGCCACAATCGCTCATCCTGCAAGTCGGTCGTCACGTACACCTCATTCTTTGTCATATCTTTGCCAATAACGTAATACGGCAAACCGCCGCCGACATCGAGACCGTGCCGCTGCCCGATGGTGTAGAAGATTGCCCCGTCGTGCGCGCCGATTTCCCGCCCATTCTGGTCGATAATAGCCCCGCGCGGCTGTTCGCCGAGCTCATGGAGGAGGAATTCTTTGATACCGACTTTGCCGACAAAGCAAATGCCCTGGCTGTCTTTCTTCTCGGCAGTCGGCAGACCGAACTTCCGCGCCGTCTCGCGCACTTCTGCTTTCGTCTTGAATTCGCCGATCGGCATCAGCGCATGCCGCAGCGCCCCTTCTGTCACCCGGTACAGAAAATACGTCTGATCTTTATCCTGATTTTTAGCAGTGAGCAACTGGCCATCCTGGATGCGAGCATAATGACCGGCAGCGATCATATCCGCACCGTCAGCCAAGGCGGCTTCCAGGAAGAGCTTGAACTTCACTTCCTGATTGCACATAACATCCGGGTTAGGCGTCAGGCCGCGCCGGTAACCGTCGAGCATGTAGTCGACAACCTTCTGCCGGTATTCCGCCTGGAAATCATACAGTTTGAAAGGAATACCCAGGTGTACGGCGACGCGCTTGGCGTCCTGATAGTCTTCCTTCCAGGGGCAACGCATGCCAGGAAAATCCTGGCTCCAGTTCTTCATGTAGACGCCCGTGACATCATAGCCATGATCGCGAAGCACCGCGGCAGTAACCGACGAGTCGACGCCGCCGGACATCCCGACAAATACTTTAATATTCTTCGCCATATCCGTACTATTTTAGCAAATATCTCCTGCTTCCTCCAGATCTACTGTCGCTATATCTATTGCGGCAGTAGACACTGGACGTATAATAGATACTATGGTGAACATATCAGATTTCCTACATTCTCTGTCCCACGTATTGCGGCACCCTGCCTGGCAGAACCGTCGGCGGCCATTTACGTATGCCGCAATAGGTGACAGCACCGTCGAGGGCGTGGGCGCCTCCAAGCCGGCAAAAGCGTACGCGGGTATTCTGTACGCCATTATCAAGCAGAACTTCAAGCACGCAACGTACTACAACTTCGGTGTCAGCGGAGCGCGGGCCATCGACGTGCTTGAGGGACAGACCGAGAAAGCGGTCGCCGTACGGCCTGACCTCATCACGCTGTCGGTAGGCGCAAACGACATCGTGCGCCGCACGTCGCTCGAGGCATTCCGCGCCTCCTTAACGGCGCTCATTGAGCGGCTCCAAGCAGAAACGGAAGCGATAATCGTCATTACCAACGTCCCTAATTTCTCCCGGCTGCGCTCGGTACCGCGCCTGCTAAAGCCGGTAGCGCGGCGGCGTATTGAACGATTCAACGCAGCCATCCTGGACATCGCCCATTCCCACAACCTAATCTACATTGACACATTCCAGACAAGTACGGTATTCGCGCACAACTACCCCGAGGCTGTGGCCGGCGATAATTTCCACCCCTCGGATTTCGGCTACGCCCTGTGGGCTAGTACGATTGCCGCGGCCATTCAGGATAAGCTGACCCTGCTTAAATTGGGCAATTACCGTCCCGCATCCAACTAGGATCGTGCCTACGACTGCTCGCGGCCCTCTTCGATAGCATGCCGGATGGCGTATAGTTCGTGCCGTCGGCCCAACCAGAAGGCGACGAGCAGCAGCGGGATGATCAATAGTAGAAATGGCCACGGAAAGCCTAGTCTATTAATGCCGGGGGCGGTAGTAGTCGACGAGTTGCCATTCACCAAACCGCTGATCTTGCCATTGGCAACGCCCACCACCTGCAAGTAAGCTGACACGTTGTCAGCATCCGTTGCCTTCACTAGCACCGTATACACGCCGGACTGCGTGTAGGTGTGATCCATCGTAACGACTCCCGGAAACGCGAAGCTTTTCAGCTGCACCCCGCTGCCATCGCCCCAGTCGACACTGAGTGCATAGGGCCCCGTACCGCCGCTAAGCGTGAAGGGCCAGGACAAGACGCTGCCCGGGTTAGCGCCGCGGCGCGCATAGTTGCTCGTCAAGGTAATACGCGGACCGAAGGCGACGAATTGCGCATCATTGAAGGTAACGCTCACGACATTCGAATCCGGCCCTTGCTGATCGAGCGAGTCATACACACGAGCGACCAGGTCGTTCTGGCCGCTGAAGAGATCAACCTTCAGCGTATAGCTGCCGCTATTACATACCGTCGAGCCCGTAAATACGTTGTTCGAGAAGGTCTTTACTAACAACCCCGTCTGGCATAAACCGCTCACCGTGATGGGCGTGCTCGTAAACACTTGGCCGTTCCCCGGTACGCCGATCGTTGCGGCCACGGACGGTGGCGGGCTCGGCACGGTCGCTTCTAAGCCCGTCGGCCCGGACTGCGGATTCTGAGAAGATCCCAGCGCCTCTATACCCGGCGCCCACACCACTGCACAGAGGACAACGGTTATGGCCAGGCATACGGCTATGGAACGTTTCATGGCAACTCGCTGCTTTCTGCTTCCACCTACCAGCGGTACGGCCACGATACCCTAACGACGACCGGCCTTCTGGAGAATGCGACGGTTATAGGCACGCACCAGTTTGGGAAGACCAAAGATACAGAGCAGGATGAACACGATAGCAGCGACGGCTGCTATGACCAAGCCGATCGGTACAACGTAGAATGTCGTTGTCCCGCTGACGAGCTGCCCATTCGTCCCGTAGCCAAAATTACCCACCAGGGTATAGGCGCCAAAAGCCCCTACCTTATCCAAGTTGACCGTAAAGCGCCGTATGCTATCAGGCAGCACGTTACCGCGCGGCGTATCGCTATTGATCTCGTACGTTGCCAGCTGCTTATTGCCGCTCTTCAGAATAACCTTGCCAAACGGCTGTTCTTGAACGTCGCCGTCGTTTCTGAAACGGGCCATCGCCGAGAGCTTGCTACTCGACGTAAAGATAACCCGCGGGCTTCCCCCGTCTTGGGATACATCGAAACTAGCAAGCTGCACGTCTTCTTTGTAGGTTCCCGGCACGCGAACGAGAATAAGCGAACCAACACTCGCGGAAAGCATGACGTTGCTATCGCCGCTTGCTGAAACAGGCGCGAACCGGACCGCTCCGTAGTAACCACCGCCCGTAGTGCCTTTTGGAATGGTGATCGATACCTTCACCACCTTTTCCTCGCCGGCCTTTAGCGTAACATTACCCGTCGGCGCAACGAACTGCTTCAGGCTATGACCGGGAACTGTTTGGCCTGGGTCGAGCAACAGCGCCGGCGTACCGTTCTCGTTATTGCCGGCCGTAAAGTCGTTGACAATCGCCTGCAGCGTCACCGGAGTCCCCGTGACATTTTGGACGTAGAGCTCGATAACCTGCGTGTCGCCGGGGTTCATCGTCAAGTTTGTCGCTACCGGCGATACCTTCAGGCCGTCACTGCCAGTAGACGTACTGGCCGCGAACGCCAGCGGAACATAAAGTGACGCTACCCCTAATAGAGTTACCAAAAGGCTGATGAACGGTGCAAGCATATGCCGGACCATGGTTGTTTCCCTCATTATCTGACCTCATACTAACAAACCATTAGAAATTTGCCAAACAGACATAGGTAAGTGTGGTAGCATACACTCCTGGCGCTTGGCCTTTAGCGATGTTAATAATGTAGCTGACTGTTAACTTTTTGTACACATCCGCATGCGTGACGCTCGCCAGTAAATCACCGGATACGAACTGGTACCAGTCTGCGAGGGCGTAGTTAGCAGCGGGCGCCATATCCCCTGCCCCTTGCGGGTCTTCGCCGACATCTGGCGTCGCATTGCGCACGAGGTTGAGTCCGAACTGTCTGATCCCCGGCCGCGACACATCCCGCACCGCCATCGCATCGATAATGTTATTGCCCGACGTCATCGTCGTTCCGTAGCCCCACAGCGCAAAGCCGTTAGCGGCGTTCGAGGCCGTCACGAGCTGGCTCTGGGCGGCGGCCGTCGCCGTACTCGTCAGGTCGCCGAAGTTGATATAGTTGCCGCTTGCCGTGGAACAATCAAAGCCAGTGATCACGATGCCGCCGCAGAACAACAAGTACGGCGGGACCGTCGTACTGACGTTTACCGGACCTCCGATCATCATAGCCAGGCCGGCGAAATCGGTTGATGGTCCGCTTGCGTCACCGCTCGCGAACGTCTGTATCCTGCCATAGAACGGACCGCTGGCAGATGGGTTCGTAACATTCCCGAACGTAAAGCTCACCGGGCCGCTTCCCGAAGCCGTCGGGGTCCTCGATATGACAATCGTATTCGCGTCTGTTGCCGCCGGCAGGATAGAGAAGCCCGTTTCTCCGCTTTGGCCATCTAGTGTGGCCACAGCGATATTGAAGCCGACCGGGGGGTCGCATGCTTCGATCGAAAGCGGGCTGTTGGCGCACAGCTGCAGCTCAACCGATCCAAGCGTCTCCGACGCAGGCATGGTAAAGCTCAGGACATACGATGCGGCCATGCCCGGCCTATTGTCATTCATCTGCAAGCTCCGCTGCGGCAACTCGGCGCCGTACACCGCCTTCGAGAAAACATATACTAGTCCCGCTGTGATAAGCGGGACTAGTATGACAAACCGCAGGAAAGGTGACTTACGGCCTATCTGTCGTATACTGCCCATCCATTACATTCTAACTTAGAATGTGCCGGTCGCGATGAGCGAGTACGTACCTGTGTAGATAGCAGCAGGCGTTGTCAGTGAAGCAGTAGCGACGAAGGTAGCGCGGTTGTTCTCGTTCAGGACGGCGCCCACTGTATGGAACAGCTCAGAACCGAACGAAGACAGCACACCCGCGTCATCAAACCCGTAAGTGCTGCTAGCATTGTATGTCGCTGGACAATTGTTGACACTGCCGTCTATGTAAGGAGTTGCGACAGTCGTATTGGCGCCATGCGCGACACACATACCGAAGGCGGCGTTACCAGACGTGTCGCCAGCTGCAATGGTGACCGGCGACGCACCAACAGACGTGATGCCGCACGTAGCTCCACCATCACTGCTCAGGCTGCCACAGACCGCGGACGAGTTCGTGTTCTTCATGAGGACGGCTGCGCCATGCTGTGCGTTCGTTGCCAGCTTCGTATAGACGCTCGCAGGATAGACGGTCGTGCCGTCAAGGATAACGTTCGTGCCTATTGTCGTACCTAGGCTCAAGTTAGGAGCGGTCGCGTTTGTACAGTTGGGGTCGCCCGAGATGTCAGCCGCTGACGCGCAGAAGGTCAAGGATTCCATGACTCTTACGGTGATCGAAACGGGTGACGCGGTCGAGAGTGCGATGCCGCCGTAATCGATGAAGGTTCCCTCGGTACCAGCCGCGTAGGTAGCCGGGCTGTTAGCGCCGCTGTCATTCGCGTAGGTCAAGATACGGGCATAGAACGACGTATTGTTCAACGTGGGATTCGCGACACCGGAAATAGTGAAGATAACCGCCGTGTTGTTAAGCGCCGTGCCGGTAGCGTTAGTGAGCTCAAGCGTACGATTCGAGTTAGCAGGAGTTGCTGTCCAGGTACCTGTAAGCCCCGTATCGGGCGATGTAGTGGTATCTACCGTGACGCCGCTGAGTGAAAAACCTCCCGGAAGCGTACAGCTGTCCCCGATAATTGGGTCGTTGCTACAGAAGTCAACGATAATGCCTTTTACCGTCGCGTTCGATGGAGCGGTAAAGGCAACCTTGTAGTTTACCCCTGTTGCGCCGCCAGTAGAGTTGCTCATGGTGATGCTGCGGAACGTTACCTGCGCGGCCAACGCATTCATTGTCAGTGCCGGAAGAAGTCCAAGCGTCATTAGGGCCGCAGCTGCCAGGACATACCCTGGTCGACTGAGCCATCGTAATCGTGTTTTCATCAATGCTACCTTTCTTTTGTTTGTCTTTTCTAGACGTTTCACCGGAATCTTATCACGCTTATCCTAACCTTTGCAAGTCCCGGGATTCAACTTATCCACAGCGTCAGAACGTACTGGTAGCGACGAGGATCTGGTCGAAGGTGTACGTCCCGCCGGGTGTCGTATTCGTCGTATTAAAGATATAGGAGACGGTGAAGTTTGTCGTGCCACTGCTTGCACCGGACGTCAGCAGCGTGTCCGATCCGCTCGCTGGGTAATAGTACTTATTCGTCTGATTATAATTTGTATCTATCGACAGCGCTGAAAGGTCGCAAAAGCCGCTCGTCTGGCAGGCTGGGTCGTTACTTGGCCCTGCCAAAGCTGCCGGAATGGTATTCGCTACCAGGTTCATGCCGAACTGTTCCTGTGACGAGTTTGAAGCAGTGGCCGACCCGGACGTCTGCATGGTATAGGCGCCGTTCTGCGGCGGCGGCGATTCGGTCATTATCTGGTAGCCACTGGCGAGGTATGTCGCGACTGAGAAGGTCGCCGTGGCAGTAACCGTCGTGCCGGCAGTAAGCGTACCTAGGTCGACATTGAGCGGGTTAACAATAAATGTCAGCGAGGGAACACGGTCGGTATTGAACCCTGCCTGCGCCTGATAGTTATTGCTTGCCGTATTGCCCACGCCTAGCTCGCCGACCGAAGTTTTGGCGCAATAGTTGGCTGAGTGTTCGCTCGTGCTCGGGTTACTCGGATCACACAAGGCACCACCGGTGCCAAAGAATACTTCGTTCACGCCGTAGCCAGACGAGCACGACTGCTGATTCGGATTGCACGAAGCGCTAACATGAGGGACCATCAGCAACAGGAGTACTCCGAACGTACCCAGGCTCAGCAGTGCTTTGAGGCGGGCAAGGACCGAGCGCATAGCTTACCCTATTGTGCTGTATCTGTGATAAAAACTCAAACCCGTTTACGCTTATTCACCTTTGGGGCTACACTTTGCATTGGCCGCGGCACTTCTTGTATGCTTATCATAAGGATAATTGCGACCCAATGAATACTACGAATGAACCGCCCAAAGAGGACACGAGCATCAATTCTCTCGAAGCTCCCACAACGGTCGTGCGGCCTTCTACCACCGATGCAACCGGCGGGTCAATTGAGACGCACCCCGCAGGCTATACCACTCCAACGGACAGCGGGTCGCCGAACCAGCCCCGGCAAGCCAGTGGCATACGCGCCATCTACCAGCGTTTCAGCATCTATCTCTTAGCATTTATATTACTGCTTGTTGTCTGCGGCATTGGCGCCGCCGTACTGTATCTGCGGGACGAAAGCGCAACGAGTAGCCTGCCGTCACAGCCGCTGTCGCAGAGCACGCTCGACCAGCTCGCCAACAATGATGTCAGTGTCGGCGAGCCGAAGCACACGTTAAGCGTGCAAGGCAACACGGTCTTCAGCGGCAATATCCTCACGCGAGGTAATCTCCAGGTTGCCGGAACGCTGCAAGTAGGCAGCGACCTGACGCTCAATGGCATCCGGGTCAGCGGCAACAGTACATTCGACGACGTACAGGTAACCAAATCGTTAGCGATCACCGGTAACGAAGCAATCCAAGGTCAGTTGAACGTCCAGCAAAACCTAAGCGTTAACGGCAGCGGCACGTTCCGAGGTGCGATATCTGCTCCGTCTTTGACCGTTGGCTCGCTGCAGCTCTCAGGCGAATTAGCAATCACGCACCACATCACGGCAGGCGGCAGCACGCCTTTGCGCAGTAACGGCGCCGCTCTGGGCAGCGGCGGAACAGCGACGGTCAGCGGTTCCGATACGGGAGGTTCAGTGACTATCAATACCGGCACTAGCCCGACATCGGGCTGCTTCCTTACCATTACCTTCACCTCGAAGTTCAACAGTATCCCCCATATTGTCATCACGCCGGTCGGATCGGCGGCAGCCGGCCTCGGCTACTATATCAACCGTTCGACAAGCAACTTCAGCATTTGCACGACGACTGCCGCGCCGGCTAGCACGACATTCGGCTTCGACTACATCGCCTTCGACTAGAGGGTAAATGCGACGCCCCGGGAGCGGAGCCGCCTGCGAACGTTTGCTTCTTGTCGTTCAGGCGAAAAGAAGAGGGAGGTTATACCTCCAGGAAAACCGTGACGATGTTGCTGCGGACATACATAACGCCTCCGGATATGCGGATTTTGAGCGGACCATCCTTGGTAGCTACCGCCAGTTCGCACGGGTTAAGCAACGTAATGAAATTGTGGTGACGCGGCAGGATATCGAACGCGCCCGTTCCATTGACGCCCGTTACGCTGGTCGCCTCACCGTCGTAATACACGCGAAACGGCGACCATACCTTCACATGCAACCGATCGGCCTGCTCCCGGGCAGGCTGTGCCGACACGTCCTTCTTGTCATCGACAAGTTGCCCCGTGCTTGCGTCCTGCCGCATGGTCATATGATGATCTCCTCGATGCCCTTTAGTGTATCACTGAGCGTAAACGATTCGCCCTTGAACGCACTTTGGTTTTCGACGACGTGCAAATGCTGCGAGAAATACTGGATGAGCTTCTTGGCTTTGGCATAGTCCGCACGGTCGGCAGCCGAAAGCTCGTTCTCGCCGATGATAGCGATGATGCCCTTCAGCGATTCGTATTTCTGGAGTAGCGCTTGCACCTGGACGCTCAGGACATAATGCCGGTCGCCGACAATGTCCGGACTCAAAAGGCTGGAGCTGGAACGAATGAGGTCCACCGCCGGACGGACACCCTGCTCCGCTACTTTGCGCGACAGGACGATGGTCGAGTCGAGTTCGTGCTGGATCATCTGCACAGCCGGATCGGACAGGTCGTCGGCCGGCACGTAGATAGTCTGGACGGCCGTAATCGAACCCTTGTCAGAGGAGCTCAAGCGATCCTGCAGAATCTTGACGTCAGAGAATATCGTCGGCTCGTAGCCGCCCTCGCTTGGCACTTGATCGAGCAGGGTCGAAACCTCGTTCTTCGCCTGCACGTACCGGTACATGTTATCCGCAAAGAACAGGATGTCCCGGCCCTGTTCGTCACGGAAGTATTCCGCCAGTGTAACGGCGGACGCGGCAACGAGAGAGCGCTGGGCAGGGTTCTGGTCCATTTGACCGAAGAACATGCAGGTATTTTTGAGCAGATCGCGCTGTTTGAGCGTCTCATACAGCTCGTGGCCTTCGCGGATGCGCTCGCCGATACCCGCAAAGAAGCTCAAGCTGCCGCCAGTTTTCGCGACGTTATGGATGAGCTCCATCGTCAATACGGTCTTGCCAACGCCGGCACCGCCGATAATGCCGATCTTGCGGCCTTTGACGAAAGGGGTGAAGAAGTCAATGACTTTGATACCCGTCTCGAGAATTTCCGGCTTGCGCGCCGTGAACGATGAGACGTTTGCCGACGGGCGGAAAATACTGTGCCGCTGCAGTCCGGCAGCATCGACCGGACCGGCACCATCGATCGGGCTGCCAAGCGCATCAACGACACGGCCGATAAGCGCATCACCGACCGGGATCTCCAGGCCCTTGCCCGTTCCCGTCACCGCCATGCCCTTCTGCAAACTCCGGTCGGCCTGCACGTTCAGGCAGCGGGCTTGCGTCCCATTCAAGCTGTCCACGAGCAGCCACGTATGTCCCTCATTCTCTACGATAAGCAGCTCGTGCACTTCCGGCACCGCGTCGTCAAACTCTACGTATATAACCAAGTCATGGATGGCAACGATGTGTCCGCGGTTCATCGCAGCACCACTCCTTTGCTCAGGCCGTTGATCGTCTCCTTGAGGCGCTCATCGCCAATGGCTCGCCGGGCACGATTGTATGCCAACTTTGTCACCTTTTCTGAGTCGGTCGCCTTCTCCTTGGCTACGGTCATGGAACGAAAGCGGCTGGCATATTGCGCAAGTTTTGATTCAAGGATCGTCTGACTCAGCGCAATCTCTACCATTGAGCGTTCGAGGTGGGCGACGACGGCAAAGGTACTCGGCTCAAAGATATACGTCTGTTCATTAATGACATCTTCCTTGTTCCCCACCTGAGCGCCGGCCTCGGCGACGGCCGTGCGCAGCTCAATCTTCTTGATGTCCTGCACCATCAGCGAGACATACGTCTGGTAGTAGACCGTCGTCGTGCGGTAATCGCGGACGAAGCGAACGAGCGGTTTGACATTGATATTCTGGTCTTGCGCCGGCAATTTGAAGTATTTCTTGAACTGCACGCCCGCCTGGATGAGCTGCAGCGCGCCGTGGTGACCGATGATAATGATATCTTGTTTGGCCGGATCGTAGCCCTTGAGCATCCACTCGATGAGCTTTTGGTCAATATCGCCGCTGAAACCGCCCTCGGCGGTAATGACGATAAGCAGCTCTTTGTCGATAACATGGCCTTTGCCTTCACGGCCGAAGCGGAACAGGCCGTCAACCCGAAGCTGGCTATAGATGTGCCACAGGTCGTCAAAAAAGCGCTGCGAAGACTGCACCTGGTTCTTGATCTGAGAGATGCGCATACTGGCAAGACCCTCAAACGCGCTCGTCAGGTTGACGATGGTCGCAAGATCGGCCTTCTCCTGGGCTAGTTCAGTAAGCTGTCTCATCTCTTGAGCTCCTGTAGACTGGCGGCTAGCAGATCGTTACGCAAGCGATCGAAGTCAGCCTCATCCGCGCCATTGGCAAGCACGGTACGCACGTTCGCCTTGAGCGCTTTGATATCTATGAGCTGATCTTCCTTCAGATTAAGGATAATGTCGAGCATGAGCAGCTGGGCTAGGATCGGGTATGTCTCATCCGGCGCCTGGTTGAATAACTCGTACAGGCGCTTGCCGCGCTGCAGATCTTTTTGCGCTTCTAATGCCAGTTCTGAACCGAAGTGCGCGAATTCTTGTGCCTGGGCGTAGGCGTTCAGCGCGGTGGTCGTCTGGGCGGCTAGTTGCTTCTGTCGGTCGCTCTGGCCGAGGCCGCCAACACGCGTAACGCTCAAACCAGTGCTAACCGCCGGCCGCATGGTGTCGCGAAAGACCTTCATATCCAATATCCATTGGCCATCCGTAATAGACATGATGTTCGTCGGCAGATAGGCGGTAATGTCGCCATCGGCAGCCAGCACGATCGGCAGAGCCGTGAGCGTCTTGTGGTTGCTATTGATCCGGCCGGCCCGCTCAAGCAAGCTGGAGTGAGCGTAGAACATATCGCCCGGGTAGCTATCGCGGCCCGGACTGGAACCGGACAGAAGCGAGATCTGACGGTAGACATGAGCGTGGCTGGTGAGGTCGTCGTATAGGACCATGACATCGGTATCGCACTTCTGCCAGAGATATTCGGCCATAGCGCAGGCGACATACGGCGCCAGGTAGCTCACGACGAGCGATTCAAACATCGTCGAGACGACGACAATCGCGTGCTTCAACGCGTCAGTGGCCGCCAGTTTTGTGAGCAGCTGGTCAACGTCACTGCGCCGCTTCGCGATCAGCACGTAGACAACGATGACGTCACTGTCCTTCTGGTTCAGCGCAAGCTGCAGCGCCAGCGTACTCTTGCCCGACTTGCTATCGCCGAGAATAGCGAGGCGCTGGCCCCGGACGAGAGGGAACAGCTCGTCCAGCACCATAAGGCCGGTTGGCAATTGCCGGTCAAGCGCTTCGCGTTCGTGAAGGCTCGGAGCTCGGTTGAATACCGGCCATGTAGCCTCCGCGACAATCGGCCCCTTGCCATCAAGCGGCTCGCCGCTTACAGAAACAACGCGGCCGATAAACCCTTTCCCGACTTTACTGACCAGTTCGGTATGCTGGACGACTGCCGTCATGCCAATACTCAGCAATTTTGCCCCTAGGTGCAGTATGACGACCTGATCCTCGAGTATAAGACGGACAAATCCCTTGCTGCCATCTTCAAACATGACGAGCGAGTGCATATTAACCGGCTGCAAGCCACGCACACGGACCAAAAACGAGTCAACGCCGATCACTTCACCGACCGGCTGGCCCGCTTCCACGAGACGCTTAAAATGCGCGCTATCGCTCACGCTGTCTCCTCGGCCGGCTGTTTATTCGTCTTCAGAGGCTCGTCTGTACCTATAAGCGCCTGGAATAACTGCTGGCGATGCTGTTGCAAATGGCGGCGCAACGAGAAATCGAAAAATTTGTTTGTCGTCTGGACGGTACAGCCCGCACCAATAGCCGGTTGCAATCCGACGCGCACGAGCGTGCCCCCGTGCACATTGTCGCGAAACCACTTGACGACCTTTTGCAAGAATGCCGACGAGGGATCAGCGGCAAAGCTGACATGTACCACCGGTGCATTCGTTGCTACATCTGCCAGGAACTCCTGGAGGTGTTGCCGCGTCGCCTTATCGAGCAGGTTTAGTTTATTTTCCTGCACTAACTCATCAAGCAATCGGCTTGTCTTCGGCAGCTTCGTCTGCGGCTGCCCGGGCGAGCGAATGACTTCCTGATCCAGATACGTATCTAGAGCCGCCAACTCGCGGCGTAAGCGCGACACATCCGATGGCGTCATAATCAAAGCGGGGACACGCAAGTGGACAGACTCTTCCATACGCCTCAGGCCCCCCGCTCGATATCCTCGATAATCGCTTGCTTGTTCGCCTCCAGTTCGCCAGTGATATATTCGAGCTGGTCGCTCAAGTCGATCTGATCGCCAATAGCCACCATAAGATAGTGGCTGACTATCTCGGCAGTATTGTCCTGAAGCCGCGTGATGAGCTGCCGCTTTTCAGTGTCCAGTTCCTCCTGAAGCTGACGGCTGAGCGCCGTACGCTGTTCCTCGATGGCCTTATTCGTCTTCTCGATCGACTCGATAGCCAGTTGTTTGGCATCAGAAATCGCCTGTTCGTATTTATTGAAGGCCTCCTGCAAGTTCCGGGTCATTTCGGCCTTCATGTACTCGTTGAGCTGAGCGGTCGTCAATCGCAGATCCTGCTGCAAGAACATGGCGTTCTCGTTGATGATCTTCTCAAAGTGCAACCGGCCGCGGTTGCGTAACTCCTCGCGGAACTCGGTATTGAAGATACGCTCGACGTCGTCCTCCGCCGCTTTGGCGAAGTCATCGACGATATTCTTGCGTCCGCCGCTCCCTGCGCTCCCGAGCCGCACCGCTACCCAGATGAAAGCGATCGCCGCCGCAGCCAGGACACCGAGGATACAGCCGAGCCACCAGATAGTCATGTTTGTTTATCCCACCCGCATGCTTACGCTTATAATCTCAGTAGTAAATATACCGCAAACAGGCCGATTAGGAAAATGATCAGACTTGTGAACACCACTTGCAGCATGCCGCGAAATACTGACCGTTTCGCAAGCGGATTGCGACCAATAGAAATCAGGGCGTTTCGGACGCCGCTATAGAGCATACTGCCAGCAATAATCGTGACGAGGATTAACACGGCAAGGCTGATGTAGACCCGCGCAGGGTCGACTGTCTTGTGGGCAATAGCCGTGCTCGCTATCTGCAAAAAACCGGGCAAGTCGCCAATACCATGGCCGCTCGCTGGGTTGGCGGTAACAGCGACATCCACCGGGAGCAAACCGATTACCGCCGTCTGTGTACTCCCATCACCCTGTTTGAGCGTTGCCGTACTCGTACCTGTACCGCTGCCGTTAAAGTTTGCCGCCGCGCGTCCGAGCACAACCGCTTCGCTGTCTGCCGCCTTCATACCGATGCCGTTGAGTGCCGAAATCGAGATATAGTCGCCTTGGTGGATCACCCCGTTCTGGTTGCTCACAAGTACGTCATAGCGGCCGTTCGTCGCGACGTACACCTGGGCACTCGTCGTGCCGTCCGATAGAGCAATCGGCGCGTCACTCGCAGAAATGGCGACGCCGAGCATCGCGGATACGGTACCGGTTGTCAACGGTTCTACCTTGCCCGTAATGCCCGCCGCAGTTCCGACGATCATACCCTGGCGAATGGTCGCGTCAGTCGTATAGCTCTGGGCAATTCCTTCCGCGGTTGCCGCATACACAGACACCGGAAGCGCCAAAGCCAGCAGGCTTCCCACCAGACAAAGCACCGCTGACCGTACAGCCGTAAGCATATTGTCTTAGTATAGCGAATGACGAAGTTGCTAGGCAACGAGGGTGGCTAGCATGTCAACTGTCCGCTCTAGATCGCGTATTTTCGTACCGCGACCCATCGTAAAGCGCAGGCTGGCCTGGGCGTTAGCCTCCGTTATACCCATTGCCGCTAACACGTGCGACGGCTCTTCGTCGCTAGCCGCACACGCCGAGCCGGCCGCCGCCATAATACCCGCCTCGTCCAGCGCCATCAGAATACGCTCATTGTCATGCCCGCAAAGGGTGACATGAATATTGTTCGGTAGGCGGTGCTTGCGTGAGCCGTTTATGATAACGCCTGGCAGCTTTTTTTCAAGCAGATCAAAGAACTGCCGCTGCAGTCCAGTTAGTCGCCGCATTTCTGTACCCCGCATCTCCTGGGCAATAGTCAGTGCCGAGCTAAAGCCTACAATGCCCGGGACGTTTTCAGTGCCGCTCCGCAAGTTCCCCTCTTGCCCGCCGCCGGCAAGCAGAGGCGCAAGCGACGTTCCGGTACGCACATAGAGCACGCCGGTCTGCTTTGGCCCGTATATCTTGCCGCCGTTCAATGTCATGAGGTCGACGCCGAGGCGCGATACGTGCAGGTCAAGATAGTTTGCCGCCTGCGTCGCATCGGTATGCAGGTAGAGCGGCAATGTATTGCCGCGGTGGCGCCGCGCGTCCCGCGCGCGGCCAATGAGCGCCGCGATATTGCGGATGGGCTCAATAGTGCCGACTTCGTTATTGGCGTACATAACGCTCACTAGCACTGTTTCGTCATCAATGAACCCTTCCAAGGCGACAAGGTCGATCGAGCCATCCGGCTGCACCGGCGCTTCGGTGAACGGATATGCCCTGGCAAGGGCGAGCACCGATTCGTGCTCCACGGCACTTACGACAAGCTTGCTCCCCGGGAATCGTTCCATAACTCCATGGATAGCCAAGTTATTTGCTTCAGTACCGCCCGCCGTAAATACTATCTCCGTCGAGCGCGCGCCGAGTACCCGGGCGACCTGCGTCCGAGCAGCTTCTACGGTTGCCTGAACATGCCTCGCGGCGGCGTAGGCCGCAGAAGGGTTAAAAAATTCCTGGTGGAAATAAGGTCGCATCGCCCGCAGGACCCGGTCGTCTACGGGTGTCGCTGCGGCATAATCAAGATATACGGCCATTTGTTCCAGTATACGGTAAGAGAATTACGCCGTTTCGGCAAAGCGCTGCAGTTCAACCCGCATACGTTCACAATAGAGCCGGACCGCTTGTAAAAAGTTCTGTGCTTCCTGCCAGCTTAGTCCTTGATAGCTATTGCTTCCCTGTGACTTCACAACACCGGTTGGCCGCACATCGTAACGGGTCGTCAGAACCTGGCGCTTGCCATGGGTATCCGTCCATTCCTCATGCCATACCCACGTACGTTCGTCCAGACAGAAAAATTCGCGGCGTGAGCCTTCCGGTATCGGCCCAAAGATATCGCCACCAATCCGCGCTTCGTAGTGCAACAGCGCTCGGTGAATATCGGCACGCTTCTGCTCCTCCTTGCGTGCCCTTGCGTGATGAAAGAGATTAAGCTGCATGGCCTAGCTCCTGAGACGCATCGCTCTGACCCTGGGCATGCCACTCCTGGCGGGCCCGCGTTATTTCATCAAAGATCTGGTTGACCGTCGCCCGCGACTCTTCTACGCTAGGAGCGCCAAAGGAAGTATCCGGCCGCACCGTTGCGGGCGCATCGTATGTGCCAGGACGATCTTCCGCGTGCGTAACATTCTGCGAGCTAACAGGTTGCTCCGGTTGCCGAGCTATACCTTGCGCTCCATCGCGACGAGCTTCAAACAGTTCCGTTGCATCTATGACGTTTCGAGGGGTGGAGTGCCCTGTCTGCTCCGCCGATGGCATGACGCCGTGCATGGCAATAATGGCGTTCGCTGCAGTCTCGGCACGTTGCTTCGCTTCAGCAAGCATGTATAGCCGCTCTGTAGCTAGCTTGTGCAGTATTTCGTTGCCATGGAGCAGCTCTGCGCTTTGGCGCGGTTGATTATAAGATGGTGCTGTATTGTATGATTTGCCCATACTGCTCTACCTCTCAGATCCCGAACAAGTGGCGAGCGTTGCGCGTGGTAGCAGCTGCCAGTACCGAAATGGTCGTACTCCGCTGCCCAGTCAGAAACTCCGCAACTGTCCGAATGTGATATGGCTCACATATTGTACCTCTGTATGGAACAGGAGTCAAGAAGGGAGCGTCCGTTTCAAGGAGTAAATGATCTTCCGGAATGGCGCGGTAAACGGCTTGTTGCTCGGGCTTTTTAGTGAATGTTGCGATGCCGTTCACGCCGATATACAGGCCGTGCGACAATGCGCGGTCGAGGTTGGCCTGGGTATCGGTAAAGCTGTGCAGCACGCCGCGTATACGTTGGCCACCTCGCTGATATTCCTCAAAAACCGGCCAGAAGTCGCGAAACGCTTCGCGGACGTGGAAAATCACCGGCAAGTTGTACTCTAGCGCTAATTCAATCTGGAAGCGGAGCAATGCTACCTGGTCCTCTTTCGTGGAGTGAGTATAGAAGTAGTCAAGTCCACATTCTCCTATTGCGACGACTTTCGGCTTGCCTAACAGTTCGCGAAACGACCGCCGTGCCGTCTTATCCGTGACGTAGCGTTTGCTCTCGTGCGGGTGAATCCCGACAGATGCCCAGCAGTTCTCGCGGTCCTTTACAAAATTAACCGCCAGAATGCTGTCTTCCAGATCGCAGCCGACACAGACCAAGCGGGTGACGCCAGCTTCACGCGCGCGGCCAATGACATCGTCCGGACTCGTATTGCCCGCCTTGGCCCACAGTTCACGCGTTGCCGCCTCGCCACCCGACAAGCCGACAGATTGGATATGGCAATGGGAATCACACAGCTCCATACCCGGCAATTGTACCATCCGCCGCCTAGCATCGACCGCGGACGGATCCGCGCTAGCTCTCTTGTTTCGGAAAGAGGGTCGCACCCAACGGCCGTACGATGCCCTCGGAGAAGACGCCGCCGATCTTGCCCGCCGCTTCAGGCAGGAACGGTTCGATCAAGGCGGCAATCTCTAGCAGGCAACCGGCCTGGTAAGCCAAGACTTCGCGGAGATGAGCTTCATCACCGGTCTTAGCGATCTCCCAGGGCTTTTCTTCGTCTATGTACTGGTTTAGCCCGCGCACTTGCTCCCAGATGACATCGAGGGCACGGTCAAAGTGACAGGCTTCGAGCGCCGCTTCATAGGGAGCTATATCGTGCTCAGCTGGCGGGATATCACCGATCAGTCCGTTCTGGTATTTCTGGATCATTGCGGCCGTCCGTTGCACGGCGTTACCGAGCTCATTCGCCAGTTCGTTATTGTAGGCCGCCTCGAATGCTCCCCAGGTGAAATCACCATCGCCGTAGGAGGGTACGTGGCGCAAGAAATAGTACCGGAAGGCATCCGCGCCGTATTTGTCGATAACTTCTAACGGCGAAACGGCATTCCCGAGACTTTTGCTCATCTTCTTGCTGTCGACGGTGACATAGCCGTGCACATACAGCATGTGGGCAAGCGGCAAGCCAAGACCGAGCAGTATGCCCGGCCAGATAGCCGCATGGAACCTCAGGATGCCTTTACCAACAACCTGCACGTCGGCAGGCCAGAACTGCTCGAAGTCCGCGTGCTCGGGGTAGCCTAGCACGGTGATGTAGTTCAGCACCGCCTCGAACCACACGTACATGACCTGCGTCGTGTCACCGGGTACGGGAATCCCCCACGAAATCTTCTCCTTCGGTCGGGATATGCTGATGTCTTCGAGCCCCTCTTTCAAAACGGCCAGTATTTCGTTGCGGCGCGTTTCCGGTATGATTCGGAACTCACCCGATTCAATCGCTTTGCGGATCGGCTCAGTGTACTTGCTCAGGCGGAAGAAGTAATTTTCCTCTTCCAGCTTCTCATACGGCCGGTTATGGTCGGGGCAAATACCGTTGTTGGCCTTCACTACCGTCTCCGTAAAGAATTCTTCATCACCGGTACAGTACCAGCCGATGTACTTCGACTTGTAGATGTCAGCTGCAAGCGCTTTCCAGACTAACTGGGCGCGCTGCTCGTGCGGCTTGTCAGTCGTACGAATGAAGCGATCGTTACTAACGTTGAGCTTGGCCGCTAGGTCGCGGAACTTCTGGCTCATCTGGTCGGCAAGCTCCTGCGGCGTCAGCTTCAGCTCTGCCGCCTTCTCGGCAATTTTGCCACCATGTTCGTCGGTGCCGATGCTGAACAGCGTCTGCTTACCCTGTTTACGGGCATAGCGCGCCAGCGCGTCGCCCATGACAAACTCCATTGCGTGCCCGAGGTGCGGCTCGCCGTTTACATAGGGTATAGAAGTCGTAATGTAGTAATTACTCATGATTCAAAGTCTACCTGTTTAGAAGTAATTGTGGAATAAAAACAAAGAGAAATTATAGCCCCGCTAGGGCATCATACGCAGTTGAGAGCTACAGTGCGTATCGTTCATGTGAGCCTATTATAACAGGTTACTCGAGTAATTTGCTTACTTCTTTGCGCTCGAGATCGTCCAGGTCGGTGAAGAGGTCCGTTTCGTAGACTTCAGAGACTTTATAGAGATAATCCTGGAGTGAGCGCGGATAGACATGGAAGACGACGTGGTCGGCCTTCAGCCGGCTCTGCGGAATAAACGGCCGGTAGTTCTGCCGAACATCGGCGCCGTCACCCAGCTTGCCGATAATCCGTTTTTCAACGAAAAAAATCAGCTCGAAGATAGCCGCCAATTCCTCATTCGTCAGTTCCCAGGGCTTCTCGATGTGGCGCTTCGGCATGACGAGAAAGTGCCCGGGCACCTTGCGCGGATTACTGAGCACCACCTGCGCAAGTTCGTTTTCTTTGAGAACGCGCTCTTTCGGGTGGCAAAACGAACAATCTTCGGCCTTAACCATGGCTACACTATAACAAAATGCCGGTGTCTATGGCAGATACATAACCTCGATCTTTATGCGGTCAGGGTCTTCAAAATACACCGCATAGTAACCGGGCTCATACTCGGGGTGATCCGCGGGACCCCCCATACAATACGGGAATTTTCCGGGGAAGAAGGTAGTCGCGATACAAGGCGTCAACGTCTCCCCGACTCTTAGTACGAAACGCTATATGATTCACGCCAATCGCTTTGCGGTGAAACGGGCCTTTCTGGTACTGCGGCTGAGCTTTAAACACCCACACGCCTACTGTGCCGTCGGTCACACCAAAGCCGTACTTATACTCTGCAACTACCCGAAAGCCAAGATGCGCGAGCAGGTCCTTATAAAATCCGAGATCCGTGACATTCAGCGAAAGATGGGTGAAAGTGGCACGCATGGTACTAGGGGATACTGGTGGGATTGGAGGGGCTCGAACCCCCGACCTCGGCGATGTGAACGCCGCGCTCTAGCCAGCTGAGCTACAATCCCTTGACCGCGTTATTATAGCACTCCTCGCGTCAGCCCCTTGCGCATACTAGCCGTGTTTATCGATATAGTCGCGGCAGAGGCGCTCGAAAACCGCATTTGTCCAGCCAAAGCCCACCTGCGTAGGATACACGCCCTTAACCGGCGGCTTCTCAGGGTTGACTACGTTATATTTTTCGAGAAATACACCGTGTGTGCTGAACCACCAGAGGTTGCCCTTCAGCCACTTCATAGCGATGCGCCTGGCTTCCACATGATAGCCATAGTGCTCAAGGGCTTGAATGACGAGTAGCTGCAACGGAGCCCAGCCGTTCGGGTACGCCCATTGTGTCGGCATGCTGCCGCGGACATACTGCCGTACTTGCGGTGTGTCCGTGGTACTCAGTCCCCCTTTGTGTTCGAAGTGACGCAAGGCCCTCACGAGCGCGGCGGCTTGGTTCGTATCCGCCATCCCCGTCCACAATGGATAGTAGGCCGCCAGGCTGCCGACGCTACTGCGCTTCTTCTTGACGTAATTGTAGTCGTAGTACATGCCGCGGAACCGGTCCCACATCAGCTCGTCGACCGTTGCCCGCCGGTCAGCGGCCGCCTTGTCCCATTGCTTTGCCTCGTCTTCATCACCCAAGAGCCGGGCGGCGCGTGCAAAATCTTTCTCATACTTGAAGAGCAGCGCATTGAGGTCAACGGGCAGGTAATCGAGAGCCCGCCGGTTAAAGCGCGGGTTCATATCCCAGCCGCTTTCCGCCTCAGCCAGGTCGTGCAACATATTGATGTCGTAATAGCGCGACAAGCCGCGATAGACGAGCCGATCGTTCGGCTTCCGCGTCCCCATCCAGACGACTTCGTATTCCTGCTTCGCAATGCCGATGACCGAACGCAGCCATTTCTTGCCCGGATGGTAGGTCTCGTACACGTCGAAGATAAAACTGGTCAGGAAGGGCGGCTGAGACCTGCCCATCAAGTACGTCCGCGAGGCATTGGGAATCACCTTGAAGCGGCGGAACATGTCGAGCAGATCCTCAAGCAACCCTTCTGTCAGGTCTTTGTGTTCCTCATCAAGCAATCCCTGGGCCATAAAGTATGTGTCCCAGTAGTACATCTCGTTGAAGTCGAAGTTCGCACCCTCGCTATAGCTCGAGACAAGGTACGGCTTCGGCAAACCGAGCAGACTTTCATCGTCATGGGGATGGTACCGGATGAAGTGCCGCCAGTAGTTCCGTATATATTCGCGCGCTGCCTGCACATCAGGTGCGATCAGGTCCCTCTGTTGCTTGAGCAGCACCTTCGTGTGAACTGCTTGCTTAATCTGTTTGAAATCGAGCATCATAGCACTAGCATTCATTGTAGCTCAGACCGTACAGCTCCGCCATGCCCCCGCGCTAAATCCTGGTCGCCTCTATAACTATAACTATTGACGTTATATCAATTATTGTTATACTAAGATCATGAACACACCTGCGAGACCTCTTTTAAGCCAGATTGCATTCAGTATATTGTTCGCCCTGAGTCTCAAGCCGCGGCACGGCTATGAGCTCATGCAACAGGTAGAGCACGATTCGGGCGGACGCATCAAGCTGGGCCCCGGATCGCTCTATGGCACCATCAAGATTCTGAGCGAAGAGCACCTTATCGAGGAGCTCCCGCTCGACTCCGGTGAGCGCCGGCGCTATTACCGGCTCACGAAGAAGGGATGGGATCGCCTCAATACCGAAGTAGCCTACTATAACGAGATTGCACGTTTGGCACGAGAGCGCCACTTGCTATCGCAAGAGATCGAGGCCGCATAACATGCGCCGCCCGGAACAACGATTTCCCTTTTATAGCCGCCTCATCCGCCTCTACCCCGAGCCATACCGCTCACAGTATGGGCAACAAATACTCCAGACGCTCGCCGATATGCTAGACGAGGCGCCCGACAGAAAGGCGCGCCTGGGTATACGATCGCGACTACTACTGGATATCCCATCAAGCCTTGCCGAGCAATATATAACCGCAGGAGGAGCTATGCTTCACGACACGCCGAACTATATTAAACGCACCACTTTTATCGGGGCTACCCTTCTTATTCCCTTTGTGCTCGCATTGGCGGCAAATACACTCGACAGTCTTCTATACGGGCGGACGCTCTACAGAAGCTGGCTCTGGCATATGCCCGTCTTAGCCATTTGGGTTCTGTGGTTGCCGCTTGCCGCTGCTCTGCTCGCCCTCGGCAGTATCGCAGTATACGGGGTACGCACGCTGCATACAGAACGCAAGCGCCACATTGTCCTGGCTACTATCCGCCGGATATGGCCACTGCTGGCCCTCTCTCTCGTCGCCCTCGGTATCCTTGCGGTAGTTTTCGGCCACGATAGCGGGCATTGCTTGGTACAAAACCCCGTTACAACGGCTACGCACATTCCCCAGACACTAGCGTGCATCCAACACGGAAGCGCAAATTACCCGTTGCAGCACCCCACCGAGTTCCTGAAGCGCGCCCTCGGCCTCTAGGCGGCAGCCGGCACCTTCTGGCGCTTGCGTTTGACCGGGTCGAGTTCGCGTTTACGGAGGCGCAGCGATTCGGGCGTTACCTCGAGTAATTCGTCGCTCTCAATAAAATCCAGGCACTGCTCGAGGCTCAGGATGGTCGGCGGCGTCAGCTGGACGACGCCATCAGACGATTTGCTGCGCATGTTGGTTAGATGCTTGGCTTTGCAGACGTTGATTTCCATGTCTTCCTGGCGGTTGTTAAGGCCGATAATCTGTCCGGCGTAGACCTTTTGAGCCGGACCAATAAAGAGCGTTCCGCGAGCTTCGGCCGTCTCAAGCGAATATGGCATAGTCGTGCCAGTCTCGAATGAGATCAGAGCGCCGCCCCTCAACTGTTGGAGCGGAGTACCAAGCGGCTGGTAGCCGGTCACGATAGAGTTCATAACAACGGTACCCTTGGTCTGGGTCATCAAAATGTTACGCAAGCCCAAGAGCGCGCGCGTTGGCAGCTCGTAGACGAGTTTTGTCACCCCCTTGGAGGAGGAATTGAACTGCTCCTTCAGTACGGCACGGCGCTGGCCGAGCTCCATTTGCACCGCCCCGACGTGTTCCGCGGGGACTTCGATAATCAGCTCCTCGACCGGCTCGAGTATCTGGCCGTTTTCTTGCTTCGTTACCACTTGCGGCCGGCCGACCTCAAACTCGTAGCCTTCACGGCGCATAGCTTCGATCAGAACGCTCAAGTGCAGTTCGCCGCGGCCCGAGACTACAAAGCCGATACCCTCGTCGTCGACGCGCAAGCCAACATTAGTCTCCAGTTCTTTGCGCAGCCGCTCGCCGATTTGCCGTGACGTCGTAAACTTGCCTTCGGTACCTTTGAACGGACTGGTGTTCGGGCCGAGATAAATCTTCAGCGTCGGCGCCTCGACTTCTAGTACTGGCAACGCTTTCGGATTGATGGCATCGGCGATCGTCTCACCGATCTGCGCGTCGGCAACGCCAGTCAGCTGTACGATGTCTCCGGCAATGCCCCCGGCCACCTCGAATCGCGTCACGCCATAACTCATAAATACGTTTTCGATGCGCGCCGGTTTCTGAGTACCATCCTTCTTGCACAAAACCACCTGGTCGCCGGCTTTTACCCGCCCGGCAGTAATGCGGCCAATAGCGTATTTGCCCTTGAAGTTGTCCCAGGCCAATGCCGTAACCAGCATTTGGAACGGAGCGTCAAGCGTTACCTCCGGCGCAGGAATATCGCTGATAATGGCGTCAAAAATTACCTCAAGGTTGCCATCAGCATCCGGGCCGTCCGGCACATCTTTCCAGGCTTTACCGCCGCGGCCAACAGCGTAATACACAGGATAATGCAACTGATCCTCGTGAATTGCCAATTCCAGGAACAAGTCTGCCAGTTCATCCTCGACTTCGGCAATGCGTGAACCCGGCTTGTCGATCTTGTTGATGATAACGATCGGCTTTAAGCCCGCCGCCAATGCTTTACTCAGCACAAACTTTGTCTGCGGCATCGGGCCTTCCTGAGCGTCAACGATGAGCAGGCAGCCGTCTGCCATATTGATAGTCCGCTCAACTTCGCCGCTGAAGTCAGCATGCCCGGGCGTATCGATGATGTTAATACGGTAATCGCCGTGCTGCACGGCAGTCACTTTCGCTGTAATGGTAATACCGCGCTCGCGCTCCTGATCCATACTGTCCATGATGAGCTCCTGGCTCATCTCGGCCTGGTTGTCGCGGAATGTTTTAGACTGCTTGAGCAACCCGTCGACAAGCGTTGTCTTGCCGTGGTCGACGTGTGCGATGATCGCGATATTGCGAATTTTGCTTGGATCTTGATTCATAACATGAAAAAAGCGCTTGCGTAGCGCTCTACTACGGTAATTATACCACGGCGTAAGCTGTTTGGGAAGCTACGAATGCCGTTCGAGCTGTTCCTCGTAAGGCGTGAACGCAAGTTGGTACTCTACCGACTGCTCAGCCTGCTCGCGAAAGACTGATCCCGCTGCGCGCTCGCATAAGGCAAGAACTTGGTCTCCCACTCTTTGGTATATGTCGTCACTAACGTTCCCCTGGGCCTCTTGTACCCTGTCCGCCGCCATAAGAGCGTACTCCGCGCACTCATAGGGCCACACGTCGTGGTAAGGCATCGCCGCCCGTCTCAAACGTGTACATACGCGTACATACCTCAGTGTTATACCGTGAGAGATTGTAGCATACCTGCGGCCGCTACTCAGCTATCGTCGCCGACCTCGTGGTACCCTTCGGGAATATAGTCATCCTCCGGAGGCTGCGCGTCTCCTCCGCCACGATAACCGGTCGTCACATCGTTTACGTTCGGTTCACCGGTTTCGGCCGCCCCGGAAATGCCTTCGTCATACTGTTCTTCGGGTTCCATGTTCGTATCCGTCTCCGGGTGCGTGTCATCTATATCACCAACGTCCGGCTGTACTGCCTTCCGGTCATCGGTTGCGAGCGAGCCGTCTGAAACATCATCGGCCGGACGGAACGGCGTCTCCTCGGTGTCTTCCGGTATCTGTTCTAGCTTCTCTTCGTCATTCGGCTCGTCGCTTGGCACTGCATCGGGCGGCATGGCTAACTTCTCCTTACCATATCCAGGCTAGCTCCAAGGACAGTGAGTATCTATAAAATACCCCACTACAAGGTAGACACGCCACACGTAACGAACAGGACGGCTACTCTTCTTCGGACTCCAACAAGCCTTCTTGTCCGCCCATCATCCGGTTCAGCATCTCTAACTGACGCTCGTACGTACGAGTAGCCTGCAGCTCGAACGACCCACCCCATGCCCTGCTAGCCATATCAAGTGCAAACCGTACGACGGTATCCGCGTGCGAGTCCCAGCTTGCACTCTGTTGCTCTTCGGTCCTTTTCGCTTCCACGTCGCTATGCTTCTGAAATAGCGCGTTCGTTTCGTCCGTGCCTATCCTGGCCGCAATTGCAGCATACTCTTCCGGATCTACACCATTCTCAGTAATACGATCTTCGAGACGTGATTCCATTGCAACCGTTTCGGCAAGGAAACCGAAGCTTTTTAGATACGCCATCGCCGGTGCTATGCGCTCGACAAATTCCGATTTCTCTCCCACTAATCGCTCCCCGCTCATATATACTCCCCCCATCAATACTTGCGAATATGATAGCACCAAAGTAAAAACCCGACATATAGTCGGGCCCTTGCTTTGGTGGAGCTGGCGGGTTCCGCCCCCGCGTCCGTCGGTTTATCTGGTTACTCGTCTACAGGCATAGTCCGTTTTAGGGTCTTAACGCGCGGTTTTAGAAACTGACAAACATTCCGCGCGAGCAATCCTCGTCTTGGCGGGCAGTTTGGATATTCCTGCTCGTGCAATCAGATGATATAAAACGCGTTACGAATTATCTGACGTCATCCGAGGCGTTGCTATAGCAACTTAGGCTACAGCTGGTGCGAAGGCACGACGTGCAAGCACGTTGTTTACCATATCGCTAAGAGTAGATTTTGCATCTATTCAGATCTGCCTATAACGCTGGCAAGCGACCTGCTGATGTAACCGGTAAAGTCCAACGTCGAGCTTGAATTCAGCCCCGTCTAGTGTGCACCGGCTCAAGCCGGTACCTCTGTTATTATACCATATCGCGCGCGATGGTTACAGCGTGTCCGCCGTATCGTGGCCAGTGGCGCACAGTGCGCCGTGCAATGCGTGCAGCCCTTCGTGCAACTGCTTTGCCTGCTTTTTCGGCAGAGCGGCCAGGGAGGGCGCGTAATACGTGTCGAGCGCCTGAGCAGCGGCCGCAAGCACCTGTTCACCCTTGGATGTTATAGCCACTGGGTGCTCGCGTTTGTCCTCCGGGTCCCGCAAACTTTGGACAATGCCACGTCCGGCCATCAGCCGTATCTGCCGGCTGACGCTTGCCTCAGTCTGACCGAGCGTGTAGGCAAGCTTCTTCTGCGGTAAACGATTACCCGTCCCCAGGAGGCGCAATAGCTTGTATTGAGCAAGCGTCAATCCGAGTTGCTCCTGGAGCACTTGGTCGGACTGCGTGTCCATAAGCGCTACGATGTGCTGCAATAAATAATCAAGCGTACCTGTCGGCTGCATTTCTGCCATAGTCATTAAGCGTAGCGGAAATACTTAACAAGTCAAGTATTTTTGTACAGTGCGTGCCACTGCTCGAGCGTTAGCTCCTGAGGCCGAGCCGTCGGGTCAATAGTACTGCGTTTGAGCAGCGCTTCTGCTTCAGTACGTCCGATTTGCAGCCCCGCACTCAAGCTATTGAGAAGTGTCTTCCGGCGCTGCGAAAAGCCGGCCTTGACCAGCCGGAAGAATCGCCTGGTATCTACGTCGAACAATGCTTCGGGCCGGCGAGTAAGGATCAAGATCCGTGAGTCTACTTTTGGCGGAGGCGTGAATAGTTGGGCCGGTATCTCGCGGCCAAGCGATACCTGCCAATAAAACTGCGCCGTGACGCTCAACAGCGACATTTTCCCGGGAGGCGCTGCGACGCGCTCGGCGACTTCCTTCTGCACGAGCAAGACAGCTACGGAGGGCGGGTTCGACGATTCGGAAAGCGTGCGGATAAGGTTGCTCGTCAGGTAATACGGGATGTTCGCGACCACTTTGTAGCCGACCGGCAGTGAAGTCAGATCGAACTCCAGGATACTGCCCGTCTCGACTTGCAGATTCGAGGCCGGTACGCGCCCCGGCAACTCGGCCGCCAAGCGTTTGTCTAACTCTACCGCGACAACTTCATGCACGCGCTGAACAAGCAGCGCTGTCAGCGTTCCCAATCCCGGTCCGACCTCGAGCACCGGGTCCTGCCAGCTCACGGCGGCCGCATCACACATCGCTTGCAGCGCCGCCGCGTCAGTCAGCCAGTGCTGCCCTAACGATTTTTTTGCCTGCGGCGTATTGTCCATACTACCACCATCCCGTAGCACGTTTATGGGCATATGCGTTATACCAACCACCCCAGTGGGACTGAGCGTACGCGTTTGCCCACCTCAGTTGAGTCACTGGATTCGTTGCCCAGTCGCTGCCATAGGAAGCCATATTCCAAGCAGGCGTAGATTGACCGAGACCGTAGCCAATATGGGGATCGGTTGGTACGCCATGATACGCAGGACAGCCACCATATTCACCTTGCCACTTCGTAGGACACCACCCTGACTCGTTACTAATGATGTAATCGGCATACTGGTAATCATCCGGTGAGATGCCGGCCAGTGCCATATCGCCCTTAATACCAGACAAGTTCGTGCCGCGCGCAACGATCTGCGTCACTGGATCACTCACCACCACGGTCTGCATGAGCACACTCTTCACCACCTTGCCCCCTTGCACCGTCACCTGGTATGTAAGCACCTGTTTGCCCGCGCTACCGGCTTGCCGTAAGGCGGATGTACCATAGGCTAGGGAATTGTCGTCGACATACTGCACCGGCATGGCGAGATCCTGTTCAACACTTTGCAGGCGCGTACCATCGCGTAGCACGGAAATCGTTTCGTTCGCGGCAATCGGCGCCGTGGCCGCCGGACTCACCGTCGTGTTCTTCTCCAGCTTGATGTTTTTCTCGGCCAAGAATTGCCCGACCGTTTTTGCGCGCGTCCGTGTCGAGGCGGCAAAGCCATTGATACTGAGCGTTACCGGCACGGAACGGTCGATAACAACTACGTTCGCGAGCGCCCGCTCTTGCAAGAAATTGTCGACCGGCCTGGCCGCCAGAGCGTCCTCCGGATATACCGTAAGGCCCGCCTGTCTGACCATGCTGCGCGGCGTCGCAGCCGCACTGTAGCTGAATGTCGCTGCATCGCCATCTATAATCTTCACCGGACTCGCCCGATATATATTGATACGAAAGTCATCCTGGTGAATCGGTGTTTCGAGTGCCGGTTCCACGACATCGCCAGGGTTAACGGCAATGTTTAACTTTGCGAGCAAGACGCCGACTGTCGGCTCGTGACTCGGCACTGTTCGCGTCTGGTGGTCATAGGAGATGATGACGATATCTGTTTGGGGCGGTGCGAGCGAGGCCCCGCGGCTCGCCAGCCACAACCACAATATCCCTGAAGCCAAAATGAGAAGACAGAAGACCCCGATCGGGATCGCCACCGGATGGTGGCTTAATAGCCGTAAGCGACGAATATGACGCTTGTGCCCGGAAGCAATCTGACGACGTATACGATACAGTTTTTTACGCATAAATATGGCAGCTCCGGTCGGCTAGAATACAATCGAGACGGTAGCTACAGCCCTTATTTTACCAGTAACCATCAGTGCAGTATTTTCTTGCTTATAACTTCTCTAGAGGAGCGAAGCTGATATTGAGCTTCTTCGTACCTTTTCCCTTGAAGTAAACCGTTACCATATCACCGTCTTTCTCGACGACAGTGCCGGTACCGAAAACCTGGTGGCGGACGCCATCGCCTTCATTCACCTCGGGAACGTAACGAGGTTCGGCAGCGGCGGCACGCGGCGCCGCAGGACCAAAGAGCGGCTGCATAGGGCCGTATGACGCCTCCCCCTCTTGGAAGCCGGCGTCGATTTCACTCAAGAATCGGCTCGGCACATTGTGCTGTACGCCGCCGTACAAAAGCCGCCCGGTAGCATAGGTAAGGTACAGCTCTTCGCGAGCACGTGTCATACCGACATAGCAGAGCCGGCGCTCCTCTTCCATTTCCGTCTGGTCGTAGAGAGCGCGCGAGTGCGGGAAGATCGACTCTTCCATACCAACCATGAACACAACCGGAAATTCCAATCCTTTGGCGGCATGCAATGTCATGAGCGTCACCGCGTCGCTGCCAAAGTCGGCGCTGTCTACATCGCTGATCAGCGCTACCTCTTCTAAGAATCCTTCCAGTCCCACATCCTGATACTCACGAGCCACGCTGAGTAACTCCTTCACGTTCTCCTGGCGCGCTTCGCCTTGCGGCGTGCCATCATCCAGGAATGTCAGGTAATTGATGCGCCTGAGCAGCGAGTCGATTAGCGCGGCAACTGGCGTTTCTTCACTGAGGACCCGCACGGCCGATAGTAAGTCGCCAAGTTCCGCTAACGCGCCACGGGCTTTCGGTGTCATATCGCCGCACTCACGGGCCCGGACAAGCGCCTCGGATAACGACAGGCTGTTTACCCGCCGCCAGCCGTAGAAGTTCTCGAGCGACTTCGGGCCGATACCGCGCGCCGGCACATTGACGATCCGCTCGAAACTGACACGGTCATCCGGCTGGTAGATCAGGCGCAGATAGGCCAGGACATCTTTGATCTCTTTTCGATCGTAGAAACGAACGCCACCGACCACGCGATACGGAATGCCGTAGTGCACGAATGTTTCCTCGATCGCGCGGCTCTGCGCATTCGTGCGGTACAGTACTGCATAGTCGCGGTAACGGCGCATACCGCCGTCGATACCGATCCTGACGCGGCGCACGATAGTCTCGGCCTCTGCCCGCTCGCTGGCGGCCTGAATAATCTGCACCGGCAAACCGTCACCCGCTTCCGTCCACAGCTTCTTATCGGAACGCTGGACGTTCTTGGTAATAACGGTATGAGCGGCATCCAGGATGCGCTTCGTGCTACGGTAGTTCTGCTCGAGCTTGATGACGGCGCAGTCTTTATAATCCTTCTCGAAGTTCAAGATGTTCCGGAAATCTGCGCCGCGCCAACTATAAATGCTCTGCCAGTCATCGCCCACAACGGCAACATTGTGACGGTCATTCGTGAGTAGTTTCACGAGCTTGTATTGAGCGGCGTTCGTATCCTGGTACTCATCGATCATGATATAGCGGAACTGGTCGCGCCACTTCTCGCGGATCTCTGTCTGCGCTTCCAGCATCGTGACCGTCTGGTTGATCAGGTCGTCAAAGTCTAGTGCCGACGCCTCTTTCAGCGCCCGCTGGTAGAGGGGAAATACTTTGGCCGCCGCCGCCTGGGCGGGTGACGAGGCCATGGACGCGTAGGCTTGCGGCGTTAGCATTTCATTCTTGGCTGAGCTGATCAGTCCTTTCAGGGCGCGCGCCGGGAAGCTCTTCTCGTCGATGGCTAGCTGCTTCATGGCCCGCTTGATCGTTGCCTGGGCGTCAGACTCATCGAAAATGACGAAACTGCGCGGTATGCCAACATACTCGCCATCCTGACGCAGCAAGCGAACGCAAATACCGTGGAACGTCCCCATGTATGGCATAAAGCTACGGTTCTCAGCATGCTCGCCAAGCAGTTGCGCCACGCGCTCGCGCATTTCGCGCGCCGCTTTGTTCGTGAACGTCACGGCTAGAATGTCGTAGGGCGTCGCCTTGCCGGACGCAATGATATAAGCAATCCGGTGCGTCAGCGTCTTTGTCTTGCCGCTGCCGGCGCCGGCTTGGATCAGCAGCGGCCCTTCGGTCGTTTCGACGGCGCGACGCTGCTCGGGGTTTAGCCCCTGTAAGAGTTCCTCTTGCACGTATCTATTTTACCAAGACGGCAGCCATAGCGGCTCCGTAAAAACAACTACACACATGCGGTCATGTATTGAAAAAATGCGTCAGGGCGTGCAGGCCCTTTATCTGGATGATGCCGGCATCGAGTACGACATCGAGCCACACGAGACCGAGCACAATGACAAACAACAGCAAGATAAGGGCGACACGCAGGCCACGGCTGTCCTTCGCGCTGTGGATCGGCAGATAGTATCTTTTGCTCTCGATAACCTTCTCTTGTTCCGCTATACGGGCAGCTTTCTCTTCGTCCTCCTTTTTCTTGGCTTCTTCAAGGGTTTTATTCGCTGCTAATTGTTTATCGTCCGCCGGCGCTTCCTGGCTATCCGCCTGGTCCGGCGTATCCGTAGGTGGCGTAGCCGCAACGGGAGCGGGCGACTGCGGTGATTGAGCCGACTCGGGGGCGGCCGGCTCAGACGTCGTAGGCGGCGCAAGCCCTGGCTTGTCCGCAGTAACAGCAGCGGGCTCATCGGATACGGCAGGCGCATCGTCATTCGCTTGCTCCGCTATCGGCTTCAGGCTCAGCTTGGCATCTTTCACCGCGATCGGTACCGTCACCTTGAACTGCGCCTTGGGTTCGAAAACCGTTTTCACCCCGTCATCGCCGTCAAGCGGCTCGATCTTGATTGACTTGCCCACCCGTGAAATAGCCGCACTCGCTTCTTGCCCCTCTTCAGAACTGAGTACCATCGGATCCTGCTTGATGAGCGGCCGGTTGGTAACAATAATGGGACGCCCTGATGCCGGCGGTGCGCTCTTTCCGGGCTGCGTAATATCCATCACCTTAGGCGTTTTAGCGCTATTCTTGTCGGCTGGCATGCACTTTCCTCTCCTCCTGCTGCAACCGGTACGCGGCGGCGACAATGCCTGAGAACTTGTGGTAATTGATACTGGCGGCTCCAACAAGTACGCCATCGCAATCTTCAACTTCGAGATAGCCCCGGACGATCTGGTCGTCCACACTGCCGCCATAAAGGACGCGGACAGCATTCGCCACACGCTCGCCATACAATTCTTTGACTTCGTAGCGAATCCGCTTCATCGCTTCCTCCGCTTCATACGGCTTTGCCAGAATGCCGCCAAAAGTACTGATAGCCCAGATTGGCTCGTAGGCAATCACCAGCTGTTCGACGCCGCCCGCCGTCAGATCACTTAGGGCCGTTGTCAGCTGATCATGCAGGACTTGTTTCGTCTCACCGGCTCGCCGTTCCTCATATGTTTCACCGATACACAGGATCGGCGTGATACCGTTACGAACCGCTGCCGCTACCTTGGTGCGTACGATTTCAAGGGTCTCGTGAAAGTAAATCCGCCGTTCCGAGTGGCCGATAATTGCATAATGCACGAGGTCCCGGAGCATCGTGAAGCTAACCTCGCCAGTGTAAGCGCCCTCGTCTTTGTAGTAGGCATTCTGGGCCGCCAGGCGGAACTTGTGCCGGTCCATCTCTACCGAGAGCGGCTGCAAACAGAGCAGGCTGGGCGCCAGGACAACCTCAATATCACGATGAACCGGAATACGCTCGTTGAGGCGATGCAGCAACAAACTCGCCTCGTGGGTATTGAGGTGCATCTTCCAGTTACCGGCGACCATTAGTTTACGCATATCGCTTACGGTTATTGTACCCCATCCTTATTTTGCAGCGCTTCGACACCTGGTAACGTCCGTCCGGCCATCAATTCCAAGCTAGCGCCGCCACCCGTAGATACGTGGTCAAATGCTCCGACTAAGCCGCGCTGTTCAACGTAGCCGACGGTATCGCCGCCGCCGACCAGGCTAAATGGGCGGTGGCCGAATTGCCCGAGCGTAGCCTCGACAACCAATTCCGTACCGTGCGCGTACGGCCCGACCGGCCCCTGTAGGCCCGCCATTTCCGTCACGCCCATAGCACCGTTCCAGACAACGGTATTCGTAAGCTGTATACTGCCGGCAATGAACGAACCGGAGAATGGCCCGATGTCTAGAATCATCTCGTCTTCCTTGATCTGGCTCGCCTCATGCGGCGGCCGCTTTGGGTAATTCTCCACCGATGCAATAACGTGCGCACTCCAATCGACAATGCGAGTCGCCGCACTACGGTCTACCTTATGAGCCACGACTCCGTCTTGCGGCAAGTAAAACACAAAGTGTTCATGCTTCTCTCGTTCCCGCGCCTTCGCCAGAATATCTTTGGCGATACCAAAATCATCGTCTTCGACTAAACTCTTGCCGACTTTTATCCCTTCGGCTGCCAGAAAAGTGTTTGCCATCGCGCCACCGATCGCCACAATATCAGCTATCTCGATGAACGTATGTAAGATATCTATCTTGTCAGAGATCTTTGCGCCACCGATAACTGCCATGAGCGGCCGCTTCGGATTTTTCATTACCTCAGTGATGGTGTCTACTTCTTTTTCCAGAAGCAATCCCGCTACGCTCGGCAAAAAGCGGGTAACCGCATCAGTACTGGCGTGTTTACGATGTACGACGGCAAACCCGTCCTGCACGAACACCTCAGCTAGGGAAGCGAGTTGCTGCGCAAAGTGCTCATCGTTTGCTTCCTCTTCCGGATGGAAGCGCAGGTTCTCAAGTAACAGTACTTCACCTGGCTTCAGATCGGCAGCGGCATGTTCGGCTTCAGGCCCGACGCAATCACGAGCAAACGTCACTTTGCCTTTACCAATCAATTCACCAAGGCGCTTCGCTACCGGAAATAGGCTCTCTGCAGTGTTCGGCTTACCTTCGGGTCTCCCCAGGTGAGAACAAATAATCAGCCGAACGTTCCGCTCCAACAAATACTGAATCGTCGGTAGCGACTGCTTGATACGGTAATCGTCAGTAATAGTGCCGTGCTCAACCGGCACGTTATAATCGGCACGCATCAGCACGGTCTTGCCGGCTAAGTCGATATCACGGATGGTTTTCTTAGTAAACAAGCTGCCCGCCCTTGCTGCTTACGTTAATACTGCTATTCTATCACGCGCACTTTAATTGTGTCGGTCGTTCCTGCCACCCCCGGTTGTCGACCGGAGGCGATTACCGTGACATCACCGCGCTGCAATAGCTTGTGGCTCGCGAGCCAATTGGTCAGTCTGGCTCCGGCCTGGTTCGCTGCCGGCCGCACGTAACTCTTTATACCGTACACGATTGACAGTTGTTGGGCCGTGCGCATCTCATTCGTCACGGCGAATAGCGGCACGTTCGGCCGCGTCGCCGCCACGTACAGTGCCGTCGCGCCTGTTTTCGTCTCGGCAACAATTGCTTTGGCCTGGATATTCAGCGCAAGGCGCTTGATAGCGCGCGATATCGCCCCCTGGCGGCTATGATCTTCGTGTTCTGGCCAGACAATCCTCGGAAAGAGGTCGCGTTCCGTTCTAAGGATAATACGCTTCATAGTCCGCACTGCTTCTATCGGATATTGCCCGGCAGCCGTCTCTTCGCTCAGCATCACGCAATCAGCGCCAATCAGGATCGCTGTCGCCACATCCGATACCTCGGCGCGTGTCGGCGCGGGCGACTCGGTCATACTCACCATCATCTGCGTTGCCACGATAGTCGGTTTGGCATAGCGCATGCCCAGGCCAATCAACTGCGTCTCAACGATCGGCACCGTTTCCGCGGACGTCTCACCCGCCAGGTCGCCGCGCGCTACCATGACCGCGTCGGCCTCCTGGACGATCGCCTCCATATTGTCGACGGCGGCTTTGGTCTCAAATTTCACGATCAGCCGCGCATCCATACCGTGTTTTTTCATAATCTCGCGCAGGTCGCGCAGGTCTTCGGCACGCTGCACGAAGCTCTGGGCCACGTAGTCGATGTCCTGCGTCGCCCCGAAGGCCAGATCGGCGCGGTCTTTATCAGTAATGACGTCGCCCGCAAAGTCCGTATCGGGCAAATTAATCCCCTTGCGCTTCATAAACCAGCCGTCGTTCTCTACCGTAGCGGTCACAATACCGTTCTGTACGCTCGTCACCACCGTCCGTACCCGGCCGTCAAAGAGGTACAGCCGCTCACCTGTCTTGACTTTCTTTGCTAAGTCGAACTGGGTAGGGATAACCCCGCTCGCCTCGTAGCTCACTTGATAGCCAAACCGTATACTGTCACCCGCCTTAACGGTGATGACATCCTCGAAATCGCCGAGCCGGATCTTGGGCCCTTGTAGGTCCTGGATGATGGCGACCGGCTTATTCAGCTCACGGCTGGCCTTGCGAATCCAAGTAATCCGCTGAGCGTGCTCCTCATGTGTCCCGTGGCTAAAATTTAGCCGCAGGCCATTCGCGCCGGCGCGTATCAGTGCCGCAACCTGTTCATAGCTGTCCGTTGCCGGCCCGACAGTTGCGATAATCTTAGTTCGTTTCCATGCCTCAAGAGGCACATCCGTGATAGGTGTGGTAATGCTCATATTTTTTTCCTGAAGAGGTATTATACTCTCCTATCCTCTCTAGTGCACTACGGAAGTATTCGGAGCCGGGGCCTTAGTACCGGGAGCATTATCGGACCGAGGAGCTGCCAAATCAGCCGGCTTCAATCGGGATTTGGAGAATACAAAGCCAAAGGTACTACCCTGGCCTTCCTTACTGGAGAAGATAATTGACCCGCCCTGCGCCACTATCACCTTTTGCGCCATGAAGAGGCCAAGGCCCGTACCGTCCGGCCTGGTCTGGCGGGCATTCGCCGCACGGTAGAACTTTGTAAATAGATGGTGCTGCTCGGCCTTCGGAACGCCAATGCCATCATCTATGACCCGTAGCTCAACCGTATGCGGCTTGTCCTCAAGTTCAATCCGGATATGACCACCAGCCGGCGTATAGTAGATTGCATTATCTATGAAGTTCATGACCACTTGCCGGATTTTGGTTGCATCCAACGTCAGTTCAGGGAACTTGGCGGGCTTTTCGTAGCCTAGAGTTAACTGCTTGCCGTTAGCCGCCTCCGCAAGCTGCTCCACTTCTTCTTGAACCATTTTCGATAGGTCAACAGGTACCGGTTCTATGACGAATTTACCCGTCTTTAGACGCGAGACATTCAGGAGGTCGGTAATAAGGAACACCATCCGTTGTGCGCTACTGAATGCCTGGCCAAGCATTTTAGCCTGGGTGGAGTTAACCTTACCCGCATCGCCCTCGATCACCATACTCAAGTAACCCTTCACGCTCGTCAGCGGCGTACGCAGCTGGTGAGATGCCATGCTAATAAAGTCATCCTTCGTATTGTCCAGCTCCTCTAGACGCTTGTTCGCCCGGCGCAATTTGCCGGTAGCCCGAGCGATCTCTTCCTGTAATGTGACATTGAATCTTTCGATCTCTTCAAAACGCAACGCGTTTTGAATCGCGATAACCAATTCATTCGCAATAATCCCCAGCATACGAACATCCTGAGAATTGTACATATTTCCACTACGCTTTTGGCCTAATATAATATAACCCAGTCCTTCCAAGCCATCCTTTGTGCTAGCAAACTCAGGCACAAGCCGCACTAAAGCCGCCACATCATTTCTGATTAATAAGCTATGGAATTTGTCGGCTTCTGGAGGTAAAAAGTCCGTAATAACCACATTCGTGCCCAAGTGCGTGCTCATTTGGCGTGCGGCGGCGACATCGCTCATACTAAAGTTTCTCTTGACCGTACCGATAATACGAATGTTCTTGAAATCCGTCTCTTTTATTCCGAACAGGCAGTAATCGGATTTTAGATTTTCAACGATAATCTGAGCGCAGGTATTGAGTAATTTTTCTAACTCAATGTTGCTTACTAGTGCTCGATTTAGCTTGTCTAGAAACTGCTGCGGATCATATGCATCCCTAAAGAAGACCTTGCTGGTAAATCTATCGAAATATTTACGCAAATACTGCAGCAAATACAGAAGACCAACACTCAGGAGGATGCCCAACGCCATAGCGGCATTGTTAAGATGGGCATGAAAGAAGTGGTTCAGCAGCAGAACGTACGGCGTAATAAACACGAACGTCATAATAAGCACCGTGGTTAAGTACGCCAAAGCACGCACTACAAAGAAACGAACATCAAACAAGCGATGCCTTATGATGGCGTAAGCCATCGCAGCCACGACGAGCGATAATGTTAGGGGCGTATAGCTCGCCAGCGCGTAGTACCCTCGTAGCGGCAGGACGGCGTTGCCGATGATTACTATAGGAATAACAATAAAGAGACTTTCTGAGATGGTCCTGACCTGGATCTTAAGCGGACCGCTAAGCCGCTTGTTGGCTTGGATAAGGACAAGCGCCGTTGCAAGAACGGCGAGAAACAAAGGGCCGAAGTACAGCCATGTAAGCGGTCCAAATACATTCACCACTTGCCCGCCCTGAATACGAATATCCGAGACAACGTAAGGAGTGAGGCAAACCGTCCAAGAGAGAACTGAAGCAAGAAATAGATATACAAACCACCGCATTCGGGAGAACCACGATGCTAGTTGCAACAAAAAGGCAAGCAGCGAAATAATTACAGCACCCCCTACTATAAGCAAAAGGCGATTCGTCCACAGCAGGAAATAGTGTGATGCGCTCGGTACGGAAGAGAGGTAGTTAACCACCATCCACGTAGCTACGCAGATACTGAAGGCAAAGAAAAGTTTATTGAGAGCGGCATGGGTATTTCTTAGGTAAATGCTCACACCTAATACAATCAATGCTATGCATATAAGCGAAACTACACCCAGGATGGCACTAAACATAAGCTCATTATGCCATAGTACCTAATCCCCTAAAACAGTGTACCGTCGAATAGATTAAAGCTTTTTAGCTCGCTTGGGTAACTTGTTGTCGGTAATCCTTGCGGGCCTTTCTTGCTTTGCCACTATAACTCGTTGGCGGATTCAGTCCCACAACGTCACGTATCATTGCTAAGGCAACGCGAAGCGTAGAACGTAGACGAGGGTGGGTTGTCTCGAAGTCCTCACCGATACTGGGGTTGACCGCGTGCATTTTAGGGAAAAAGTGGGGCTTTCCATAGCGCTTATCCTCCAGCGTTAGCAGCTTTTCGAACTCATCCATAGCCAGATCCGTCGCATTCAAGACACTCCGTAATGTCGTCGGCAATGGCGCCTTCGCCTGGGTAGCAAGCAACGTACTTACGGCACCGGATACCGGAACGTTCGGGATAGTCGGGAGCTGGAAGCCCCTTACTTTTTTGAGGTACACAGCCTGCGAATCGGTCGGTTTGGCTCCCATGTAGTGCTCAAACGTATGCTGCGTGTCCGTAGGATTGAAGGTCGTCACCAATCCACCGCGCTCAACGTCAGTGGCCGAAATAACGAAACGGCCCAGGCGGCGCGCCGCGCGATGATAGAGCAGAGAGGCTTCAGGTGCAGTCAAATCTATCTCGTCAAAGCCGACAGTGATTCCGGACTTACCGGCATCATAACCAAGGAATTCATCTACATTTTCGGGTTGAATGCCATTCCGATAGACTCGAACCCGAGCCGTCGGGTTGTGCCGTGTTATGAGCTCAGCAGCAACATCGACTTTATTACGTCCGACATCCTCCGGAGTGAGCATTGGGATACGCCCGACGTTCGTGGCGTCAACCTTGTCCACATCGGCAATACTGAAGTCGTTCACACCTTCTTTTGCCAACATAACGGCTAGCGTAAGACCACCACCACCTACCCCGGCTATACGGGCCGAGGAGCCAATAAACCGCCGCCTCAGTTCTTCGCTGTAGAACCCCATTGGCCGTTCAAAATATTCCGCACGAGGATCATTCATTAAAACCTGGCCTTCTGGGGGGTCATAGACGTGCGTACCCTCCATGATGTAGTCGGCCTGCAAACAGTCAGCTTCGATAATTCTTGCCATTTCAGTTCTCCAAAATAAGTGATTTACGAGCGAGGGGGTTAAGCGCTTTCCTGCAAATCTAATTCTATTGGGTGTATTGCCCGTTCTTTTCTCAGGGTCCCGTAATAAGCCATTTCACCGAGGGTGACAGGCATGGTATCAAGGACTCCCGGGTATCTCGCCTCTGTCTTGCGAGCAAATTCAGGTATATCGATTTCGATTGGCATGTTTACGCTTCGGTAATGCGGGATATACTTCGGTTCGCCGTCACGTAAGCGACCAATCGGAACAAAGCGCTTCAAGTTCCGCTCAAGCAATTCTTCTACCATGCCATATGCTGGACCCAAGCTATGAGCGCGCACAAATCCTAGTTCAGCAGTAAACAGCTGGCCCGTATTCATCACTTGCACTCCAGCGCTCTCGTGTCGCGATATCAACCGGGACACTTCAAGCGCCGTGCTTGGTGCGGGGTCTCTGGAAAATAGTTCCGGCCAATCCTTCTCGACTGGCAAAGGTTCTTCAGTTGCAGCCTCTGAGTACAAGCCCATTCCTTTAATTATCAAGCGGGATGCGGCAACTAAGCGCTGTTTATGGCCGTGGTTCTCGATGACGCCAAACGCTACGGAGCGCGCATCATCCATGTCTCTATCGGTTCCATCGGAGTTAATGTCCTCCAGAGATAGGTGCCCCATTTGATCGAGATACACCGACCGTCGCAAATCGTAATAGGCATTGTATTCACGCTCAAGACCCTCGGCAACATGATTGCCAACAGCTATAATACCGACCGCGAAACGCGCATCCGGCCTGTCACGAAAAACATCCGATTCAATTGTCGGGATAACTTGTTCGTTACTAATTCCAAAGTTACTGTGAGACATTTGCCTCTCCATAAAACAAAAAACGACGCTGGCAACTCGGGGTCGCTCAGCATCGTTCTTGTCTACTAATTTACAAACTCATCTTATTTAGATAAGATAGGCTTATAATAGTCTAAGTTGTGAAATTTGTCAATATTAGTGATGAATATCACAAAAGGGCACCCCGACCACCCTTATGCTTGTTGCCCCACCATCTCCTCTGTATAATCCCGATTAAGGCCAAGATACACACATTTGTCTCTGCCTTCTGCCAGATGGTTACCTTTTGGTTAAACTTATGCCACCTACCATTGCCCTAGTAGAAGACGAAGCGCCAATTCAGCTAATGTATAAAATGAAGCTGGAACGCGAAGGCTTTCGTGTGGCTACGGCCTCGAATGGGCGGGAAGGTCTCGAGATCGCAAAAGAGCTGCACCCTGACCTCGTACTGCTTGACCTGCGGATGCCCAACATGAATGGCGACGTAATGCTCGGGAAAATGCGTGCCACCGACTGGGGTAAAGATATACGCGTAGTAATCCTTACTAACATCAGTAAAGACGAAGCGCCAGCTATGCTTCGCCTTTTAAATGTCGACCGCTATGTCGTCAAAGCCCATTGCACACCCACCCAAGTCGTAGAAATAGTGCGCGAGGTACTGGACATGCCCAGCTCGTCACATCCCATATCCACGGCGTGATACACTAGGGAAAAGGATGGCGTTATGACAACCAGGATAGCAATCATCGAGGATGACCAGGCGATATCACAAATGTACCGCTTCAAGTTCGAGGCAGAAGGGTACGAGGTTGAGACTGCAGAGAATGGGCGACTAGGTCTGGAACTCGCCAAGAAAATGAAGCCGGATATCATCCTCCTCGACCTCATGATGCCCGAGATGACCGGCGACGTGATGCTCGGGAAAATGCGTGCCACCGACTGGGGTAAAGATATCAAAGTTGTGATCCTGACTAACAAAGGCGAGCAGGAGATTCCCGACAGCGTCCGCAAGCTGAACGTCACTGCCGTTATACTGAAAGCCGATATGACGCCGCGTCAGGTGGCTGAGCTCGTCAAGAGTAAGCTCACCGCATAATTTTCTGGCATAATAGCATTATGAATGTTACACTGGTCGGCTTCGGCATCGAGGGGGAAGCTGCTCTCAAATATTGGCAAGACTTAGACGCAACTATAACCGTCTGCGACCAGGATCCGGACAAGCAGGTGCCTGTAGGCGTAGAGCGGCGGCTGGGCGAAGGCTATCTCGATAACCTCGATTCATTCGATGTTATCTGGCGTAGTGCCGGCATCAATCCTGACGTTATTCTGGCGTCAAACCCCGGCATACAGGATAAGATCACTACCACGATGAACGAATTTCTGCGCGTATGTCCAACGCGTCATGTCATTGGCGTAACCGGCACGAAGGGCAAAGGCACGACAAGTACGCTGATTGCCAAAATGCTCGAAGCTGCAGACCAAAAGGTATTCCTGGGCGGCAATATCGGCATATCCCCGTTTGATTTCCTACCTAGCATTACCGCTAACGACTGGGTTGTGCTGGAGCTGTCGAGTTTTCAGCTGTGCGATCTCAAGTACGGTCCCGAGGTTGCCGTCTGCCTCATGGTAGTTCCCGAGCACCTGAATTGGCACAAAGACCTCAACGACTACCTCAATGCCAAGGCGCAACTATTCGTCCACCAGAGACCCTCCGATACAGCCATTTACTTCGCCGACAACGGCAACTCCAAACAAATAGCGAGCCGGAGCCCAGGCATCAAGATCCCCTATTTCAGAGAACCAGGAGCGCACATCGAAAATGGCCTGATCACCATATCCGGCAATGCCATCCTGCCCACGAGTGAGCTGAAACTGCTCGGCGCCCATAACTGGCAAAATATCTGCGCCGCCGTAACAGCGGTCTGGCAGGTAACGCAGGACATAGTGGGCATGCAGGCGGTGCTGCGAAGCTTCAGCGGCCTGGAGCACCGGCTGGAATTTGTCCGGGAAATTAGCGGCGTACGCTACTACGACGACAGCTTCGGTACAACACCCGAGACAGCAATCGTCGCTATCCAGGCCTTTGACGCGCCAAAAGTAGTCATCATAGGAGGGTCGGACAAAGGCGCATCGTTCGACGACCTCGCTGCGGTCTTGGCCGGCGACACTATCCGCCAAGTCATCCTCATCGGCAATCCTGCAAACCCCATGCATAAGTCAGCCACGCCGACTATAGAGGCCGCGTTCCGCGCACACGGCGTTCAGGCAATTACCTCACTCGTCAAACCGGGCGGCAGCACCATGGCCGAAGTTGTAGCAGCTGCGCAACACGCCGCCAAGCCAGGTGATGTCGTACTCCTCTCCACTGCCTGTGCGAGCTTCGATATGTTTGAGAATTACAAAGACAGGGGCGACCAGTTCAAGAATGCTGTTGCGGCGTTGCCGGAAGGGCAGCCAGTATCCGCTCCAACTGCCTGACGACCGCGTCTTCGGGTTGGATGACAACAGCGCGCTTGCCGGCGACCGCCTGAATTTCCTCTTGAATCCAATGGTAGTGCGTACACCCCAGTACGATGACGTCCGTGCCTTGTTGCAGGGCGGGTTCTATATCTTCACGGATTTTGTCGGTATTCATCCTATTGTGTTCGATAAGATACGACCAGTCCGCACAGTCAGGTTCCAAAACACGCACACCGGACGCGTAGGTATCTTTCAGCCAATGGTAGCGTTCGCTGTGCAGCGTGGCAGGGGTAGCACAAACGGCGATTGTTCCAGTTTTCGTCATGGCTGCCGCCGGCTTTACCATAGGTTCAAGCAGCACGAACGGTATGGAAAAGTCCTCTCGAAGCCTCATCCGAAGCGTCGTGCTTACCGTGTTGCACGCGACAACTATGACGCTGCAGCCTTGAGCGATCAGATCCCTGAAGATGGGTACCACAAAGCCGTAAATTTCCTCAGGCGTCCGCGTGCCGTAGGGAACGTGTTTGCTATCGTTTACAAAAACTACGTCGAGATCGGGCCGCTTGCGCTCGATGGCCTTGGCAACACTTAGGCCGCCTATACCCGAATCAAATACCCCGATTTTCATGACGCCTTCACCGTAGCACGCGCGGCACGGATAACATTGTCAAATAACGCGCAGATAGTGAGCGGGCCAACACCACCCTTTTGGGGTGTGATGGTCAGATCGTCGCGCTCATAGACATCCGGCGCCAAGTCGCCAACTGTTTTGCCCTGCTCGCCGGCCACACCGGCATCGACGACTACCGCCCCCCACTTCAGCATGTCCGCCACTACAAGACCCGGTACGCCAGTCGCCGTGATAACGATGTCGGCACCTTCGATAATCCCAGTGCTATCTTTGGTCTTACTGTCCACCACCGTAACATCGTAGCCTGAGACGCGCAGCATACGTTCCAGTGGTGCACCTACCAATTTGCCGCGGCCAATGAGCACGATATTCTTGCCCGCTAGGTCGACATTGTATCCGGCAAGCAACCAGAGGATTGCGAGCGGCGTCGCGGGATCAAGCGTAGCATTCTTACCAAGTGCATCTACATCTTTCTCGGGTGCGACAAGATCTACAATCTCATCGGTTTTGGACGGGTCTTCAAGCGGTAGTTGTACGATAATGCCGTGCACCGAGTCATCTTCGTTCAAGCGCCTAATGAGCGCCGGCGCATCTTCCTGGGGCACACGGTACACATCGACGTCAACAAGAATATCCATGCCATAACGCTGCTTCATGCGCATATAGACATCTATTGCCGGATGCTCAACCGTCACTACAATGGCCAGTTTCGGCTGCACCTGCCAGGCCTGGCGAAGCGACCGCACATCATGCGCCTGTCGCGCCTTGATATAGTCCGCCAGCTCCCTGCCATTCAGAAGTTTCATCACCCTATTGTACCAGAATCTACCCTGTTATTGATCTAAGCATAAGCATCATGATATGCTGCCTCTAAGTCTTAGATGAGGAAAAGCCATGAAACAACCAAAGACAGCAGCTTCGGATGCAGACAGACCCGCCACTGGCAGCGTGCCGAATACCTGGCCAGGTGCATTCAACACCTACAAGTTTTCTCGTGATGCGGTGAAACGCAATCTTGTACCGTTGTTACAGATTTGGATCGGATATCTCATCGTAGTCCTCATTGTCACGGAAGTATCACACTCGACCACCATCGCTTCGACTCTTGCATCATCGCTCGTCAGTCTTCTCCTTGGGTCCGTGTTCACCGTCATTACGACGCGTATATTCTTGGCCGGCGTCCGCGGCCGGCATATGTCTGTCGGCGAGGCTTTCGGAGGAGATCTGCCAAAGCTGACACTGCGAATTCTTGGTCTGGAAGTACTTGTTGGCCTCAGTGTCATCGGCAGTCTCGTCCTTCTCATCCTTCCCGCTCTATTTGTCATCCCGAGACTTTCGCTAGCTCCATACTTCCTTATCGACAAAGATAGCAGCATCTTAGACGCCTATAAGACAAGCTGGGCAGCCACAAAGGGCCATTCCCTGAAAGTCTGGGGCGTTATAGGCGTCAGCTTTCTCATGCTACTACCAGTGGTCACCCTCGTAGGTATCCCTGTTTCACTATACCTACTATTCATGTACAGCGCCGCCAATGCCGTCTTATACACCTATCTGTTGCAGCACCTCGCACCTCCTGTGACCGCTTGACATCACAAGCGTCATACCGTAAATGCAAGGCATAGAAGATACAATCCCCGATAGCTCGCAGCCAGTAGCGACGGCTTCCATGACGCCTGTTCTCTATGAAAATGTGCGAACGGATGATTGTATGGGTCGTATATGGATCACATAACCTAAACCGAAGGGTTGCCAAAACAGGGGTAATTTGCTAAAGTTTCTCTGTTACATAGCACTTTTTCTGTACCAAGGAAAAGAGCAGCCCGACAAAATGTATTCCATTTTGCCAGTGCGATGAGAAAAACCCTTTCGGGATTGCCTCATGTGTGGCGCGGGCCAGTAGCTCAGCTGGTTAGAGCACCTGCCTCTTAAGCAGGGTGTCGAGGGTTCGAGCCCCTCCTGGCCCTCCATTACGCCTACGCTTAGAACTCCTCTGTCATGAGGAGTTTTTTGTTGTTATGATATTGCCATGACTAACGAGAAAATCGTCACTAAAACCAGAGAATACGTTGAAAACAAATTCAGGAATGAGGGAACTGGCCATGACTGGTGGCACATGTACCGCGTCTGGACGCTAGCAAAGCACATTGCCAAGTCAGAGTCAGACATCGACCCATTCATCGTGGAGCTGGGAGCGCTTCTGCACGACATTGCAGACTGGAAATTCAATGATGGTGATATGGAGGCCGGTCCAAAAGCCGCAAGAGAATGGCTGGGAAGTCTTGATGTTGATGAAGACGTCATTCTCAAAATAGGAGATATTGTGCGTAACGTGTCCTTCAAGGGTACCGACGTAAAACAGACCATGCAATCGAAAGAGGGTCAGATTGTCAGTGACGCCGATAAGCTCGATGCAATCGGCGCAATCGGTATCGCAAGAACTTTTGCATACGGTGGTGCTAATAATCGCCCTATGTATGACCCTGACATAAAACCAGAACAACACCAGACCTTTGAGGCGTATAAAAACAGTAACTCTCCAACAATAAATCACTTCTACGAGAAACTGTTACTATTGAAGGACAAGCTATATACAAAAACTGCGAAAGAAATTGCCATACACAGACATGAAGTTATGGAGCAGTATCTTGATGAGTTTTATAAAGAGTGGGGAGGTGAATTGTAAATTGGTCGTCTATATCCCTTGATTTTTGACGCAACAGCACTTACTGTGGCCCTCCAAGATTTGCCAACAGATTATATTTAGTTATAAAGCACGTTTCTCTATTACGAGGGGATTTATCTTATTTGTTAATTCAGCTCAACTCAACGATGGGCTTAATTTGCCAGGTTATAAAATACGGCTGCTTTAATCCCCATGATACAATTAGCCCGTGATTAAACTTACTAACCTCAAAACTTCACTCGCACTTTTCGGTTCAATATTGATGCTCGCAACCCCCGCGACTGCGCTTGCAGCAAAGCCACTACATAGTGGTAGCGGTGGTAGCCCTAGTAGAGTACAGACCGGAAATGATGTATCTTGGCCTCAATGTGAAAAGCCACTACCAAGCGGCCAGTTATTCGGTATAGTCGGTGTAAATGGCGGCTTGGCAAACACCACTAATCCGTGTTTTTCTACTGAACTGGCCTGGGCAAACAAATCCATTGGCGGTACTGGTCAAGACAAGGCAGCTCTGTACGTAAATACCGCCAATCCTGGCAATCTTGGCGTTTCTGACTGGCCAACTAGTGGTAGTTCCACAAAATACGGCTCATGTAACGGTGGCGATAACCAAGCTTGTGCCTACGTATATGGCTGGACGATGGCACAGAACGATGCGCAAAGCCGTATCGGCAGCAGCAACCCTGCAAACTTTAAGTGGTGGCTGGATGTTGAGACCGATAACTCTTGGGAAACGGGTTCAACAGGTATTGCCAATAATGTCGCTGATTTAGAAGGCATGACCAATTACTTCCAAAGCGTTGGAAGTCGGATTGGGCTGTATTCAACGGCATCGCAATGGAAGGCGATAGCTGGTACCGTCAGTTCTAGTAGCAGCTTATACGGTCAGGACAGTTGGCTGGCAGGTTCGAGCAGCCTTACGAATGCCAAGAACGCTTGCACACTTCCTGGGCTGACTGATGGGAAGACGACAGTTACCCAATACGTTGCTAGGCAAGTAGATTACGACTACTCGTGCGTGTAGCCAATTATCGCACCTAGTAACTAGCGGCAAGAGTGTGCTGGCTACTTTGCCGTATCGCAGTTGCAACTAGATACACGATGGCACTCCATAACGTTCATGTTTAAACTCCTCTGTAATGGGGAGTTTTTCATTGCCATGATTAGGCCGTGAAAAATTACAGGCTGGCATTTCGGGAAATAGACCGAGACAAATTTAATGAAATCGCTGAAGGGCGTAAAACCATCGAAACACGAGCTGCTACTGTAAAGTATCAGCGATACGGCAAGGCGACTCGCTTACGTTTGTATGTGGCCACGATAGTCTTACTTAAAGTCGTTACAAAGGTGGAACACTTTACCAGCCTCGACCAAATGTTCGTCAGTTTGCCATTAAGCAACATCTCGCCCAACGCAAAAGATGAAAGCGAAGCCAGAAGTATATATTATGAGTTTCCAGGACATAAAGAGAAGATCGAGGCCGAGGGCATACTAGCGTTTACATTAGAGTCATAATAAGCTTTGATTCCAGTTACAATGCTATTCACGATGTCCCCAGACATTTTTACAACGTTTTCAAATAAAGTTGACTCCCTGCATAGGGCCTTTCTTAGTTGCGATTTGATATAATCGCAGCATGAATATACAAGCATCTCCGAGTGAAGACCGCGGCATTGCCGCATTAACAGTTAACGACTTCAAGGTATATAGCGTGGGCATCTCTACGGGTGGTGTCGCCGAAATCCGCATGGCCAAAGCAAGCCCTAAACGCCACATCATAGCAACCACCGTTGATGAAGAGGGCGTTGCCTTTGCGCAGAAGTTTATACACGAAAAAAACCTGGACAATCAGATAGAGTCCAAGATCGAAGATGTGTCGCAGCCCCTGCCATATAAGGACAGTTATTTTGATTACGCTTACGCACGCCTAGTACTGCACTATCTGCCAAAAGAGGCGCTGGATAAAGCCTTAGGGGAGCTACACCGTGTACTGAAACCTGGCCATAAGCTATTTGTTGTCGTTCGCTCAGTGAACTGCCCTGACGCAAAAGACCCAAATGCAATTTACGACCCAAAGACTGGCCTGACTACATGCACCCATACTGATACGCAAACTGGCAAAACTCATAACTCTGTGCGGTATTTCCACTCTGAGAAATCGATCAGGGATCATGTTGTAAAAGCAGGCTTTACCGTAGACTATACTAAGTCATATGATGAGCGTCTTTTTACTGATTTTATGCGCACTAAGCTCGCACCCCATGACGATAACGTTATAGAGTTGGTAGCTACCAAATGAACGAAGACGTATTCCATCTTGGCATAAAAGCCCTTATTCGTAACAAGAAGGGTGAGATACTATTGCTGCAAGTTAATCCTGCAAAGCTCCATGGCGAGCATAAAGATTACTGGGATTTACCAGGCGGACGCGTCCAAAAGGGCGATTCTATCGAAGACACTCTCAAACGAGAGGTAGTTGAAGAAACGGGCATCTCACGAATAACAGATATACAACCCGTAACAATGATGCTGTCAAACATTCGTATACCCATTGGTAATGCGGATACGGTTGGACTTATATTGAGTGTCTATAGTTGCGCTATACCAGATAACCTGCCCATCTTATTGTCCGATGAACATATTGCCTATAAGTGGTTTACGCCTAGCAGAGCAGCTGAGTTACTCCAGGTGAAATACCCTGTAGAATTCTGCAGGGCTGTGGCGACTTTATATTAGGCCACCCTTAGCACCACTCTGACAGGTTTCTTGGATATTACTTGCAATGGTGTGCGCAGTGGCCCTCCAAACAAGATACTGACCCTTGTGGTCAGTATCTTGTTTGGATAAAAGCTCGGGGACGCAGCAACTACTCCTGGCCATCTAAGACAAAACCCGTAAGCGCCTACGATACACTTCACGTACCATATCTGCTGAGCAAGACCGACAGGTCAAACACATTCACGACACCATCATTGTTCACATCGGCCATAGCAACAGTAGTGGCGTAATCGGATAGCAAAGCGGATAGGTCATAGATGTTGACCGTCCCGTCGCAGTTGAGATCAGCCACCCCGCAGACAGTCACAACCGCCGTTGCGGGAGCTGTGCCGCCGCTACCGGTGCAAGAAAGCGTGTAGGTAGTAGTAGTGCTTGGGGTAATGCTTACCCCTGGCGAACTATTGCTGAGAGCTTCGCTGCCGCTCCAGGCAACGTCGGTCGGACTGGCGCTTGCGGAACAAGTCGTCGCATTAGACGAGGACCATGTCAGGGCGCTTGACGAATTGCCGGTAGTCTTGGTGGGCGTTTGCGTGGGCGTAGCGGTCAAGGTGGCGGTAGGCGCAGGATTTGCCGAGGCGGCGTACACGTTGCCGACCATCGTGTTCGCCCACAGCGTTCGGTAATCCCATTGACCGGCCGTAGTAGGGTGCGGACAGTTCGAGGTATTGATCAAGCTCTGGTTCGTATCGAAATAGGTTCATAAGTCGGGCCCGTGGACCACTTCCGGGAAATTGGCATACAGCGTATGGACGATCCAGTAGTTCGGCGTGCCAAAGACGGTCGGATCGTTGTCCGTTAGCGCAGCAGAGCCGTCGCAAGAGGTGGGTGCCCACGGAATCGTCGGAACAACCGGTACCATACCGGCATTGATGACATCCTGCACGAGCGCTGTCATATTGGCCTCATAGTTGTTTGACGCGGTATCCGGCCAAGTATGTCCGGTACCGTTCAGGTCGTTTGTACCAAGGTTGATCGTGACATAGTGCGCCGCCGGGAAACTACTTAATACTGTCGTGATCATACTGGGCGACGCGGGTTCGCCATCGGGACACTGCGTAGTCAAGCCAAGCCAGTCACAGGCCTTGGAGAACGACACGCCGCCCCCTATTTCACTAGGATAATATGACGCATTGCCACTATTAACAGTCTGCATGAAGTTTGGCGGGGAAGTCGGCGCATGCCACATGGAGTTATTGGTAATAGAATCGCCGAGGAAAAGCCAAGCATCGGTATTTGCCGCGCAGGCGCTAGCGCAAGCCGTCACGTCCATATGCCAGGACGCGTCCGTGTTACCGCTCGATCCCGACGATGCCGTTACATTCATGCGCAGCCAAGTGCATGGGGAACCACCACAGGCAGTAGCAAGGCTGATTGCATATTGGCCGCTGTTAAAGAGGTTGTTGGTAACTGTCTCGAGGTTCGTCCACCCGCTGGAGGGAGGTGTGCCGGTGCAGGACGACGAACAACCGTCAATCGTAAAGTTCTTAGGCATGTTATAGTTCGTGTCGCCCAAAAATGGGACGCTTGCCCAGAAGTCATTGTTGTCGTTGTACCAGCTGATGGTTGCACTGGTACTTGGCGCAGTCGTGAAATGGATAATACCGGCACACGACGGTGTACAACGATACGAGTCGTACGTGCTGTCCACCATGTTTGATACAGGGTAAACTACCGTTCCCGTGGCATACGTCGATTGCCCTTGGCTTATTAATGTCGACTGCGTCGGAGCACTCACGGCAAGGCCACGCGAGTTGGTATGCGCACCTATACCAATCAATGCCGCTACCAAGAAAACCAGCGCCACCCGTGACAAGTGGGTCGTTGGCGTACATATTCTCACGGATGGCTTGTGTTTGTTACCCAGCATATTCCCCGAAGAAGTAGCGTCCGGCTGCTATTAACCTTGCAATCATAAGTATGTTAAAAAGCCCGTACCCGGTCAATCCCTTCTGGGTACTTGACAAATATCGCCAGTTTTAGTATCATTAGATAACTTTAGTAATTCTCTTCGTTCATGCGCACGGTTCTCCTCTGAAGCCTGCACGTTCTCGATAAGGGTTTTTATCAATCTGTTTACCCTTCAAGTACTACTCTAGTAACGAAAAATAAGGAAAGAATAATGAATGAATCAACCAACCAATAAACAACCGGTCCGCCACCGGGCGGACACAAACCCGAAACTCAGGCGCGCAACCGTGGAAGCGCAACGACGCGCCCGCGATGATGCGGAGCGCACCGTCAGTCGCTACGCGGCTGCAGCACCGAACCCGAAGCGACACGCCAACGCCGTTGCCAACGAGACAAATAAGCTCAAGGTAACATTCCTGGGCGGTTTGGAAGGTGTCGGCGAAAAGAACATGGCCGTCATCGAGTACGGCAACGATGCCCTGGTGCTCGACTGCGGCAACAACCTCGGCGTCGACTTGCCGGGTATCAACTACGATATTAGCGATGCAACCTATCTCGGGGGCATCAAGCACAAGCTGCGCGGCTACGTCATTACCCACGGCCACCTCGACCATATCGGCGGCCTCCGGCACACCGTGCCACGCTTCCCGGCCCCCATCTACGGCTCACGCTACACGATTGGCGTTATCGAGAAGTCATTTGAAGACGAAAGTGCCGACCCGAACTTCACGCCAACACTCATCATTGCCAATACCGATAATCACGAACAATTTACGCTAGGCTGCTTCCGTGCGGAGTTTATCCGCGTCACCCACTCCATACCTGATCCCTCGGCAATCTGCATAACCACGCCTGTCGGCAAGATTGTCGCCACCGGCGACTTCCGGCTCGACCCGGAGCCGCTCGACCACCTGCATGTCGACAAAACGCGTCTGCAGGAGCTCGGCGACGAAGGCGTGCTCTTGCTCCTGAGCGAAAGCAGCTACGCCGACAGCGAAGGCCGTACACCGACCGAACACACGTTGGAACAAAGCTTCCGCGACATCATAACCCAGGCCGAAGGACGCATTTTCGTGGCGGTATTCTCGAGCAATATCAACCGTACCCAGATGATCATCAACGCCGCCACGGCCGCGGGGCGCAACGTCGCACTCGATGGCCGGAGCATGCTGGCGTACGTGGAGATTGCCGTACGGCAGGGCATCCTGAGAATCCCTAAGGACACCATCGTACCTATGCGCGCCATCAACAGCCTGCCGCCCGAGCGCGTGCTCATCATGTGTACCGGCGGCCAAGGCGAGCCGAATGCCGCACTGCAACGCATGAGCGAAGGCGAACACCGGCAAGTCAACCTCGACAAAGGCGATACCGTCATCATCAGCTCAGGACCGATCCCGGGCAATGAAGTCCGCTACGAGCAGATCAGCAACCGTCTGGCAGGTAAAGATGTGCATCTGTTCCGCCATCCCACGCACGAGCTGGACGGCTGTGGCCCGCTACACGTCTCCGGGCATGCCCGCCGCGACGAGCTGCGGGAAATGATCCACCTCATCCGCCCGAAGTTTTTCATCCCCGTCCACGCCGGCGCACTCAAGCGGAGATACCATGCCGAGTTAGGTATAGAAGAAGGACTACCGCGGCAAAACGTCCTACTGCCCGAGAACGGTGATAGCATCGTCTTTACAGCCAACACTGCCCAACCGGCAGGGTCAGTTCCCCATGGTAGCGTGCTTATCGACCAAACGGGGTCACCCGTCAGCGGTATTGTCGTCAAAGACCGGATCATGCTCGGCGAGGAAGGCATCATGGCAGTAATACTGACTGTCGAGAGGCAGTCGGGACGCCTACTCACGAGCCCCGATATTATCAGCCGCGGCTTCATCGCCATGAAAGACAACGAGCAACTTATGGCCGAGTTCCGTAGCGAGCTGAAGCGCGCCGTACAGCAGCGCTTCTCGCGCGTCGACCTCGACCGTTTCAAGGTGGAGCTGAAGGACTTCATCGCCCACTTCCTGTTCGAGCACACCGGCCGCACGCCAATCGTCATCCCGGTAGTCAACGTCATCGGCCATGGCGACGCCAAAACGGTACATGCCAACAACGGTGGCCATGCCAAAACCGCGGCGAATCAGCAGCGGCGCTTCCAGGAAATGCGCGCCCGCCTGCTTAGCCAGGACCAGCGCGACTAAGCTTTACGATTCGATCCGCTTGAAGCTGAATACGCCGAACGCCAGCAAAACGGCAACGGTAACACCAAGCACCGCTAGGTCTTTCGCAAGTCCGAAGTGCGTCTCGTGTATCAAGAGAGCGCGCAGGGCGTCGACCGTGTACGATACGGGGTTAATCGAAGCAATAATCTTCAGCGCCCTCGGTACATTGTCCAGGGGGAACAGCGCGCTTGACAGGAAATATAAGGGGAAGATCAGAAATTGGTTGATAGCTTGGAACCCCTGGAAGTCATTGACGGCTGCGGCCAGGCCGGCGCCGAAGCACGTCAGCGCGAACGCGAAGAGCGCCGCTACTACTAGCGCCAACGGAACAAGCGCCCAATTATACGGCCGGAAACCAAGCGCCAACGAAATGACAAACACGAGCACTCCCTGAAACACAACCGTCGTCGTACCGCCAAGCGCGCTGCCCGTCAGGATGCGCAGGCGCGACACCGGCGCAACGAGCGTCTCCTTCAGGAAGCCGAACTGCTTGTCCCAGATGATGACGATGCCCCAGAAGATAGCACCGAACAAGATCGTCTGGGCAATAATGCCCGGCACCAGGAAGCTTAAGTAATCACCAGCGCCAGCGCGTTTATAAATCGACCCGATACCGTAACCAAGCGCCAGCAGAAACAGGAGCGGCTGTCCAATGGCGCCGATAATGCGCGATCGCGAACGGATGTAGCGGCGGATCTGCCGCAGCCAGAGAATGTAAAGCACTTCCACTTAACGCATCCTCCGCGCGCGGCCGCGCATCCGGAAAGCTTCGCGAGCGTTTACTTCTTCGTCGCGGAGCGTTTTCCCCGTCAGGCTCAGGTAAGCTTCCTCAAGATTTTTCGTACCGGTCTGCTTCGTCAGTGCTTCCGGCGAGCCGGTGGCAATGATTGCCCCGTGATCGATAATGGCTATCCGCTGAGCGACTGCTGCCGCCTCCTCTAAGTAGTGCGTCGTGAAAAATATTGTCATGCCCTCGCGTTTGTTCAGTTCGCGGACATGGTCCCAGAGCAAATTGCGCGTCTGGGCATCGAGACCGAGCGTCGGCTCGTCGAGGAACAATACGTGCGGATGGTGCAATAGCCCGCGGGCAATCTCGAGCCGGCGTTTCATGCCGCCAGAGAACGTCTTGACGCGGCCGTCCCTCCGCTCCCAGAGGTTGACTAGGGTTAGTAGCTCCTCGATACGCACGGCCCGTTCTTTGCGGCGGATACCGTAGAGTACGGCGTGCAGCTCCATATTCTCGTACGCTGTCAGCTCATCGTCCAGGCTTGGGTCCTGGAAGACAATACCAAACGCCGTGCGCGCTTTATCCTGCTCACGCACAACGTCGTACCCCGCCAGCGTCACACTTCCTTCCGTCGGCGTTAGCAACGTTGTCAGCATCTTGATCGTCGTGCTTTTGCCGGCGCCATTGGGGCCCAAGAACGCAAACATTTCGCCCGCACGTACCGCGAAGCTGATGCGGTCGACCGCCGTGAAGTCACCGAAGCGCTTCGTTAGGCCCTGCGCCTCAATCACATGGTCTGCCATTCGTACCGAATTATACACCGCGAACTTGGAACGGTCTGAGGAATTGCCGCGGTCGGTAGGATACCTCGCAGCAGGGCAGCACCCGTGCGCTATTATGTCTCGTATGACAAAGCGCCATGTGCGGCTGGCAGTTTTCCTGACGGCAGGGATAGTACTGATGGGAGCGATGATCGCCGGCCTGCTCTACCATCAGCATATAGCCGGTCCTCCGCTGCCACCGCAGTATTACGCGCCGCATACCGTTACCAGCGGTGTTATTCCTCGTTTCGATCATATAGTCATTATTGTCGAGGAGAACAAGACTCTCGGCAGTGTTCTTGGAGACGAGGATGCGCCGTACATCAACCAACTCGCCAGAACGTACAGCTACGCGACCAAGTACTATGCCATCACCCACCCTAGCCTTCCCAACTACATTGCTCTTACTTCTGGCACAACTGCCGGTATTACCAACGACTGCAACCCGCCAAGTACCAGTTGCCAAGCAGCCGTGCCCAACATCGCCGACCGGCTTGAGGCCGCAAAGCTGTCATGGAAAATGTACGCCGAGGGCATGCCGGCCCCCTGTAGTGCAGCCAATGCGGGTAACTATGCCGTTAAGCACAATCCCTTCATGTATTATCCCGATATATCAAATAACGATACACGTTGCAGGGAACATATCGTCCCCTTCACACAACTGCAGGCTGACCTTCGCAGCAGCACTACCTTGCCCCCATATGCTTTTATCAGCCCCGACCTCTGCCATGACATGCACAACTGTTCAGTCCGGACCGGTGACGCCTGGCTCGCCAAAGAGGTCCCTTCAATCCTTGCTTCCCCGGCTTTTACCAAGCAGCATTCTCTCCTTGTCATTACCTGGGACGAGGGAGTCGGCCAGGACAATAACGTACTGACCGTTTTTGCCGGCGATTCAGTTAAGAGAAGCTATATTTCGAGTGCGTATTACAGCCACTATTCGCTGCTACGTACCATCGAGAAATCGTGGAACCTCCCGCCGCTGACCACTAACGATGATGCCGCACCGGCCATTAACGATATTTTTACGCAACCCTTGTAACAAGATGCCTGGCAGGCTGCCCGTTGACAACGGCGAGCACTCTCGATTGAAAAGTGTTCGAGGGTCGTATAGAGTAAACGATGTTATCTGCCCGCGTAGCTCAGCGGATTAGAGCGTCTGGCTTCGGACCAGAAGGTCGTGGGTTCGAATCCCCCCGCGGGTACCATATAGTTTCACTGCTTAACTCTTCATTGTATTCCCGAGAGTACCGTCTTCTCTGCAGGCGCGTAGTGTTTATCACTTTGGCAAATGGCAAGCGCAAGTAGCATCAGTGGCTTATCTCTGATACGCTATATTCGTACGCGCGCCCGTAGCTCAGCTGGATAGAGCGTTGGTTTCCGGTACCAAAGGCCGGGGGTTCGAATCCCTTCGGGCGTACCAAATTAAGGCGGTCAGCAAAAGCTGGCCGTTTTAATTTGGCCCGTCCACAGGATTTGAATACCCGACCGTTCAAAAGGTCGGGGTGCGAATTGCCAGTGGCAATTCGCAAGGCGGCCCTCTCTTGAAAACTTGTTTTCAAAGATGAAGTTGCGAACTCGCCGAAGGCAGGTCGAATCCCTTCGGGCGCGTACCAATCAAAACCTATTCAAGATATCTAAGCCGGCGCCTCCTTTGTTACAATAACGCCATGAGCAAGCTAAGCCAAAAGTGGTGCGTTATTGCGCCTCTTGAAAATGTAGCCGAGGGACTTGAATTTGACATGGTCAACTGGCCCTTGCATATCACCCTGGCAGGCGTACATGCTGCCGAGTGGCGGAGAGAAACGCTACTTGATACATTCATAAAACTCGCCGCCACCATCAAACCGTTTACTGTCAGGGCATTAGCGCAGGGTAATCTGGGACCGCAAGAGCAGCCTGTACGGGTAACTTTCATAGATAAGAGCTCTGCGCTGCTTAGCGCGCATCAAAAAATCGTTTGGTTCATACAGGAGCATGACGGCGTATTCAACAACCCTGAGTGGAACCTGGATGGATATATCCCCCACAGTACCGTCCAACGTGATACGGCGGTACCGGAAGGAACGTTGCTCCGAATTAACGCTTTGGCGCTCATCGATATGTTTCCTAATGAAGATGGCAGGCGAAGGAGGGTAGCTAAGGTTATCGCGCTAAGGAGTTAACTCTGGCCCCTCTTCTGCCAAGGGTAATGTCTCGGGCTGACTCTCACCAGGAGGCAACACTTCCCATACGCTCCAGTGCTCGCCCTTTGACGCGTCACGCAGGTACTGTACTTCATTAGGAAAGAGCGCCGGCTGCCATACGCCATAAGTAGCAAGCTCTGCAATCTTCCGCGCCACCGCCTTCTCGCGTAGTACTTGCCGTTCATGAAACCCCCATATTGGCAATGACGCTTCCGCCCGCACCAGGCCAAGGCCTATACGCCGTGCCGCGTCAAATACCGCGACAAACGCATGTACCTCCCGCCCTTCACCGCTAGCCCGTACCGTTCCCGCCGGTGCCTCTGCATCAGCTTCTAGGCAAAAGTATGACGGCTTCTCTTCGGTCGAAAACGACGTCTTCACCGCCGCTTCCGCCATGATAGCTATCCGTATATCTCTGTTATCAAACAGGAAGCGCTCCGCCTGCAGCATTTGCTTGCACTCAACCATGTCACGGACCATTGTACCAAACCCGGCTTAAGTGTCGGCTTTAAGGCCGTACGCCTGGAGTGGAATCGACTTGCCAGTCGAATCCCCGCGTATGACAAAGTTGAGCCCTATATTCGGGTGATCAACATTGCGCTGCAGAACACCGATGAGGTGGTCTGCGGCTGTCGGATAATCTCTGTCAACGGCAATGAGTATAGATTGTGGCGCGCTATTGGTCCCCGTACCCTCCCACCTCGCCTCAAACTGCGCAAGGCGTCGTCTACCCGTTACAGCGGTGAGAATATCGTGCGTCGGTACGTGTTCTCCCCACGCCACCATGCCATCTTCTAGGACGACTCCTCCCAGATCCGTCTCACGTGCAGGGTCTATTGCCCCGTTCCAGTATTCATCATCGAGAGCATCCGGTGAACCTTCATAGTATTCAAAAGGCGGTACCTTGTAGCCACCGGGATATGTGTTGTCGAGCTCGCCCGGAAAATGCATGACGTGTGCGCCGGCAGGGGGCAGAATTTCATTTCCGGTGTTTACTTCGCCCGAATCTAGCTGCATATAGAGCACTATAGCGTATTACGCCCCACGTAGGCAGTACGAAGACTTACGAACCGGATAACTTTTGGAATACGACCGTGTGATCGGTATGTTGGCGCTCGAATATAAGGGCTAGCCCAAAACGCTGGGCGGCATCGATGTCGCACTCGTGCGGCCAAACTTGCAAGAGTAGGCCTTCGGGAGCCAGTACCCGCCCCGCTTCTTTATATAGGTGCAGATGCAACGCATACCGTATGACACTGAGATCGCCGCTGCAAACAGCATCATACTCAGCTGCAACCTGCTGCTCTATTGCTGCAGTATAGGGGCCGTTGTGCGCGTCATGATCGCTCAACGGCAGCGCCGATACCATAATCATGCCAAGCGAGGCATCATCGAAGGGCAAAGCCTTTACGTCTGCGACCCTGTCAACGATAAACGTTTGCGGCTTGTCACCGAAGGGATTAAGCGTTACCTGTTTGGCAATATTGGTGGTGATAAGCTTAGAAGGTAACGTGACCGTCTGGCGGTTGAGTAGCTCATACCCCTCGGGCGTCGGCCCCGCGAGTTCCACTATTGGCAGCGTAATCGCCTCAATTGTCTTCCGCAATGCTTTGTCGTTCATCAGGCTGCTCCTTTTCCCCTAGCTCGTCATATCTTTCCGGCGAATACATCTTCCACTGGTTCATATGGGGTGACAAGCCGATGATGACTGGTATTTCCTGCGATGCCGTTGTCCCCGCCAGGATATACGACGTGAGGCGCACATGGCCTTCCAGGACGACGAGATCGTCCTGGGACGTCCCTAGAATGATAAGCGGCGGCAATTGCACACCCTTCTCTATGGCTTTCACCAGGTGCCAGTACGGCTCGTTTCCCATACCGAATATCTCTTTGCCTGTTTTAACCGTAGCTGCGCCATCACCAGCTCGCAATGTGCCGCCGCTCAGCCCTAGCCAGTAGCTATAGACAATGTAGCGAATATCTGGCAGTTCTTCGCGCTGCAAGCGCGCTCTATACCAGCGGATGTCGTCAGGCAAACCGGCAAACCACGACGTCTTTTTACCGTAACCGCGCGCCTCGCGTAGTATTTGGCGGCGTAACGTATTTTGTACGGAATCTGATATATCGGGTTTCGTAATAATCGATTGGTTTGCATCTGAACTTTTCAAGGCGCTCCGCACCTTGGCGCCAAAGCGTTCCGAAGTAAGTTCGCCGGCTAGGAACACGGCGATCATATCGTCTTCGGTTGCGGGCTCTAGCAATTTCACAAACTATCTCAGGATGAACTTCGCGTTGCACCTGGAGGCAAAGGCGGCAGTTTTGGCCCATAGGTATGGCGTAGCATAGCCTGTTCAAGACAACGCACGACACGCTCTGCCTGCTCATAGCTCATGCCAACGCGCGCAATAGGCAGTTGCTGTGAACCGCTCTGCGTAAACTGCACAATGACACCGCTCTCGTTCGCGGCAACGTTGACGCCATCGCTATATACCGCTCGCACATCAAGCGCAACCAGTACGGTAGCCACTGCTTTAGCTTGCTGCTCGCTCGCCGGGGATTTGGTATTACTTACTCCGTAGCCAGCCCATTCCCACAGCTCGACTGCTTCATACTCGCGCACGCCAAAGTGATTGATCAGCAACATAAGGAGCTCTTCGCTCGGACACTCATCGCCGCATTCGATGCGCTCGAGCATATCGACATCTATTTCAACTGCCCCGGAGGTTTCGGCGAGACTTTCGTGCCGCTTTTCGCGGATTGCCTTGAGGCGCTTTCCAAGGATAATGTACGGAGAAGGTGGCTTGGGGCCTTGCATACGCTCAATAGTACAGTCCCATCCCCGTTACAGCAAGTGTAAAAGCCCGGAAAAGTCACGTACGTTATACTGATGGCATGCAACCCATACCTAATGCTAGCTTGCGCAACTACTCGACCATGCGACTCGGAGGCACGGCCGCCTATGCCCTGGGCATCTTCGATATATCGGATATACAGCAAGCGCTTCAGTGGGCACAAGCACGCAAGTTGGCCGTTAAGATGATCGGCGGGGGCAGCAATGTCATCTGGCGCGACGAGGGCTTTAACGGCCTGCTTCTGATCAATAAGATGAAGGGTTATGAAGTCACTACGGGGAATAACGGGACGTTCATAGTTAAAATCGGCGCCGGGGAGCAATGGGACGATGTTGTCCGGCGAACAGTAGAAGCCGGGCTAACCGGTATTGAGGCACTAAGCCTTATACCGGGGACTGCAGGCGCGACACCCATACAGAATGTCGGTGCTTACGGACAAGAGATAGCCGATACGCTTGTCGAGGTGGCGGCTATTGACGCCACCTCGGGCGAGGCCGTAGTAATTCCTAATTATGGCTGCAAATTTGGCTATCGAACGAGTCGTTTTAAGGCGGCCGATACGGGACGATTTCTTATCACGAGTATTGCGCTGCAACTCCGGCATGGCAATCCGCAGCCACCATTTTATGGCGCAGTCGAACAATACCTCAGCAGTCACAGTATTACCGATATCACACCCCAGGCGCTACGTGACGCCGTCATCGATATTCGCTCGCACAAGCTGCCGGACCCGGCGGTCATAGCCAATAACGGCTCGTTCTTCTCCAACCCTATTGTCGACGACGCTACGTTTAACCGGCTCGCCATGTCATATCCCAATCTGCCGCATTGGCCCCTGGACGATGGCCGGCACAAGCTGTCTGCCGCCTGGCTGATCGAGCAAGCAGGCTTTAAAGATTATCACGATCCTGAAACCGGCATGGCAACTTGGCGCAATCAGCCGCTCGTTTTTGTCAACGAGCACGCGGCACGCACCGCCGACCTTCTGAAGTTCAAACAGAAGATACTCGATACCATTCAGGGTAAGTTCGGTGTCGCCCTCTTGCAGGAACCAGAACTGCTGCCCTAGGCCTTATCGCTCGGTAAAGGGTACTGCAGAGCAAACTGGCGCACTTCTTCGCGAAGCGTTTTAAGCTTTGTGTCGTCGTCGCGATTATCGATCGCCTGCCTCATCCACTCGGCAACGCTCGCCATATCTTCCTCAGCCAAACCGCGCGTCGTGATCGCCGGCGTTCCCAGGCGTAAGCCACTCGGACGATACGGCGGTAGCGTGTCATTCGGGATTGCGTTGCAATTTGCATTCAAACCGACCTTGTCTAGAACGTCCTGCGCTACCCGGCCGTCAATACCGAAGCTTTGCATCATATCTACCTGCATCAGATGGTTGTCGGTACCGTTAGTAATGAGTTTGAAGCCGCGCTTCATGAGCTCATCCGCCAATACTTTCGCGTTCTTGAGTATCTGCTCGGCATACACCTTAAACTCCGGCTGCAAGGCCTCGCGGAAAGCGACAGCTTTGGCGGCGATAGTATGCTCATGGGGGCCGCCCTGGAATCCGGGGAAAATCTGACGGTCAATAAGTGTCGGGACGTTTTCAAAGGTTCTGTCGACAGGCCTCAAAGGATTCCCTACCTTCCCTTTCGATAAGATCAGGCCGCCGCGCGGTCCACGCAAAGTCTTGTGAGTAGTCGTGGTAATGACATGAAAGCCGTAGTCGAACGGGTTCGGCAATACGCCGGCCGCAATCAACCCGGCAATGTGCGCCATGTCCGCCATTAGCAGAGCGCCTACCTCGTTACCGATAGCGGCAAACTTCGCGTAATCCAATGCTCGCGGGTAACCGCTAAAGCCGGCAAGGATGATCTTTGGCTTCGTCTCCAGCGCCACCTTGCGCATTTCGTCATAGTCGATCTCGCCGGTTTCAACATCTTTCATTCCATAGCGCACGAAGTGATAAAGTTTGGCGCTACTTGTCACCGGCTGTCCGTGCGTCAGGTGGCCGCCTTGGTCAAGCTTCATGGCCATAATCGTGTCACCCGGCTCCAGCCACGCCTGGTACACGGCGATATTGGCCGGTGCGCCGGAGTGTGGCTGCACGTTGGCATGGTCCGCGTGGAATAACTGCTTCGCACGCTCGATAGCAATCGTCTCCACCTGGTCAGTATTTTCTTGTCCGCCGTAGTAGCGCCGTCCCGGATAACCCTCGCTGTATTTATTCGTAAATACGCTGCCCATAGCGGTCAGTACATCGCGCGAGACGTAGTTCTCGCTCGGTATCAGCTCCAGCCCTTCCCGCTGCCGCTTTTCTTCGGCGGCTATCAGCCGCTCTATCTCTTTATCTTCCATGGTAAAACTCCTTTAGCCTCATACAAGTATCGGTAGTGGTGGGCATAGGTATCAGATCATGCATCTATTGTAACAGCACGGCGTGACGCGCTACACTGGGAGTACTAGGAAAAATAAACAGGATGCCTATACTTGCTATTTTGTGTAATATCATATATGATATCAGGCGATGGATACAACAACGACTAATGAACAAATCGGTCAACTTATAGCTCAGATAAGGCAAGAACGAGGTCTCACCCAGGCGGAGTTCGCCAAGCGCCTCAACACTAGCCAGTCGGCTGTCAACCGCATGGAACACGGCAAGCAGAACCTAAGCCTGCAGACGCTCGGCCGTATCAGCGACGTCCTCAACAAGCAGGTCATTAGTATCGCGACAAAAGCTATCAACCTGCGTATCGAAGGTGGTTATGAACTGCACGGCAGTATCACGCTCAAGACAAGCAAAAATGCCGCCGTGGGTCTGCTTTGCGCTTCGCTTCTCAACTACGGCGTGACGCGCTTCAAGTCGTTTCCGAGGATAGAGGAAGTCTACCGTATCATCGAGGTCCTGGAGAGTATCGGGGTTAGCGTCAAATGGCTGCCCGGCAACGACATCGAAATTCGCCGGCCGGCTGAGCTGAAATTGGACAAGCTCAATGCCGAAGCGGCGCGCAAAACGCGTACCGTCGTCATGATGATGGGTCCGCTGATGCACGACCGCAAAACATTCAAGATTCCCTACGCTGGCGGCTGCGAACTGGGCAGGCGCACGGTTGCGCCGCACCTCTACGCCCTCGAAGAATTCGGCGTCAACATCGTCGCTACGCAGGGCCACTACAACGTCAGCGTCAATAAGAAACCAGCCGGCCGGATTGTCCTCTATGAAGCCGGCGACACCGTGACAGAAAACGCTCTGTTTGCCGCCGCTCGCACCAAGGAAGAGACGATTATCCAGTTCGCTACGGCAAACTACATGGTCCAGGAGGTCTGCTTCTTCTTGCAGAAGCTAGGCGTCGCCATTGATGGTGTCGGCACGACGACATTACGCATCAAGGGCATACCCTTTATCAAGAAAAACGTCACCTATGCGCCGAGCGAAGACCCCATCGAAGCCATGTTCTTTACCTCAGCGGCAGTCACGACCAACTCCGAGATAACTATCGAGCGCGTGCCGATCGACTTTGTCGCCCTGGAACTCCTGAAGCTCGAAAAAATGGGCCTTTCATTCGACGAAAGCGAACGTTACAAGGCCGCCAACGGCCGGACCGACCTCGTCGACCTCACCGTCCACAAGCATAACGGCACACTGAAGGCGCCGGAGGAAAAGCTCCATTCCCTACCCTACCCGGGTATCAACGCCGACAACCTTCCCTACTTTGTCCCGATCTGCGCCGTAGCCCACGGACGCACCCTTATCCACGACTGGGCCTACGAGAACCGCGCTATTTACTACACGGAGCTGTCAAAGGTTGGCGCTACAGTGGAGCTCGCCGACCCGCACCGCATCTACATCGACGGCCCGACAAAGTTCCGCGCCGCCGACGTCATGTGCCCGCCGGCGCTCCGACCCGCCAGCCTATTGCTTATAGGTATGCTCGCCGCCAACGGCGTCAGCATTCTGCGCAACGTCTATACGATCAACCGCGGCTATGAAGACTTGGCCGAGCGTCTCAACTCTCTCGGCGCCCATATCACCGTCCTGCACGAGATATAATACTATAATTGCTTTTGTAGCTACGTTATTATATAATCTACACAAATGGCTACAAGGAAGGCTACGAAGGTTTCAAAGGAATTGCGTGGCAGTCGCGTAAAGTTCCGCTTTAGACGGCATGTTCTGCCCATTATGGCAGGGCTTGTAATGTTTATTGCGATATTTCTGCTCCTTAATTCGCAACTTATCTCTGGAGTTATTGCCTACCAGCTCTACTCAAAACGCGTAAACGTTGCCACTGCAGATGCTGCGACAAGCGGCTACCCTGTAGATCCCTCTGCGCCACCACGTATCATCATTAACAAAATCAACGTCACAGCGCCAGTTAATTTTACCGAGACGCGAGTCAACCAATATATCTTCCTACAGGATTTGCACGATGGCACAGTCCACTACCCAGGTACAGCGCTGCCGGGACAAACCGGCAATATCGTCATCTTTGGCCACAGCAGCGGCGTATGGTGGGAGCCGGGCCACTACAAGTTTGTCTTCACACTACTCGACCAACTCACCTATGGTGACAAAATATTTGTCGAGTACAAGGGTGTTCGCTATATCTACCAGGTCTATAACACAATGGTAGTCCAGCCAGACAACATGAGCGTGCTGAACCAAACGGGGAACCACATGCTGACACTTATTACATGCACACCGGTGGGCACAAGTGCAAAACGGCTTATCATCCAGGCACAACAGATCTCGCCGAAGGTACCGGATGGTACCGGCTATGGTGCTCCCGCGACACTCCCGTCTACCGCCCAAGGACAAAGCGCCTTACCGAGCAGCGATGCTTCGCTATGGGATGCCCTCCGGCATCTCTTCTAACTATTCTCAGCACTAACCACGTAGCGCCGGTTTTCCCATGTACCGCTAGAGCTACGGAACCGGCGCAAGAGTACTACTTCCACAAACGCTTTTAGGAATACCCCTAGGCTCAGCCAGCGCAAAGCGTATACCTGCGGAAAGGCGCTGAGAACGTCCCAGCGGTGCGTGCAGAGAGCCGTATAGAATGTCAGCACAAATGTAATGAGTACGTCCGTGATGAATGCCATCGCAACGACGGCGCTCGTACGGTGCGCAAATGCCAGATATGGTACCCAAATGAAATACGACGCGAAGAAGAACAAGTTCTGTATAATCTGGTAACTCAGGTAGGCATCCAGGAGACTGATGTGCCGTCCGATACCGTACTTCATCATGCTCTGTAAGCCACCGCGATTCCACCGGGTGATCTGCTTCGTATAATCCTTAACCGTCCGCGGATCCTGGGTGTAAGCTACCGCCTCCGGAATGAACTGGATGCGTCCTAGCTTCTTCCGGTGCAGCTGCATCGTTACGTCAAAATCCTCCGTCAGTGACTTGTTGTCGAAGTTGACTTCCTCAAATACATCCCAGCGGAAGCATGATGTTGGTCCCGGGATAACCGGTACGACGTTAAACAGTGTCTGCATGCGGCGGTGAACTTCCATACCAATGGTGTATTCGTATACCCGATACTCGCTAATGCGGCGTCCTGGCAAGCTCCTGACATACCCGGTAGCAGCTGCGTACTTGATATTGAGCTCGCGGCGGAAGACATGGAAATAGTTCGGCGCAAATGCGCCGTCGGCATCGGCAATATGGATCCAGCGGTATTTTTTGCTCAGTTGGAATTTCCTCGCGCCCTTCGTTAGCGCCAGACCTTTGCCACTGCGGTGGACCTTCACGACATTGGCGGCAGGGATGATCTGCTTGGCGATAGCGCTCGTCTTGTCGCTCGAATTATCGTCGACGACATAGATGTGCATGGGGTTCATGCCGGCAGCAATCGCAGACCGTAACGTCTGGCCAATGACCAGTTCTTCATTGTGCGCAGCAATCAATAGACTTATCTTGCGGCGGGGCATAGGCTTTGGCGCAACTTTAGCCAGCTTGCGTTGTAGGGCAGCCTTCCGGATAACCGAAGGATCGTATGGGCGACGCTCCAAAGGAAAAATCATATGGCGAACAATGCGGCGCTGTACAGCGCGCTCGGAGATCTGGATGTCGTGTCTAGCGAGTATGTCGTTACGCATAGGTTACTTCTTCTCAAACCGGTCCAGTACTTGGCCGATAGTTGCCGAGCGTAGGGGAGACTTGCTGATAAGCTGCATTTGGGCCCTAAACACATCTGGCGTTACACTAAACATCTCACCGCTGTTATCAATCTGGTGATACGTCAGTACGAGCCAGCCATTCTGCTGTTCTGTATCTGTCAGCAGGTTTTGTAAATCGGCGAGGCTCGTGTCATCCCGCACCGAAAACGACACAATGTTCATTGGGTCAAAGCTTCCAGCCACGTTAATACTGCTTAGCAGGTCGTCCGACCCGTCAACCGTACCCTCAGCATTCTTCTGAGAGTGGTAGTATTTGCTAATTGTGTCCAGCGTATAGGTGTTGTACGCCCCATAAGGCGACGTAAAATCAAGTATTTGACCCCCAAAATCTTGTTCAAGCGTCTTTTGTGAATCGGCGAGCTCGTGCGTCAATTCCTTGGCGTTAAGGGTAGTGAGGTCTACGTGTGAGATAGTGTGGCTCGCAATCTCGGTCCCCGTTGACTGCATAGCCTTCAACTGTGCTATCGACATATAGCCCGGATAGGCCAGCGTATCGGTGATAATATACTGCGTCGAGTGGAAACCGTACTGGTCTAGAACCGGAAATCCGGCAGTATAAGCTGATTCCCAGCCGTCATCGAACGTAATCGACACTAGCGGTTCATGGAACGGGGTGAGAGAGGCAGAAGATGTATCGACAGCTCTCGCATGGAACGCCGTAACCGGTACTACTTGTCGAGGGTCTTGTGGTTTTGAGCCAAACGTAAACCACCACCCTAAAAGGAGTGGCGGTAACATAAACACACTCAGCGCAAAGCTCGTGGCTACAGCATGACGTACTTTTTTGAAAAATTTATGCCGCTTCATGCCAGTATCCACCGATGCTGAGTAGAAGAGCGCTACGCGGTCTTCCGATTCGCGTAAGCGTACAGAACACCCCAGGTCAGCAGACCTGCGACGACGGCGATAGCCAATGTGACAATGCCGTTACTACCGGTGTTCGGTAATACATTTGCCGCTACCGTGCAGGTAGCTACCGTTGAAGTACATGCACCAAGTACACGTCCCGTTCCACTCATAGCAGTTCACCTCTCTTAACACATTAGTTAATTGTCCGCTATTATATACTTCTTATCTATATTGTCAACAATTTTAATATGCTTTCGCTTGTAGCGCAATAATATTCTAATTAATCATTACGCTTATGTTTCATCATATTATTGACATTAGAGCATTTTATATTAAAATACCATAAAGTGTTGTTTTACTCGGGAATGTAGGAAAGGTCGTTAGACATGTTCAAGAAAGTCAAGCAAAGATTTGCCGCTCTCGCATCGATACTTATTATTGCTGCTAGCCTCGCGCCCGTTACCGTCAGTGCAGCCAGTAGTCCAAACTTGATACCTAATCCCTCATTTGAGACTGCTCAGGATGCCCAGACGCCGCAAGGGTGGTCAGGCAGCAGCTGGAAGACCCCGGCAACCTTTACCTATCTCAGTACGGGGCATACTGGCAGCCGCAGCGTGGAGGTTACCGTCACTAATTACACCTCCGGAGATGCAAACTGGTATTATACTGACCTGCCCGTAACAGCAGGAGAGTCATACGCATACGAAAACTGGTATAAATCTGACGTTGCTACAGAGGTCGACGCTGAAGTTGTCATGAGCGACAATACGATGCAGTACTTCAACCTTGGTAGCGTGGCACCGAGCACGTCGTGGGCGAAATTTAGCACCGACTTCTCTGTACCTATCGGCGCCAAAGCCATGTCAATCTATCAGCTCATTGCCCAGAATGGTTATCTTATTACTGACGACTACAGCCTGAGTGCCTATACGCCAGACCCCTTCAGTCGCGCTATCGTCAGCGTGTCGTTCGATGACGGTTGGGTAAATCAGCTCGAGAATGCCGAGCCGGTATTGCTTCAGTACCATATTCCGGCTACATACAACATCATCTCGGGTGAAATGATCAACCCCGACGAAGCAGGCTACATGACCAGCCAACAAGTCTTAGGGTTATACCAAGATGGTAACAGCAACGAGATTGCCTCACATACCGTTCACCACTGCGATCTGACCGGTGCGCAGACAGATAACCCCCAGAACTGCCCTATCCCCATTAGCGTCCAGCAAGTCCATGATGAAATGTTTAGCAGCAAAACAACCTTAGAGAACCTTATTGGCGCACCTATCACTGATTTCGCTTATCCGTATGGCGCTTATAACGATAGCACCATAGCCGTCGGCGAACAGGCAGGCTACCTGTCGCAACGAACAGTAAATGCCGGCTACAACACGAAGGATAATCTCGATCCGACCCGGTTGAAGATATATGAAGTGGATAGCGATATTACTGCCGCACAAGTACAGGCATGGGTAGATGGTGCCATTGCCGCCAAGGCATGGCTCATCCTTGTCTACCATGAAGTCGCTACTACACCTAGCGACCCGAGCGACAGTACGTATACCACCCTTCCCGCAGATTTCGCTACTGAAATGGCATATATACACGGAACGGGTGTCAAGACGGAAACCGTAGCAAATGCGCTTGCCGAGACCACCGCGCAAGTCGGCCAGACTACCCCTCCTCCCGTTATTTCTAACGTGTCGAGTTCTGCCATTACTACAAGTGGAGCGGCCATTACCTGGGCGACAGACGAAGACAGTACTTCTCAAGTGAATTACGGCGCGACTGCCTCCTATGGCAGCAGCTCAACCCTCGACAGCGCTACCGTTACAAACCATAGCGTGACTCTTACAGGCCTGCAGCCAAACACCATTTATCATTACCAGGTTGTCTCAACGAACGCTTCAGGAGGTAGCACCACTTCAGGTGACTCTACCTTCACGACTGCACCGACTATCGTACCAGGTGATGTGAACGGGGATGGCGTCGTGAACATACTCGACCTCAGCACTGTGCTGACTAACTGGAATAAGACAGGCGCCACCCGCAGCCAAGGTGATGTAACGGGCGACGGCATCGTCAATGTCTTCGACCTCTCGGCTATCCTGACTGACTGGAGTAAGTAACGTGCGGCTCCGAATACGGAGCGCCGCCGTAGTACAATTAATTATCTTTTTGCTCCTTTTGGTAGCCGCGCCAACCACTGACATCCGCACAAAATACGTCGCCGAGACAGTACCTGCGCCCAGTATTCCCCTATTCTTCACCCACACTGGTGTCATCACCACCATCTTCTGGGTCGGCGAAAACGCATCGGGCGATAATGGCTATATTGCAAATGATGCAAGCGCCTGGGATGATAGCTGGCAACAACACTTCGGTGGCCTTGATGACCCGAGTCGCCGCAACGGCCTCAGAACTGCGGGCTTCATACCAAAAGAAAATAGCTTCTATATAGCGCTTCCATACAGTGATGTTGATGATAACGGCAAACGCAAGCCAAGTGCTACCGCATGCCCCCTCGCTCAATTGCTTAGGAGCCAAAACGTCTCGTGGTGCAAAAACAGTTGGGTGGCTATCCGGCATGACAGTAAGATCGCATATGCCCAATGGGAAGACGTGGGACCCTTTAAGGAGAATGACGCTGCCTATGTCTTCGATACGGCGCAGCCGAGCAATAAACGCGGGGCAAAGGCAGGATTGGATGTATCGCCAGCCGTACGTGATTACTTAGGGTTACAGGATGTCGATATGTCGGACTGGACATTTGTTTCCGAACAAAACGTACCCGATGGCCCTTGGAAACAAACCATCACCACGAGCACTGGCGACCCGCTCAACTAGCCATTTACGGTAGCCAATGCTATAATCACCCCTGTTGCGAGTGTCGTATAGCGGTTATTATCCCAGTTTTCCAAACTGGTGATGGGGGTTCGACTCCCCCCACTCGCACCACTTTCTGAGTTTCTACACCATCATTCTGGCAATAATCGCCTCGTACACCTTTTTTGCACGCTGCGCATTGGCAGTTGATTGCCGCGCATAATTCTCCGTCATGATACCATCGTTCACCTCGAGCACAAGATTATCGCCTGATACGGTATGGACAATGTCTACAGCAGCGATCCGCAACGAGAGGGCGCCACAGGTCTGTCGCGCCATCCGATGCAAGACAGGGGACGGTTCGATATCGACCGCTTTCGCACCTTGGCACAGGTTGAAGAACTTCATCCCGTCGTGGATAACCGGATTGCGCTTCTCGTAGGCCAGAAGCACCGCTCCGTCGAGCATGATAAGCCGTGTTTCTTTGATAAGGTCGATATAGGGCGATAATGTCCAAGCCGGTTCTAGTTCATCGCGAATGACCGCGAGTGCCTGCTCGACATCTTCGCAACGCTGAATGCCCCGACCTCCCGTACCATTCAGCGGTTTGATGACGACCGAGTTGCCCTGCGGAAGAAAATCTACCATCTCCGTCAACGACGCCAGCTGCATCCCGTACGTACGGGCCAACAAGTGCGGCACGCTCGGGATACCGGCAGCTTTGAGCGCCAGATGCGTCGCCACCTTATCTTGGGCAAGCGAAGCAGCAGCGCTGGCATTGATGTCGAATTTGTAACCGAATATCCAAGCCATCTTGTCACCTCTTTTGAGCCGGGCAACCCAGTCATCAGAGAAAAAGTGGCATTGTATACCGAGTTCCGCACACGCCCTACGGACCATTGACGGCATGACCCGCTCCTGCAGTACTTCGCCAATTTGCATGCTTGCTATTATACGAAGAAATCCCTTTCAGGTATAATCAACCTGATCAGATACGCCCCCGTAGCTCAGTTGGACTAGAGCAAGAGACTTCTAAGCTCAAGGTCGCAGGTTCGAATCCTGCCGGGGGTACCACACCCAAGCAGAGTACTTTCTATTTTCCCAGACGCCAGCTGCTGTATACTGCTTCTAATAATAAGCAGAAGCGATATGGCCTTCCCAATGAAGATGCGTAAACTTCCCCGGCGGCTTGCCAAGAGCTTCATACACACTTCCCCGGTACGTAAGTTCTCAATCGTCGTCTTAGCACTGTTCATCGTTGTCTTCGGTATCGCCGGGGACAAGCTATTGTTCCACGGCTCAGCGGCGAGTTCCTCCGAGCTGTCTTATGGAGACATTAACGGAGACGGTGTGGTCAGCGTGCTTGACCTGTCAGCCCTATTGACTACTTATGGTACGACAAATACCGCGGATGACATTAACGGTGATGGTAGCGTCAATGTCCTTGACCTATCAGTACTCCTCAGCCACTATGGCACGCCCGTTCCCGAGCCTCCCGTCGGCGGCATCTGGTCCAGCGCATATTATCCGGGTTGGCTCCAAAGCGGCCATACGATGGCGTCGCTTCCCTGGAGCGGCATGACCCAGATTAACGATTTCTCACTCATGACCAGTACCGCTCGCAATGGCTCGATCGTCCTTGGCCACTCGCTGACAACTTCCAACATGCAAGCCCTCGTTACCGCCGCCCATCAGCACGGTATTAAGATCAATATCAGTATCGGTGGCGCCGAGGATAACAACTTCGATGCAGCCTGTAGTACAACGAACCGTAGCACTTTCGTAAGCAACCTCATAAGCTATGTCACGACGTACGAATTTGATGGTGTTGACCTCGACATCGAACAGGACTTCAACCACACCGATTACCAAAATTGCGTCCATGCTATCCGTACCGCGCTTGATCAGCTACCCACTCCCCGCAAGACTTTGACGATGTCAGCCGACCCGGATTGGCAAGCAGGCATGGCATCACTCGTGCAGCAATACGTCGACCAGATCAACCTCATGAGCTACTGGGGCACAGTTACCGACATCCCTGCAGAGCTCAACAATTATACGAGCCTCGGTATACCGGCATCGAAGCTCGGTGTCGGTATCGGGCTCAATGAGAACGACATGACTGAGTACAAGAACCCCGCGTCTTGCAATGCTAAGGCAGGTTACGTTGCCGCAAACGGATACGGCGGCGTCATGGAGTGGACGCTTACCGACGACCAAGACCAAAATGCCGGTAAGACGCCGTGCTTCGACAACATCGCTAGCTACATGCAGTAGCCGGTCATTCCCATCAACGGAGTAGTTTGATCTGCTTTGCAAACCAACGGGCACTGGGGCGGGTAGTCCGTTTCATCGTAGTGCGGTCCACCGCCACCAGACCGAATTTCGGCCACCAGCCAAATGACCATTCAAAGTTGTCGAGTAGGCTCCAGTGGAGATAGCCCCGCACATCAACGCCATGTGCGCGAGCTAGCTGCAACGCTTCAAGCGTCTGCTCCAGCCACCACTGGCGATGCTTATCGGCCGCATCGGCTAAGCCATTCTCGGTAACGATAAGCGGTTTGCGATATCTCCCCCAGGCAGCTTCAAGCACACGTCGGATTCCCTGCGGTTCCATGTACCACCCCGCATCACTCTTCGGTCCTTGGGGATAGTGCATGGTACCCCGCCAGGTGATATACGACGTCATGTAGTAATTTACTCCTAAGAAGTCGAGTTGTTTTCTGATGCGGTTCAAATACCACCAGTTCTGCATGTATGCCATAGTCACCGTCATGAAGCGGCTCAGGATATTATGGGGCTGCGCGGGCTGCATATCTCCAAGAGCAGTCGCTATCCCTACTTGTATGTTCGGACAGATTTCCTTCAATACTTTGTACGCCTGCCGATGGGCTACCACCAGATTACGGTACACCCGCAGACCGAGTACTACATTGTGCCGTTCGGGCGGCCATTGACCGATCAAGTAGCTTGTATATGCATACACATTCGGTTCATTGAGAGGAATTACATACCTCAGGCCATCACCAAACTCCGTAGCAACCTTAGCCACAAAGCGATTGAAATACCGAAGATTACGTCGCCGTTCAAAGCCGTCTTTTCCTGCAAACCATGTCGGCACGGTCCAGTGCCATAACGTGACAACCGGTTCAATACCCAGACGTTTGAGCTCGGCAAGGTACTGCCGGTAGTGTTCGAGTTCCTTTTTATCCCACACCCCTTCTTCCGGTTCAATGCGCGACCATTCAATACTGAAGCGGAAAGCATTCATGTTGAGCTGCTGCAGAATCTTAAAGTCTTCTTTATATCGCTCGTAATGGGCCACGCCCTTACCGGAAATATAGTTCTCTGGCGCTGCAGCAGCCGACGCTATATCATCCCACGCGATGTCCCACCCCATGTATTTCTTTGCGACAACCCTTAGCCGCGTATACGCTCCGGCAGCCAGCCTTTCGGCGTTCGCCCGTTCCCACTCGGACCATTGGTTATGCGTACCACCATCAACCTGGTGGGCGGCCGTACTTGCACCCCATAAAAAGTCCTCCGGAAAACCTTGTTTTGCCATGGGCATATTGTACAAGAGGTTTGTATTTCACGCGTAACTTCGGTATAATCACCTCTGTTTTCGACGATTGTTCCTGGGAAGGGACGGTGTCGATCTATCCCACATGGCGGATGTAGCTCAGTTGGTTAGAGCGTCGGATTGTGGCTCCGAAGGTCGTGGGTTCGACCCCCATCATTCGCCCCATATATGCAATATGCAATGATCCTCCTCAAGAGGATCATTTTCGTCTTCTAGACTATTCTCACTTATTCTTCAGCGGAGGCTTCATCAACTTGCTCATGACATGGCACCCCGACGCTGCAGTGCATCCGTGCCTAGGCGCTAGCCGACAGCTTTGAGCCACACCAAAGCCAGAGCGGCGACGAGCGGCACGAATAGGTTATCCAGCCCGAGAACTGCTATATTCTCGATAAGTGCCGCCAAGGCAGCGATAAGAACAAGCCAGGGCGAGAAAACTGCAGGCGAAAAGGCCACATAGCCGATCAGGATCGCCAACGAAACTACAAAGAACGTCAGTGTACCAACGACGCTTTTGGCATGTCCGAGCACATGGTAACGAGTTGTGCGGCCATACTTGGTGCCAACGACCGCTGCCAGGCCGTCCGCCAATCCCATGAGCAATACGGCAGCGGCATATATTGCCCTATCCTGGGTAATAAATGGCAAAATGCCGACAATGAGCGCAAAGCATATTTCCCCGTACGTTGGCCGCTGCACGCTGTGAATAACTCTGAAAACATTGAACGATTTGGAGAAGATGACAACAACGAGGAATACCGCGCTTAGCAGCTGTATCTGCCACCAGGAGAGGAAAAACGGCCAAAGCGCCACGAACGAGCCGACGCTCATATGCACCGCTTTGCGCCCGAATTCACTCTCCATCCAACCCCTATGCCAACCCAGCTCAGCTAAGCTAAGGATGGCAAAGACGACACCGACGGCCAATACCATATTCATCTTGCGATTTATTGTACGTCGGCCGCCTAGCGTACGACAACGGGAGAAATGGGCTAACAACGCCGCTCTGCTAGGCGGCGCAGGACATAACGCAAGTTAATCCCTGCACTACGAGTTTGGCGTATCCCAGTAAGGTTAATCTACCGCTCTATCGGGCGAGCATTTCCGACTATAAAATGCAAGATGAGTAGGATGAGGCCGGCGATAAGTAATAGATGGATAAATGCTCCGCCAATGTGCATCGCGAACCCTAGCAGCCATAGCACCAATACGATTATTCCGATCGCTAAAAGCATCTCCTTCGCTCCCTGTTACACGGCGTATAGTATCCTGGCCACGTCCGCACAGCAGTAAGATTTCTGACCACCTCTCAGAAGGCACAAAAATAGCTCCTGCTACACCAGGAGCTATAATCCAAGCAAATGGTCGGGATAACCGGATTCAAATTAAACTCCGAGCTGGCCCGACATCTCAGCGAGCACCCTGTTGAGTCTACTACTCCTGTGCCGTCAGTATACCCCAAGCCAATTGGGAAACGTATCCGGGACTGGTTGAGTGAGCAAGACATTGCCGAACTCATTGCGGCATTCCAAGTCGGTGTGCCGAAGTACATCCTCGCCGAGCAGTATGGCATCAGCCTGACGAGCGTGAAGCGGTTGCTGAGAGCGCGCGGGGTACGGGGAAGCCAACACGGCCGGCAGTGTTGACTGAGGAAGGATTGGTTGCGAGGTGGCAGACACCCGTGCTAGGCTGGCTGTATGGCTAACGATAAGGACTACCAAACAGTCTTACTGGAGCAGCTCGTCGATCAGAATAAGACGATTCTGGAGTATGTTGGTGAGCTACCGGGCATCAAGAAAGACATCGTGGCACTCAAGAGTGACGTTTTAGAACTGAAGCAAGACATGAAGGTAGTCAAAGTGGCCGTTACTGACATGAGCCACCAACTGGACGACCACGAACGGCGCATCACGCGACTTGAAGCAGCGTAGCCGGGTATTCCTGGACGAAAACCACTCCATATGTTATGATATGCCTCAAAGATCGTATCTATAGATTTAATTATGGCATATCCTGTTACCAGACACTTACTGAGCAGAGCTGTACATGTGCCTCAGAGCGTACGTGTGTGGTTGTTGGTGCTCGCATGCTCTATCTGGGGCATAACCGCTATCTTCTGCGGGATAGCAATATTCGGGCCGGATCATAACTTTGCGATAAGCACCCTGCAAAAGGCAGGACTCGTGCAGGCGGAAGATACTAAACAGAGGGTCACTACTACCAACCTTGAGAAACAAGCGCCCGCCCCCACAGCCACAACTCCTGCTGCCTCCGCGACCAACACAACAGACACAACACCCAGATATGCTACCTCGCCCGATCCACGCTCGACATCTTACTCGACCACTCCCCCGCAACCGGCACCGTCAGACATCAATATCACGATCACCCACCCGAACCAGGTGCCTGCTGGTACCAAGATCGTCTCTAACGCGCTCAAGGAATACACCGTCTACTACGGTGGGGACATGGCGTTTAGCACCCCTACCGTGGTCTTCCACAAGAGCATCTCGTCCTTCAGCCCGACTCTCACCGCGAGCACGCCGGACGGTCTCCCAATGGTTGCGCCATTCAATCCCTGGTACGACACGAACCCCAATGCCTGGGTTTCCAATGCCGGGTCTCCGGGCGCTACCATGTCTAGCTGGCCAATAACCCTGCAGCTCAACAGCAGCCTCCCGATTGGCACCTATCAGGCACACGTCATGGCCTGGCGGGCTGGCGGCACCGGGACGCTCGAGTGGGAGTATGACGGCTTCATCACCCTGGACGTCGAAAACTAACTGTTGACCGAGAATCGAACGATGGCGCTTACTAAAGACAAACCACTGGCGCAACGGTACAAGCTGCTCTACGCGTACAGTGCGTTTCTCATCTTGTCGATGCTGATTGGGCTGCTAACGTCACTTCATACAGCCTTGCCGGCAAGCAGTGCCATTATGAGTCCGCAAGATCAGCGCGCCCTGCTCTACTACGGCCTGGCCATCGACGTTTTGTTCTATGGAGTGCTCGTAGCCTACCTGGTGACCGCCCGGAATCTGAGCCGGCTCTTACTGGTCATCAAAGCATTGCTCGTTCTGGATATCCTGGGCTTATCTGCTGGTTTTTTACTAAAGGCTACTCCTTACACCGTACTCGTATCACTCGTCCACATGAGTTTTACCGTCGTTATGCTCAAGGTGCTGTCGGGAGCACGGAAGGAAGTAGAGAGGCAGGAGCACCCGAAAGGGGTGCCTGCGAAACCGGATGTATACCATGGTTCGAGAGCGCCGCGTAGATTGAAACTGGCGATAAGGATCATCTTCAGGATCTGCGTGGCATATTTCGGGCTGGCGGTTGCCTTCGTCGGCATATGGCTAGTAACTTCAGGCAATCCGTCGTTACAGTTGGTGTTGCACATTCCGTTACTGCTCCTGGGCGTTCTTCTAGTTGGCCCGTACTACCTGTTGCCTTCTCGTTGGCGAAAGGTCTATGCGGGCGCGTTGCTGCTAACAGCTGCGTGGGTCATATATAGCCTGCATATACCCCTCAGGGCGGGTCTGCTTCCGGCGGCTGCAATGCCCATCCCCTCACCTACGCAGGGGCCGTTCACAGCTGGCATGTGGGCGATCTTCCACTCGAGTGCAGTGATTGCATTCTTCAGTCTGTCGGTCGTATTCGACATGATTGTGATGAGGCTGCAGCCTAACCGGTATAGCCGGCAGCTTGTCATACTCATGCTGCTGGCGATTATCTTGGCATCACAGCTTGTTGGGTCATACAAGCCCCAGGTTGAGTGGCCAAATACGGCGCCGTCACCCGCTCCCGCCAGCACTGGCTCGAGTATCCCTGTTGAGCAACCAACAAGCGCGGGCGATACCATATCGATTGATCAGGGTCAGCCAAGCCAAGGCGCCCTATCCGCCACGGGTGCCGATCCAAACGCGACGCAGCCGGTGTCGCCACAGCTCCAACCGGCCTCGAACTGATCTAGGGTTGCGCATACCCAAGCAGGGCCATAAGGAGTAGGCTCTGTGAGTTATCCCCGGAAAAAGCTTAGGATTGTCCCGATAATGACCGTAAGGAGCACCACTATATTGATAATCCGAGTGGCTACTGTGTATTGCTTAGCCCTGTTATCCCTCTTAAAGCTTAAAAACAAAGCCCAGATTCCTAGCCCTATACTAAGGATCAAGAAGGGAAATAGGAAGCCGACGGCCAAAGATGCCATACTCCCGATTGTGGAAAACATTAACCGTCGATACGTACTATTAGCTCCGGCATGTCGAATAGCCTTACTTGTAACATGCCAAAAGAGGACTGTGGCACTGCCTATTAGCAATATCGAGATTAGCAGGATAGCTATGTCGGGAGTAGGTATTGCCCCGCTTATATGGTGCTCATCTGCGTAAACACCACCGCCGGCGATCCCATTAACTGCGTATAGTAACAAGCCACCTCCTACCACTTCAAGTATGTAGATCATGATAAGCTTATTACGATTCTGCGTCTGCACCACTTCCCTCCTATGGGTTACAACTGTCTTCTGCTATATAGCGCAGCGCCGAATAAGAGCAAAATGCCGCTAACAATGAAAGCCAAGCCCATGAGGGAGATAAACCAATAACCTATCCCTATCGTCCTCTCGCCGAAGTGAAGACCAAACATCCAGTTCTTGGCCTCTACACTTTCGCGTGCAAACCATTTCCTAAAAATGATCAGAGCACACCCGATGACAATTGACGCTATTCCGCTTATCGACGTACTACTTATATCATAGTTAATATGCCGCCTCAATGTGAGGCAAACCATCCATCGTAGCCAATCTTATACAGCCTAGCGATACGCCTGAAGAAGGACGTGTCTCGTGTGTATGAAACTTCTGTAATCACGTACTCATCCTGAGTTGCCGTAAGGGTGAGCCTGCGGGGTGCGTCGGCTTGCGGCTGCATTGAAGTTCTCCAACCTTCCTTTGCGATACGGTCTACTATTTCTTCCAACTCCCATCCCTTTTCGATGTCATAGAGAGTGAAATTCATCTCTCGAGGCTTCTCAAATGGTCCCTGACTAGATTGTGCGAGAAGCATTAATGCGGATCTTTCTTCCTCATCCGGGAGTGTCTTGATCCATCAAGGGATCTGGTTGTTTAGAAAGCTCATGGGAATGCTTCTCCGGCTCTATTATTCCACACTGCGCTACCCTACGCGCTACGACTACCTCAGTATAAATATTCCTAAGAAATCCAAGACTCCTAGCACGATGAGGAAGATGCCCCCTAGCACAGTGACCCATTCGGTATATTTCGTCCACTTTTCTCCAAAGTGAAACCCGAAGGTTTCGTTTTGAGAGTCTATGACTCTGCGAGCAAACTGACCTCTAAAGGTGATCAGTGCTAACCCGAAAGCTATCAGTACAATTCCGCCTGCAAGTCTATTCATTTACTAAACGTCCGCTGCCCGCAGGCTCCTCTACCTACTTCTTCTCATCGCGAACATTCCGAAGTAGAAGAGGCACAACGGAGAGTACGATAGCGACTGCCACAATGAAAAAGGCTAGAACGAAAAGAAAGGCATGGAAGTGCCTGTATTTGTAAACATCCACGACCAAGAGAATGGTGAGGAGTAAGGTGCCCGCAATAGCAAGCGCTAATTGCCAAGGACTGAAACGCTTCTGGGTTGCGCTGTACGCTGTCGAGCCGGATTTGCGCACACGGAGTCGCGAGTCGCGTTTTACTCGTGGTTCGACTATCTGGTATATGTAGGTCGCTCCCCAAAATATCGCTATAAGTAAAATTAAGTAGCTATAGGTTTCTGGCACCATAAATGTCATCCTTTGAGGCAGCCCGACCCTATCTCTTTCTGTATTTAAGGAGAGTCGTGACAAATATGACTACCGTGACGACCGCCAGGAAGATGTACACCGGCAAGTCATGTGGGTTCAGGGCGGGCTGACCATTGCTAGACGGGCTACTTAACGCTAAACGCAAGCCAAAGAATGCCAGGAAGACTATCGAGATGACCAAACTGGACGGCTTCAGAAGTCGGACGTAGGCATCATGTTGCGGAGTGTTGAGCGGATGCTTGCTCATTACGGACGAGCGCTTCGCATGAAGAAGAAGTAAATAAATCGTTACTATCGAAAAAACAATAGCTCCTGCCCAGTTAGCCAGCATATCGAGATGAAGTGCCATTTCTACTGTTTGTTATGCGGCCGTTCGCGAAGCAGGATGAGGTTAGAGCCCATTATGGCACCAATGAGGAGATTAAGCCCAGTATACTGCAGCACCAATGGCGTTCTTCGAGTTATCACATAGCCCACTGGTATACTGGCCACTGCCACCCCGAACAAGAATTTCGTGAGGATTGGTAGCTTGCTTTTGTCGACATACACTGTATTGTTAAAAAATCTCACTTTAGGCCCTCTGATCAACTTCAATACATACAGTATTGTCCCGAAAACAATTGAGCTTAACACCAGTATTGATTGTCCGTAATCCATTTGAGCTTCCTCTAATCCTTAAGACTATAAATGATGCAAATACTCTTGTATATCGTACATAGGAGAACCATCCAGATTATCTTCTCCGCCATTACCCGTCAGTAAGTAATAGAGCGCACCCGTTTCTGCACCATGTGTACAGCCTTCAAGTGCTGCTGCAGGTATACTAACTCCTTCAGTAAATACAGCCGCTCCAAGACCGAATGCGCTAAGCGCCATCGCCCCCGTTCCACAGCCTAGTAATATTGCTTTCGCAGCACCTCCTGGCGAATACCCACCAGGAGGGAGCAAACTGGAGATCCAATTACTTCCCCCTCTTGGTACTTCGCCCATAGGAGCATACCTCAGCCCTGGTGCGCTGGTGTCGATGTTCGCAATCGTGGCTACGTTGGGCAGCGCATTGCGGATCGGGCTTCCTGCCGACCGGGCGGTTCCTACGGACCTAATTCGTAACGTTACCTCGTACGAAGATTGCATACGCGAGCTGTTAATGCTGGGCTGCAGGACGCTCACGTCAACTGTACACTGCAGCAGGCAGGCATACAACCCACTCAAATCGCTGAAATTAATCGGGTCCGCTACATACACATACGGGTTGGCATTACCGCCTGGAACCGGGTCCATGCTCGTGAACCTGCCCAGGGACGGTAGGTAGATCCGTGCTCCCATGACTATCGGTAGTGACGCTAACGTTGTCTCCGTGATCTTCTGGTGGCTGCCCTCGTAGCCCAGTGACCCGTTGTCGAAGTTGTTTCTCCCACTACCTTAGGGGATATAAATAACATTAGTTATTGTGGTCCTGTTTTATATAGATATGCCAAATAACACTAACATACCATAGACAATCAGGAACAAACCCATAACCAGGACAAACAAGTAGTATATTTTTATCACCCTTTCGCCACCAAAATGAAAGCCATAGACCCTATCTTGGAAATCGATACTTCCGTGAACAAACCACCGCCTGAAGATAAGGAGAATACAACCGACCAAGATTAGTATTATTCCAAAAGTTGTGTCACTCATAGTAATCCTTCATATTCTGTGCCAGTTTACTGGACGCATGTATACGTTAATGATACTCCGGGCGTTCCTATCCCAAACTCAAATGTTCTGTCGGTAAAATCAATGCTTCCTCCTATTAGGATTGGCGTGAAAGCTGCAAAACTAGTGCTACATCCTGATGTTGCATTGAACGGTGAGGCAGTAAGGGACGCATTTGGACCAATAATAGGGATAGATATTCCATAGCTTGTGTAGTGGAGATCGCCATTGTCAGTTTGTAGTACGCCTGTGCCACCCGTAATAAACAAACCTCCACCTAGACTAAGATTGGTATATCCACCCTTCATTTCGGGTAGCGCACGCCTCGCCGCTTCGCTAGTCTTCAATTTACCACTTGTAAGGCTCGAAACAAATTGAGAGCTTCCACTGCTGGTGGCCGGCCGAGGCGCGGGAGCCGGTTTTGTTGGTGCACTCGGCGTGCTTCTTGACCCGGTCAGTGCATGCCACGCTGCACATACCCAGCCGAAATGGGTCCAACAATCGCCGCTCAGATCCGAGAAGTTTATCGGGTCAGTCGGGTAGGCGTAGGTATTCGGGCTGCCTCCCGCCACCGGATCCATGCTCGTGAACCGGCCCAGCGTTGGCAGGTAGACCCTTACCCCATCTGGATGTTGTCGGCTTTTAGAAGATTGTCTTCTAAGGACCTTAGAGCTCCTCCTTGGTTTCATTCATGAGCTTCTCATTATGAGCCACACTCGACCCTAAAACATTACTTATATCTGCTAGCAGGTCGATGATATCTTTATCGGTTCGCTTCTGCATTTCATACAGTAGACTAATTATGAAGCCAACAAGTGCCTCGTTCTGGACATGATCAATGAAAAGGAGGTCAGCAAGATATCCATGTATTTCCGCGGGAATGTCTTTGGGCTTAAATCGAGGCTTTGCTTGGTGTTGGTCGGTAAGAAATCTATCGATTTCACCTTTAATTTTTTTTTCTAGTAGAATGTCTTCTTTGCTTAACATCATTGTCCTCCTCCATAAAAGGTTGTTACAATATCGCCACCTGAGTTTAGTACCGCAGTTATATTATTTCCGGACTCATAAAGTCTTATCGTTGTCGGATCAGTAGACTGTACGGAAACGCCATACTGGATAGTATTTTCCACAACAGTAGGATAGATACCTCCATTTTGCATCTCATTAAGTGCATGTCCAGTATATATTCTGCCGTTAATTACTGTACTCTCGTTACCGAGTGAGTTTACCTCATCGTGCGGTAGTAGTGGGTTCGACCTGCTGCCGACTTCACCCGTGAAGTCACGATTACCTGTAAAATCTTGGAGGCTGGGCTCTTCTTCTGTTATACCTCCTGCAAGTGCGCCTACAAGGTTTGCGGCTACGTAGGTTAACTGGGGATGGGAGTTTTCCCATGTGTGAAGCGCTTGATAGCCACTGTTTATTGTGTTCCAAACGTTTTTAGCGGCATGTACTATCGAGTTCCATGAGATTGAGAAGTCTCCGCTCACATCACTCCCATTTACTGGGTCCACCGGGTACACGTAGGCATTGGCGTTGCCTCCCGCCACCGGATCCATGCTCGTGAACCGGCCCAGCGTTGGCAGATAAATCCTAGCTCCCATGACTATAGGCAAGGACGTCAGCGTTGTCTCCGTGATCTTCTGGTGGCTGCCCTCGTAGCCCAGTGACCCGTTGTCGAAGTTGGCGGGGTTAACCGAGCCTGGCAGGACGTTACCGAACGGGTCGTAGGTGAAGGAACTGCCGGGACCATTGCCGGTACTGGAATTGTCGCCATTGCCGTCGACCGTAAGTAGCGTGTCGCCGTGCAGGTTCGCCAGGCTGTAGGTGTACTGAGTGGCGTGGGTCGGTTGGCTCGGGCGGATGGTGAGCTGTACGCCGCCGGGGAGGCTGACGTATTCCTCGGTAATAGTCCCTACACTGTTAGCCATGAAGGCCGGGCTGCTGCCGGAGCCGGTGTAGCCGTAGTCGTACTCGGCGTCATCCGTCCAGGTCCAGGCCGAGATGGTGTCGTGTTCGCGGTAGGTCATCCGGCCCTGAGAGTCCATGCTGTAGTACACGGCATCCCCATTACCGTTGCCGTCGTACTGCTCCATGCCCGTATAGCGGTCTGAGGAATCGTAATAGAGCAGCAGAGGCGAGTTGCCGGTACCAAGCTGTGTCAGATTGCCGTGGGAGTCGTACTGGGCGTTTGCTGTCGGGTCGGAGCTGCTGACGAGCTGGTCAGCGTAGTTGTAACAATAGGTTGTTGTCACGCCATTGACGGTTTGGCTGGTCCGGTTGCTGCTCTTGCCGGCGTTCGGATTCATATTGGTACCGGCGCCACAACTTGCGTCTTGGGTGCCGAAACCGTAGGCATAGGTATTTGCGCCGATGGTAGCGCTCGTCAGTCTTCCCGCTAAGTCATAGCCGTACGTCGACTGGAGGGTGTTGGAGCCTTGCGTCAGCGTATCGGACTGCACGCGCCCTGACTGGCTAAGCGTTGCTTGGTCGATGACGCTGATGGAATCGGCGGTGGTCCAGATGGTCTTGTTCTCGCGCCCCGTAGTGCTGTCATAGAAGACGGACAGTTGGAGCTCGCCGCCCGCGGAGCTGGCCGTCGGGTAATTGACCCCCCGCACCCGACCGTATGCGTCGTACAGCGGGTCGGCCAGGTCGTCGCCGTTGAGAGTCTCGTTGCTGAGGCGATTGTAGTCGTCGTAAGTATATGTCTCCGTACCGAGCGGGCCGACTTGCTGGGACAGCCTGCCGAGACTGTCGTAGGTGGTCGTGGTCGTATCGTCGAGGTCATCGGTGTAGCTGATTGTCCGGCCGAGCAGATCAACCGTCGTGGTGATGGTCCCGTCGCTATCCGTGACGCTCGTGACGAGCGGATTGCCGCCAACGTCGTAGTTGTAGGTGATGGTACGAGCAGCATTGCCGTTGTAGGCTGGCACGACCTCCTTGGTCAGGCGGCCCCGCGTATCGTACGTCTTGCAGTCCCAGCCATCGCTATTCGTCTGCGTCGCGACGACGTTACCCGCGTCGTCGTAGACGTTGGTCGTGGTGATCCCCGGTGTCGTACCATCATCCGGGCTGGGGGTAGTCACGGTCTTCAGGAAGCCCGCTTGATACGCGGCCGGACTACCGGTAACGCAGGGGTTCGCCAGAGTATCGGTCGCGCCGTAGTAGGCCAGGGTTGTGGTGGAACCGCCCGGTGACGTTTGGCTCGTTTGCCGGAGGAAGCCGGTACCCGGTGCCTCGTACGCCTTGCTCGCTGTCAAGTTCAAGCCGCTTGGGTCAACCGTACCAGTGGTAGCCAGCCCCAGCTCCGGGTTGGTACCGTAGCTCGTCGTTGCCGTCGTTGTGCCGTATTGGGCGTCTGGTGAGCTGGCCGTCGTCGGCAGGCCGTAATCTGGGATAAAGTACGTGGCCACCTGGCTCGTCTCGCTGCCTCCCGGCGGCGTCATATAGAGCGCGAAGTTTGCCCCGCTACCCAGGTGGTAGTAGTCGATCCGTACCGGCAGTAGCGCGTTGGCGGTCGCGTTATTGTAGGTGAACTGATGGGTTATGGACGGGTTGTCAGCGATATCCGGGTTGTCTTTCCAGTCATCCAGCACCAGCTGGTGGTTCACCCATACTCGTACGCCTTCATCGGAGGTAATCCGGAAGTTCCAGGCCCCTGTTGTCGGCAGCTTCATTTCGCCCGTCATGCTGAAGCCCCAATTGGAGCTGACGCCGGTGATCGGTGAGGTAGCGCCCCAGTCCTTGCTGATCGTGCCGTCACTCGCGATGTTCGTACTATGCAGCAGCGGCGCGCCGGTTAGACTGACACTGCTACTGTTCGGGGCGGGCTCGCTAGCAGCCATGTAGGCGACACCCAAGCCGGTTAGGCCCTGGTCGTAACTAACGTCGGCCCGCGCAACTCTATTTGCATCGCCCGATACCGGGGTTATGTCCGTATGGGTAGTCGTAGGATTGGTAGCGGACACGAACCAGCCACTTGGCGCTGGTCCGTAGTGGGTAACTGGCCGGTCGTTCGCATCGTAGATCGTCGTTGTTTCATGGCCCGTAGGATCTGTTGTCGCATAGGCGAGATCGAGAGAGGGGTCCCACTGGGTGGTCGTGGCGAGCCCCTGGGTATTGTACGCAGTCGTCGTGCGGAACAAGTTGTCGTACTCGACGCGCGTCGTGTAGCCATTCGGCTCCGTCGCACCAACGACGTGCTCCTGCGTAGCGCCATAGTAGCCAGTTGCCGGATCGCCGTTCTGGTAGCCGAGCGTGCCAGGTAGGTATTCGATGGTGTCTTCCAGCTGGGTGGCACCTGACGTAGCGGCTGGCGCGGTCACGCTGGTCACGCGACCAAGCGCGTCATAGCCGATGGTCGTATAGGATGTCTGGTCGCTGCCCGCTACACCGGCAGCGATCGCGTCATTGACGAGACTGTTCCGGACGCCGAGCAACTGGTAACCGATGGTTACGCCAGACGAATTATTCACTTGTTGGTACTCGTATTGGGTGTTGTCATTACCGGGCCGGGCTACTTCGGCAAGGTTGCCATAGGTATCGTAGTAGAAGTACGTCGTACGTCCGTCGTACGTCTGGACAGCGCAGAGCATGTTCGCCGGCGCCAGGTAGAAGCTGCTTGGCGCGCTGCCGCATTGCGCAACGCCACTGTAGTAGACCTTGGCGTAGCGGTTCGTGTTGACGCCGTCGGTGATCTGCTGGATGGCAATCGGCCCCGTACCGTTGATCGCCCCGTAGGTGTACTGCAGTGCGGCAGGATGCTGGTCATCGACGGGGTTGGTCAGCGAAGTAAGGGCCCCGCTGGCGTTGAAGACGTAGGTTTTTCCATCGCTGTCCTGGAGGGTGAACGTGCCGTCGAGATTGCGGATGAGGTGGCCGTATTCATTCGTCGGCGGCTTGTAACCGCTGCCGGTCCAGGTGTAGTCATGCGTGGCACCGCTGGAGTCCGTCAGGATGGCGTTGTTCTGGTTGGCCGTCAAGTGCGTGTAGGTGGCGCTACCATCGGGATTAATGCCGAGGCTCCATCCAGATGGCAGAACTTGCGCCTGCGGTGAAAGCCAGCTCGACGGCACGATCTGCGCCGGTAGGGTACCGCCCGAAGCACTGGGAGCCTCGACGAAGAGGTACATGGCGTCACCATCCCGATGCTGGTAGTAGTTGACGGTGATGGAGTAGGTGCCTGGAGTGAGGTTAATTGCCGAGCCGAAGGCGGGCGTGCTGTTGAGCGTACTGTCATTCCACTTACTGTAGACGGACTGGCCGTTGACGGTGACCGAGCTGCCGTCATCACTCTCCGTACCGAAGTAGTAGTTGCCGGCAACCGGCACCGTGACGTATCCGGTCCATTGGACGAGAAAGTCAGTCGCCGGCCCGTCGGGAATCGGCGCGCCGCTGTTCCAATTAAAGCTGATGAGCGGGTCGGTACGCGTCAGGAACAGCGTGTTGCTGCCGGCACCGATTGTCGGCGGTACGTTGTTGTCCGTATAGCGGTAATAATGACCTACGAGCCCATTGTTTTGCTGGAGCGGCCGGACCCCTGTCTGCAGCCATTGCGCAGGTATAACTCGCTCGCTCACTGCCCCCTTCACGTACAGGTAGGCGCTAGAGCCTGGGCCATTCTGCTGCATCATATCGGCTTCGACAGAGGCGATTTGTCCGGCGGCAAGGGTGACACTGCTCCCATAGCAGGTAGCGGCACAACTCGTGCCGCCCGTGATATGCTGGCCATTGATATAGACATCCATGAGCTCGGCGTTTGTGCCGTTGATGCCGAAGTAGTAGGTGCCCGCAACCGGGGCTGTAAAGTACCCGTCCCACACCACCATAAACTCATTGGTATAGACTTGCGGACCGGGCGCGCTGGTACCCCAGTTGAAGTTGACGCTCTGATCCACACGCGTCAAAACCGGCACCGTCGGATTGTCCATGAAGTTGTAGTACTGGCCGACTAACCCAGGCCGCGACTTGAGCGGCGAGTTGTAGTTCAGTGCGACCCCGAGATCACCCGCCAGCGCCTTCGTGCTATGGCTGGTGATGCTTGTCGAGAGGTTGCCCGTAGCAAGATCGACATTCGTCGGCCCGAGCGTGTCGTACGTCTGGGTGCTGTCCTTCCCCTGACGGGTATCAATCCGGAAGGCTACCGGCGCGGTCCATGGACTATAGAGGGGTATCGAGGAGTCGTAGCTCCGCGCCTGAATGTAGTAGGTCGAGCCGTCTTGCAGGATGCCGTCGGGAACGGTCCATAGCGTACTGGACTGGATACTGGAGTCGACAACAATCCCTGCGCCAGACCCGTCGCTCACGAGCATTTCATACTGCAATGGCGTCGTGTCGTTTGGATTGTTCTCCGGAGTGAGCGCGAAGGATGCTTGCGGGTCAACGTACACCTGACTATTCGACGGTGCAAACGAAGGCGCAGGCAGGCTACTGTGATAGGTGAAGGTGACATAGCTGTTATCAGGGTCAAATGACTTGAACGAGGATGTCGTGCCATCCTCACCCATGACCATCACCCAAGCACCCCAGTCCCCCGCTGTGATCCGGTTCTGGTACAGGCTTGTCAAGTTGATGTCACCTGACGCCGCAAAGGTTGCGGAGCCCCAGGTCCTGTCAACGCAGTCAAAGCCGCTGAGACAGGTTGCGTGGCCGGCTTGGAAGCTATGCGTATCCGTGGTGCCAGTCCACCAACCGACGCCTGTGAGCTGCGTCAGGTGTAAGATGGCGCTATCGAGGACCGTGCCGCTAGGACTGAGTGTATTTTGATAGGGCGCAAAGAATGCGCCGCGCCAGTATTGCAGGTTATTATTGCTGTCATACAAGGAGCCGGCATACAGATCGCAAACATTTGAGTAACATATCGTGCCGTCGGTCTTGAATGACACATAGTTACCACCACCAGCGCGGGTTCCGAAAGTGCTTCTATACGGACTAGGGTCAATGACCGCAGGAAACGCCTTAGTTGGTAAGCTCTGCAAGTAAGAATCACTAATTCCCACTGTATATGTTCCATGGCTGTAGGTCTGGGACAGACCTGACTCCTTGTCAGCGACCAGGCCGAAGTTGTTGAGGATCAGGTTCGCTGGCGTAATGCCAAACTGGTCGTCTAGCGCCCCTTGAATGTTGAATGCAGGCACAACTGCCTTACTGTTACTCGTTCCGGATGGTTTCTGAAGGTCTGCGCCAATAATTTTGAACTGCACCTGAGAAGCCACGTCCTTGTTTTGCAGGATAATAGCTTCTTTGACTTGATCTGACTCGACAATGTAATCAACGCTGATACCATCCCAGAGGTTGTTGTAGTGCACGGTTTGCTGGCCCTTTGCATCAGTGGTAACGGTCGGGTCGACAGTGTTGGCGCCGATGGGGCTAAAGCCAACCTGGCTATTGCCCTGCTTGATGCGGACCATGCCACCGCCAAAATCGCTCGCCGCAAAGCGCGCGAGCCAATCATTCCCTTTCTCGATGTAGGCGTTCGGTGAACGGAACCAGGATTCGACCTTGCCGAAGGCTTGCCCGAAAATATTCCCCGAATCAGCGGCGTTGTCGTCTTCGACAAGGGTCGTATCGATGGCGTCCCAGTTCCCATTATTTTTGTAGAAATGCGATGAGAAGTAGTTGGTCTGGGTGATGGATCCATCCTGATTGAGGTACTGGGCCGACGTCGCCGTGCGTCGACCGGTGAGCTCATGCGGCTGCATCGTGGTCGCTGGATCGGCTGGCCGCGACAGCTGCTCATTATTCACCGCCTGATTGATCTTGCTGAGGAGTGCCACGGCTTTTCCGGTGGGGATGGTAGCGTCAGCCGCCGCCCGTAGCTTAGCAATTTCGACGGTCGACGGGGCTGGCGGCGTCTTGGTGTTGATCGTGCCGATGGAGGGCGTCGTCGATGTCTTATGCGGCGCTTTCTTGGCAATTTCGGCGGCAGTTGGACCTGGATGCGCGGTGGCTGCTAGGGCCGAGGCGGACGGTAGCAGCACGCCGAACAGCATGAGCGCAACAAAAAACAGCGCGGTGCCGCGCTGCCAAAGTCTTGTAAGAGTCGCCGAGGGAAGGAACGCATCGAGCCGCAATATCCGCATAACCATGTCCTATTAAGCTTGTTTGCCCGCATAATAGAATAAGCATTAGCGGAATACAATCACTTTGCCTGATTTTTTTCGCTGGGAGCACATCTATGTTCTTATTCGTTCAGATGTCGTGGTGTGGATAATTAACATCAGCAGGAAAAGCGCATAATGCGCTAAGATCGGCAGACATACATTGGAAATAGTCGCGATAGCTAGACAAGTACTGTCTTTGATTGAATTTGATGCTCTAATAAACGCAAAAAGGGACCTATGTGGCCCCTGTTCTTGCGTTCAAAATAGCATGGATTGGTCGGGGTGATCCGACTTGAACGGACGACCTCAGCGTCCCGAACGCTGCGCGCTACCAGCTGCGCCACACCCCGTCAGAAGCGTATTCTAACAGATTAGCGCATCAGAAGCTAGAGATTCGTTGCACCCCACAGAACAAACAAAGAGGGCCGGATTTCTCCGGCCCTACCTATTGTTTGTATTTACCGTAGCTAAAGGCTACCGTCGGAATAGTGGGTCGAGACCTCAGTTGAGCTCAGCGCAGAACCGTAGATTGCCACATTCGACATATCACCGCTTAGGAACAGCGTACTCGTGTCCCACGAACCCATGACTATCGCGCTTGAGTTCGTGTCAATATCGCCGGTTGCTGCCAGTGTGCAGGCCAGCGAGCCGTTAACATACAACTTCATATCTGAGCCGTCATACGTACCAACCAAGTGGTAGATCGTAGACGTCGCAGTATCCGAATCGTCGCAAATCTGATAGTTGCCGTCCTTCTTTGTATAGAATGCAAGGTGCGGACCATCAAGGAACAACCCAAACGAGCCACTCTTGTTGACTATACCGGCAGCGTTGAACTCCGTCGGGATAACATGGGGCTGTACCCATGCTTCGACAGAGAAGTCATTCACCGGGCTGTAAAGCGTCCCGCCAACGGTAGAGGCAGCCATCCATGAGTCGGGGTTCGAATAGCCGGCACTACCCGTAAATGCATTTGACGTGTTCGCGCCAGCCACAAGCTGTACATTTTGCTCAACAGTATTAATGTGACCGCCTTGATTCAGTGTGCTTCCGCTGCTATTTGCCAGGTCTGTACCCTGGTCAGTACTGCGGTCCATCTTCCAGTAGCCGATAGCACCATCATTCAGAACATCGCCGTCGTATGTCGACAGCGCGTAAACGGGCGCTGCGGAAAAAGCAGCCACTCCTAAGCTCAGCATGAGCGCCGCGGCGCTTGCCGTCCCCCTGTTCATTATTTTGGTGATGCTCATATGCACTGCCCTCCCATTTAATTAGTGTGAGACGAAGCATAAGCAATTTATTAACATTCAACAAGCGAAATTCAGGTAATTTTCAGCCGCAATTAAATCAGTGTAGACGATCTGAAATCTGCATTCGTGCGCGTCATATTTATCCACAGTTGTCTTGTGCCCGTAAAATAATAAATGAACCCGCTTTCTTATAACGGATTCATCGTGGTCGGGGATAGAGGACTCGAACCTCCGGCCTCCGCGTCCCAAACGCGGCGCGCTAGCCAACTGCGCCAATCCCCGATAACAGGGGTGATTATACGGCAAGTAAGACGATTAATCCAGAAGCACGCGGATATATTCGACAGAAGTAGCTAAACCTTTACTATCGGCGGCCACGAACAGAGCATTGAACTGACGCGTACCGGATGACTCCAGCTCGTTGCGCGTCTGCGTATCATCGCGCCAGCGAGGAATAATACTGCTATACGCAATACCGAGCGACGAGTTGAGTGCTCCACACATGCCAATGTCCGTCACATGTGCCGTACCGCCCGGAAGCACCCGTGCGTCAGCCGTAGGTACGTGCCAGTGATCGCCGACCACCATCGTCACCCGACCATCCAAGTATTGACCGATCACGACCTTCTCGCTGCTGTAGTCACCGTGAAAATTAACAACCGTCGCTACTCTGTTGTGCGGCTTTTCACGCTCCAAAATATCGTCGATAGTCCGGAGCGGGTTATCCGTAGGCTTCTCGGCGTCCCGTCCAACAACATGGCCAACAAGACTAATAACAAGCACCTCGCCCTTAATAGTCTTGGCGTATTTGTAGCCGAGTCCGGGTGTGCCTTCCGGGTAATTCGCCGGCCGGATAATGGGTTGATTCGGGTCATTCAACTGTGGGATAACGTCTGGCTTTTTCAGACTCCAGTTGCCGCCGCTGCAAAAATCAACGCCACAGGATAATAACCGCTTGAAATCCTCCGGGATGATACCTTTGCCTTCCGTCACGTTCTCGGATTGCGCCACGACAAGATCGACTTTCTTGTCCCGTCGAAGCTTCGGCAGTACTTCAGCAACAGTTTGCACGCCCACTTCACCCATTACATCACCAACATAGAGGATATTCATGTTACTCACCTTTAGTTATTATGCACTCGTCTCATTATACCGATTGCCAGATAAGGGGCACTACGTTAACCGATCGGTAAAACTGTATTATTTTGACATCGCCATACGGTTCTGGTTGAATGAGAGGGTATGAGTGAAGCTCGCAAACAATTACGAACAGTTCTGTACGGCACCACCTACGGCGCCATTATCGTCATATTGCTTGGCCTTTACTTCCTACTACAGAACTTCGGACTGCTTCCGAATAATTGGGATATCGGCAAGTTGTGGCCATTGGTATTGATCATCCCAGGTATTGTATTTCTAGTAAACCGAGCTAAAGATTCGGCAAAGTAATAGCGATCTTTCAACCGTTGCACGCAGTGACGGACTGAATGATCCCAGAGGTATACTATCCTCGTTTACCTATAGTTACACAATACTGGACAGAACGCACAATCGGTACTGCCAATATTCCCGTAACACGTCGCGTAAAGTACTTCTGGATAGAGTAATCGCACGCGTAGTTATAAATAGCCGTACCTGCTTTATGCATTCCTGGGTTGCCATAAGGGAAGTCCTTCGTACCCGAACGAGCCTGCCCACCCTCTGTGCCTAGTGCTTCAGGCTGAGTATGCAAAGCCTTGTGATCCGTCACCGAGGAATGCTGCCCCTATCTCCGTCTGTATATGCTACGTTCTTTTCTGTCTTTCAGCCATTGCGGCATTTCTTCAAAAGTAAGCTTCTCGATGTCGCGCACGCTTTCCTGGTCAGTCATGCCCGGATACGTCATCCGGTACGCAATAACCGAGTTGCCATAAATTCTCTTAGACCATTCGAACCCCAGAACACTCGCAACTTCTTGCAGCCTGGCTTCATCTGGCCCTTCCAGCTCGATCATTGGCGGTAGCCAGGGCCAATCGTCAAGCGACACTTCTACAGATCTAAGCTTCCACACCTCCCGCCGAGTATGCTGCTCAGAGATGACCTTGAGGCCGATCGCCTCAAATAGTTCAATCGTCTTGTCAAATGACGACACTTCGACTTCGACTTCATGCGTATCGTACTTCTCATTATCCTGAATGAGCTTATACGTCAGCATCACTTTACTACCTTCGTCACGCAGGCGCACAAATGCCCAACTGCCCTTTCTGCGCTGCATCCGTTGGTCAGGGTAATCAATAATGACCCGTTTCATAAATTGCATGCCGTGCATCTGCTTAGCTCCCGCGCGCCGGAGGGTAGTGCGTACGCTGTCATAGTTCACTCCCAGGAACCGTACTTCTACTTCTGGCTTCATGGCAATAAGTATATCCTAAGCCGGCCGTACCTCCATCAGCTTAGCTGATCAAGCAGCTCCTGCCAGTGATGGATTGTATGGGTCGGGCGGTGGCTTTGCAGTTCTTCAAAGTCATAGATTAGCTTGTGCGTATCAGGATAGAACAACGCGCTATGGATACCGGCGTTATGGGCTGCGAGGATATCGTTGTGTGTGTCGCCCAGCATAACCGCCTGGGGCGGTCGGACCTGCAGTTTGTCGAGCGCTAGCAAAATACCTTCCGGATCCGGCTTAATATGGGTTACGTCGTCCCCCGTAACGATCGCATCAAATAAATGGCGAATGTTATACCGATCCATCACGAGCGTTAAGGATCCCGCGCCTGATGAGGTAATAAGCCCGACCTTCTTGCCCCTGCCCTGTAGCTCGCCGAGCATGTCGGCCGCAATATCGTAGAGAAGAGCCTGTGGCAGTCGTTGCCTAGCCGCCTGGATAACTTGCTCTGCCAAAGTATTCGCCCGCTCATTCGACAGGCCGAGCTCCTTAAACCAGCCAAAAAAGTCGCCAAGGTGCCGTGCGTTATCAGCGTCAGAAACACCTATGCCCTCTGCGTGCAGCTGCCGCTTGATCTCCTCCAGCCAAATCTCGGCCGTACAAGCCAGCGTCCCGTCCCAGTCGAACAGGTACGCTTCATAATCTTTCATCACTCCAACTCCGTACCTTATCCGTCCGTACTTAATCGATGCGGTAAAAATTTGTCTCGGTGAGTTTGCGCAGCGGCGCCCACATCGCCTTGGCACGTTTATGCGTTAGCGTACTCAGCTTCACGAGAATGACAATAAGCATCGTGAGACCCGTACATAAGAGCGCCCGCACGATATGCATCACCGGGTCCAAACCGATGTCTAGCACAAGAATAAATCCGAGAGTAATAGAGAACAAAATAGCCATGATATGCCACTCGTTCGAATACACGCGGTTGGCAGCCTGCATATTGAAGTTCGTGCGGTTCTGCTGATTGGCGACCAACGCTTCGAGCAGCTTATCCATGTACTCGCGATGCTCGCCTTTGTAGTCCACGCAGAAAGTAATGAGGTCCTCATACTCCTTCTCGCCACCGTTTGCCTTCTTCTGGCGCAGCTTCGCATGGATGTACTCTTTCACTATTGCCTGGAATTGATTGCGTAGTTCCGGCGGCAACTTCTTGAGCTTGAGTACCAAGCTGAAGAGCGCGTTCGCTTCGGCGCGGATAATCTTGTGCAGCTCATCGATCCGTGATTTCTGCGAACTCAGGATCGGCGCGATGTAAAAGCCGTAGAGGAACGCGTTGACCGAGAACAGCGTTAGTACGCCTGCCGCAAACGTATAGCCGGGTAGGGCAAACGACAAGATAAGGAATATTGCAAACAGGAGCCAGAAGTATACGCTAAGGCGGATCTTGACGAGCAGCAAGTCTTTCACGGCGAGCTCTTCCCTCTAGTTATTGCAGGCGTTACTTGGCGAATTCGATGGCGCGGGTTTCGCGGATCACGTTCACTTTGATCGTGCCTGGGTATTGCATGCTTGATTCTATCTTATTCGCAATATCGCGCGCTAGCTTGATGGCGCTAAGGTCATCTATTTGTTGCGGTTTCACGAAAACGCGGACTTCGCGACCGGCACTGATGGCGTAGCTCTTCTCGATGCCCTTGAAGCTGTTGGCGACATTCTCGAGCTCCTTCATCCGCTCCGCAAAGTTCTCAGCCGAGATATTGCGTGCGCCAGGACGAGCGGCGCTGACCGCATCAACGACGCGGATGACGAGCGCCTCGACAGTTGTCGCTTCGACGTCGTCATGATGCTGCTCGGCGGCCAGGGCGACTGCTTCAGGTGCGCCGTATTTGCGTAAAATTTCACCGCTGATGTGGTGGTGCTTGCCCTCCATCTTGTGGGTCAGCGCTTTGCCGATATCATGGACAAGTGCGGCATACTTGGTAATCTTGGGATCAGCGCCGACTTCCTCGGCTACCATGCCCGCCATATGCGCCATCTCGGTCGAGTGTTTCAGCACGTTCTGACCGTAACTGGTGCGATACCTCAGCTCGCCGAGCAAGTGTAGAATCTCACGCGGCACACCGATAACACCGACTTCGCGGGCGGCATCCTCGCCGGCCCGGACGACATCCTTCTCGACGTTGCCCTGGGCTTTCGCTACGATTTCCTCAATACGCGCCGGATGGATACGGCCGTCCTTCATAAGCATCTCAAGCGCCTGGCGCGCAACTTCGCGGCGTACCGGATCAAAGCTGCTGAGCACCACGTACCCCGGCGTATCGTCAACCATGATGTCGACACCAGTCGCGCGCTGCAGAGCCTGGATGTTGCGGCCTTCCTTGCCGATAATACGACCCTTCATTTCTTCATCTTCAAGCTTCACACTTGTCACCGTGCGCTCGGCAGTCACCTCGCTCGCCATGCGCTCCATCGCTGTCGTAATAATCACGCCGGCCAGGTCTTCGGCGCTCTCGCGAGCCTCATTCTGCAGCTTAGCGACCAGGTTTGTGAGGTCGCCGCGGATATCGCGCTCGGTCATCTGCATGAGCTTGTCGGTAGCTTCTGCTTTGCTCAGCTTGGCTACTTTCTCCAACTTCTCTTGCTGCCTCGAACGAATCTCGCGGATCTCGTCCTTCAGCTTCTCGACCTCATCCTCGCTGCGGCGCAGGTCTTCCGTGCGCTTGTCGAGATTGTCGAGCTTCTTGTCCAGCGACTCTTCGCGGGATACCAAGCGCTGCTCTAGATCCTTCAATTCGCGGCGGTGTGTCTGCTCCTCCTTGCGGGCGTCAGCCAGCAGCTTGTCCGCGTCGTCGCGTGCCTCGCGTTTCAGCTTGTCGGCCTCGCGTTTCGCTTTCTCCAGTTCCTTTTTCGCCTGCTCCTCGGCCGAGCCGATGCGCTGTCTCGTGATAACCGTATTGGCGCCAAAACCCACGCCAAGCCCTACCACTGCGAGCACAATGGTCAATAGTTCCATCTTGATCCTTTCTATCGGCAGATATAGACAAGGGAAGGGCAATCGCTATCACGTCACTAGCCCCGCTATCCATATCTGAAAATCGAATTACGTTAAGAGTATAGTCAACCGGATTGCCTTAATGAAGCATTATCCTTATCTAAAACTATACGCTTTTTTGTCAAGTACGGTCAATGGTATTGCATTATACGATTTCATATTGTATAATATGCAAATTAAGAGGAGTCGTTATGAAACGGACGTCTATTGTATTGTCATTTGTAGTTTTAGCCAGCCTGGCTTTATTCCCTACGCCCGCGTATGCGGCGGCAGCCAGTATCTCTATGACGCCAAGCGTCACCAGCGCTACGACCAACGAAACGATAACAGTTACTATCACCGAAGACAGCGGTACCGAGCCAGTCAATGCCGTCCAGGCAAACTTGAGCTATCCGGCAAGCTCGCTCCAATATGTCAGCACCAACGATAGCACGGCTTTCCCGATCGACGCACAGACGGCCGCAAACAACGACATCATACAGCTTGCCCGCGGCGCTTACACGCCGGTTAGCGGTTCACAGCCTGTCGCTGTGCTTACTTTCAAAGTATTAGGCAGTACTGGCGCAGCCGCTATGGCATTTGCCAGCGGCACGGCGGTGGTCAGCTCCACATCGAATACTAATATCGCGAGCAATGAGACGGGAACATCTCTGACTCTGGGCACGCCTGCTGACACTAGCGGCCAGACATCTGTGGGCAATGGATCGGACAACGACCCCTCGTGTGCTACTGCCTGCGACACCCACCAGCACCCCGCAACAACTCCTAGTACTACTCCGGCCAATCAGCAGCCGACAGCGACACTCGTAAATACCGGTACGGACCTATCAGGCGTCCTGGGTATAGGCTGCCTTGCCGCTGCCGTTAGCTACATCGCCGCTCTGTCCTACCGCAGACTCACGCAGCGCTAAGAAGCTCCGCTCATTTCTTCGGCAGGGTAATGTGCGCCTCGGAACCATATTCCGGCGTGACGATCTTCTCGTCTTTACCGGACATGAGGTCTGCGACACCGTGCTCCAGCCACTGCGGATCCTCGCAAGCGACAATCGGTACGTTCAGAGCATAGGCCAGCGCATTGCCAACCGTCAGGCCAATACGTAGGCCGGTAAAGCTGCCTGGCCCCTTGAAACACGCGATTCCCTGCACGTCTTCAAGCTTCCGGTCAGCCTTGCCTAACAGCTCGTCAATCTTCTTGTGTATAGTTATGCCGAGCTCACGGTGCGCTTGCCAAGTTTCATATGCCAGTTGCTTCTCGCTGTTATATATACCGAGTTCGGCCTCCGGCTTGTCCGTACGGATTGTGAGGACGATCATGTTATCTCCTTCGGTATAAGGTATTCAAGGTGTGGCGGGTAGGTAAAGAGTAAGTCGCGTTCCGTCTCTCCTGTCGCCGTGATCGTGATAGTCAGCCGCTCTCGCGGTAACACGTCATGCACGATCTCGCCCCATTCAACGACAACAGTGGCAGCCTGATCGCCGACCACTTCACCGAGCTCATCCGCCACAATACCCGCTTCGCCCAGACGATAGAAGTCAAAGTGATACAGCGTACGGTCTCCTATCTTATATTCCTGGCTGATCGTAAATGTCGGGCTGGACACTTTGTCCACGCTGCCCATACCCCGCGCCAAACCGCGTACGAACACCGTCTTGCCGCCACCCAGGTCGCTGATCAGCTCTATCACCTCGCCGCCACGCAGCGCGCGGCCGACTTGCTCGCCGAGCGACTCCGTCGCTTCCGGACTCTTCGTATCAAAGGATCGTGAAAGGGAAGTTGCCATATGTGCATGGTACCGTAGCGACAGTGGCGGACACAAGTAGTCTACACCGGAGAAGCCCTGGGGCGGACAGTGTACAATGAAGCCATGTTGCAACTGAGTGCGCATCTTCTTGGCCAACCTGTTCTATCGCTGCGGACCGGCAGCGTAGTCGCCTGGACGACCGACGCCATCATCAACCCGCACATTCTCAAGGTAGAAGGCTTCTATTGTAAAGACAGCGTCGATGGCCGGCGTCTTATACTGCTCTACCAGGATATCCGCGAGTACTCGAAGCGCGGGTTCATCATTGACGACCACGACGTACTCGTCGGGCCTGATGAACTGGTGCGCCTCCAGAGCCTCCTGGAACTCAATTTCCAATTGCTCAAGAAACCAGTCATAACGACCGGCAAGGAAAAACTTGGCAAGGTAAACGACTACGCCGCTGAGACAGCGACAATGTATATCCAGAAACTCTACGTCTCGCAATCCTTATGGAGAAATCTCGTGCGCGGCTCACTCAGCGTTGACCGTACGCAAGTCGTAGAGGTCACCACCAGACACATCGTGATCAACGAGCTATTGCAGCCGGTTCCGTCGTCGGCGGCGACTGCCGTAGCGGCCTAACCGTCATATTCACCCAGCACATCTTTGATATCTCCATACGAGAAACCCTGGCGGGCAAGGTAATTCATGAGCTTCATCGGGTCGGCTTTGTATTTCGGTAGGTTACGCTTCTTGACGACGACTTCCCGTAGGGCGGCCAGGTCGTCACCCGCTGCCTCCTCGCCGAGTACCGCTTCGATCACCTCGTCCGCGACGCGTTTGGCGCGCAGCTCTTGTTGTAATTTTCGCGTCGAAGTAGGGCGGAGCAGCCGGCGGTTTGCTACCCAGGCGCGAGCGAATGCTGCATCATTAAGAAGATCGATAATACTTAACTTGTTAAGTATTCTTTCAACGAGGGAAGGGGAAGCATTCTTGCGGCGAAGGTACTGCTCCATTTCCCATGTGCTGCGCAGCCGCATGGCGGCATATCGCAGTGCCTGGTTGTATATCTTGTCATCGGCCGATACTTGCTTCCATTGCTTCAGCGCTGATTGATCGAGCTCCTGTCCAACCGCCAACTTGCTTTTCAGCAGCGCCCCTTCGCTAAGACTGAAGCTATACTTCCCCTCCACGAAGACCGAGTAACGATCCTTTTGCTTCTCCTGTTGGACGATCCTGGTGATTTTCATCGTCTCTGAACTATCTCCCCGATCGTTTGATACGGCCCATTGATACCGACGGCTAAGGTAAAACCATTGAACTCCCGCCTAAATAGCGGAAACTTACCCAGATCGACTAGTGATGTATCGGTCCCCTCCAACAACGCAAGAGAGACGTGAGGGTTGTAGGCTTCTCCAATCTTATTGTTTACCGGATGGCCGCTTGCAAAACTACCTGAGACAATTGTCCGCTGCAAATCGTCAAGCCAGTCCGCCCGCTTGAACTGGAGCATAGCCCATGTTTTGGTGCCGCTCGAATGCGGCGAGAAACACAGACCTTCAGACATAAGCGAACTGGGCCGATGACTATATTCCTTCACTTCTTCCCAGAGAGCGCTTGCCTCTTCGGGCCGGGCCGCAAAGCGGACTACAGTCAGGTGCGGCACATACGATCCGTCCAATTGGCTTGCCGCTTGCCTGCCGGCACATACGGCCACGGAACACGCCCGGACCGCTGCCTCATCTTGATCGCCTAAAAGCAGGATAACCGATAGGTATTGTTCTTCCATGCTATTTCCAAACGCGGATTTTGTTCTTTTCTTCTTTGGCACGGAACGCTTGTTCAAGGTCGATACCAAGGCCGTTACAAATTGCCGTGAGAACCCACAGGACATCAGCCGCCTCTTCGTCTACGTGCGTATCTTTGGAATTCGGGTCCATTTTGCCGCCGATACTCTTTCGCACCGCCTTGGCAACTTCGCCCACTTCCTCGCAAAGCAGCATGACACAGTATTGCAGATCGACGTTATAACCGCGGTAGGTGTTTGTCTCGTCTACATATCGCTGGATATCCGCAAGCGTCGGCTGCGGCGGTAGAACCGGATGGTCGGCCATTATTATCCCTCCAGATTAAGGTAGTGCTGCGCCCATTTGCCGGTGTAGTCCGTGTACCGCGCCACACTAGGATGGAACTGCAGCAGGGCGTAATCGTCCGCTTCGGCGTGGTGGCTGTCGCCGCGCTTGCGGGCATAAGCTAGGATAGCAAACTGATACTCGCTTTTCGGCACCATCCGTACTTCCCCGCTCATCTGCAACGTAAATGTAACGCCTTCTTCTGCCCCGACGACACACGCCGCAGGCTGTGCGGCGCCCCTTAACAGCAACCGGCATTTCTCTGATGATTTCTCTGTTACAAAATAGAAGCTAAGCGTCGCCGGGTCGTGCCAGTAGTGCAGCGCGGCCGCATGCAATGCGCCCTCAGTATCTACCACTGTCGCCAGTACGGCGACAGGTGTCTTGTCCAGAAAATCAGCGAGCTTCGGCGCATCCGCCAAGAGCTGGCTATTCAGGGTGCTTCTTCGCATATGCCTGCCAATTTAGTAACGCAAAAGCCCCATAAAATCCCTTGGTACGCATTTCGTCGGTCATGGGTAGCTTTGCTAAACTCTCCTCATCGACCCACTCATACGCATCATGCTCAGGTGACAACTTCACCCCGCTATCATCAACAGTAACAAGGAAATTGAATTGGCGTATCCTGGGCTTCTTCGGTGTTGAATAGCCAAAACCAGAAAACATGCCGAGGAATGTACGAACCGTGAGACCGGTTTCTTCCGACACTTCTCGTTTCAGCGCATCCATAAAGGTCTCACCGTCCTCGATGCCCCCACCCGGTAACTCAAACATACCGCCAGGGTAATCGTCCGGGATACGCCTCAGACCCAATATTTTGCCATCCTGTACAATTGCCACACCTGTTGACAGGTGCGTCATGCCATCGTTAGCCGCTTTTTCACGTACAGTCGCCTCCAAAGGAAAGTGACTCGGAAACCGCACATTCTGAGGACCTGGCATGTATTACTCCTTGGCGGCTTCGGCAGCCTCCATTACTTTCTTGGATAGTTCAGCCATCACCTTCGGATTATCATGCAGGTACTTTTTGGCAGCTTCGCGTCCCTGGGCAATCTTCTCGCCATTGTACGAGAACCACGCGCCAGATTTCTCGACGATATTGTGGTTGACGGCCTGGTCGAGAATATCGCCGGACTTGGAAATGCCTTCGTTGTACATGATATCGAACTCGGCCTCGCGGAACGGCGGAGCGATCTTGTTCTTCACAATCTTCACACGCGTGCGGTTGCCGATAACTTCTTCGCCTTGCTTGATCTGGCCGATACGCCGGATATCCATACGGACTGAGGAGTAGAACTTCAGGGCGTTGCCGCCGGTCGTCGTCTCCGGATTGCCGAACATGACGCCGATTTTCATACGGATCTGGTTGATGAAGATAACGGTCGTCTTGGAACGACTGATGACACTGGTCAGTTTGCGCAACGCCTGGCTCATAAGCCGCGCCTGCAGACCTGGCAGCGAATCGCCCATCTCACCTTCGATCTCGGCTCGCGGCACGAGCGCCGCTACCGAGTCCACGACGACGAGATCCACCGCGTTAGACCGGACTAATGTCTCGACAATCTCGAGTGCCTGTTCGCCGTTATCCGGCTGACTCAGGAGCAGGTTGTCGATATCCACTCCGATGCGTTTGGCATATGCCGGGTCGAGCGCGTGCTCGGCGTCGATAAACGCCGCCGTGCCGCCTGCCCGCTGCACCTCGGCAATCGCGTGCAGCGTCAACGTCGTCTTACCGGATGATTCCGGACCGTAAATCTCTATCACCCGGCCGCGCGGCAAACCTCCGCCCAAGGCCAGATCGAGTGAAATACTGCCGGACGGAATCGTCTCAACCTTCGTGTGCGTACTCTCGCCGAGCTTCATGATTGAACCCTTACCGAATTGCTTTTCAATAGTCTCAAGGGCCAGGCTAAGCGCCTTAGCCTTACCTTCGTTTGCTACCGGACCAGCCGGCTGCTTATCTGCTGCCATACTTTTACCTCCCGTTGGCTCACTCTAACATCCCACCACCGAATCGTTACTATTAGTATAGCAGCTTTTGATACTTCACGACAGGGTGCTTAGCGCCGTAAACGCTTCTGCTTTTTAGCACGTGCTGTTAGAATAATGCGTAAAGAAGGATGGGCACAAATGCACTGTTGCAACCTAAGAAACTGCGTCATGTATAGGAAACTCCTCCTATGCGTATAGCTGATAGCCTGGCCGAACAACTACTGAAAAAAGCCGGCAAGGTTACCGAGGAGCAACTCGCCGACTTGCGCAAACAGGAAGCCAAAGAGAAAAAGCCACTACAGGACCTGGCAGTCAAGAACAACCTGATCAGCGAGAAAGACCTAACGCAGCTCTACGCCCAGGAGATTGAAGTACCGCTCATTGAGCTAAAGCCGCAGGATATCAAGAAGGATGTGCTGAAGCTGTTGCCGGAGCGCATTGCCCGCCAGTATCATGCCGTCGTCTTTGGTCTCGACGAGGGTGATACCAAGCTTGTTGCCATGGAAGACCCGGACGACATTCAGGCACTGAACTTCCTGCAAAAGCAGCTCGGCACTATCCGCGTCTATATCACCGCCGCCAGCCAGATGCAAGCCGCGCTCGATCAATACCGCGGCGGCGGCGCTATCGGTACGGAGCTGACCAGGGTTATCTCCACCGAAGACGAAGCCGAGGAGGTCGAGGAGCCGGGCGAGGAGGACCTGGCTGAAGATTCGCCGATCGCCCAGACAGTCAATCTCATCATCGAATACGCTATCAACTCCAGTGCCAGCGACATTCACATCGAACCGCGCGAAGATTACGTCCTCGTACGCTACCGTATCGACGGTATGCTGCGCGAAGTCAACAAGCTGCCGCGCAAGATGCTCGGTGCGCTTGTCTCGCGTATCAAGATCCTTTCCAACCTCAAGATCGACGAGCACCGTGCGCCGCAGGATGGCCGCTTCAAGGTAGAGGTCGGCGGCGGCCTCTATGCGCTGCGCGTTTCTACCCTGCCTATTGTCGACGGCGAAAAGGTCGTTATGCGCATCCTGAACGAGTCGAGCAAGGCCGCGATGTTCGAAGACTTGGGCTTCTGGGGCAATGCCATGGACACGCTCAAGCACGCCATAGTCCAGCCGCACGGCATGATTCTCGTAACCGGCCCAACCGGTTCCGGCAAATCCACCACCCTGTTCAGCGTCCTTAGCATGCTCAACACGCCGAATGTCAATATCTCTACCGTTGAGGATCCGGTTGAATACCGCATACCGGGCGTCAACCAAACCCAGGTGAACCCGATCGCCGGCATGACATTCAGTAACGGCCTGCGCGCGCTACTCCGCCAGGATCCGAACATTATCATGGTAGGGGAGATTCGCGACGGCGAAACGGCAGAACTCGCCGTGCAAGCCGCGCTGACTGGCCACTTAGTCTTCTCGACCTTACACACCAACAACGCCGCCACTTGTCTACCGCGCCTACTCGAGATGGGCATTGAACCGTTCCTGATCGCCAGTACCGTTCGTGCGGTCGTCGGCCAGCGCCTCGTCCGCCGATTGTGTATTGAATGCAAGGAAGTGTACGAGCCCGACACCGCGGAACTCAAGCAGCTCAGCAAGACGTTCAGCATCGATAATGCCGAGAGCATGAAGCGGCTCAACGATCTAGAAGCAGCCGCCCTGGAAGGCGGTGTCGGCAAGCTAAGTCACCCTGGTAAGAATAAAGATGGTGCCGATACAAGCGAAATGAGCACGACGCCGAGCACCATCAAACGCCTGTTCCGTGCCCACGAGGACGGCTGTGCCGTCTGCAATCATTCTGGCTACAAAGGACGCCTCGGTATATATGAAGTGCTCCACAACTCAGAAGCGGTCCAGAAGCTCATCGTTGGCAACAGTACCAGCGACGTTATCCAGCGCACTGCTATTGACGAGGGCATGCTCACCATGCAGCTCGACGGCTTCGTGAAGGCGCTGCGCGGCGAGACAACGATCGAAGAAATACTGCGTGTCACTGCGGAGGAGTAGGATAAGAATATGAAATTCAGCTACAAAGCAGTTACCCATGATGGCAAATCTATCAGCGGCGTCTATGAAGCCCCCGACCGCGATGGCCTGATCGCCGCCCTGGCTCGTCAGGGCGCGCGGCCGCTCGTCATCAAGGTGGATAGTTCCGCCAGCTCCAAGGGTGGCATAGCCAACCTGCTCAAACCGAAGGTCAAGCTGCGCGACCTCGTCATGTTCACGCGGCAGCTCTCCACGCTCGTATCCGCCGGCGTACCATTGCCCCGTTCACTTGCTACGCTGCAGGAGCAGGCCGAGAACAAGTACTTTAAGAAAGTTATTAATGACCTCCAGAAAGACATCGAGGGAGGCACATCGCTCGGCGCGGCGTTCGCTAAGTTCCCAGACGTGTTCTCCGAGGTATACATCAATATGGTCAAGGCCGGCGAGACCGGGGGTATTCTCGACGAAATCCTGAAGCGTCTCGCCAGTCAATCCGAAAAAGACGCCACTATCCGCAAGAAGGTTAAGGGCGCTATGACCTACCCGGTCGTCATTCTGGTCGTGACTATCGCGGCGTTCTTCGGTCTGATGATATTCGTCGTACCGCAAATTGGCAAGATTCTGACCAGCCTGAGCGGCGGCCATGCATCCCTGCCTCTCACGACTCGGGTCATGCTTGGCTCGAGCAACTTTTGCATCAGCAACAGTATAATGGCGCACATCCCTCTCCTCGGCAGCCTTCCGGCCATTGGCGGTATCCCGAACGCCGTATTCCTGCTCATCGCAGCCGGTATTGGTTTCTATTTCCTGCTCCGTTACATCCGCACCCCTAAGGGTAAGTACCGCTTCCACGCGCTGCTCCTGAAAGTGCCTATACTCAAGGACATTCTTATCAAAGTAGCGGTCGCCCGTTTTGCCCGTACATTCTCAGCGCTCGCATCAGCCGGCGTGACGGTACTGGACGCTCTGGAAGTGACCGGTGGCGCTATCGGCAACAAGGTAATCGAGGCGGAACTGAAGGAAGCCGCCGATGCCGTCAAGAACGGCAAACCTTTGAGCGAGCCACTCGCCAAAAGTAAGATTTTCCCGCCCATTGTCGCTCAGATGATCGCCGTAGGTGAGGAAACCGGACAGATCGACAAGATACTCGTCAAGATCGCAGACTTTTACGAAGAAGATGTCGACGCGGTCATCGACTCGCTCAGCTCCATTTTGGAACCGGTAATGATTATTGTTCTCGGCGGTATCATCGGTCTCATTGCCATCAGCGTCATGGGCCCCATCGCCTCCCTTAGCACCAATGTCAGCTCTGGCAGCTAGTTTGCACAGGCAGTTGCCATTCTCATTTCCATTATTGACTTGAAGTGGCTTATGGTTATAATTCAAGGCAGTTACTGACATATGCATTGGCTATATGTCGTGAACTACTAAAAGTAAACTAATTTAGGAGGGTGGGCTCTTATGACCTCACTGAAAAGACAAAAAGGTTTCACGCTCGTGGAACTCTTAATCGTGATTATCATCATCGGCATCTTGGCGACGCTGGTGATTGTAACGTTCACCGGCATCCAGGCAAAGGCCCGCGACTCCAAGCGTCAGACAGACATTAACGCTATCCAGAGCACGGTCGAGGCGTTCCACGCCCAGTACGGCTTCTACCCAACAGCCGCCGAACTTCAGAGCGCGACATTCCAGACGGCTCATCTGAAGGGCTTTGACCCGGCTGCATTAAAGGACCCGAAGAGCAACGCATACTACACCTACACTGCCAGCGGTAGCGACAGCGCAGGTACATGCGATAATACGGCTACTCCGGCTGACAATGCTGACGGTACGCCAGCCGACAATGGCTGCAGCTCCTACACGGTCAGTGCAACGCTAGAATCGAACGGCCAGGCCTTCACTAAGCAGAGCAACGGCTAAGGCTAGCTTGATAGCTTAGAAGTAGACCGGAGCGCCCAGGCGCTCCGGTTCTTCTTTGCAGTAGCAAACAAATTGCTTACAATAAGCGTAAGCATGCTAGCGGATCACCATCCTGCCCAATCAGGCTTTACCATCGTCGAGCTGGTGTTAGCTATTGTCACTTTCGCCTTCGTTGGCGCAGCCATCGCAGAGCTCACGCTGGGCATCCTGAGCGTCCAGACCCGTACAAGCTACCTGCAAGCCGCCACCCGTGCGGCACAGACGGAAGTAGAGTCGCTGCGGAACAACAACTACAACCAGCTCGTCAATGGCAGCAATATTGCCTTCACCGTACCCTCGTTCTTACCGGGCCCGAGGAGCGGCAATGTCGCCATCAGCGAGCCGACACCCGGTATCAAGCGCGTCGATGTGACGGTAAGCTATACCGACCACGGTACGACAGAAACGATTGAACTAAGTTCAACGATAGGGATCATAGGTATATCGCAATGAGCCGCCGGAACGAACAAGGCTTTACGCTGCCCGAGCTGCTGATTGTAATGATCGTGACCGCTATATTGAGCGGTGTCATTTTGGGCTTCTTCGTCAACCAAATACGCGCGATCGTCATAGCAAGCGCCAAGCAGGACCTGCTAGAGCAGGCGCAGATCGGCCTCGACTATACCGCGCAGGATGTCCGCGTGTCCGCCAATGCGGACGACAGCAACCGCTGGCCCGACGCCAACGCGCCTAATCCCACCGATCAGTACAGCTGGCAATCCAACGCATCATCGCTCATATTAGCCACGGGCGCCCAGGACCAGAGCCACAATGTCCTCTTCGACGACCCGAGCAAGTATATTACCGCCAAGGATAACCACATTTACTTCGTCAGCAACGGTACGCTATACCGCCGCATCCTCGCATCCACGATCGCCGGCAACGCTGCCGTGACAACCTGCCCCGAGGCGGTCGCTACTAGCACATGCCCGGCCGACAAAACCATCCTGCAAAATGTGGCCAGCTTTTCCGTGCAGTATATAGACGGGTCGGGCAACCAGGTAGTCCCGAGCAGCGCGCGATCTATACTGCTGAACGTAACGCTGAGCAAGCATGAATATAACCAGGACATAACTGCTACGTATGCAGAGCAAATGGTATTTAGAAATGATTCATAAATTCATCACCGGCGGACGGCCTCCGAGAGCCCAACGGCGCAGCGCATTCGGCTCGCAGGACGGCTACTTATTAGTAACAGTCCTGGCAATCTCCGTATTATTCACGGTAATGGGCTTTGCGCTTCTCTCCGCGGCATCTAACCAATTCAGCATTTCAAGGACATCCTACTATGCCGATAACGCGCTGTACGCCGCGGAAGCCGGTATCGAGCAGTCCGTCCACCAGCTCAACCAAGATGATACGTTTACCGGCTATAGCACCGCCCAGGTATTCTTCAACAGTTCGGCCCAAGGTCAGGCAACCTACACCACAACCATTGCGAACGTCAGCGGAAGCAATGCCAAGACCATCACTTCTACAGGCAAGGTATATTACTACAATCAGACAACCTCTCCTCTGGCGTTCAAGATTATCAAGGTAACGGTAGTCGGCACCCAATCGTCTGGCTTTTCGGTAGCGACCGGACCGGGAGGGCTTATCTTGAGCGGCAGCGCGGCAATTACCAACAGTAACGTTTATGTGAACGGGACAATCACTATGACTGGCGCTTCCAGTATCGGCACGCAGTCCAACCCCGTTACGGTAAATGCGGCGAATATCGCATGCCCAAAGGGCTCTAGCCCGGGTTCAACCTATCCAACCTTGTGTACCGACGGCAGCCAGCCCATCTCTCTGGCATTTAGCACGAAGATATGGGGAACGGTGTGCGCTACCGGTCAGACGAGCACCGGACCGAACAATAATATTCAGGGCGGCAACGGCGGCTCCGGGCTAGAGCTCGGTTGTACTGCCCCGAACGTTTCCCAACCCGTGTATAATCGCGCCGGAATCATCAGCGGTATCACCGACACCGAATCAGGTACGAGCGGCAGCTACGCGTGCAGCGGCAGCAAGACCATCACCTTACCCGCCAATGTTGAGCTTACGGGTACCACGGTCAGCTGGGGCAATAGCTGTACCATCACCGTTTCCGGCAATATCTACATCCCCGGCAATCTATCAATCGGCGGAGCAGTCAGCATCAAGGCAGCGGACAGCCTGGGAAACACCAGGCCGGTTGTAGTAGTGGACGGTACAATCAACGTTGCAGGCTCGGCCAGTATGGCCGCTAACAGCAGCGGTGCCGGCATAGATTTCGTGAGTTTCAAAAATAGCACCGGCAACCCGGCCGCAACGCCTACCGGCACCAACCTGTACAACTCGCAGACTGTGCAGAATGTTACCGTGGGCGGAGCAGCAAATAGCGCCGGCATGATCTTCGACGCCTACTGGAGCGAGGTGTTGCTCAATGGCAGCGGCCACATAGGCGCAGCAGCGGGCCAAACAGTAAATCTCAATGGTGCCGGGACAGTTATATTCGGTACCACGCTCTCTTCCGGCACGCAGACCTGGGCTATAACGAGTTACCAACAACTCCAAGGTTCGTGAGAGCGATAACGGGCAGATAGATGGTATACTTACTGCTAAAGGTTATGTTCTGATGGGCAACATGCACACACCAAGTCTTCTGCACGACAAGCCGGTCTTTGGGCTTGACGTTGGCCATGGTTCTATCAAGGTGATGCAAGTAGCGCAGCACGATCGAGATGGCGGCAGCCAGGGGCCGCATATTATAGGCTACGGCGTGACAGAATTTGACAGCAGCGCTTTGGATAACGGCGTCATAGTCAAGCCCGAGATTATCGCTGCAGCACTGCTTAATATGTTCGACAACCAGCTCATCGGCGATATCACGTCACGACGGGCCGCACTTGCTATCCCAACATACCGCTCATTTTCCCGCTCCATGCAGTTGCCGAAACTATCGGCACGTGAGCTAGACGATGCCGTGCACCTCGAAGCCGAGCAATACGTTCCCGTTCCGCTCAGCGACCTTTACCTCGATTACGCGGTTACGCGGCGCGGAGAAGAACAGGACGACCTGCTAGCAATTGCCGTCCCGAAGGAGATTGTTGACTCATACTTAACGCTGGCACGAATGGTGGGACTAGAGGTTATGCTGGTCGAGACCACGATGGCCTCGGCGTCGCGCCTGTTCGCCCACGATAAGTACAACGACATCGCCAGCGTCATCATCGACTTCGGCTCGCTCACGGCGGATGTCAGCATCTTCTACAAGACAATGCTCGTCACCAGTACCGTAGCGGCCGGCGGCTTAGTGTTTACGAACAATATCAGGGACGGCCTCGGCGTCACGCTCGCTGAAGCGGGCATTATCAAGACAAAGTACGGCTTGAGCGTCAGCAAGAAGCAACAAGAGATCACGGCCGCCCTGGAACCAACCTTGCAGCAGCTCACTAAGGAAATTCGCCGCATGGTTCGCTACCACGAGGAGCACTACGGTGCCGAGAAACCGATCGGCCAGGTTATCATGCTCGGCGGCGGCGCCAACATGCCCGGCATGAGCGAGTACCTGACGAGTAGCCTGCGGCTCCCGGTCCGCGTGCACGACCCCTGGCAATACCTCAGCTTCGATGGGCTACAGGCGCCAAGTCGCGCCGATAGGCTAATGTACGCGACGGTCGCGGGCTTGAGCCTCGTCAATCCCAAGGAGATATACCGATGATCAACCTACTGCCACCGGAGTTGAAGAGCTCGTACCGTTATGCACGCCGGAACGTTATGCTTGTACGGTGGGTTGTCGTGCTAGCCATAAGTCTACTCGGGCTCTTCGCCATTAGCACGGGAGGTCTCATCTACTTGCGCCAGATCAACGACTCGTACGCGCCGCAGATCGCCGCCACGCAGGCTTCGCTTGACCGGCAAAAGCTATCGCAAACCCGGACACAGGTAACTGACATGACAAATAGCCTGAAACTTGCCACCCAGGTCCTATCGAAGGAGGTATTGTTCTCGAAATTGCTGACGCAGCTCGCCACCGTGATGCCGAGCAATGCCATCCTCACTGACCTCACCATCAGCCAAACTCAGGGAGCGCTCGATATCAGCGCCCTCGCAACAGACTACGATGCCGCAACCCAGGTACAGGTTAATCTCGCCGATCCGAATAATAAGATCTTCAGTGGCGCCGACCTCGTGAATGTCACCTGCAGCTCAGCGCCAAGTACGGATCCAACAACAAGCCGATACCCCTGTAAGGCCACGCTCCGCGCCCTGCTCGCTACCAACAACCCGTTCTTGTTCATCAACGATTCGGGGAAGCAGCCATGAGCAGCAAGCAACTCTATTTCGCAATGCTGGCAATTATCGGCCTGCTCGTCATCGGCTTGCTTGGCGGCGCATATGCGAGCAACAAGATATTGCTGACCGAATCCAACCATCTCGTCGGCAGCCGGCTACAGGCAGCGGTATTGGATCAGGAACAGGAGCAACTGGTCACTGCCAAGCAGGAAATCAAGAAGTACCAGGATTTGGCGACGATTGCCGATAGCGTCGTACCCCAGGACAAAGACCAGGCGCAAGCCGTGCAGCAAATCGTCAATATCGCCAATGCGAACGGCATTACGCTGAGCTCGATAAAGTTTCCGAGTTCAAGTCTAGGAAGTACCGGCACGACTACGAGTAAGCAAGCACTTTTATCGCAACTCGTACCGGTCAAGGGCATTAGTGGCGTCTACGACCTGCAGATTACCGTCCAGTCGGACTCTAACCACCCCGTTTCATTCAGCAGTTTCGTTAATTTCCTCAGCAGTCTGGAGCACAACCGCCGCACCGCCCTCGTCAACAGCATCGCCCTCCAGCCGAATAGCAAGGATCGTAGTACGCTATCGTTTACACTAGGGCTCGACGAGTATATAAAACCATGAACAAAGGACCCGCACTCAATCGCCAGATGCTTACCAACTTTCTTAGTAGCATCCAGCAATACGCCGTGCGTTATGCCGTTATCTTTTTCCTGCTACTTGTGGCCGCGGTATACGGGTTCGTTTTATTCAAGATCACGAGTTACAGTAGCTCCCAGCCGAATGATTCAGACGTAGCATCCCAAGCAAAGGCGTTCTCGGTACCGCATATCCCAGCCTCGGCCGTAGATCAAATGCAAAGCCTCCAGGACCACAGCGTCAGCGTCAGAGCACTGTTCGATGCAGCCCGCAACAATCCGTTCCAGGAGTAGGCAACTCGGGGCACCTACGCGTCGCGCCGAGTTAACGCTTGGGAACCCGGGGCTCGGGTTTCTCGTACGGCGCTATTGGAATAAATCCAGCCACTGCTTCGCGGAACCGCGCCTGCTCGTCCCGGAATGCTAGAACGGCAATACTTAAGCCGTCTGACGTCCAGCGCCCTATCTTCTACTGTTTATTGCGGCTGATTGTACGTGTCGGTTGCAGTTAAGGGACGGTTAGCGGTAATCGTTTCCTCGGGCTTGTTCGCGATATATGCCTCGTGAGCGGCGATAATTTCCTTGGCGTATTGGTTGGGGTTCGGGCAGAACGGAAAGGTGAACTTACTATGTTCTCCCGCTGTTTCTACGCGCAGCGCGCCATAGCCGAACATCTGCTGCATGAGCCCGTCCTGGTCAACGGTCACGTCTTCCATGTTGGCAAGCGAGAGTTGGCTCGTTTGTTTGCTGAACAGGCCGACTTGCGTAATCTCTGTAATGCTATCGCTCGTAACAATCCAACGATTGCCCTTATAGATATACGAACCGATGTACCCATAAAGGAGGGTAATGACAACTACGAGCAGTGCCCCAAGCACTACTCCCAGCTTCAACTGCTGATCAAGGTCCGGCATAAGATAGGGCACTAGTATAGCAGCAGCAAGAGCCACCGCGATCACGAGCCCCGTCGTCAGGTACACGCCGATCAAGCCAATCGGATGACGCTTGATCTCACAGATGTGGCGCTCACCCGGCTGCAAAACCGCCAAGGGATTATCAGCATCCATCCGCTTGTCGTCCGCGTCGTTGTCCTGGTCGTTCGGATTCATGTCCAGATTATACCAAAGTTGACTGGTTTTGACTGGTATGCGGCCGCTTGCCCAGATGGCTATACGCCCGCGGCGTCACTTTGCGGCCACGCGGCGTACGCTCTAGCATGCCGATCTGCATCAAATAGGGCTCGATAAAGTCCTCGATCGTACTACGCTCCTCGGCCGTTAGCGCCGCCACTGTCTCCACTCCGACCGGACCACCGTCATAATTGTCGATGATAGCACTCAGGAGCATCCTATCTGCCGGATCGAGACCGAGCTCGTCAATCTCAAGCAGTTCGAGCGCCGCTATTGCGAGCGTATCGTCGATCGTCCCGTTACCATGCACATCGGCATAGTCGCGGACCCGCTTCAAGAGACGGTTGGCAATACGCGGCGTCAGACGGGAACGGCGCGCAAGCAGCATCGCGCTAGCAGCGTCAATACTAACGCCGAGAATCCCGGCGGCCCGTTCGATAATCTGGCTTACTTCCTCCGGCGTGTAGAATTCGAGCCGGTGAATATGCCCGAAACGATCGCGCAACGGAGCCGCCAGCGCCCCTGTCCGCGTCGTGGCACCAATGAGTGTAAAACGCGGCAGGTCAAGCCTCAGCGAACGCGCCGAAGGCCCTTTGCCGAGCATGATGTCGAGCTTGAAGTCTTCCATCGCGGCATACAACACTTCTTCTACTGTCCGGTGAAGGCGGTGAATCTCGTCGATAAACAATATATCGCCATCCTGCAGGTTCGTCAGCAAGCTTGCTAGGTCACCGGCGCGTTCAATCGCCGGCCCGCTCGTCACCCGTATCTGCGCGCCCATTTCGTGCGCAATGACACTCGCCATCGTGGTCTTGCCAAGGCCCGGCGGCCCATACAGCAGCAGGTGGTCTATGGGCTCACCCCGTTTCTTAGCCGCAGTAACGGCCAGGCAGAGGTTCTGCTTCAGACGTTCCTGGCCGATGTAGCTCGCAAAATCGTGCGGCCTGAGACGAACTTCAAACTCTTCTTCTGCCGTATCGTCCTGGGTTTGGGCAGTTTGTACAATGCGCTCGATCATTACCTTTATTATACGGCAGGTTACGCCACTAGTTTGAAGCCCAGCTCCGCGGCTAACAGCGGGGCAATCTGGATAAGTTGCTCGTCGGATATAGTCGCGCCCTTCAACCCAAGTATCCCCTTACATTCACCCAATGCTTCACCGCTCAGGTCTACCCGCTTGCACGACGCACCGTCAAAGTTTGCCCCGGCCAGATCACATCCGGTAAAGCGGACATCTATGAACGAGGCGCGGCTAAAGTCGGTATCCCGCAGCACGCACGAGTCAAACACGACCCGCTTGAAGCGGGCGAACCGGAAACCGGCGCCACCCAACTTCACATTTTTAAACACACAATCTTCGAATACAGCTTCGGGCATATTAGCTCCGCTCAGGCGGCTGCTTTCCAGGCGCAGGCGCAAACAACTTGTCCGGTAGGCTTGTACCGCTGCGGCTTCAAGCCCTCTGCAGAGAGTATCGAGTATTTCAAGCCGCTCCAGCTTTGCTTCCGTCAAGCTGCATCCTTCGAGCAAGCATTCGCGCACATCCAGGTCTTTAGATCCGCTCATATCTACGGAGTCGATATGCAGCAATTCAAACCGGGGTTCTTGGTCGCTATGGCCCAACCAACTATCCAGTTTAGCCGGCAGAATCGGTTGGTTAGGCGTATGCAGTTGATTCATGCCTGGCTATATCAATATATTCGGACTTCATCGATTGTTTTTTAGTGCCTGCCTAATCCGGTCCTCTACGGGCAGGACGGGATCTACGTGCTGCAGCGCTATCGTAGCGTCTTGCGGGGTATACCCGAGCGACACCAAGGCCGCGGCCGCTTCGTCCTGAGCGTTCACTCCTGGTCGGGCGACAATCCCTTCTGCTGCATCGGTCGCTGCGACGCCGACTTTGTCCCGCAACTCTACCACAATCTGCTCAGCCGCGCGCTTACCCACGCCCTTAGCCGTCTGCAGATGCTTCACATCTCCGCTCGCGATCGCGCTCCGCACTACTTCGGAGGCACCGATATCCAATACTGCCATTGCCACCTTCGGACCAACGTTCTTTACTTCCAACAATTGTTCGAGCAAGAGCTTTGTCTCGTACCTTGTAAATCCATACAGATCGTGCGCCTGCTCGCGAATATGTTCGTAGACATATAGTTTGGCTTGCTCGCCGGTAGCCAGACGGCCAAAGTCTTCGCTCGTCACCTGTAAGCCATAGCCAACACCGCCGACATCGAGCACAAGCGTGCTGCCGAGTTTCTCGGCTACCGTGCCCCGCAAACTTGCAATCATAGCGCTATTATATCGCTTTTAGCGCACCGTTTGGGCGTGCGTTAGAGCGGCGGCCAACGCATCGGCAGCGTCGTCGGGTTTGGGCACTTCGGCTAACTGCAATACGATGCGCACCATTTCCTGCATCTGCTTCTTGTCGGCGCGGCCATAACCAGTCAGTGCCATCTTAATTTGCAGCGGTGTATATTCAAAAATCTCTAACCCTGCTTGTTTGCCGCACAGCAGTATCACGCCGCGCGCTTGCGCCACCGTGATCGCCGTCGTTACGTTGCGGGCAAAGAACAGCTTCTCGACCGCCATCGCTCGCGGCTTGGTCTGCGTGATGATATCCGTCAGTTCATCATAAATCGTTTGCAAGCGCACCGCATCGTCTTCCCTAACCGGCGTGCGGATAACGCCTGCATCAACAAGGGCTGCCTTCCCCTTCTCCGCCTCTACTATCCCGAAGCCTAATATGCCCGTTCCCGGGTCAACACCCAAAATCCTCATACGCCTAGTATAGAATAGAGAGAGTTAGTATCGTGAAAGATTACACCCTTCTGACCCGTGCCGAATACTTCAAGACGCTTGCAGCGACAGCGCGCCATACTTCGCGTGGCCAACGCGTCCTGGCTGCCGCCATGGATATCAACCCGTTCGAGCCGGCCGTCATCAGCCTGGTAGGATCCTTACAGATCGCGGCTCGTCAGGGTGCCGATGTTCACCTGATTGTCGACGCGCACAATTTCTTACAGGCAGACAATCTCCTGCCCGGACCACTTTTCTACAAGCATTCGCTCGAAACGCTCCGCGGCAAATTTAATGCCACCCTGCAGCTACTGCGCGGGCTCGAAACCGCCGGCGGGTCGTTCCACATCACGAACATTCCCAAGCGGCGGCTTAACCCCCCTTCCATCGGGCGCTCCCATATAAAAGGTGCTGTCGTCGGCGATCAGGTTTTCATTGGCGGATGCAACTTTGAACGCCCCGAGCATATCGATGTGATGGTCACTTGGCGCGACAAATATGCAGCCGATGTCATGGAAGAATGGTTCCGGAAAATGGTGCAGGCACGGCGCGTGCGCGACGGTTTTGGCGACGTAGATACGGAAACACGTATCGACGATACGACCGAGCTGTTACTCGATGCGGGCGTACCCGGCCAATCACTCATCTACGACACGGCGCTCCGCCTTATTGATGACGCGAAGGAATGGCTATACATCACCTGTCAATACTTTCCGGGCGGCCCGACAGCCAAACACCTGGCTGCCGCTGCAAAACGAGGTGTAGAGGTAGAAATCGTTTATAGCCATCCCCGTAGCCAGGGCAAGGATGCGCCATTACACCAATTACACCAGCTTTCGCAGCATGCCAAGCGGCTGCCACGAAGCTTCTTCTCTGGCAAGCTTGATAAACAAATAGCTAAGCTTCACGCCAAGATCCTGGCGAGCGAGCACGAAGCGCTTGTCGGTAGCCATAATTACGTAATCCAGGGCGTGCAGTTCGGCACTGCCGAGGTGGCGCTGCACGGTCGCGACACGGCACTTGCGCTCGCACTCCGTTCATTCATAAAAGATCAGATAACGCAGGCAAGCCATGCTACTCTTCATCACAATACAGACGAAACCATAAAAAACGGGGCTGAAGACTCACAATTGTAAATTAATACAAAAGAAGTCTCCAGTCCGGGGACAGAAGTCTGGCAGTCTACTCGAACAATCTGAGCAATACTCCGTAAAGGAAGGCCAGCCCTTCGGGGCAGCAGGTATCCGATGTGGCGCTGCATAACAGCCGCACGTCGCGAAGCGCTCCGCGGCGTGCGACGAGGGAAGAAAAGCAAGCATGAAAAGCCTTACGCCTGTACGCGCCACTCCTCCAGGACTTCCACCGAATCACCGTAGGCAAGGCCGGGGCAACCCTTGGCAACCTCGACCGCTTCCTCAAAAGACGCCGCTTCGCACTGGGAATACCCGGTAATATCGCTGTCGCTGTCAGCGACAGCATCTCTCGAAACCTTTTTGCCACCTTTCACCTGCGAACCGACAGCCATGAGGTTGTGCCGCCCCAACCAGTCCATCCATTCTCTCATGTAGTCGTCAGTCAGCGGGCCGTTCGAACCTTTGTACAGAAAGAGAAACTTCACGCGTACTCCTTTTTATGTGTTATGTGCGCTCAACTATAGTGAGTTTACTTACACTCTGCAAGGACCCAAGGCGTATATGCGTGAGCATAAAAGGGCAATTATACCCTTACTGTAGGTATACGAGGGGCGTACTATAAGTAAGTACGTCGGACAACTAACTTCACGCATGATGGTCGAAAATACCGAGTATTAGAACTTACTGAACCTATGCGCATTCACCCAATCCACGTTAAATCGGTATTTTATGTTTACAGCTCCGAGCAGGCAGCACGCGAAGGACACAATGAAGGTGCTTGCGGATTTCTAGTGGCAATCTCCAAACAACCATTAGGTGAAAATAGCGCGACAGGCGAAGGTTTCATCTATGCGGTTACGAATTGTCACGTCATCGGCCACATCTTGCAGGATGGCGGTACTCCTCACATAAGGATAAACTCGGACAACGGTGAGCCGCTTATTTTGGGTGTTCCCGCAACGGCTTGGAAGTACCACCCAGATGGCGACGATATTGCTATAGCAGAGATCGACGTTGAGCCACCGGAGATGCTGTATGTCTCCTTTCCGGAGCATTTCGTCAAGCCTGAGTACCTCGAACCAAATAGTTGGCACATTGGTCCTGGTGATTCCGTTTATATGGTTGGCAGATTTATGCACCATGATGGCAAGAAGATAAACACGCCTGTAGTCAGGTATGGTAATGTGTCTCTGAACCCTGGTGATGGGGATAAAATATACAATCGCGACACTGGGCACTACGATGAGGTATTTCTCATAGAATCACGGTCAATCAGCGGCTATAGTGGCTCTCCAGTGTTCGTTTATATTGTTCCTTACGATGAACGCAATAAACCACCAGAACCAGAAGCTCATACGTTTATCGTGACGGGATTAACGCCGCGGACACGCGTGTTCCTTCTGGGAATTAATATCGGTAATACCAGCGGAGTTAAGCCTGTCCTCATGGAGAAGGACAAAAAGGAAGTACCGTTTAGGTTTGATGACGGTACGGGTTTATGGTCAGAATACAATACTGGTATCATGAGAATAGCCCCCGCATGGAAGATTCAAGAGTTATTAGACGCTGAGGAGTTTAAGATGGTTCGAGATAAGCACAGTGAGAAGCAAAAGGAAAAGGCCGAGCAACACTACAAGCTAGATTCTGAACACAGCACAAAGGACATGCCTGTCATTAGTCGTGATGAGTTCATGAAGAGTCTCAAGAAAACTGCCCGCAAGGTTAACCCTTCGAAATCCGACCAGTCAAAGCCCAAAACATAGGCTGGAAGTCTTTACGATGACTGTATCGAAAGGCGTACTCGTCAACGTATGCTTGCAAATACTTTGCATCAACATGACGGTAAACACCCTTAATCCCGCGCTTCATATTTGACCAAAGGTTCTCGACGTTTTGAGTATGCGTATTGCCTCTAACATACTCGTGAACTGAGTGAATAACCGTATCGTGGTTGTATCCCCAGACCGCTAACTTGCCATATACGCGAGCTTCATCGCTGAAGATTCTACTGGTAGCCTTCACGTTATTCACAATAGCTGGAATGAGAACACGACTCCCAGCCAATTTAACGTGCTTTACTTTAGCTCGACCACCGCGTTCGACCATGCCGAATACGACCTGTTGGTCGTGCGCTTTAGCCGTCGATCGACGCGCAGGATTTGCACCTAAATACATCTCGTCAACTTCAACCTCACCGTCGAGTGGTTTGTCATCGGCACTCATCATCTTACGGATTTGGTGGAACATGCGCCATGCAGTTTTATATGTCACACCCAATTCACGCTCAAGCTGTTTCGCACTGATACCGGCGCGCGTCGCGGTCATGAGGTAAATGGCATAGAACCAGAGTGTTAGCGGTGTACTGGACTTGTGAAAGATTGTGCCAGCCGTCGGGTGAACATGGTGGCCGCAGACTTCACAGGAAAAGGAGCGGCGTGTCTTCATGAGATGGTGTGGCGTGACTTTCTTGTTAATTTTGCAGTATATGCCTTCAGGGTAGAGGTAATCTTTAAGCCAGATGAGACAGGCGGCTTCGTCGGGAAAGTCGTTCTGTAAATCCTTAATCGTGTATCTCATCTGTTTCATTACTAATGAGTATATACCTCTGTTTACCTACAGTCAAGGGATAATTGCCTACGGTGCGGCTATAATTTCTTCGGGAATATCGAAGTTAACGTGCGTATTCGCTACATCGTCGAGGTCATCGAGCGCCTCCATAAGACGCATCACCTTGCCGGCCGTTTCTTTGTCGGTGACTGCCACCGTACTATTCGGAACGTACGTCAGTTCCGCCTCGAGCACCTTTATGCCTGCGGCATTGAGCGCATCACGCACTCTCGCTAGGTCTGCCGGCGCGGTGTACACAACCGACTCCTCTTTGCCGGGCTCGGATTCATCCTGAACGTCTTCGGCGCCGGCTTCTATGGCCTGCAGCAGCAACTCGTCAGCGCCGCCTTGCACGCGAATTATTCCTTTGCGGTCGAATTGGAACGCAACAGCACCCTTCTCCGCCAAACGGCCGCCATGCTTAGAAAACGCTAGCCGCACTTCAGGGTAGGTCCGGTTGATGTTGTCCGTTGCCGCTTCAACAAGGATTGCCGTTCCGCCCGGGCCGTATCCCTCGTATAACACTTCCTGGATCTGGGCGGCATTCTTATCCTTGACGCGATCGATCGCCCGCTGGATGTTTGCCATCGGCATATTGGCTGCTTTCGCTTTATCTATGGCAAGACGCAGGGCAAAATTCATATCAGGATCAGTGCCGCCGCGGGCTGCAACAGCGATTGTGTTGCCGAGCTTGGTAAATACGGCGCCGCGCACGGCGTCTTTGGCACCTTTTTGGCGCTTGATAGTAGACCACTTGCTATGACCAGACATCCATTAACCTCCGGTTCTAAACCGTTTTGATTCTCATCTGTTATTATACCATGTATGACGCGCCGAGGAGGGCTGATGATGAGAAGACAGCGCTTAGCACTCGTTCTCACCTCATGCATCGTACTTACGGTCCTTTCGGTGTGGAGTGCCTATCGGCAGCGGCAGGATCAGGTTGCCCAGCCGTCGCCAAGCTCAACCGCTGCCTCGCAACTAGCATCGGCGACATTGGCGCATCTACCGATAAAGGGCCGCGCACCTATGACCGGCTACAGCCGCAGTCAATTCGGCAGCGGCTGGGCGGCAGTCGGCGCATGCGATATGCGCGAGTACATCCTGGCCCGTGATCTTACCCAGATTACGTTCCGACCGGATGACAACTGCACCGTGCTTAACGGCTTACTCGATGACCCGTACACCGGCGAGATAATCCACTTTACTCGTGGCCCTAGTACCAGCCAGGCCGTCCAGATCGATCATGTCGTTGCACTGGGGGATGCCTGGCAGAAGGGCGCCCAACAACTCACCCCGCAAACGCGCGAACAACTTTATAACGATCCGCTCGAGTTGCTTGCCGTCGACGGCGCAGCCAACCAACAAAAAGGTGACGGAGATGCCGCTACCTGGCTGCCTGCGAATAGAGCGTATCGTTGCCGCTACATCGCGCGGCAAATCGCCGTGAAAGCCAAGTATCACCTATGGGTCACGCAGGCCGAGCATGACACCATGGAACATATCCTATCTACTTGTCCCACGCAGGCATTACCCGTCGTCCAGCAACGCTAACGGCTACTCCTCGTACTCGGCAGTTGAACCGAAGATACGCGTCCGCAGCAAGCTCAGGCGCAAAAATACCGTTCCGATGTGTAGTACGGCAATCCAACCGGCAAAGGCCTCAAGCATGTACAGCCAGTGCAGGCCCACCGTAAAGTTGCTCACCCACATGCCAAACATCAAAATCGATAATGGGTACCAGATCTGTACGACTACGGTGGTCAACGACAGAATGAGCAGCACCGCGCAAACACGCACAACGCCACGTACGGTTAGCTCAGCCCAATAACGTACATGCGTGTTCCGGTATGTACTGGTGTAGGTCGTACCGATAACGACATCGTTCCGGATCATCGTATACGAATCAAAAACCAGCCAGACGGCAAGGTAGGCCAGCGCGCCGGCACCAGCCCAGAGTAGGAAATTGGTGAGCCGCGCCAGGGTAGCGGATTGACCGAATTGGCCAAGCGCCGCTTGCGTATAGCTTCCGACAACACCATTGAACGTGAAGTGGCTGTCGGGCGTCCCCAAGAGAGCAGCAAACGACGTAATGTTGCTGAGAATCAGAATCGCACTTGCTGCTACCACTCCCAGAAACAACTCAGCGCCCGACGGGATCAATAATTGCACAAACAGGCGGCGAGGGTGCATATATCTGATTATAGAGTATCACTTAATAAGCGCTAGAGCTTTACGAATTACGTAAAAGATATTGCAGTCGTGCGGGATCAAGCTTATGCTAGTAACAAACTAAACGATGGTACGGCCCCTATGAAGTCTCGGAAACATTGGCTTCCCCGCAGCATAACCACTAAACGGTTCTCTGGGACGCACTTGACGCTGTTCGCGTTGCTGTTCGGCCTGATCGGCACGTACATAATCTTCAAGAGTATGGCTGCCACCACTACAGGGGTTACCGTATCGGGCAATCAGACCCTGAAGGACGGACAGCCGTTTATTATGCGCGGCGTGAACCGATCGGGGTCCGAGTATATGTGCCGGACCAGTGCGAGCTTCTTTGATGGCCCGAACGGCACCGACGACAGCGCACAGATAGCCGCCATGAAGACGTGGGGTATTAATACCGTCAACATTCCATTCAACGAAGACTGCTGGCTCGGTATCAACGGCGCAGCATATGGCGGCACTAGTTACCAAAACACTATGAAAACATACGTCTCGCAGCTAGAAGCTAACGGTATAACACCGGTATTGGCACTCTTCTGGACAGCTCCTGGCTCTCAACTGGCAAGCGGACACGGTACAATGCCTGACGCCGACCACACGCCGACCATGTGGCAGTCTGTCGCTAATACCTTTAAGACCGACCCTTACGTCGTTTTCCGAATCGATGAGGAACCGCACCCAGGCGGCGGCGACAGCTCAAACGCTGCTTGGGACTGCTGGAAAAACGGCGATGTGCAGTATGCAGCCGACGGTACGCTGACACCGGTCTCGCAAGTTGCCCACTGTAGCGAAAGCTTTAAGACCATCGGCATGCAGTCGATGATCAACATTATCCGCGGCACCGGCGCGACGAACGTCATTCAAGTGCCGGGCATCGCCTGGTCCAACTACTTCCGGAATTTCTTGAACCCTACGTATAAGGTCAGCGACACCCTCAATCCGGCGCAGCTGATGGCGGCGGCAGATATTTACCCCATCGGTAACGGCTGCGACAGTGGTACCTGCAATACGTCCGACTACGACACCTACTTGGCGCCCATCGCCGCGGCTATGCCTCTCGTCTCAGGCGAAATCGGTCCCGACGTCAATATGGCGACCTCTAATATGGCGCCGGTTGACAGCCTCCTCACGTGGCTTGACCAACATAGTGCCGGATATATGGCCTGGGTGTGGGATAACTGGGGTGAAACTGACGACCTTATCAGCGCTTATCCGGGCACCGTTAAGTCGCCGTGGGGCACGGATTTCAAGAACCACCTTGCCAGCCTGAGCACGAATCCACCTCCAACAGTGACGCTTACCGCTAACCCCACATCGGTTTCCAGCGGCGGCAGTTCGACATTGACCTGGTCTTCGACGAATGCTACGTCTTGCGCGGCAGTCTCTCCTTCAGGATGGACCACCTCGACTGCCACGAGCGGCTCCAAAAGCGTCACTGCTATCACGGCGCCGACGACCTATTCTATGAGTTGTACCGGTAGCGGCGGCAGCGCTCAGGCATCGGCGAGCGTGACCATAATCGACCCGACACCGCCTACTGTTTCCATCACCGCGCCAGCGGGCGGCGCCACAGTTTCCGGTTCAGTAACCGTCTCTGCCAACGCCTCAGATAACGTCGGCGTCGTAGGCGTGCAGTTCAAGGTGGACGGCACAAATATCGGCTCCGAAGATACGTCTTCACCGTATAGCGTGTCCTGGGACAGCACTGCCGTCATGAACGGGACGCATTCACTGACGGCGGTAGCCCGCGACGCAGCCGGTAATAGTACTACCTCCAGCGCCGTAAGTGTGACCGTCAACAATAGCACTACTACCATCAACGACAACACGACCGGCACTGGCACAAACCAGATGAACTACAGCGGCACATGGAGCTACGACAACACCGACGCCAACAAGTACCAGGGTGATGACCACTACTCCACCACCGCGAACAGTGCCGTTACCCTGCTCTTCAACGGTACGCAAGTAGCCGTGTACGTTACGACAGATACCCATCATGGCCTGGCCGCCTTCTCTATCGATAACGGTACCGAGACAACGGTCAGCGAGTACAGCGCTTCACGCGCCTACCAAGTACTCATCTACACCAGCCCGGTCCTTAGCAGCGGTCCGCACACTCTCAAACTACGCGTCACCGGCACCAACGGCACTGGCGGCGGCAACACGGTTACGGTCGACAAAGTAGTTGTCACGAACGGTACCGGCGGCGCGGGCGGCACAAAGACCGGCGATCTCAACGGCGATAACGCCGTTAACATCTTCGATCTGTCGATTCTTCTGTCGAAATACAATACGTCGGACGCGACCGCGGACATTAACCACGACGGTACCGTTAACATCTTCGACCTGTCCATATTGCTCACTAACTTTGGAACCTAGCGAGGCAGTTGTATTGCCCAAGCGCATTTCAAGCCTATGTTAGCAACAAGTAACGACGAGCGTTGAGCATATGAAGTCCCGCAAACATTGGCTCCCCCGAGATATTGATATAAAGCGGTTTTCCCGAGTACGCCTGTCGCTCTTTGCGTTGCTGTTCGGCCTCATCGGTACATATATAATCTTTCGAAGCTTGGCGGCCACGACCATTACTCCAGTGCCGCTCATAAGCAAGAACGTGCCTGTGTACGCTTCGTCCCAACAATACCCTGCTTCGAACGCAAACGATGGCAGCTATGACACCGAGTGGCGATCCAACGGCACGGGATGGATCGCGTACGACCTGTCTTCTGTGCCGACCGCAAAACGCAGCACCGTAGACGTCGTATGGTATGGCGGGTGTTGCTCATACGACAATTCCATTTCCGGAACAGGCGCATACAATTTGCCCGGCTCATACACTGTACAGGCAAACGCGGCCGCCGGTGGCGGCTCATCGGCGCCGTCTAGCGGCTGGGTAACACTCGCAACTGTCACTAACAACACATACCACTCGCGTCAGCACATTCTAAATCTGACCGGGTATAACTGGCTCCGAATGAACGTCACTGTCGTTGACGGTTCAGCGGGCAACACGGATGTGTCGATTAACCTTGAGGTACGCGACGCCTCGGCAGGAACGAATGACGACTGGATATTCTATGGCGACTCAATCACCGAGGGAGCTATGGGCCAGGGTACGACATCGAACAGCATCAAATCCTTTCAGGATATGATCAATGCGCAGATCCCAAATAACTTCCCTGTCGAGGAGAATGGCGGTATCGGCTACCAGACGACCGATTCTGCCCTAACGTACATCGACGCCCAACTAGCGCTCTTCCCGGGCAAGTACGTTGGCCTGGCCTTTGGCACTAACGACGCCGGCTGCGGTTCGACTACTTGTTTGAATACCTTCTACAACAATTACGTACAACTTGTACAGAAGGTGCTGAACCTCGGTAAAGTCCCGATTGTTCCGACTATCCCGTGGGGGTGTACGGGCAATTTAACCGCCAATGTGCCGTCGTTCAACCAGAAGATACAGGCGCTCTACACGGCATTTCCGCAAATTATCAAGGGCCCCGACTTCTATACCTATTTCAGCAATAACAAGAGCTACATTCAGAATAGCGACTGCATACACCCCAATGACGCGGGTATGGGACTATACCGGCAGCTTATGGCAAATACCATGCTCGCCAACATTTATAACAGCACTACCAATCCGGCGCCAACGGTCACGATTAGCGCCAACCCGTCGACGATAACCACTGGGTCAAGCGCAGCGCTGACTTGGAGCAGTACGAATGCTACTTCTTGTACGGCAAGTGGCGGCTGGAGCGGGTCCAAAGCGACAAGCGGTACGCAATCCGTATCACCGACAGCTACAACCTCGTACACGCTTACTTGTGCTGGCGCGGGCGGCAGCGCGAACAATGCCGCTTCGGTCATCGTCAATCCGGTTTCCGGTAAGACCGGTGATATCAACGGTGACGGGCAAGTGAATATCTTCGATTTATCTATTTTGCTCACGAATTACGGCGGCACTACCGCCTCGTGCGATCTCAACCACGACGGTGCCGTTAACATCCTTGATTTGTCAATCTTGCTGACGAATTACGGCTCATAGCGCCCTGGCCTATCACTTGATAGCAGCACCCCCTAGGTTAGAGTCCCTAACCACTAGCTTCTCTTCGGTACGTGATCGCAGATCCGTACTGACTCCAGGAACGTTGCATCCCGCTCACGTATCAACAATCCATCACGTGCTACAGGCTTAGCTTGGCGTACAAGCTTAAGGGCCGCGTCAATGTTCGGGACCCATACGAGCTCATAACCGGCCTTAGCCTCAAAGTTAGTTAACTGACGCCGGAGACTACTACCGTTCAGAAAAGCAACATAGCAATAATCAATCTGTTTGTTTCGCCACCTGTCAATAAAAGTGGTAATCGTGCCGATCTCATCGCCAACACGTATTTCACAGCCTAACTCCTCGCGAACCTCACGTGCTAGCGCCACGGGATGGTCCTCATCTCCGTCAATACCGCCACCCGGCAGCATATAGTAGCCGTCGTTCTTAACGTGGATCAGGGCAACTTTCTGTCCATTAAATATAATCGCCCGCGCGGCCGGACGCGGTGTGAATGAGGTGTAATCAAACTCCGGTGACGTAGGGTCGACTTCGTGTGGATAGATTGTCTTCAGCAATCTCATGCGCGTAGATTGGCTAGCCCATCTACTACTATCATGCCCGATAGCTTCAGGAGCTCACGAGGATCGAGCAGGAGCTTACTCGACCGGTTGCCGCCACCCATAATCACTTTGGGTTGCCCCATTACTGCCTTGTCAACATACATTGGCAAACCGCTAATGCCAACTGCGGTGACACCGCCGATCATCATGCCCGTCAGTTGCTTGACCGTATCCGCGTCCGCAAATGACAGCCGCTTTACGCCCATTAGCTCGCTGACTTTCTTATTCACATCGAGGCGTGTCGTGGCCAGCACGACGCACACAGCATATTGCACGGGCTCTACTTTCTTCGAGGCAACGATGATCGTATTAGCCGCTTGCATGGGCGAGAAGCCGTAGTGTTCGCAGAAAGCAGCCGTATCGGCCAGCTCCGGATCACATTCCAGCACTTCATACATCATGCCGCACTGCCGTAGCGCATGCAGCACGCTCGGGTCAAGCTTGTCGTCCATGTTATCGGCTCCTTACTGCTAAATGTAACATAGTCGCAAGAAGAGTACTGAAGATTGCTCTGCAAATTACCAGACGGATCACCCCGCTCTACTTATGGGTTCCGTAGATCCAAGCAAAAAATCTCCAAATTCAAAACCCCTCTTTCGAGGGGTGCTGAACTTGGAGGGCCTTAGTGTTAACTATTGTAACTAAATTACATGCTACTTCTGCTTTGTATGTTGCCAAACTATAATAGCTGCTATGACCACAAAAAGACCTCTACCAGCCTTGCTTGCTGTAGTCTTATTAAATTACCTCGCGCAAATACCTTATTACTTGCACCAATATTATTTTCCCCGGCACTTACCGCCTAATTCTACTGGGACGACGCTTTTGTTTGTAACTTTCGTATGGTTTTTAGTGGGATACATTATGTTCGTCAGAGATAAAAAGTATGGCAAAGGCTTGCTGCTGTCATTTTTAGCAGCTCAAGTGCTATTTTACGGACATGCCATCGCATTTGGTCTAATTAATGGAAGCGGCATAGTGGCGCAGCTTACGACGCACAGTCCGTTTCTGCTTGTAATTTTCCTCATCGGCTACATTAACTTCGCCGTTGCTGCCTACTATTTAATACAATTGTTAAAGCTGAAGCACAGCATAATCAGTTCAGGCAGGTGATGCACCCCCCGGGAAACCTTTGCCTATATGAACGCTGCAGGTCAATACACCGGCTTTAACAGCGGGGTCATCATCCATTAGGCCTCTGGCTTCTTCTACTGTGTACTGTGCGGACAACCTGACATTTTGTAGTTCTAGCACGAGAAGCGATTTACTAAGCACCTTGTCGCAGGTTCATAAAAACTTCTCGTGGTTTAGCCTCCCACTGACTGAATGGAGTTTTCTGGGCTAGCGCACCGAGCTCCTGCCAAGCTGCTTTTGCTTGTTCGGCAGATGCCCATGTTGAGGTAGCGAAAACACGCCCAGAGGCATCATCTACCCAGGCGCTCATATCGAGCAATCCGTCTATTTGCTGTGCGGCGTCGCTGAGCTGCTTCATAGCACCCAATAAATCGTTGAGATGATCAGCCTGCGGGTAATGAATCGCCAGCGTAAAATATTTCATAAGTAATAACTATACTACGGGTGATCTAGAGGGTAAAGCACACTTAACAGAGTAAACAAAAAACGTCCCAGAAGAGGTATTAAACGTATTTATACTTGGAGGGCCCAGTGGGGCTTGAACCCACGACACCCTGCTTAAAAGGCAGGTGCTCTAACCAGCTGAGCTATGGGCCCGCATCTGCTTGCCATACGGGTGCTGGCAGGAAAAATAACACCTTACATTATCCGTTTTTCGAGAAAAAAGTCAATCAACCCTTATGGTGTTTGCCATGTTCATCGCCGCTTTTGTGCGGCCGCTGCAGCCACAGGAACAAAAGGCTCACGAGCGCGCCGGCTCCGATGACAAGCGCCTGCACTCGGGTAAGCTGGTGCCATAGGCTAAGTGCCATAATGGCATGACCGATACCGGGCGACAATAGCGGCACGACGAGCAGCATCACCAGAAATCCCGTGGCGACAGCCGGCAGAACGTTAAACACCAACTTTGCGCCACGCTGCGTACGCATCATGAAAAGCGTTGTGAACACCGCCGGGAACAGCAGCAGCACAAGTTCCATGACATTAGTGCTAAGGCTTGCCTGCGGCATAAACAGGTCCGCGAACGACCGCGCTTCATTACCCAGAAACTGCATGACAACGTAACCCAGGCAGAGACTCAGGAAAACAAGCGTTGCGTTGGTGCGTAGCAGCATGAGAACTAAGACAGGTGCCGCAAATAGTGCAATTAACACGATCTCGTTCGTGCTCATGCTAAAAGTATATAGCCTCGCACGATGAAAGCCTATGTATGTCGTCCGTTTTTAGAGAAGAGTAGCCACGGGTCTGCGAAGCGGGTATCTTATAGCGCTTTAGGCGCCGACTTTATCTTTTTTGTGTCGCGCTTTGGCGTTGCGCTCGACGTAGTCGATGATCTGAGCGGCAACGTTGTGCTTCGTCAGCGTCTCAGGCGTCCGCAAGCTCGCTGACGAATTGACCTCTAGTAGAAGCGGGCCGCGCTTGGAGCGCATCATATCCACGCCGCAAATCGGTAGACCCATAGCCTTGGCCGCCTTTACCGCCGTCTTCTCCTCCAGTTCGGTCAATTTTACCTTGCGACCAACACCTCCTTGATGAGTATTGGAGCGGAAATCGTCAGTCAAGCTCTGCCGCTTGATACTCGCCACCACACGGCCACCGACTACGAGCGCTCGGATATCTGTGCCGGCCGATTCTTCGACAAACTCCTGCACGACAAAGCTCACGCCTTCTACGTAGAATGCCTGCATCACGGCTTTGGCCGCCTTACGCGTCTCGGCAAGTACGACGCCGTTGCCGTGCGTGCCGCGCGCAACCTTGATAATTACCGGTGCGCCACCGGCCAGTTCCAGGACTTCTTCGAAGTCCGCTGTCTCGCGGGCAAAGACAGTCTTCGGGATACCCACGCCATACTTTGCAAGCAACTGGTAGGCACGTAGCTTGTCGCGGCTGCGGTTGATGGCGATCGAGCTAGCGGTCGTATAGATGCCTTGCATCTCAAACTGCCGCACGACAGCCGTGCCGTACTTCGTATAGCTCTGGGCAATGCGGGGGATGATGGCATCGATGCCGGTCAGTTTCTCACCTTTGTAGTACACGACCGGATTCCCCTTCTCAATGGTCATGTAGCACTTGGCATAATTCACGACGCGCACCGTGTGGCCGCGCGCTAGGGCTTCTTCTTTCAGGCGCATCGTCGTGTAGTTCAACACGCCTTTCGACAAAATGACAATATGCATGTTATTTACTCCTCTTCGTCTATTCCAGCTTCGCGCAGCAACCGGCGCAATTCTGCTTTTTCTTCGGCAATCAAGGGACTGCCCTGGGCAACGTCAACGACAAACTTATTCTTGAGCAGCCGCCTGCCAATGAGTATAGGGTATACCTTGCTGCTCCGATCTGCCAGGGTAAAGGACGCGCGGACCAGCCGGCCCCCAAGAACCACGTGCAGCTTCACGACAAAGCGTAGCTCGCGATGGCCAAATGAGTTTGCGATGGTCGTCACACGATAAGCACTGGGCGGCACGGTAAGCGTTTGGCCAGTGTAGTATTGGCTACCTTTGCCAAACAGTACGAATTCTAGCATGCCGTCATGCTCGCGGACGTCGGATGCCCAGATGCTACTCGTGTCGGCGCCGGTATCAACCTTAGCCGGTATGAGCATATCGCCATGCTGCGGCAGTCGTACGCGTTCGGCGCGACCGATAGGGGTTAATGGCTTCGCAGTCATGATGCAAGCTCCTTAAAATAGTCAGCAAATACATCTAGTTTCTCCGCGGTGAATGCTCCGCTACCGACTTGCGGGCTCGCGTTGACCTCCAGGATATATGGGCGCTCCGTCCCCTGTTCAAGCATTAGGTCGACGCCGCCTACATCGCGCTTCATCGTCCGCACAGCGCACAACGCAACTTCGCTTAAGGAAGCATCCAATTCGGACACAGGCACCAAACGCGCCTTCGCGCCCTTCGAGGTGTTATTGAGGTGAGTGTTGGGGTCAGTCCGACGGCGTTCAATAATAAGCCGTATTTTGCCGCCAACGATCAAAACACGCAAATCCGCTTCGTTCGGAATGAAGCGCTGGGCGACGAAGTGCCGCTCCGGATTAGGTGCCAATGCCTCTTCAAGCGCCGCCTTGGTACGAATCAAGTAGTTGAAGTTGCCCGTTGAGCCGTCGATTGCTTTGAAGATAAACGGCAGGCCGAGCTCAGCACACAATTTGTCAAAGTAATCCGCATACGCGCCTCGCGGCAGATAGACGCTCTCGGGCACAGACAGGCCGGCGCGTACCAGCCGTGCCATTTGGCTCAGCTTGTACGCCGGAATGTATTCGTGCAGTTCATTGCCCACATATGGTACGCCATACTCCGCCAGCGTTTCGCCGATAGCCGCCGCTTGCTCATGGTAGCGGAAGTACGACTTGAAATACACACGCGAGAACGTGTCGAGCGTGCGACCATCGGACACGATAAAAGCCTCCAGCTTGCCAGGACCCATACGCAGGCCAACATTGGCGTAGTTCTGCCATTCCAGATGGCACACTCCCGCCAAATGCCCGTTGAGTTCATGCACGAACTGGTCGTTGATCGCTTTGTTGTGGGCCGATTCTGCCGAAGACAGCAGCAATATCGTAGGCACATGCTTGGTGCTTGCCTGCTTCATCATGGCCTCATTTCTCGCTAGATTATGTGATATTAGAACAATACTCGCATATTATAACAGAATGTATCGATACTGTAAATACTAGAGGGCTGCTATTTTACTGTACAGAGCGTACGCGGAGATAGGTGAGCACGATGATACCAACGATAACCGCTAGGATAGTGAGAAGTAGGGGGATGAGGCCGGACTGGGGGTTGCGGTACTGCATGATCGCATTATCGAGCCATGAGCAGCATAATGCAAGAGGCTAGGAGAACAGGCCGCGCTTGCGGTTCTCGGGCGTTTTTAGACTCTCGAGCAGTTCGCGCTGGCGCTTGGTCAGGTCGGTCGGCGTATCGACGACAATCGTCACGATATGTGCGCCGCGTGTCCCGCCGCGCATATGCGGCACGCCATGGCCGGACAACTTAAAGTCCGAGCCGGACTGCGTGCCGGCCGGTATTTTCATCTCTACCATGCCGTCCACCGTTTCAACCTTGATCGTCGTACCGAGGGCAGCGTCGACCATACCGACGTGCTCCTTGCTGAGGATGAGGTCGCCTTCGCGCGTGAACTTCTTGTGCGGCTTGACGCGCACGCCGACGAACAGGTCGCCCTTCTGGCCGTTGGCAACCGCTTCGCCGTGCTCGCGCAGGCGGATCGTCGTACCGTCGTCGATACCGGCCGGAATCTTCAGCTTAATCGTCTCTTTCTTCATCTGCGTGCCGCGGCCATGGCAAACGGTACACGGCTTTTCGGGGATTTTGCCCGTGCCATGGCATTTCGGGCAAATGCTCGCCTGCTGGATATTGCCGAATATTGTGCGCGTGACGGTCACCACCTGGCCGCTGCCGCCGCATTGGTCGCACTGCTTCATCTCGTAGCCCGGTTCGACAGTCGTGCCCTTGCAGTGCTCGCAAATATCTTCGAGGTTCAGAGATAATTTAGCCTCGGTGCCGAACACCGCTTGCTCGAAGGTAATCACTACCTCCGTCTCGACGTCGCGGCCGCGTCGCTGCCGGCGTTGTTGCTGGCCCGTGCCGCCGCCGAAGAAACTACTGAAAATATCGCCCAGGCCTAGGTCGCCGAAATCGAAGTGCATTTCCTGCCCTTGTCCAAAGCCTTCGAAACCATTGAAGCCACCCGCACCGTTGCCGCCCACGCCGGCATGGCCGAACTGGTCGTAGCGCTTGCGCTTGTCGGCATCCTTCAGGACTTCGTAGGCTTCATTGACTTCCTTGAACTTCTCTTCGCTGCCACCCTCTTTGTCAGGATGGTACTTGATAGCCAGGCGACGGTACGCCTTCTTGATCTCGTCTGCGCTGGCACTCTTGCTAACGCCCAAAATTTCGTAATAGTCACGCTTAGATGCCATAAACTACCCTATACTCTAGCACTTTAACTATCAGAGTGCCAATAGGCTTCTCATATCGGTAACCAAGAGGGTACCTCTTTTGATACAGGATATTTTTACTAATACTAGGACACTAGTAGACTTACCTAATCAAAGTCATTATAAGTAGATGTAATGTGTATCTGTAGATAAGCGTACTTGATGTTTTGTACTAGGCTACCCCCATGGCACTTTCTCTGTAGTTGCCTCAGGTTAAGACTACGCCACTCCTGACAAGCGTATTTATTTGGTAGTCAATCCTTGTGACCAAGAAAAAGCTCGGGATGTTTGGCTTGTGTATCGATCAACGCTTCAAAGTAGGGCTGTGTATAAAGTGAGAGGGTGGCCTTTTCTTTGAAAATAGCCTGCCATTGCTGCGGACTAATGTTGTGCTCGATCCAGGTTTTCTGCTTGCTCAAAATAATCTCGAGACCTGGCAGAATTTTATCAAGAGAGTAGACGAACTTCGCCTCTTCGTCAGAGCGATTCTCATAGGCATGGATATACGGATAGAGCACACCCAGTACTGGGTGTGCTTCAAGCCGTTGAAGGCCAGCGGCTTCACGTTCGGCTTTTGTAGCGGTTTCACTGGCGCTTAGAGCATTACTGTCGCCAGCATAGAGCTCAACAAGGTCATGTACAAGTGCATAGCGAAGTACTTTTCCAATGTCGAGGGACAAATTATCCTTCAGGATAATAACCCACGCGGCGATGGCGAGGTTGTAGCTATGCTCCGTGTCGTTTTCTTTGCGATCAGTGCCCGGTACGTTAATAACACGCTCGACGTGTTGGAAGTCAATCAGACACTGCATGAGGTCAAATAAGTGATTCTGCATTCAGTCTCTCTGGTTATACTCACTGTGTTTCTTGAGCCAGTATTCACTCCACTATAGGACTCAAGTGATTTTTACGGCTGGCATACTTTAGCAGACCAATAAATATTCTGTCTGCATTTTCTCTTTACGCTTTAATTATTCAGAGGCTGACTCGTTCGCAATTCTCGTAAAGCGTGGCACAGTTTTACCCTCATACTCCACGGTTTCAAGGAATACGCCGAGTTCGCGAGCCCAGGTAATTTTTTTGCCATACTGCGCTCGGTAAATGACGGCAGGCCGATCGGTTGCTTCCAACATACAGTGGCCGAGAATCTCATAGAGTAACTCAGGGTGCTTGTAGTGGGCGTATATCTCTCCAGTGGGTACTTGTTTAGCGGCAGTTTGTAATTTTTTGTCAAGGACTATTTCTGAGTCGTGATTTATATCTGTCATGTACCCAAGTTTAGCACACCGCTACTTTTTCTTGATAGTATTTTTCGGTACCTGGACAATATGCTTCACGGCTTTGGTGAAGTTGTCCATAGGTGATGGCTGGCCTGAACTCTTACCTGCCAAATAGGTTATTATACCCCACTGCGCAGCAGTACTGGCATATTCTTGCTCGTCTGTTGAGAATGGGGTTAAACGGTTAGCCGACCAGTGCTCTATATGATGCCAGCCGCTGCGCACATCCCCCGAACCACATAGCAAACTGTTCGCCGTCCGAATACTGCCGGTCGTTGCTACGCCTTGCCGACGGTAGCCAGGGTGCGTGTCAAGGCTGAAGACGAGGAGCATGTCTTTGCCGGACGGATCAGGCAGGATATGCGCCACTGTTACGCCTGCGATATTGTCGCCATCCTTGGCGAGCATGAGGATACCGCCGTCCTTCAGAAAAGCATGCAGTTTTTCCAGCCCGTACGAATCTATCCCGTCGTCTGCACCCCACTTGTCCGGCAGTACCTGCGCTCAGACAGCCGATATATTATCGGTGACCTTAACTTCCTGGATCGTGAAGCTCACGATCTACTCCTTCTTATCGTCGACGACTTCGCCTTCGACCGGACCGTCATCCTTTTTGTCGGATGAGCCGCCGTCTTCCGGCTTGGCGCTTTCGTACATCTTGGCACCGATAGGCATGATCTTATCGTTCAGTGCCTTCGCCGCATCCTCCAGTTTCTCCTTATCGGCTTTGTCGTCACCGACTACTTTCTTGGCATCATCAATAGCGTCGTCCAGCGCCTTTTTGTCGTCGTCAGACAGCTTCTCCTTGTACTCGCTCTTCATCTTCTCGGCCTGGTAGAGGGCACTGTCGAGCAGGTTGCGAGCCTCGACGGCTTCTTTCTTCTTCTTGTCCTCCTCGGCATGGGCTTCGGCTTCTTTAGCCATCTTCTCGACATCATCTTTGGATAGGTTGCCCGACCCCTGGATGGTGATGCTCTGTTCCTTGCCGGTGCCCTTATCCTTGGCGGTCACGTTCAGGATGCCGTTGGCGTCAATGTTAAACGTTACTTCGATCTGCGGGATGCCGCGCGGTGCCGGCGGGATGCCGTCCAGAATGAAACGTCCCAGGCTCTTGTTGCCGTCGATCATTTCGCGCTCGCCCTGTGCGACATGAATCTCTACTTGCGGCTGGTTGTCCGCGGCCGTCGAGAAGACTTCGCTCTTGCTCGTCGGGATAGTCGTGTTGCGCTCGATCAGCTTCGTAAACACGCCGCCCATGGTTTCGATACCAAGACTCAATGGTGTGACATCGAGAAGTAATACGTCCTTGACATCACCTTGCAGCACGCCACCCTGGATGGCCGCGCCAACGGCGACGACTTCATCGGGGTTCACGCCCTTCATCGGGTCCTTGCCGAAGATTTTCTTGACCTTCTCCTGCACGGCAGGCATGCGGGTCATGCCGCCAACCAATACGACAGAATTAATTTCACTGGCTTTGAGGCCAGCGTCCTTGAGTGCCTTTTCGCACGGAATAGCCGTCTTCTCGATCAGCTCGCCCACCAGGCTTTCCAGCTTGGAGCGCGTCAGCTTATGCTCGAAGTGCTTCGGACCATCCGCATCTGCCGTCAAGAACGGCAGGTTGATATCTACCTCCTGAGCAGTGGATAGCTCAATCTTGGCTTTCTCGGCTTCGTCGCGCAGGCGCTGCATCGCTGCCTTGTCGCCGCTGATATCGATACCATTCTCTTTCTTGAATTCATCCACGAAGTAGTTGACCAGCACGCGGTCGAAGTCGGCGCCGCCGAGGTGCGTATCGCCATTGGTCGACTTTACTTCAAATACACCGTCGCCCAGCTCCAGGATAGATACGTCGAACGTACCGCCGCCAAGGTCATAGACGGCAATCTTCTCTTCGCTTTTCTCTTTGTCCAGGCCGTATGCCAGAGCAGCGGCCGTCGGTTCGTTGATAATACGACGGACTTCCAGTCCGGCGATTTTGCCGGCATCTTTCGTCGCCTGGCGCTGCGAGTCGTCAAAGTAGGCAGGAACGGTGATGACCGCTTCCGTCACCTTGTCGCCCAAAAAGCTTTCGGCGTCGGCCTTTAGCTTACTGAGGATCATAGCGCTGACTTCCTCAGGGCTATACTCCTTGTCGCCCATCTTAACCTTGACGCCGTTGCCGCTCTTCACGATCTCGTAGCCCATGAGCTTGAGGTCGCGTTGCACTTCGGGGTCATCCCATTTGCGACCGATGAGGCGCTTCACCTCATAAATCGTATTCTTTGGGTTGGTCACCTGTTGACGGCGCGCCATTGCGCCGACCAGGCGTTCGCCGTTCTTGTTGATGGCCACAACGCTCGGCGTGGTGCGCGCGCCTTCGGAGTTAGCAATAATCTCCGGCTTGCCGGACTGCATGACAGCCATGGCGGAGTTGGTTGTACCGAGGTCGATGCCGATAATTTTACCCATAATCGTGTTTCCCTTCTTTTAGCAAGTAGTGCATTAGAGTGCTAAATCAATTTTAGCATAGATAATTAGCACTCAGGTGTCAAGAGTGCCAAGGAGGGAAGGTCAGGCGAGAAGGTGGTGGGCATGCTCGCCCAGATACTGCTCGACTTCTTGGTACAAGGAGCCAGCCGTTTCACGCACCATCCGTTCTTTGAAGGGATCATAGTTGCCGGATGTTAAGAACTTGTCTACCTCTGCCGTAGTACCCTCTACCGTATCGTTCAAGATGAATCGATAGTAATCGGCTCGGAGCGCTGTAGAAAGCTCGCGTTCTGCACTTTCCATACGACGCATGAACTCATCCGGTTCCATTTGTCCGCGGGAATGGATGCGCTCCAGCCAGATATCGAAGCTCGGCGGCACCATGAAAACGGCCGTGACGTCCGGCTTCAGGCGGTGGACATTTGCCGCACCGATAATTTCAATATCAGTAATCGCAATTTTGTTGTCGTCGTGCGCTTTTTGTAATTCACGGATGCTAATACCCGATACTTGCTGGTTATGGATAACGGCAGCTTCCAGGAATTCACCGTTTTTAATCTCATCAAGTACTTCTTCTTCACTACGAAACCAATATTCACGGCCGTTCTGTTCCATAACTCCGTTATTCACACGTGGACGACGCGTGGTGTCGGACACGATGAAATGATAGCGGCCGGTCTTAATCAGCTCACGGATAATCGTATTGCGACCTGATGCGGACGGGGCGACAAACAGAGCAAGGCGCGTATCACGTAAGACCTGTTTCGCGGAGTCGGAGAGCCGGTAGCCAGTAAGCGCTTCTCGGAACTCGGCAGCGTGCACGAGTTGGTTCATGTACATCTAGCGTACCAGAGGCGCAACGCTCATGGCAACCAGGACAAATAGTCACTTTCACCACAGCCGTAGCAGACTATACTGAAGTTATGAAACAAGCTCCGGATTTCTCATTGCCAGATCAGAACGGCGACGTCAAAACGCTCGCAGATTACGCCGGCCAGTGGCTCGTGCTCTATTTCTACCCGAAGGACGACACGCCTGGCTGCACGACCGAGGCCTGCAGTTTCCGCGACGAACGTGAGGCAATCGCCGATCTTGGCAGTGCTGAAGTCGTAGGCATTAGCAAGGACTCTGTGCGCTCGCACAAGAAATTTGTCGATAAATACCACCTCAACTTCACATTGCTTAGCGACCCCGAACACAAGGTAATCGAAGCCTACGGCAGCTGGAAGCCACTGAAGTTCATGGGCCGCGAATACATGGGCACGCAGCGCAACACATTCATCATCACCCCGGATGGCAAGATCGCCAAAGAATACGTCGGCGTCGATCCCAAAACCCATGCCGCCGAAATCATCGCTGATCTCAAAGCGTTACAGAATCAGCCTAGTCACGCTTGAGCATTACCGTAAAGGCTTCGCTTGGGATATCGACTTTGCCGAAGCGTTTCATGCGTTTCTTGCCTTTGGCCTGCTTGGCAAGGAGCTTTTTCTTGCGCGAGACGTCGCCGCCGTAGAGGTAGCCGGTCACGTCCTTGCGGTAGGCACTGATATCTTCGCGGGCAATGAATTTGCCGCCAATGGCCGCTTGCAGAGATACCTGGAAATTCTGGCGCGGGATAACTTCCTTCAGGCGCGCTACCATCTCGTGTCCCAGGCTCTGCGCCTCCGAACGGTGAACCATGATACTCAGCGCATCAACGCGCTCACCGGCAACATAAAAGTCAACCTTCACAAGATCCTCTGCGCGGTAGCCGTCCAGTTCGTAGTTGAACGATCCATAACCGCTTGTTAAACTCTTTAGCTTGTCATAGAAGTCAGTCAGAAGGTTAGCTAGCGGCGCCTCGAAGGTAATAACCGCCCGCGTATCGACGTAGCTGAGGTTCTTGTGCAGCCCACGCTTGCTGACGATCAGCTGGATGACCGGGCCGACATACTCTTGCGGCAGGACAATCTCGCCGCGAATCCAGGGTTCGCGGATTTCTTGGATCTGCGCTACGTCCGGCAGATCAGCCGCCGACTTAATGTCTACTTCTTCACCGGTTATAAGTGTCACCTGGTAGTCTGTCGACGGATTAGTGACCACAAGGCTCATATCATACTCGCGCTCCAGCCGCTCGCGGACGATGTCCATGTGTAATAGCCCGAGGAAGCCCACCCGCACGCCAAAGCCGAGCACCGGCGAATTTTCCAGCGTAAACTGCAACGCCGAGTCGCTAAGGCTCAGTTTCTCGATAGCATCTTTCAGGTCTTGATATTGCTCGTTGCTCTCAGGGAAAAAGCCGGCGTAGACGAACGGCCTGACGTCCCGGTAGCCGGGCAGGGGAATGACCGCCGGTTCTTTTGCCAGTGTTACCGTATCACCCACCTTGGCCTCGCGTGTCGACTTAAGATTGGTAACGATATAGCCAATCTCGCCGGTCTGCAGCTCCTTGCCCGGCACCATATCCGGCTTGAGCGCGCCGACTTCCAGCGCGATACCATCTGCCTCCGTTGCCAACATACGGATGTGGTCGTTTTTATCCACTTGACCGTCAAATACCCGTACGTAGAGGATGACGCCGCGATAATCGTCATAGTAGCTATCAAATATAAGGGCTCGCGTCCGATCCCGGCCCGAAGACTTCGGCGGAGGTACATCGGCAATGATACGCTCCAGCACTGCTTCTATGCCCTTGCCTGTTTTGGCTGAAACCTTCAGGATATCTTTCGGCTTGCAGCCAAGTAGGCTGACAATTTCCGCGCCCACCCGCTCTACGTCAGCCGCGGCTAGATCGATCTTGTTAATCACGGGGATAATGGTGAGATCGGCCGCTATGGCGAGGTAGACATTGGCGAGCGTCTGCGCCTGTAGCCCCTGGGTCGCGTCTACCACCAACAGCGCTCCTTCACACGCCTCTAAGCTGCGCGATACTTCATAAGAAAAGTCGACATGTCCGGGCGTATCGATAAGATTCAGCTCATAGCCTTTGTATTCCATCCGGACCGGCGCGAGCTTGATAGTAATACCTTTCTCCCGCTCTAGGTCCATGCGATCTAGCAATTGCGCTTTCATGTTGCGCTTCTCAACGGTGCCCGTCAGCTCAAGCAAACGGTCCGCCAACGTCGACTTCCCATGGTCAATATGCGCGACTATGCAGAAATTGCGGATATGATCTTGCTTCATACTCTTAGATATTGTACTAGATATCTATCCGGACCGGCTTGTTGACCAGCCGATTGATAAGGTGACGGGACCGGCGGAAAAGCGGCCGCACTTCTTCGAGGCCGAACAACGACGACACGAAAATATGCGTGACAAACACAACTAAAGCAATGATCAACAGCTTACCGCCAAGCGTAATGAAACCTCGATCATTCAAACCCAACGGGTAGATAGATACCATGATGTAGCCAGCCATCAGGCTGAAGCCGCTGACGGATATCGTTCGCGCCACACCGCCCCAGAAAGCGCCGTTTAATAAGTGATGGTCGCGCACGATCATAATGAGCATCAGGGCTGCTACCTGCCCCATCATCACCAGCGACTGCGCCATAGCTAAACCGGCGATGCCGTAGGCAGTTTTACTGGCCAATTCGTACACCAATAGTACATTCAGCGATATAGCGAAAACCGATACAACGAGTGGCGTTTTAGTATCCTTCTGAGAATAAAACCAGCGTGAGACAAGCGTGTAGAGCGTACCGAAGAATATGGCCGGTGCCAGGTAGCCGAAGATAAGAGCAATCTCTGGTGCATCACTGCTGAAGATGAGACGAGCAAGGTAACCACGAGCGAAGAACGCCACGATAACAACGGGCAAGGTCAGCCAAATCATTGCCCGCAGCACACGCAAGAAGTCATGGCGAAACAGGTCAGGCCTGCCCTGGCTGAGACGCGCGTTGAGGCGAGGAAATGCCGCCGTCGAGATCGCGGTACCGATAAGCAGAATCGGGGCCGTACTCAAAATATAAGCGTTGTTGTAGTAGCTAATGAAGCCCGGGCCGAGCCCGCGGGCAAAGTGCGTCTCGACGATTGACTCGAGCTGATCAATCCCCTGGTCGAGACTGCGCGGCGGCAACTGACGCAGGACGAGTCGGAAATCTGCGCTCCTCCAGATGATACGCGGCGACCACCGGAAGCGTGTGCGCGACATACCGATCAGCACGACGAGTAGCTGCAGGACCGACCCGATTAGCGCCCCGACTCCCAGACCCACCAAACCCAGGTGTCCGGGACCGCCGTCACCACCGCCTGCCAAACTGAATATTTCCGCGCTCATGATGATACTCAGGTTGTAAAACAAGGGTGCCATGGCATAGAAGAAAAACCGGCCGAGCGTCTGCTGCATGCTCGTTAAAATGCCGGATATAGTAAAGAGCAACGGATTGAAGGCGATCAAACGCATAATCGCTACCGTTGTGTTCAGCTGGTCGGGCGTCATACTTGGCGCCACGATATATTGCACGAGGGGCCTCGCGAATACAAAGATCACCACGCCGACGACCGCCATAATCACGGCAAGTAGGTTTAGAAGGCTCGATGAAATCTCCCACATCCCCTTACGATCGCCCCGGTGCAAGTAATCCGAGAGGACCGGCATGAAGGCGACGCCGAGTGCGCCGGCCGCCACCGTGAAAAAAAAGAAATCGGGAATATTAAATGCCGCAAAATAAGCATCCGTACTATGCGGGCCAAGTGCCGGGAAGTTGGCGTTAACAAGCTTCGTGCGCAAAAAGCCGAGGACTTGGCCGCTTAGGCTCGTCGCCATGAGCAGTATGGCGATACTGCTCAGCGGAATCCGCCGCGTTTTTTTGGGTGCATCAGGCGTCATAGGATTCATACAGTGGTCAGCAATCTAAGGAGTTAATCACTCTAGACAAGTATAATGCAGCGCGGCGCGCGCGAACACCCTTCTACCATGAATAGGCACCTTGCGCGGTCAGTGAAGGCTGATCGTACCTTCGTCGTCGATGGCGTGGAAGCTCTGTTCGGGAGTTCTCGGCATCGCCGCATCATTGGGGCGTTTGCGCTTCCGGTTACGCTTGCGTTTGCGCTTCCCTTCCTGAGTAGTCGGCTGTGGTGTGGGAGCCGATGAGGGTGTCTGAGCAGCTTGGGGACCAACAGGAATAACGGTTGGCAATGGCTCCGGAGCTTGAGTAACGGCCGGCGGCGATGAGGGACGCGTAACGGGCTGCGGCGGCATCTTTTCCGGTGACGCCGCTGGCAATGGCGCCTGCTTCGGCTGCGGCTTCGGTTGCGGGCTCGGTAGGTTCTGGTTTACGAGGTAGCGCTCGCTAACATACTTATCGACATAGGCACGGCTGCTGGCATACAAAGAGCGGGAGTGTTCGACAATCTCGTCTACGTGGCTGAACTGGAGCGGCGGTAGATTGAGCGTCACCGCTGAGAAAGCTGGCACCTTCTCCCCGTCAATCGTCATCGTCAGGACAAAGTGGCGGGTATGCTGATGGATTAGGTCATACTCGGTAAACTTCGGTTCGAAGTAGCGCAGCATCACCTTGGCATCATCCGCCCCAATGCGGAAAGAGATAATCGAACCGACGTTGCCAAACACCGCGTCTTTCACCTCCATAGACATCTGGGCAATATACTGGTTCGCCACTGTCAGGCTCAGGCCGTACTTACGGGCTTCGCTGAGAATCGTGGCAAAGCTGTCAGTTGCAAAATTCTGGAACTCGTCGACATAGAGGTAGAACGGCGTTCGCTCCTCAGGCGGAATATCGGCCCGCGACATCGCAGCCAATTGGATTTTGGTGACTAACAGAGCGCCCAGGAGCGAGGCATTGTCTTCGCCGACGAGGCCGCGGCTGAGATTGACGATCAAGATCTTGTGTTCGTCCATGATTTTGCGGATGTTGAAACTACTCTTCGGCTGACCGATGATATTACGTACGAGCGGGTTTGCCGTGAAAGCCCCAACCTTGTTCAGTACTGGCGCGACCGCCTCGGCGGCGAACCGGTCGTTCCAGCTGACGAACTCGACCGTCCAAAAGGCGCGTACAACGGGGTCGTTGACATACTTTAAGACCTCAGCGCGGAACTTCTTGTCCGTAAGGAGACGGGTGATGTCGAGCATCGTGGCTTCGGGGTAGTCCATGAGCGCGAGCAAGCAGTAGCGCAAGATATATTCCAGACGCGGTCCCCAGCTCTCGAACATACGCTTCAGTACGCCGATCAGCTCTGAAACGGTATGTGTTTTCAGCCGGTCATCGGGTGCTTCCATCGGATTGAAGGCAATCGGGTACTCAACATCGGCCGGGTTAAAATACACCACGTCTTGCAGTCGCTCCGGCGGAATCCGTTCCAAGACATGAATAGCATAGTCGCCGTGCGGGTCAATGACTGCAAAACCATATGGACTATAGATGTCGGATATCGTCAGCAGCTCCAAGGTACCGGACTTACCGGTGCCAGTCTGCCCGATAATGTAGAGGTGTCGCCCACGGTCGTCGCGCGGCATCCCAAACATCGTGTTGTGGCCACGGAAATTCGTATTAGCAATGGGGCTTAAGTCTTCACGGTAGACGGCGGTGACAACCGGCAGGGTCGCCGGTGGTTCGGCAGTCTGGGCGCTGGACCACAGAATATACGGCGTTTCGACATTGGTGTGGGGTAAGTGATACAGTGTCGCCATTTCCTCGATATTAAGCAGCAATCCACGCCGGTTGAATGTTCGCGCGCGGTAATATGCCAGCAGAAGCGGGTCACTGACGACACGCTTCTGCTCGAAACCGTTGAGGTACGTTGTGTTGAACTGCTTATAGCTCGCTACAATAGATTGCATCTGGAGCTTCGCTTGGGGCATGGGCAAGTGGCCACGGTAGACGATACGCACCGTCGCCTCAAATGCCAACTTCTGGCTCTTCGTCTCTGCCCCAGTGGCGCGCACTTGGTCGTACTCGGCCGGCTTAGCCGGTGTCTCCTTGAACTCGGGGGGCGCCCACAGGGCAGATAGCAATCCCGTCATCTGCATGCCGCCACCGCGCTTAATACCGGCAATGTAATTCTCGCTCTGTTTATGCCAGTTGTTTGAGGCGGGACGGATGACGAGCTGTATCCAGGCCTCCTCTTCATCGGTGAACTTTGACAATGTTGCCGTGATTGCCGCTAGTGGGTCGACTTCGAAGCTCTGAAAGGTTTTGATAGGCAGCACGTCCGGCCCGACAAACCTCATCTCGGTCGCCAGTGTCGTCGCGAAACCGCCATCGGGCGTCATCGTATAGTCGGGTACATCCGATATCTGCACAGAGGGATATTGCGCGTAGATCTGCTCCTCGACATAGCCTTTGAGATACTTCGGCGTCCAGACATAAAAGCCGATGCGTTTCTTCAGTACAGCAACCTCAAAGCTCAGCCGTTCGCGCTTGATCGGGCTGAACCAGCGCTGCGTCGGCACAGTGAGTAGCCCGTACAGGCTCGCGAACATTTGTTCGGCCGCGAGTTCTTTCTTCTCATTCGCCCGCGGCACCTGCAACAACAGGACGACACCCTCTTCGTCGGCTTGTGGTTGTGAGTCGGAGACTACCGGTTGGCCGTTATCCATGTGTATGCAAATAGAGCCACCATATGCGGTGGTACTCCCCTATTTTCTCACCTTTTACTGGGTAAATACAGCATTAGTACAGCGCTGCGGTCTTGGGCATCAGCGAGCCCTTCAGTACTTCGCCAACTTCCCGACCCTCGACCGTCTCTTTCTCGAGTAGGACGTTTTTCAGCGCCTTCAAGTACTTGAGATTAGCCTTGATGATGAGCCGCGCGCGATTCGCCGCCTCGGTGATGAGCTGCTCAACTTCGTCGTCGATCACTTTCGCTGTCTCATCTGAGTACTCGCGCTCGTGCACGAGCTTATCGAGCATCATGCCGTCGTCAACATGGAATACCTGGTCGCGCAACTTCTTACCCATACCTTGATTTACGATCATGTCGCGGGCAATCTCGGCCGCCTTCTGCAAATCGTTGCCGCCGCCGGTTGTGATGCGGTCGGAGCCATAGACCACCTCTTCGGCAATACGGCCGCCCAGCGCGCGGGCCAATACATCTTTGAATTCGATCAGTGAGGTATAGACACGGTCCTCAGGCGGCAGGAACCAGGTCACACCACCAGTGCCGCCGCGCGGAATAATCGTTACCTTGTGCACAGGGTCGCTATCCGGCAGGACATGGCCGACGATAGCGTGACCGGCCTCATGGTACGCTGTCAGCTCCTTCTCTTTCTCGCTCATCACTTTGCTCTTGCGCTCTGGGCCTATCGCTACGCGCTCGAAGGCCTCGGTGACATCTTTCTCGGTAATCTCTGTCCGGTTGTTGCGGGCGGCAATGATGGCCGCCTCGTTCGCGATATTTGCAAGATCGGCTCCCGAACTGCCGGCGCTCTTCGCCGCTAGAGAATCGAGGTCGACCGCCTTAGCTAAGGGCTTATGCGCAAAGTGGACTTTCAGTATCGCCAGCCGGTCCCTGCGGTCGGGTAGATCGATATTCACACGCCGGTCAAACCGGCCCGGGCGGAGGAGTGCCGGGTCAAGGACATCTACACGGTTCGTCGCGGCGATGACGATAACGTTCTGCCCCTGTTCGAAGCCATCCATCTCAACGAGGATCTGGTTCAGCGTCTGCTCACGCTCGTCATGGCCGCCGCCCATGCCGCTGCCACGCCGCCGTCCGACAGCATCGATTTCATCGATAAAGATAATACACGGCGCGTTCTTCTTGGCTTTGGCAAACAGGTCGCGGACACGGCTTGCACCAACACCGACAAACATCTCGACAAATTCAGAGCCAGAGATAGAGAAGAACGGCACATTCGCTTCGCCAGCAACGGCGCGAGCCAGCAGCGTCTTGCCGGTCCCGGGTGGCCCAACGAGCAGCACGCCTTTCGGAATGCGCGCGCCGATGCTCGCGAACTTTTTCGGGAATTTCAAAAACTCGACAACTTCCTGCAGATCCTGCTTCGCTTCGCTGCTGCCGGCCACATCACCGAACGTTGCCTTTTTCTTCTCATTGCCGTACAACCTGGCACGGCTCTTGCCGAAGCTGAGCGCCTGGTTACCTTGACCCTGTGCACTCCGCAACATGAAGTACAAGAAAGCAATAATGATGATCGGTACGCCAATCGTGCTACCGATCGTTAGCCAAGTAGACAGAGTAGAGGAGTCCGGCTTGGCCACAATCTCTACCTTCGAATAGTCGAAGCCTTCGTCCTTGAGCGTCGCATTCGGCTCGGTGAATGCCTTGAGCGTCGGCGTCTTGTCGCCCTTTTTCGTGATATCCAATTCGTTGCCATCAACAGTGATCTTCGCATAGTCGCCGGCATTGGCTTGTTGGACGGCTTGCGTAAGCGGGACCTCTTTGAGCGTGCCCCCTTGGTTCGTCATAGCAAGAATAATGAGCCCCACTACAAGCAATATTGCCACGAACCCCAAGTTTTTCAGGATTTTAGAGCCGCTGGTCGCCCCATTCGGTTTTCGAAATTTCTTATCCATATGTACCCCGTATTATAACGTGTTGCCGCACTGTTTGCTAGCGCTCGTGCGTGATGAGTGCTAACGTCCTTTTCTCTACCCGCAAGGATGCATGTTCCATTATATCGATACTTGTGCCCGCGCGCTGCGTTTTGGCGGCAATAACTACCCGCTCGAGCACGCTCCGGTCAAAGCTGCGGATACCACGGGCACGAAGCCACGCCGCTAGGAACTCCCTTGCTACCGCATGCGGCAGCAAGGTGAATGCCTGCCGCTCGAGCACGTGCGTTGCCGGCTGGACATGCATAAGGTTGGCTAGCTCCGCGTCCAGAGCGCTGTTAACCTGCCGCGACTGCTCGATAATGGCGAGTAGCCGTGCGCGGTCCTCCGCACCAAAGCGCGGTAGTAACCGGTGGCGAATGTAGTTGCGAGCGTAACGCTCATCGGTATTCGTACTGTCCTCGCGCCACTGCAAGCTATTTTCTCGAGCATACGCCGTGAGTTGCTGCTTCGTACGCCGCAACAGCGGTCGCAGGACATACCGGCGGCCGGCAAGCGACGTCAGCCCCTTCCGGCCCGTACCGCGCAAGATATTCAGTACAGCCGTCTCGAGCACATCGTCTTCATGGTGAGCCGTGATGATTGCCCGCGCGCCGGCGGCTTGCCGCACTTTTTCCAGAAACGCGTACCGCGCTCGCCTGGCTTCCGCCTCACCGGCGCCCGCGCCTAGCTTCCCTTCTTCATACACGAACGGCAAGCCATAGCGCTGTGCCGCCATCTGCACGAGCAGCCGGTCTTCGGCTGAATCCGGACGGATGCCATGGTCATAATGCGCTACGACCAGACGCAGCTTGCCGTCTGCACTCGGCGCGGCAGCCGTTTGCCTAGCAAGCATATCAAGCAGCGCCATCGAATCCACGCCACCACTCACCGCTACCACATATGTCCCCGGTGCAATATGAAGTTCCATTTCTATAATCTTACTCCCGATCCAACTAGTCATAAGATAGAAAGTCTGCTACAATCGCCTCTGTTATTTTCCTTGGCATTTGTAGTTTGCTAAGGAAAAGAGCAGAGCCGGTCTGCCCAAAAGGCGGATCTGGGTTCGTTCCAAAAGGACCGCTAGAGAAAAACCTTCGGTTTGCCTCAAATTCGCGGCAGGGTAGCTCAGTTGGTTAGAGCGTGGGACTCATAAGCCCGAGGTCGCGAGTTCGAATCTCGCCCCTGCTACCAAAACTAAAAGACTCACCTTCAGCGTGGGTCTTTTAGTTTGCGGCCGGGACGAAGATAACCCCGGAATTCCGGGGTTATCTTTTACAGCTTGCGTAACAGCTTGTCCAGCTTGAGGACATCGCTGTCAGAAGTGGCCACGTATTCAAACGCCAGCCCGCTCGTGAGTTTCATGTCACCAGCTCCTTGTTTGTTTTAGATAATGTGTTTGATTTTTGTTAGTTTTTATTTTGCTAACTAACAATTACTATTATACACAAATAGTTATATTTGTCAACACGCTTATGCCAAATTAACGAGCCTCCGCGCGGGCCCGCGAGCGTACTCCTAAGCGGTTCATTCTCGCCACATCAAATGCAAGCGCGATGAGTAAGGGCCCTACGATTAAGGCGTACACGCCAAGTATCCACACGAATGCGATGCCTGCAGCCACCGGCTGAAAGAATACGAGTATCCCCGCCAACGCAGCCAACACCCCGCCGATAACCATAACGGCTCGATACATGTAGGTGCTATCTTCGAACAGGCCATCTACAATCTCGAACAGTCCGCGGATAAGCAGCGTGAAGCCGATCAGCAGGATAAACGTCCGAAAATTAACTGACGGGTGGCGGAGCAGATAGATACCGACGCCAACCTGGAATATGCCAAAGAGCAGGAGCAGGGCGCGGTTGAATATAAACTCCGCCCCGCCAACCATACGACCGATACCGAACACGATATCGAAGATGCCGTTGACAAGGACAAGCGCGCTGAATAAGTAAGCAAGCGTCACGAGCGTTTCCCCCGGCCAAAAGACCGCCGCCGCACCGAACAAAATGAGCAGTACACCCTTTAGTATCATGCTTCCCGATACGCTGGCCGTTGTGTCCATATTCCCTCCTTCCGGTAATACTTCTTATGCCAAAATATCCGCTTCCTCTTGCCAATCTGTCTGTAACATTTTTCATACGGTCGGAACAATCAAGCCGTACAACAGGGGAAGTGCCGTATACTGAAGCATATGGGAGAATACGTACCGCCGACACTTACTGTAGATAGCGTGGTGCTTCAACTCGACGGCAACAAACTATCCGTACTGCTGATTAAGCGAACCCGCGAACCCTTCATCGGCTGGTGGGCGCTGCCCGGCGGCTACTGCGCGGCAGGTGAGACGACCCGCGATGCTATGGCACGTATTCTGAATGATAAAGCAGGCCTGGAGGCAGGCAAATTAGGCCTGGTTGAACAACTCTATACGTTTGATACGGTGGCTCGCGACCCACGCGGCCATGCTGTCAGCGTGACGTATATGGGACTCGGGCGCGACTTGCAACTAGAGGCAGGAAACCATATTCAATCGCCGCAATTTTTCCCTATCGATACCCTGCCCGAACTCGCTTACGACCACCACGACATTATCCGCTACGCACTAGAACGCTTGCGGTCCAAGCTGTCGTATACCAACGCGGTGTACGCTCTTTTGCCCGATATGTTTACGCTGACGCAGTTACAGCAAGCGTACGAAGCCGTCCTCGAACACTCGCTTGATAAACGCAACTTCCGCAAGAAGTTCTTATCGTACGACGCCATCGAGCCAACCGGCCAACAGCATAAGGAAGGTGCGCACCGACCGGCAATGCTGTACCACTTCCGTGAAACCAGCCTCCAGGAGCTAGAGCGCAGCTTCGACTAGTTATAAAAAGTTAAACCCCCACCCGAGATACGCGTATGCCATGATGGCGCACACATATGTAGGTGGGGGGGGAGTTCCCTCTAGCAGGCGACGAGCGCCCGCTTGTCAGCCGCAGACGGGCCAACAGAGATGAGAGAGACTGGGGAGCCGAGACTGCCGGTAATTGCCTCAAGCAAGGCAGGAGCGCGAACGTCCGAGCCGTACGAGGCGGCCGGCGGCATATCTATCGTTCGATAGACAGGCTCGCAAGACAATAGGAGCTGGGTGAGCGTACACCCTTGTTCGTAGTCACCGTAATCCGGCGGCTTGATGTTGACAACATTACCGCTGTCGTTGAATTCCAGAAAACGGGAAGCCGCTTGGCGATCACCGTAGAAACGGTACGCATCGCAGTACTTCCAGTCCCGAATTCGCACCAGACGGTCCAAGCACGTTACCGCCAGCTCGTCGACGCCACCCAGAACGCTGAGCGCATACCGATGAGCCACGAGGTCGAGATGCCCGACACGGAAATCGCCTTGCCAAACGCCATGCACATTGTGCTTGTCGGGCAATGCTTCAGTCAGCATCGGGTCTTCGGTTACAAGCGGCCCCGGGCCATGACGCGTCGTGTACGCTCGCAGGACACCTAGGCGGGTAACCGGCGCATCGTAGGATGCATTGACGATGAGTGCCAGCACGTTGTCGTAGAGCGTATTGCTCCACGTCGTATACGGCTGGAAGCCGTACCACTCGTCGAGCAGCACCCCTTGGGCGCCCTCAAACACGGTCAGCTCAGCCTCCCGCATAAGTGTTCCTAGGTAGTCGTTCGGAACGATCAGCGCTTGGCGCGTCCAGTCGACATACTCGACAGCCAAATCATCGACGAACGAGTCGTCAGTGAAGACGCGCCATTCATCCGCATTCCGTACCGTTTCGGTTTCGTGCAGCTCAGCGAGCTGCTGGTACTTCCAGCCACGGATAGCACGCAGACGGTCGGGCAAGCTAGCGGGGTGGAGTAATTCTCCAGTCCTTAGAGCCATAGTTGACGCGTTCATCGCATCCACCTTGGCTTCTCCGACACCTTGGCCGGTACTACCATGGCGGCCGTCACCACGAGCAAGCTCACGCAGGCGGTTAGCCGCGATATGCCACGGAGTGATGATGATCGCGTCTTGGTCAACACTCAGCCGCCGCCAGATGTCATCGACACCCAGATGCCGGAGATGTTCCGCTTCGCGGAACATATTGCCGGGGTTCAGCAGCATGAAGCGTGACAGATGAGTTTTCACCCCTGGCGCAAAGCTGCCACTGCCGAACTGGGCAAATGTATGGTGGCGGCCATCCGGCGTCACCACATTGTGCGCAGCCTGGCAGCCGCCGTTGTAGCGGACAATAACTGATGAACGCGCTTGGCGCACCAGATAGTCAACGACCGTGCCTTTGCCGGCATCGCCGTAGCTGATGTCAGTGACGATAGTCGCATGCCGCGTACCCATGTATCTGCCCTTTCAGCAAGTGGCAAACCTGGCAATAAGCAGACGCCTCTGCCAGGCTGCCGATAGACGGTTGCTATAGCCGAGTCGTTCCACCCATACCGCGCGGCGGGGGCAGGAGACCGGTACCGCGGACAACGGTAGCCGGAGCTTCCACCAGAGCGAGCGCGTGCTCTGCAGCACCGATAGCTTTTGATGTTGCGCCGACTGCTTTCAGATCCTCCAGCCCCTCTTCGAGCGTGACTGTTCCTTCCATGACACCGAGCGTCAGAGCGATCGTCTCGCACACGGCATCGGCATCCTCCAGGACGAGGGCATTTTGGCCGAGCAGGTCGCGCCAGTAACATACCGCCATCGAAGTATCGTTGTCACCGTAGCGGCTGGCAACCAAGCTCTGGTCCAACGTATCACCTTCCTGGTAGCTGCCTTGAGCGGCAAAGATGAAGAATACGTGATACTGCTGTTGCAGTTCCGCAAAGACTTGCTTGGTTGTCAGATCTTCTGCCAAGGTGTCTCCAATGACCGCCCGCACCTGTGCACGATTGATGTGCGCATAGACGCGTTCGTCGCCGATGAAGAACAAGTAGCCTTTCTTGCCCCGCTTGAGGCAATCGAGCCGCGAGTGGCGCGCGAAGTAGTAGGCCGCGAGTTCGTAGGACTCGTGGTTGCCGCCACCGCCGCCGCCTTCGAGCACCAGATGCTCGAACTGTTCGTCTCCGCGACTATCGCTCTCGAACTGGCCGATTTGCAACGGCACGCGATCTGCGTACGCATCGCCCACGGCGCCGAACAAGATCTCTGGATCTTCGACATAGCCTCTGCGCTGCAACACCCCGTGAAGTTGTGGCAGCTTTTGCTGCAATACCCGGGGAATGCCGCCCATCGAACCAGTGACGTCGAACAGAATGACAATAGGCGTCGCGTTCGGGTGTTCTGCCGAATCGAGTGCTTCGCGCACGTTTTCGCCGAGCGAATTCGGCGCACTTGGGTCAAGATCCGAATGGACATGCCAGCTGCTGCGCGGCCTGCTGCGCAGGTCGCTGTCGTAATCGAACGTCGGTTTGCCGGCAGCTGCTTTACTAGCAGCTCGTCTTGTGAAATCCGACACGGTCCAGCCTCCGCTACCCATTTCTGGCCAACCTTTCTTCCCTTTTCGGGATGCCATGCCTACCTAGGTATGCTGAAAACATGAAAGCGCCGCGGATAAAACGGCTCTCCCATTTGCTCGAGCAGCTCGTCGAATTCGCCGAGCAACTGCCAAGCATCGTCCGGCCGCGCCGTCTGGCCAGTCGCCAAACAGCCCTTGAAGAACGCGCGCAACGCGCGTGGCACAGCATCAGGCACATTTCCCGTAACCGGGTTGCCTCCCATCAGCCAAACCATGCAGCGTGCCGCCAGAGCAATATCGGTTGCCGCACTCGGTGGCTGCTTTTGCAGCACTTCATACGGATACCAAGTACGGTAGGTTTCGGCTATCGCCTTGATCGGTGGATAGCTAACGTTTTCCCGTACCGAGTAACACCAGTCAACGAGTACGAGGCCGTGCTGTTCGGGCAAGATCATGACGTGCTGCGGTAGAACCGCGCCGTGGATGACACCCATACTGTGGGCATAGCCAAGTACCAGTAGCAGACGTCGCCAGATCCATGCCATGTCGCGCGGGTCAATACCGCTTGGGTACGCTGCGTTCACTTGCGTGAGGTCGCAAAACCCGTCAAGCATCGCTAGAACGTTGACAGACCGGGCGGCCTGATGGGGCTCGCTGTAAGCGAACGAATCAACAAGCTCCGGAATAAATGGATACCGTTTCGGGTCGCCGTCCGGCCCGCGCAAATGCTTCAGTGCGGCGGCCTCCACTTTCAGGAGATCGTTATCGGCTGCGTCCCGAGTAATCTTGACGATTGTCCGCCGCGAGGGTTCTCCTTTCGAGGTCGTGAGTGCCATATAGCAGTCACACAGATCACCACCGGCTTGTGTGCGGAGCAGCTGATGCTCGGCACGTCTGGTGATGATGGTCGCCAGCGGGGCAGTCTGCCCATAGACATCGTGCTCGAGTGCCTTCAATGCCTCGGTGTACAGCTGGTGCAGGCGAATGAACGCCGCTTCAGCCGTAGCTTTGTCAGCCGCGTCACTGTAACGGTCAGGATGGAGCACGAGCGCCAGTTCGCGGAAAGCCGCTTTCACTAGTTGGGCTTGGGCGTCGTTATCGCCGCTCGAGGCACCAAACAGTGCCGTGTAGTCAGCCGCGGCGCAGACGCGCGATGACGCATCCGTCAGGTCCGTTGTCATAGTTGCTCCTTTGTCAAAGGGCGAGTGGTCCTATGCCACTCCAGTCTCAGGCAGTTCCTCCTTTCGACTTGTGGCCGAACCTAGTGCAGGCTCGAAGCCATAAACCAGAAGAAACAATCAACCTTAGTGTGTTTTATACACTAATATTGATAGTATCAGGTATACTCCGAATAGGTGTATTGTCAACACTATCTATAACATCTGGGGCAGGGAGCTGGCCTAGAACAAGCGAATCTCTATCCTCTTCTCTCCACAAAGAACATCCAGCGGATACCGCTTGAGATCTAGCCAATTGGCTATGAGCTTAAGTGGTATCCGCATTTTTATTTCTTATTCGCCGCAAAAGTAAGCCTTACGCTTTCCCCTTGCCCCATATCAGCCGATAGACTTTCAGCTTATCAGGCAGCTGGTTCAGATACGGAATAAACGGGAAAGCTAGCATCGTCAGAAGCAGCGAACCGAAGATGATGGCCGCGTCGCGGTCGCCGTTATCATCGTTCGCGAGAACTGTATGATTCAGCACCCCGATCGGCAGAAGCCACCAGGCGCCCGGCGTGCCGCTCTTCTCTTCCCTGATCATGCCGTATTGGTCGGTCGTGATATTCAGGGCCGTTGCTTTCTCCTCAAGGACGCCCGTGTCGGCCAGGAAGCGGTCTGAGTAGGTTGAGCCGTCGGCAAACGTGCTGTTGCCGCGGACATCGACAAGCACTGCTTCGTACAAGCCCGACTGCGCCATGGCCGTCAAACTGTTGACAATATTCATGACTGGGCTCGTCGGCACCGTCGGCGAAACTTTCGTATTATCGTTGTCACCCCCGAAATAGTCAGAAGCAGCCTTCAGCTGGTTCTCCTGGATAGCGGCCGGCTCCGCGGTAAAGACGCTGAGCTCGTCAGCCTGCCCCGGTTGCGTCGACAGGTATTGGCGATACGGGGCAATAATGTACACTTCGCGGGCACTATAGGTATACGGATCGATGTTGTCGAGATACGTGGCCGTATCTGAAGAGTCGTCAAACTCCGACACCAGCGTCTTGCCCATAAGCTTCGGGTCCTCCTGGGCAACAGTCTGGATTGTCGTCGGTTTGATGTATGGAGAGGGCAAGAACATGGCCAGCACCAGAATTAGTCCTATAGCAACGCCCGCCGCGGACAAAAAGAACCTTGTGGTTTGCTGGCACCGTCCTCACCTTGACGTCGCTGCGGTACGGCTTAGCAATGCCCAGTACGCGCACCAGCAGGTAGTGCAATCCCAGCAGCCCGACGATAGCCAGCGGGATAGCAACGATATGTATGCCGTATATCTGCCCGTAATCGAGCGGGTTCACAAACCAGCCGAGGCCGGCACCGTTATAGAAGTCGGCTCCCTGCAGGCTGCGCCACTGTGAAGAGAAGTCGCCCCGGAGCACGTAGCCGAACTCGGTTTCCGCCAGCACAACGAAAAGCATGAGCACTCCCAGCATCCAGGTTAGACGGCGTGGCTTCTTGAACCCGGAAGTAAAGAACACGACGAGCATGTGCAGCAAGATGAATAGCACGAATGCCTGCGTGGCCCAGAGGTGGACGCTCCGTACGTAGCTCCCCGCAATATTTGTTAGCCACCAGGAGGGGCCGAATACCGACATGAGAGTGCCGCTGACAAGCAGCATAAAGAACGCGATCATCGAAAGGAAGCCGAGCGAATAGAAAATCCTATTGCCGTATGCCGGTATATCCTTGATCATCACCCCTTGTATACCTTGCAGTATTGGATGGGTACGCTTCGTCATATTATTGGTCCTCGCCCGTCTGGACTTATGAAAAACTTGGCTATTATTAAAACTCTTGTGTTGCATTATCCTTATGCTTGGAGCATAACACTGTGACACGGATCATTGCTGTGCTTTGTTGCACAGTAGTATTGCAGCGTGCACTGGGGCTCATGCGCTCAGAATGGCCTGAAGCAGCCCTGGAAATTCTCTCGAGCCCAAATCATTGGCAGTAAAATGTGCCTTATTTTCAAACCATACAACCTTCAGGTCAACAATGTGCTTTTGCAGAATTTCAACCGTTTTAAGCACGCCGACATCATCGTTTTTCGATACGAATACAGTCAGAGACTTGGTGCGGCTTACAATGTCCGGGTCAATGTCAAACGTAAAAAAGCCAGCCGTGTCGGAAAGCGGGTTGTTATCAGGGTTAATCCAGGAAGCTACAAGGAAGGCGGCTATCCCTTGACGGCAAGTAAAACTTATACCAGGTGAAGCGTTACGCTGCAGCGCTTAGCTTTAACCAAGGGTATTGATTTCGGGACCGTGAAGTCAAAAAACTGCCCAGATTGTTGGACGGTGGTCATTCTGCTGATGTGGCTCGCTTACCGCTACTCGGGTATCCACTGCCCACCATCTTTTAGAAGATTGACGACTTCCTGCTGCGTACGTACTGGGTCGGCATCATTTGATACTAAACCTTGCGCAAGGGTTAGTAGCTCCTCCGATGTCAGAGGTCTATAAGCTACTTCTCTGTCATATGTTTCCTGATATGTACCGTCTAAACGTGCTTGCTGTTCTTCGGGAGTAAGGCACTCAACTTGTGCGGCCATCCGGCTGCCATAACGACTCTGTTGCCAGTCTGGGTCGAAGTCTGCGTAGCCTACCTCACCGGTGCCTTCTTGCCACCAGCTTACTGAATTATCTAGGTGGGTACGGCTTGGCGTTGGGTCTTGCCTGATCTCGTCACGTGAGCTTACTACGGCGTGAATAGTGCCGAGCGGAGACGGAATATCAACCGCTCTAATTCGCCAAGCATAGCCCGCCCGTACACCTCCAACAATACCTGCAGCGGTACTTTGCGCTTCAAGCGCTTCCACTATTGCAGAAGTAAGTACTTCCTTTTCTCGCCCCATTTCTTCAGGATCTGAGTAGCCATCGTAGAATGGCTGCTCTGGCTGCCCGTTTTCATTTCTGAATGCCATAACTTCATTAAAGTATGAATATCTTACCGTGTCAAATTCATAGACTCACGTACATGCTTTTACTTGCCGTCAAGGGATAGTCGCCCTTGCCTTTGTCTGGCCGTCCTGGCACCAAAATTGCGTCCATACCAACAGCGTAGCAAAGGCGCGACCGAAAATAGTCCTTTACGATTGTTGCGGGAGCAGGAGCGCTGTTCTTGACAGTCATTCCGTCGCTTTCTAGGAGCAAGCTCTGGCGAGAGCTCCTCATAAACAAACCTGCGGCTATTGTCGGCTCGCCGCCAAGTCGTAGAACCGAGCCATGTTCCATAACCAAAACAAAAGCCCGTCCAAAGACGGGCACTTGTTTTGGTTGCCCAGGTTCAATCGAATTGGAACCATATCCTTGAGGAATTAGTACGTTGGAGGACCCTACATAGAGGTGGCAATCTGTTAGCTTACTCTACCGTATCACACTAGAACTAAAGCTACTCCTAGGCTCTAGCTGCCTACCTTCATTCGCATATTGTGCCATTCAAAGTACGCATAAGTATTTGTTCCCCAGTAGCTGCAACTATTGCCATCAACTGAAGACAAGTAATCCAAAACAGACGTGGACAAGTTCTCGTCTTTCACCACAAATATCTTTTCATTAGCGCCGATATAGCCTTTTTCGTATAGTTCATCACAGCCAAACTTACACATTGGCATCGTTATATGCTCGTAATCACGCCTCTCTACGTCGGTGCAATATTTACGCATCTTAATGTGTGCCGCAACAAGAAACGAAACAGGAAACTCGCGGTGGCAGATACCACACTCTGCGTATTTTTTGTTCCTAAAATTAACGTACCGCAGATAGGCTTGTTCTGTTCGAGCTTTACCACTCACAACTCGATCTAGCACAGTTTCTTCAGAAGGCTCGACGGCCTTAAGGTAAGCTTCACGCGTCGGAGCCGGTTCATAGATTACACTTCCCAGGCCAAGCGCCTCGATTACAGGGCTACCCTTTTGATCGTCAAGCACAAGCGATTGTTGAAAGTTATTATCCGGCTCGTAGCCTAGTAGCTCATTTAAGCGTCCATAGGGAATCTTCTGATTTTGTATTTCATCTAGGAAATATACGTACTCCCACGTTTGTCGTTTATTATCGTATCCCCAAAGGTCCACCGCTAGGTCATGGTTGTGTATCTTGAAGGCTACGGTGCTTGAGGCAAAAACGAACTTCTGCCTCAGAAAGAGCGCAACGTCGCCCGGCTCAATCCTATTCCATTTGCCAAGATTGCTATTATTTGTACCGGGCGTGAAACCCCAGACGGGTACTTCACCACCTTTATAAAGCTCTTCTAAACGTTGAACTGTTTCTTCATCCAAGTGCTTTCGCATGCGGTTGATCGGAACAGCATGCAGAACTGTATCTGAATAATGTTGCCGTGCGTCCGTATTACCGGCAGGTTGGATAATGAGGTTCGGCATTATAATTCCGTATATTTCTTGTGGTTGCCTTTAGCAGCGTCAACTGGGTACTTGGCTTCGTTCTTTTTAATCTTTGCCCTGAACTGCTCTGCCAGGTCGATGTTAAGGTCATTGGCCAAAAGCAGCACCCAATACAATACGTCGGACAACTCCTCTGAGACTGCTTCCTTATGCTTTGCGAGGTGCTCTATTACTTCCGATTCTGACTTCCATTGAAAGTGCTCTAGAAATTCCGTTGCCTCCAAAACAAGAGAAATTGCCATATCTTTAGCGTTATGGAATTGCTTCCAATCCCGCGCATCACGGAACTCAGTAACTAACCGTTGCAGTTCTTCTATGTTGCTCATAGCGCAATAATAGCAAACACCTATTGGGACTGGAACCATTTTACTTCTTAGAGTTGCCAGGTAAACAAAAAACCTCTGTCATAATAACAGAGGTAAAATTGCTTATGGTTGCCCAAGTGCATTCGAATTGGAACTTACTCTTATCAGAGTTGAGTAGATGGAAAGGGGTTTATAGAGATAGTGTCAGCCTAAGCTACTCTACCGAGTAGTACTAGAACCTGTGAGCTAACTATTTATTGGGGTTAGGGCTTACAGTAATCGTGGTTTGTTTAAGCGCTGATATTACTGCTTGCTGATCTTGCACGGTCAGTGGCGGAATCTGTCCTTTAAGAACTTCTTGTGAGATTTGTTGTATAGCGGCAGCGCTTTCAGACCTGACGGTTGAATCGTATATGCTAATAAACCCAACCAATATTACTGGCTGATCTTGAAAGCCTCCATACCCCTCTAAAACTATTTGTGGGTCGTATGTCGCATAGGCATGATCGGGATACTGGAACGTATAGCACACTGTCAGATTGCCGCTCGCTATCGTGAAGCCCTTACCGGGGTCTTTTGCGCAGTTACTCGTAGCGGACGTAAGTGTTTTCATAAATTGCTGTTTCTGGGTAGGAGTTTCGAGTGGATTGTTATAAGAAAAGCTATTGAATGACTGGTCAGTCGTGCTTGTAGAGTTTATCCAGCTGTTACTAATAGCAATAAGTGATATCTCCGAAGACCCACCCCCGTTGTCTTGATCGTAAGTTGGCTGGCCCAATTCCCACCTACCTAATTCATTATTAAACGTTCCATCTGTAAACATGCTGAAACCCATGCCTTGATTTTGAATTGTTGAGCTTTCTCTTACTACCTGTAAATAACTAGGCACGCCGAGTTTAGTTAAAAATTGATTACTATTTGTCCCATTAGCACCTGTTAGAGGATATCCAACACTCTCAACGAAATGTATATTCTGGCTATTATTGGTTGAGGTTTGCGCTGTGCTTGCCGTTTTGCCTAGTTTGGATAACTGAGCATCCAATGCGGCTATTTTCTGATTTGCGCTTGTAACATTTCCGTGTTGCCAATAGTAGGCTCCGCCACCCGCTCCAAATATAAGGGCTAGCGCTAATACAGCTAAAAGAATTTGTTTTACTTTTCTTGGCCTTTGTCTCTCGGCAAGTGGTGACTGCTCTTCCATGTTAATCTAATCATAAGCATAATAATCGCCACTTACAACCCAACAGGACTGGAACCCAATAACTTCTCTTAAAAATCAGGCAATAAAAACCTCTGTTTGGATAACAGAGGTTGAATAGACCTGGTTGCGGGGGCAGGACTCGAACCTGCGACCTCATGGTTATGAGCCATGCGAGCTGCCGCTGCTCCACCCCGCGACGGTGGTAATTGAGATACACCCGGAGGGTTTCTCATCGTGCCGAGCGCCGGAATGTATCCATCGCTCGGGCTGCTCTTTTCCCACAACAATAGGGGAAATGACTTACCTAAAGTATAACAGCGGTGAAATACTTTGTCAATCCGTAGCAGGTTGGCGATGGAGAAAGAAGTCGACCCACGCCTGGATATTGCGTTCGTAGAATGGCGCGTCGTTGTTAATATCCTTAGTCGTAGCGGGTGTCGGTAGTGGTGTCGTGTAGGAGAGGGCAATGTCCTTTGGCACGATCAATTCGGTCTCGCCCGGAGCAGCCAAACCGAAGTTCTGTCGCGCCGACAGTTCGAGATACTGGTCGCTATTGTAATAGTCGTTTTGGAGCTTTTGATTATTGTTCTGCAACTGCTCCACCGTATTCTGTTGCTGCAATTGAGCAATCTGCTTCTGAAGCGCGTAGTTGGTGTCGATCGATTTCACACCGCTCCAGCTAACAAGCAGGACGATGACGATGAATATCGCTTGCCCTGCCACGCGCACGTCACGCAAACGCAAAAGATACGAATAGGCAGCCTTTATGTAACCTTGGAGCTTCTGGACTTTATTCATGTCTAGAAATAGTATATCGCCTCAGGGTAATCTGTTATACTTCACCCTGTTAAGTATTTGCATCTTTGCATCGCAACTACTTATGTAGTATTGGGATTTCGCTCTTGTGCGAAAGACTCATACGGGCCCGTAGCTCAGTGGTTAGAGCAGTCGGCTCAATTGACAGCTTGGCTAAGTCGAAGTCAGGGTTATGAAGTTCAGCATGGCGGTTGTGGCACAGAAGGGTGCACTTCGCGACTTCTTTCACAATCGGATCAATGTTCCGGTTTGATAAGGAACGCACATCGAGTTGAAATTCTTTACCGCCGAGGTGATGAAAAGCTAGCGCCGTAAGGTTCTTTGCGTACCCGCAGCGCGAGCATTTTCCGCCTAATTGGCCAACGAGATACAGTTTTCTCTCGAGACCTCGCCTTTTTTGGGCAGCATATGATTGGTAAATTTTCATCTTGCAGGACTGCGAACAATACATAGTTTGCTTGCCAGAGAGGTCGGCGCCGCATACTTTGCAGGTAGACTGATTATTCATAACCATATAGTACTAAATGATATGCCAAAGTGTCATAGGGCTGCTTATTGAGTAATCAGTAAGTATATCCTGTCAAATTCGGGGAAGCCTACAAAGAATATGGTAATCCCGAGCCAAGTCCGTCGCTAGGCGGAAAGGTGTAGAGACTGAATGGCAGGCATCCGCTAATGGCGGATGAAGAGACAGTCCAGACTACGAACTCGAAAGAGGCAACAAAAGTTGAAGTAGTACGCATAACCGATTGGTCGCTGGTTCGAATCCAGCCAGGCCCACCATTTGACCCCTAAGACCTCAGTTATGAAAACGGCCGCATAAAGCGGCCGTTTGACATCAGGAATACCCGTTACTGATTATCTTGGTCCTGCTGGTCCTGATTGTCTTGATTGCGCTGCTGCGTGCTACCGCCGCCGCGTTCGTTCATATTCGTGTCCGGACCCAAACCGATAATATCGATCTCTTCCTCATCGTAGACGTCACCGTCATCCGCCGCGAAGTCTTGGTCCCTCAAATCATCGTCATTTGCCATATGTCTCCTCCTTCTGCCCGCAGGGGCAACCCCCACTGTACGGCAGGAAATGACCTATGGGCTGTAAGATTATCAACACCTGCTAGTTGGCGTCGCGACGCAGAAACAGGAACCAGGCGATGGCCCAAGCAACTACCAGGTAAGCAGCGAAGACGAGTGCCCCTGCAATAGGGGACAAGGTAATCTGGGCCGGCTCGGCCATACGGGGAACGGCTCCCTGCAATACCGGTGGCGATATCACCTGCGATAGCGCCGAGAACGGCAAGTACACGCTGTGCTCCTTTAGCAACAGGCCCAAAAGACCCTCTACCGTACCGGGCACGATGAATAGTACTGCTAGCGCCGCCACTTGGTTACGGAGCAGCACGCCGAGCAGCAGCCCCGCCAATCCCCAGCCTTCGCAGTACACCAGCATCTTGGCCAGGTACGTCAGCAGCGATATGTCTTGCGGCGGCAAGCTGTAGCCCGAGAAGTGCAGACCAATAAGCATTCCCGCTAGCCCAACCAGTCCCCCGGCAAGGCTCAATACAAGCACGTAAGTAGCTACGGCTACGATCTTGGCTACCAGCACGCCGCTACGGCGCCGCGCGAGAGTAAGGGTGTACATAATTATGTTGTAACGGTATTCGTGCGTTGCCAGCAGCAGTGCCACAATTGCCCCGAAGATTGACAACAGGGAGCTATGCTGCACAATCGACCCGGCTAGGAAGAGGCTGCCTCCTTGAAGTGTCGTCGTTATCCCGTTTTTGTACCCCTCAACGTACACGGACACGAAAGCAAGCAATGCAAAGGCCACCAAGGCGATGACGTACGTCGAGCGTACGGTCAAAAGCTTACGGAATTCCGCTTTCAGAGCCGCCATCATACTACGCCGCCTTTCCTAGGATCCGCTTTAGTACGGAACTCTTCGCTACCTTCGGTCAGCTCCAAGAACGCCTCTTCGAGCGAGGCGCCCCGGCTTGTCAGCTCCAGCACGGGGATACCGGCGCCAAATGCCAGTTTACCGATCTGATCGGTGTTTACGCCGCTCACCCGGAAACCGTCGCCGTCTTTTGCGAAGGTAAGCTTTTGCTGTCTGAGCAACCGCTCTAGTTGCGCCGCCTTGCCTGTCCGCACGTAAACGGCCGCGTGGGCGCCTCCCTGAGTTAGTTCACGCATCGACGTACTGGCGATCAGCTTCCCCCTGCCGATCACGACAACGTCGTCGGCCATCTGCGACATTTCACTGAGCAAGTGGGACGAGATGAAGACAGCGCCGCCATGACCCGCGTAGTCTTTGATGAACTGCCGCAACCAGGCGATGCCTTCCGGGTCAAGCCCGTTGGCCGGCTCATCGAGGATAAGATACTTCGGCTGCCCAAGAATTGCCGCCGCGATGCCGAGCCGTTGGCTCATGCCAAGCGAGAACTTACCTGGCCGTTTCTTAGCCTCGTTCAGCAACCCGACGGTATCAAGCGCTTCATCGACACGATGTAATGGCACGCCGCCGGCATCTGCCAGCACTTTGAGGTGGTCTCGTGCCGTCCGCGTCGGATGGAAGGCTTTTGCCTCCAGGAGAATGCCGACTACAGCCGACGGCCGCGTATAGGCATGAAGCAGTTTGCCGTCGAATAGTGTCTGCCCGGCGCCATTGTCGAGCCCAAGCATCAGCCGCATGGTCGTCGATTTGCCGGCGCCGTTCGGCCCCAAGAAACCGGTTACCTTGCCCATTTCAACGTTGAACGACACGTCGTCAACCGCGACCTTCTTGCGGTAATGCTTGACGAGATGGGTAGCTTGTATCACTAATGCTAGCTTAGCGTATATCGCCGCGGGGAGCTATACGCTTGACTCCTGCATCGGCGTTACTTTAGCCGTGCAGTACATGCAGCGCTTCGCAGCGAGCGGAATCTCGCTCAGACACTCCGGACATTTGCGGCTCGTCGGATCGGCCGGCTTACGGGAGTTCCTGAAGAGATTGTTCAGTTTGTTGAGCGGCTGAACGACTAGGAAAAACACTACCGAAGCAAGAATCAGGAAGGATATAACCGCGTTGATAAAGTCCCCGTACAGGAACTTGCTATTGTGAAGCGTAAAGGTCAGCCCGGAGAAATTTGGCTGGCCGCCGACAGCGGCAATCAAAGGCGTAATCAAGTCCTTCACGAGCGACTGCACGACCGCATTGAAGGCCGCGCCGATAACTACCGCCACCGCCAGGTCGACCACGTTGCCGCGCATAATGAATTCTCGAAAATTTTTGAGCATAAGTGTCTCCTTTTAGGCACTATAGTAGCCGAGTTGCGGGTTCCCTGTCTATCTGGTAATGCCCGGCTGCCGTGATCATATGCAACAATTCTTCTATCGTTGCTGTTTGCATCAGCTGTTCGCGCAGTTCTTTCGCGCCGTCAAAGCCGCTTATGTACACCTTACAGAACTTATTAAGCGTATGAATTGGCCGCTCACCCTCCTGCCAGGTAGCGGCGAAACGTTCGACATGGCGCCTGAACAGCGCGACGCGCTCCTCGCGGCGCAAACTCTCCCAAGGACTATCGCTAGCAAAGACGAACGGGTCATGGAAGACGCCGCGGCCGATCATGATGCCGTCCAGGCCGTACTGTTTTGCCAGTATTTCTCCTTGCGCGCGAGTTTCGATATCACCATTGCCAACCAGGAGCGTGCCAGGTGCGAGCTTGTCCCGGAGTTCGCGAATCCGGCCCAGTTCTTCCCAGTGTGCCGGCACCTTGCTCATCTCTTTTCGCGTACGCGCATGTATGGTTAACATGTTAAGCTTTTTTTGAAGCAAAAACTCATGCCACGACAGATCGATGGTACTGAATCCGAGCCGCGTCTTGACGCTTACCGGCAACTTGCCACCCGCTCCTTCCTGCGTCGCCTGGATAATCTCCGCTGCCAGCGGCCTGTTATTGATAAGTGCACTGCAAGCGCCGCTGCGCACCTCGCTCTTGGCTGGGCAACCCATATTGAGGTCAATACCGGTGTAATTAACGCCTTCAGGCAGGCCGAACTCACGCGCCAGAGTACCATCGGCGATCTCCCGCGCTGTCTTGTAGAAGTTCTCGGGATTAAGCCCCCAGACATGCGCGACTAAACGCTCTTCAGACGAATCTAGGCGCAGTTTCTTGAGCAAGCGCGGACGGCCCGGGCTCTGCAAGCCGTCGACATTGGCAAACTCGGTGAAGAACAAGTCCGGCGCGGTGCACCCGGCGACCACTTGCCGAAATACGGTATCAGTGACGTCGTCCATCGGCGCCAACACAAAGAACGGCTTCGGCAAGTTTACGTAATCCATAATCTTTTATCTAGTCAGCAAGGCTTATTAGAATCCAGGCCCTAGGACGCCACGCACCATGCTTGATCCTCACATATGCCAGTTCTTTTGGTAAAAGGTATTCCACCGAGAAGCTTCTTCTCTATCGGCATCCTCTACGCCGGCTTTCTGAAGCCCAAAGAGGCCGGACGCTCGGGCAAGGTGCTCCCGCGTCTGGCGCAGGTAATCTTTCCTGGCCGCGACAGCTTCGCCGGCGATTTGTAGGGCAGGTTTCTGGTACACGTGCTCGAGCCGCTGACGGGTATAAGGGGTTAATACGCCTTTCCGCCTCCCCTCCGCTTGTGCTGCACGCGAGAAGCAGAACGGCACCATTGATAGATGGTACCCATGCTCTTGAAACGTCACGAATCCAGGCCCCTGAAGACTCGGCTCTGGTGCGGGATTCTCAGCACTGTAGCCCGCAAAGGGCCTTTCGTCTTCCTTGGCTGAGGAGTCCACCAACTCTGCGAGTTCCGTCACATACATGACGGACGGAGGCGTCTCATCGGGGAACAGCGATGGCTGCAGTTCCGGATCTGGATGTACCATGTAGCGGCCCATTTGCCCATAAGGTACAATAATGGCTCACTTTTGTCCAGCGTAAACAGAACATTACTCCCAGCGGAAGACGCGGAAGGCAATGGCGTAGATGATCACGAGCCAGATAGCCATAATGCCAAGTTGTGGACCGAGGTCGAGCAGCGACTTGCCTTCAGCCAGGATCATACGAGCGCCGTCAATCACCGGCGTAAGCGGCATGAACGTCGTAATATGTTGCAGCCACTCCGGCATCAGGAAGCGCGGGAAGAAAATACCTGTTAAGAACATCATCGGGAAGACAATGATATTCCCTAGGGGTGCTGCCTGGCGTTCATTCTTCGCCCAACCGCCGAGGGCCAACCCGATTCCCAAAACAAGTATGATGCCAAAAGCCAGGAAAGCCGTCAGCTCCAATAGGTTACCCACTACTTTCAGATGGAATACAAGCAGCGCGACAATGAACATCACGGCAATCGACAGCAGCCCGGCCACAGCGTTGCTCATCATTGCCGAGAGGAAGTACTGCCAGACGCGTAACGGTGTCGTATGAAGACGACGCAGGATGCCCATTTTCTTAAGCTCCGGGAAGTAGTTCATAGGTCCAAAGATACCGGCGCCGAGAATCGAGAAACCAAGCAAGCCCGTAAACGTATAGTCGAAGGCGCTGAGGCTGTGCGTATTGGTCTGCTGCGCCGTAACAGTGAAAGGGGTCACCGTTTTCACGAGCTTGGCGTTAACTCCCTGGAACATCGCTTGCAGCACAGATACCAGCGTGTTCGCCGCCTGCTCATTATTCTGCGTATAATGCACGATAGCCTCGCCGGATGGCAGCTTATCCGCCCCTGCAGATCCAAATGTCGGCGGCAGTTCTATCGTAGCGTCAATCTCGCCGCGGCTCATCTTCTGGTTGGCCGTAGCAAAGTCCGTCACTTCCTTGTCCACTTTCAGGACCTTCAGGCTGTCTATCTGGCTGACTAGTTGTTTGGCGGCCGATGAATCGGAACGATTGATAATCGCAACGTTGAGCGACACCGAACTATGACTGCTCAGCGCCCCGAAGACAAACAGGAAAATAAGCGGGAAGAGAAACGTGAAGAACAGCGCTAGGCGGTCGCGAAAGAGCCGCTTGATGCTGACGGTGAAGAATGCCCAAACGGTATATAGCTTCTGCTGCATCGTCATACGTTATTCTCCCTTCAGTCCCTTGCCTGTCATATCGATAAACACATCTTCGAGGTTAGCCTGTTCGACCTGCTGCTCCTTCTTGAAGCCCTTCCCAAGCAACTGTTTGATGAGGCTCTTCGGCGTATCGAGTGCGATAATATGGCCCTGGTCCATGATAGCGACGCGGTCGCAAAGGATCTCAGCCTCGTCCATATAGTGCGTCGTAAGGATAACGCTGATACCCCGATCGCGCACCTCGCGGATAAGATTCCAGAGATTGCGGCGCGCCTGCGGATCAAGGCCGGTCGTCGGCTCGTCTAGGAAGAACACTTTCGGGTTATGCACGAGCGCGGCCACGATCGAGAAGCGCTGCTTTTGGCCGCCGGACAGGTTTTCGACATAGCTATCCGCCTTGTCGCCGAGGTTGACCTCGTCCAAGAATTTCTTCGGATCGACCTTCCCGCCGTATGCGGCGGCGAACATTTTGATAAGCTCGGTCAGCTTCGTCTTGTCCTGAAAGCCGGGGGTTTGCGGCTGCACGCCGATAATACCGCGGATCTTGTACGGCTCCTTGGCAACGTCGATACTATCGATCGTCGCGGTACCGCTATCAATCGTACGAAGCGTCTCGATCATCTCGAGCGTCGTCGTTTTGCCGGCGCCGTTCGGGCCGAGGATACCAAAGATCTCGCCCCGCTTCACCGCGAAGCTGATACCATCAACGGCTTTATTGCCGTCGTACGACTTTGTCAGGCCTTTTACCTCTAGAATCGTGCTTGCCATACCAAGTTTCTATACTACCATTTTGCCAACTATTTCCCAAAGAAAACTCCGGCCTCTTAGGACCGGAGCTGTAGGGCTTCTATTTATCTTTAGCCGCGCTTGACGGTCAGGAAGCCGTTGCGTGGGTTCTCGTTAACGACAAAGCCAGCTGGCAGGTCGCAGCCTTCCGGGCGCTCGTTCTTGCTGAAGTAGTAAATGCGCTGCTGCTTGCCGCCGCGAAGCGTGACGTCCTTGCAATTCAAGTAGTATGTTACCCCTTTTGAGTTCGTGTGCTTGTACGCCATAGTGCGTAATTCCCTCTCTTGTGATTTAGGTTAGTACCCTAAAAATATCTGGAAGGATTTTATTTGTCAACAGCTGTCCCCACCTCTAGGACTTGCCGTATCTGTTATACGCGTCCGGTACGGATAAGCCCTTCTGCGAGTCCCGGCATAACCGTATTGCCTCTCACGCTCCTTGTGTACTACACTGTGAAGCATAATAACTATCGGACTAACGCCGAAGTGGAGGAATGACACGTATGGATTTTATGAACCGTTCAGTACCTAACCAGCCACAGCCCGCACGGTCTCTACCGCCGCAAGAGTCAGTCGAGCTACCGCGCGGCGGCTCGGGCAAGGCGCAAAGGTCACGCTCGAGTAGAGATATGCTGGCTTGGTGGAGCCTGCTGAGCACGAACGCCCTGTGGTTCATCGTTGCCCTGCTCGTCGCCTCCGTCGCGTGGCTGATCTTCTCTTCGCGGCCGACATCGCAGACTGGCCTTATCGATGGCGGCAAATTACAGGCCGTCTTTCTGAACTCCGGTCAGGTATACTTCGGCAACATTACAGCGCTTAATCACGACTATCTGGTTCTCGATAACGTGTACTACCTGCAGTCAAGCTCCTCAACTACCGATCAACAGAACACCCAGTCAAACCAGAACGTATCGCTCATCAAGCTCGGCTGCGAGCTACACAAGCCGTATGACCAAATGGTTGTCAATGCGAGCCAGGTAACGTTCTGGGAGAACCTGCAGGCCGACGGCGAGGTCGCAAAAGCTGTTGCGCAATTCCAGCAGCAGAACCCGAACGGCCAGAAGTGCAGCAACCAACCGGCGGCTTCATCGGGCACCAATCTCCAGAACCAGAACTCGAGCACTAATCCTTCAACCAGTACAAACACAAACACCAATACCAACACCACCAAGAAGCCGTAGACGCTAGCCTACTACTTCTCCGAAGAAGACCCCGCCGACAAGAGCGGGGCCTTCTTTATATTGGATATATTTACCGGGATTGCAGTCGCAGCAGCTTGAGGGCGATCCAGCTGACGACGAATGCTACAAAGCTCGCGATGGCCGCCACCATGCTCCAACCGGCGAGATCGGGCGACCAGCTTGGACTGGCAAAGGCGAACTCGTACAGGCTGTCGGGAATATTCGGCAGCGTAGCCCCGTGCGTCTGAATATACTGCTGTACGCAAGGCACGCGGTTGCGTCCGGAGAAGTCGTAGGGGTCCTGTTGCTCGCAATAGTGCTGCGCATCGGTGTAGATCTTGGCGTTAGTGGCGCTCGCTGCCGCACCGGCTACCTGGACGGCGCGGTCATAGGTATACTGCAGCTGAATGGGCGGATAGGGCGCATTCGGTCCGGCGGAGAGGTCGGTATTCATATGCGTCGTCACATAGGCCTGCAGGTTCTGCAGCGCGCCGACGACATTTTTGTTGTCGCGGTCGGCCGCATAAACGGCGTCGCGCAAGCGGGCCATCTCGAGATTATTCTGGCGTAAGCCAATCACGCACAAGGCGGCGCATACCACGGCAATCACCAGGAAATAGACCGGCCGGATATGTCTGGCCTTCATCCATAGGTGATAGACGCTACGCTTGTCCATATACTTGTAATGATTATACCCAAATGAGACGCCCGTGCGCGGCTCTTACCTGCACAGATGATGGTAGACTGGAGGCATGCACATCTTTTTCTCGGGTATCGGCGGTACGGCGATCGGGCCGCTGGCGCTTATCGCTAAGCAAGCCGGCTTCACGGTCTCCGGCTCGGACAAGCAGGACTCACAGTACATCGAATACCTCAAGAAACACGGCATTACCGACATCCACATCGGCCAAACGCGGGAACACATTGCCGCGGTGCACGACCGCGACCCTGTCGACTGGTTTGTCTACTCTTCGGCCGTGCCGCTCGAGAACCCTAATCCGCCGGAGCTAGTCTTCTGCCGCGAACAGGACATCAAGACGAGCAAGCGCGACGAGCTGCTCAACTTTATTCTGCACGAAAGGCGCCTGAAGCTCGTCGCTATCGCCGGCACGCACGGCAAAACGACAACGACATCAATGGTTATCTGGCTATTCAAGCAACTTGGCGTGCCTATCAGCTATTCGGTCGGGGCCAAGTTCTCCTTTGGCGACATGGGCCAGTATGAGCTGGACAGCGAATACTTCGCCTATGAAGCCGACGAGTTCGACCGTAACTTTCTCGCGTTCGAGCCGCACATGGCCGTCATATCCGGCGTGTCATGGGACCATCACGAAATCTTTCCCACGCGCGAAGACTACCAAGCCGCCTTCCGCGAATTTATCAGCCAAAGCCAACACACCGTCCTGTGGCAGGAGGACGCCGACTACTTGCAGCTCCAGGCACAACCGGGCATTACAACGCTGCAGGACGAAGATAGCATTGATCATATACGGCTCGACGGGCTATACAACCGCCGCGACGCCTGGTTGGCTTGGCGGGCCGTCCATCAACTGACCCATGTGCCCATGGACCAGTTGCTCAAGCACGTCAACGCTTTTCCTGGCCTGCAGCGACGCATGGAACAGCTTATTCCAAACCTCTATACCGATTACGCGCATACGCCGGATAAAGTCCGCGGCGCCATGAGCGTCGCGCTTGAACTGGCTGCCAAGCGCAACCAACCATTGTTTGTCGTCTACGAGCCGCTGACGAACCGCCGGCAGCACTACATGATCGATGATTACCAAGATTGCTTTGCCGGCGCTACGAAGGTTTACTGGCTACCAAGCTACTTGGCCCGCGAGGACCCGAAGCTCCGTATCATCCCGCCGGCCGAGCTCATCAGCCACTTGAGCGATCCGCGTATCGCCGAGTCGGCCGAAATGGGCGACGAGCTAAGAGCGATTATTCAGAAGCATTTGGACGAGGGCGGCATGGTTGTCGGCATGGCCGGCGGAGGCGGCAGCAGCCTCGACGAGTGGCTCAGGCAAGAATTCGCGGTTCGTCACTAACGATTATCGCCGGCGCCGCGCTGGACATTGCGCGCTTTGCGGTCGGCCAGCTTCTTCAGATTGTTGCGTACGATTTCATCAAATGATAAGCCGAGGCTACTGGCGAGCATAGCGATATACCATACGACATCGCCGATCTCCTTCGACAGCTCCGTCAGGTCCTCGTCAGTCATCACGCCGCCTTTGTAGGCTATCATCTTCTTCCACTTTTCCACCACTTCGCCGGCTTCCCCGGTGATGCCAAGCACCCAGATAGTCTTGTCCATCAGCTCATCCGGATGGTGGATGGCCGTTGTCTTTGCCTGCTCCTGGTACTCGTCGAATGTCATCGCCCCCGACTATATACCACGTCAGCCATTTAGGCTAGAACGTAACGATGCCATCGGTATGTGCGAGACACGTCTCGAGACCTCGTCTTCCCATAAGACGGTTATGGTAGAATGTGACATATGTTCAAGAAGGATAGCTTGTTCCCTTATCTTCTGCCGCTGCTTGTCACTATCGCTTCCTATCCTTTGGTGCAGTTTCTTGTATATCTCCAGAGCTTAACAATTCCCGCCCAGGAGCGTGGTGAAGATGCGCTTTACCTGTTAGTAGCGATTGTCTATGTTCCTATCTTGTACCTGGCTCTTGCAGGATCAATCATTTACTTATGCATCGGCATAATACGCTCAGTACATGCCCGTACCAAGCGTAAATAGTCAACACAAAAGAACTATCAAGGGATAGCTACGCCGTTTGTACGCAAATAGGCATAGGTGAAGAGTGCGCCCAGGCCTAGAACAACGATAATAGTCGCGGCGACAGCCAGGCCAACGCCATGGCCGCCGGATGGTTTGGTCTTGGCCGCTTGCGCACGGCGCACATCGCGGTCGCGCTGCACGACGGGCTGATGAGGCGCAGGCGATGTGTCTTCCGCCTGGTCGTTGGCTTCAATATGCACGGGCAGCTTGGCGGGCTCGTCTTTGGGCAGCACCTCATCGTGCGCCGGCTTTGGCAGCTCCGGCGCTTTGGGGGCGCGAATGTCCATTATTCCCCCGTTCGGGGCGGCCGGTTTAGCTGGCTGCGGTTGCTCCATAATCATTAGCATTGTAGCACGTACGCCCATGCGCGGCCCTTTGCTAACGCGAGCCGGTACTACTCTTGCAAAAACAACTAGGGCTATGGAAGCCGGTAGTGGCTACCGTCGCGAAGAACCAGGCCTTCTTGTTCGAGCCGCGCAAGAAGTTTTGCCGCACGCGGATCATCAAGCTCCGCAAGCAGTTCCGTCCCGCTGGTTGATTTTTGCGCCAGGAGCCGCAACGCGCGGCCGCGCAACTGCCGTTCGGAGCCGGCGAATCTAGATTGTTTCGTATACGCCTTGCTATTCCGTGACAGGTTGCCGACCGATTGCTTGAGGAATGAGCCGTAGTCCATTAACGCCCAGTACCACTCACGCGGGTTGTCGTTGTCGAGCGTCCGCGAGACAAGGTCGAGGATAGTCCTATCTGGCACGTCCGCTTGATCTCTGAAGAAGCGGTGGATGAAGACAGTGCGGATGTTAGTCTCCACGAACACCACCGGCTCGTTAAACGCGTACGCCAGGATGGCCCCGGCGGTGTTGCGGCCAATGCCGGGTAGCTTTGACAGCTCGTCAACACTACGCGGCAGTACGTCATGGTAATCGCTCATTACCGTTCGCGCGGCCTGCCACAGGTACTTGGCGCGGCGGTTGTAGCCGAGCCCCTGCCAGGCGACGAGCACGTCGCCGAGTGACGCCTCCGCCAATGACTGCAGCGTTGGGAAGCGGCGCAGGAACGCATCGTACTTCGGAATTACCCGCGGCACCTGCGTCTGCTGCAACATGACTTCCGAGACGAGTATTTTGTACGGGTCGGACGAGCCGTCCGGCTCGGCGTGACGCCAGGGCAGATCATGCCGTCCGTGCTCGCGGTAATAGCTCCGGACCGTTCGGACAAAGTCTTCGTACGCTCCCATAGTGCCCCTGTAGTATACAATCAAATAAATGGTCCGTTATGTCTGGCTCGCACTCAAGCGGTTTGCCGTGCTTATTCCCGGCGTCATCGTGGCGTACGTATCGCTGCGCAGCATCTTCCCATTCCTGCAGCACCGTCTGCCGGTCGCCGCTGCCGTCTTCGTGACCTACGTGCTCGGTGCCTATGTCTTGATACCCGCGCTGCTGCGCGGCTGGCGTCTGCTCGTACCTGCCAAACACCTGCCGCTATACTGCGTCACGCCGGACGGCTTCGCGTCCGACCCGCTGAACATTGGGCTGATCGGCTCCCGCTCGCAGCTCATCGGGACAATGAAAGCTGCCGGCTGGTACGTCGCAAAGCCGGTTACGCCCGTCAGTGTCGCCGCGACGATTATCGCCATCGTCCTGAAGCGCCCGTACCATGGCACGCCCATGAGCGCGCTCTACCTCTTTGGCCGCAAGCAAGATATTGGCTTCGAGAAGCAGCTGGTGGAGCACGGCCGCGGCCACCGCCACCACGTGCGCTTCTGGGCGACTACCCTGGACGACATCCAGAATATCGGGCAACAGCGTATCGGCAGCCGCAGCTACCAGGAGCAGCTCATCGCCGACAAACTGCTCTGGGTTGGCGCCGCCTCCCGCGATGTCGGTATCACGCTGGCACTGCAAACGATGCAGCTCACCCACGCCGTTGCGTCGGACACGGATCCGGAGCGCGACTTTATCGTCCGCCAACTCACCAGAGCCAAACTCGCGCGGCGTCTGACCGACATCCGCTTGTACCGCTCATACCGCCTGCCCAACCGCGCCTGGTCCCGCGCCCTCCGCACCGACGGCATGATGACGATACTGCGCCTCAGCTCAAAGCACTAATATCTAACCTACTCTCCATCAGCGAAGTGCGTTGCGGCTTGGTCCGACGACAAAGCCGACCCATAGATAGCAACATTCGAGATGTAGCCCGTGTAGAATAGCGTGCTTGTATCCCAAGAACCGACTACTGCAGCACCACTAGTCATATCGACGTCACCTGCAAAGCTTTTCGAGCAGACCAGTGCGCCATTGACGTAAAGTTTCTGCGTTGTACCATCGTATGTTCCGACAACATGGTACGTAGCATCCGGCTGAGCTACTGCTAGATCATCGCAGGCGTTATTAACCCCGCCTTGTCGAAGGTCAAAGGACAAGTGAGGACCATCGAAGAATAGCCAGTAGGACCCGTTCTTGCCGGCTATACCTGCATAGTTATATTCAGCTGGAATAACGGTAGGCTTAATCCATGCCTCAACCGAGAAGTTCTGCCGGTTAGTATAGAGCGTCTGGCCTATTGAAGACGCGTACGTACTAGATGTGGTGCCGTTAAACGAGCTCGAGTAGGTTGCGCTGCTGTTAATCGATGCCGCACCACGAGTAACGTCAATCTCGGACATATTGTTGGCGGTAGGACTAAGATCGGCTACGCCACTGTTATCTCCACCGGCACTCGCTAATGTCCAATACCCTATAGCCCCATCATGCAATACATCGTTATCATATGAAGCCGACCGGATTGTAAAGGTTTTAGTATTTGCCTTCTCCGTTTGGTTCATATTATCGATAGACCAATAGGTCAACGTATGACTACCAATAGCCGAGATCGTAAAGGGCGATGAGTAGGTCTGTTGCGGCCCTCCATCAACCGTGTAGTACGTACTGTCTATAGTCATACCGGCTGCTGCAGTGGCAGATAACGAAACAGTTACTGGCCCAGTATAGTTGTCGCTGCCGTCAGCCGACGGAGAAAGTGAGGCAACCGTAGTAGGGGCAACTGTGTCAGTATAGCCGTCACACGCATCGTCTATGCCATCGTTATCGCTATCTATTCCAGATAACGGAACTATGAGACAAGGGTCTTGGCTGTTCGGGATACCATCGCCGTTATAGTCATCTGCGCTCGCTGCTATATAGATAGTCTGGTACATATCGATATCATTGCCACCGACATCCTTACCGATTGCATGAAGTATATGGTAGCCTGGAGCAATATCTGACGGGATAGTCACCTGACCATTAAGGTTGCCCGACGCATCGGTTGTTAGTGTACCGATTTGCGTGGGAGTAGATTGAAGCCAGACGGTAACCGGAGAGTTCGGCTGCAGCGATTCATTGGTTGCCTTAACTACCTGATCAGTACCCTTTATTACAAACGGCTCAGGGTTCTCTACAAGGTTTACACCAGTAACTAGAGTAGTAAAGGCAGTATACGGTAGCCCACTCCAATTATTAGAAGGTGCGTCACCGATAAAGTTATTATAGGCATCCGAGCCGATGTATGGAGCGACTATACCGTCGTTAGCACTAGGCATAGACGCCGTAAAATCTTGCGACTGTGCCAATAGGGCCTGTGCCAAAAGTTGTTGGCCGAGAGGGGTAGGATGGAAGCTACTATTGAGGTCAGGACCAAAATCGTTGGTTACCGTAATGCCGTTAACTGCCTTGACGCCAGATTCACATAAGCGATGTCCATCGAATGCGTGCTCAGTATCGATATACTGCACACCTGCCTCGTCCGCTGCGGCATGGATTACTGCATCAAGATACGAAGTTAATCCTTGTGCCGCCTGTCGCTCTTCCAAGCTGAGCGGGAGGGCATTAACACCACAGTCACCATCGCCAACAATTTGTGGGTACCCGAGGACATATATCTTAACCGTATCAGGATCACCCGAGTCCTGCCTGATCTCCCTGTACAGCTGGACAAGAGTACCGAATTTGTTATAGATCTCGTTTGCCGCAGCTTCACGATCTTCTAGGAAATGAAAACAGGAGTCTGGAGAGAATATGCAGTATTTGATCTTTCCGGCAAAGTCGATGTCATTGCCAATCATGGATATAGTAACCACATTGGGTTGGGCTGAAGTGACAAATACCTGCTGCTTATCTTCGCCCGCCAACCACACAAACTGCTGAGCATGGTCATATTGTGCAGTAGTAAAATAATCGCTTGTTGTGGCACCACTACAAGCAACACTATGAAAATCCGTAATGCCAAGATTCTGTGCGGCAAGATATGGGTAGCTCACCGCGCTAACATGGCATTTGTTCTCAGGGTCGTTACTATCTGTCGCTGGTAGGTAATAACCAGCTCCTTCACCGCTTGAGAAGCTATCGCCAAGTGCGATGTAGCCTACATGCGGTGCTTGATATCCAGCAACAGAGTATGTAGCAGCGTAATATTCAGATACTCCTAAGGCACCAATGCGTTTGAGTATCGCACTGACACTCTGCCCGTCAGCGCTAAAACGCATATGCGTCAGCCCGTTAAAACCGCTTATCTGACCCGTCAAGCTAGAAAATAGGTCCCGACTGCGGCATCCTTGTACCGCTGCGCTGTTGTTTGCGAACATTGTGAATCCTGCCGGCTGGCATCCACTTAGGTCATATACCTTTGTATCGCCCGAGTTAATGCCGCTTTGCAGAACGGTATTACCATCATCGCTTACTACAAACTCTCCTGCGAGAGAATCTGTACTAAATAGCTGCATAGCACGAGTCTGGGTGTTAATCCGTACATCCCCTAAGCCCACCGCATTTATCACTAGCCATTCACCATTTTGTGAGAACCAGAACGAAGGCGCATACAGGATATTGCCGCCACTATCCTTAAGCCACGGGGTAGCCGTATTGAACTTGAAGAGGAGCTCTTTCGTAGGGTAGCTCGTGCCATTCTGATAGTAATCCGGAGCAAACGTGCCTGCGCTCGAGAAGTTATCGAAGATTGCGATCGGTATAGTATTACCGTAGGCACTGCCACTCTTCGCGTACATATACGAACTTTGGTTTGGTACTGGCGTAACCCAAGTAAAACGACCGGTTGCGTCCAATAGCCTAAACGCAGTAGAAGTTTGCGGTCGGATAAATTCGTAATATCCATTTGTACCACCTTCCAAACTACCGAAGAAACCAAGTTGGTTCTCGGTAGCGCATACTTGTTGGTTCGCGACTTGCCCGATGGTATCATAGCTTCCGTTTACCAAAGGATAAGACATGTATTTGAAGTCCGTAGTAAAACAGTCCTGTCTGGGGGGAAGGCTAGGATACTCCTCCCCAGTAGTAAGCACCGGCAGGCTACCATCCACCCATGTGCCCGTATCGGCATAGGCGCCCATAGGGATGACTGCTGCAAGCGGGCCGACGAGTAAGCCCACTAAGGCAATAAAGATACTCACTCGCTTTCTGGCGATTCTCCAGTGATTACTCAGGTTCTTCATACCTTCCTCTTCTTTACAGTGTTGCCGCTACTATAACGCGGATTTTCTCAGCTTTACAAGTACTTATGCTTTATGTACGATTGCAGCATGAAACAGGCGCAGAAGGCTACCAGTAAAAAGAGTATGTTGCAAAGTCGAACCCAGAGCTTTGTCCCTAGCCGGAAAAATCTTGTCTGGCTCGTCGGGGCGGCAATTGTCGTGCTCGCTATTATCGGTTGGTTCGTATTCGAACAACTAGCCATCCACAACGACCGGTTGCGGTTTGAAGATGCCAGTGACGTAAAGACAGCAGTGGTAAACCGCCTCGTTGCATACTTGGGGAATAATGTAGTGTCAACTCGGGAGCAG
>Ga0207674_10000017_pt1 | contig 167967 bp, 194 predicted proteins | sample KBSCornC72_FD_184303 | JGI IMG/M metagenome (GOLD analysis project Ga0207674, IMG submission 184303) | Corn rhizosphere microbial communities from Kellogg Biological Station, Michigan, USA - KBS Corn C7-2 (SPAdes) (version 2) | ecosystem: Host-associated > Plants > Roots > Rhizosphere > Soil ...
GCCCACGCCGCATCACACGCAGACCCCTTGAATTCCTGCTCTGCTCGAAGGTCCAGTTTCCGGGGCCAAGCGGCGGTGACCCATTGCAGACCAGTCTTGAACTCAGCCTGCCAACTGATCACCGAAGGCGCGCTGCTGACGCGCGTCGAGCGCGGCAGAGAAGCGCCGTGAGGGTCGCAAGACGAGTGCCTGCAAACTGCCACCCCGGAGGTGCGCTGCTGGACCGCGACAAGCGGGCCAGAGAAGCACCGTGAGGGGGCCGGCTTGAGACTCGATTCACTGAGGATCGCGCTACATAAAAGCTATGGTTCCGCCGAGGATCGGGCTACATAAGAGGGGGAATTCATCATTTTCAGCCAAAAACAAGCCTACGGCGCCTCGATTCCAATGGGGTCGCGCTACATAAAAGGTTAGGATTCCGCAGCGTGCGTCCATCAAAAACGCCACCCTTGAATTTTGGCATTTCCGCAGGATGCCGACCCAGCGCCTTTCACAAGGCATTTGAGGCTCCATTCCACCGATTCACGAGGCCGTGTTCACGGGTGCACGTCAGCCGCCGGAGCATGCCGACCGCCGCGTCCACGCCCAGGGCCGGCCACTCCCAAGCCACGTGATTTCGCGATTCCACGCCTCATCTACCACCAACTTTCTTTCTGGGGCGCTCCTGGCACGCTGTCGCGCCACGCTTGCCCACGTCAAAAGCCATAGGCCGCGTCGAATTGCCGCCGGGTACTCGCCGACATCTGCGTGATATTACATGCCGCATCAATGCGTTGCGTGTCGTTGGATGGTGCAACGTACAACGTGCAACGTACAACGTACAACGTTGCACCATTTGCGTTGCGTGATGTGTGAACGTTCGCACGACAAAAACGTGAGCAAGACGGTATCTTTCCGGGCAGCATTATCAGTACACGCACCGCAACACCTGCCCAAGGAACCCATCCATGCCTCACGCAATCGGCCTCGACATCGGCCACTCTGCTGTAAAGGTCGCCATCGGCGAAACCTTCTTGTTTCCAACCGCCGCCATGCCTGCCCTGGATCTGTCGATCGATGGCAGCACGGAGGCAGCTCAAGACGACACGGTCCGCATCGGCTCCGGCACATTCTTCGTTGGCGAGACCGCCAAGATCCATTCCGGCGGACGCCTGCTCGACGGGTTGAGTGACGACTGGACCGTCTCGGATGAACACACCGCGCTGATGGTTGCCGGGTATCAAAAGGCTGTCCGTCGCGCGGGGGTCGAGCCGGACATGGTGGTGCTCGGCCTTCCGAGCCGGTTGCACTCCAAGCACAAGGCTCAGTTGCAGGCGACCGCCGCGGTCAACCTCGGCATCAGCCGGCTTCAGATTCGCGTGATGCCGCAGCCGATGGCCGCCTATTACAGCCGCATCGTTGACGCCGAAGGAATGCCGACCGGGTCCGTGGTGCAAGATGACAAGTGGATCATCATCGACGTCGGCTACTACACGACCGACTTCGGGATGTTCGCGTCCCGCCGCTGGTCCTCCGCGGCCCAAGAGTCCACCTCCGGCGTCTATCTCGCCGCCCAGCACCTGCGTCGATTGATCGCGGATCGGATCGGCATGGACGTCAGTGTTCGCGAGGCCGAGGCAATCCTCCGCACCAAGGCGATGCGCCACCAAGGCGAGATCATCAATGCCTCAGCGTGGGTGGCCGAGTCAGTTTCAGGCATCGCCAAATCCATCGTGGACGCAGCAACCCGCATCCTTGGTTCCCGCGAAATCGACTCGGCAAGTGGCGTTTTCATCGCCGGTGGCGGTTCGTCACTGGTGTTCGAGGCGCTTCACAAGCAGTGGCGCCACGCAGTCTGCGCGGAGAATCCGCGGTTCGCGGTGGCCGAAGGCCTGCGCCGCTACGGCCTGGCCTCGCTACTGGTCATGGCCTGATCGGCAGGACAAGCGAGCTGACGATGAGCGCGAAGTCGCCCAGGTACTACCGCGTGACGATCATCCTCGGGAATCCCGACGCCGATCTTCGCGAGTGGTGCTTCAACAACCCCGCGCGTCGCACGCAGGCATTCCGTGCGGCGATGCGCGAATGGCTCGACAAGAACGAACCGGGCTGGGCCAAGGACTGCGTCGTCAACAAAGCACGGCGACGTGCGCGGCCTGTTCCAGCGGCCCCATCCCTTTCCGGGGCTCCTGAACCTGCGGCTGAAGAACGCTTGCCGGCGAGCGACGTTACGCCTCGCCCGGTCGCGCTGAACACGTCGAGTGCGCCGGCGGAAACTGAAGCGCCCGCGCCTTCGCCGGCAGCGGTCGCAGTTGGCCCCCAGCCGGCGGCGCCAGCCATCGCGCCGCCCGATCCTCAAGTTGTGTCGGATGCGGGGGCCGATGCCGTGGCGCTTAGGAAGGCGAAGTTGCGCGAGCTGATGGCACTGAATGAGGACTTCACTTGAAACTGGTGATTGCGGAGAAGCCTTCGGTCGCGCGCGCAATTCGCCAGATGCTCCCGGAGAACTCGGGGGTCCAAGTGACCTTTTGCTTCGGGCACATGCTCGAACTCGCGCCGCCGGACAAGTACGACGAGCGCTGGAAGAAGTGGTCGGCCGAAACGCTACCGATCCAAGTGTCCGACTGGAAGCTCCTACCCAAGCCCAAAGCCAGCGACCAACTCGCCAAGATCAAGGGACTGATGGCCAGGGCGACCGAGATCATCCACGCCGGCGACCCGGACCGCGAAGGGCAGTTGCTGGTCGATGAGGTGTTGGACCACGCCGGATGGAAGGGGCCGGTCAAGCGCTACCTCGCCAACGCGACCGACCCTGAAAACGTCAGGAAGGCATGGGGCAACCTGCAGGACAACGCCAAGTTCAGGAACCTGCGCTTGTCGGCCGAGTGCCGCCAGCGCGCGGACTGGCTGGTTGGCATGAACTTGACGCGCGCAGTGACCAAGCGACTTGGAACCGGCGATCTGATTTCGATCGGCCGCGTTCAGACAGCAACGCTCGCACTGGTGGTCCGGCGGCACGAGGCCATCGCCAACTTCAAGCCGACACGCTTCTTCACGCTGCTGGGGCAATTCGATCTTGGCAACCGGAAGACGATCGAGCTGAAGTGCGAACCAGACCCGCGCATCACCGAAGAGTCCGTTGCTCGCAATGTCGCCGCGCAGGTGGTCGGCAAGCAGGTGCGAATCGGCGTCACGGAAAGCGAGAAGGCGCGGTTGTCCCCGCTGCCGTTCGATCTTCACGATTTCCAGGTCGCTGCGGAGAAGCAGTTCGGTTGGACCATCGCTCACGCATTAGAGGTGTTGCAGTCGGCCTACGACGCCGGCCTCACCTCGTACCCCCGCGTGGAGTGCAAAAAGCTACCTCCGGAGCAGAAGGGCGACGCCCTTGGGATCGCGGCGAAACTCGCTCCGGCGCTGAAGCTCAATCCGCAGGTAACCGGCATGTTGGCGCCGAAAGACCGCGTGTACTCGGCCGCAAAGGACGAGATCCACCACGGCATCGTGCCAACCGGCCGGCTGCCGGAACAGGGCGCCGACCGAGAAATGGTGGCGGCATGGACCCTCGTGTCCCTGCGCTTTCTTCAGTCGATGCTGCCCGACGAAACCTACGCGCGCACCGACATCACGACGGAAGTCCAGGTTGACGGACGAGCGTTCAAGTTCGGCGCGCACGGCGAACGCATCACCAACCCCGGAAAGAATTGGAACCGGATCGACATCAACGCCTTGCTCCCGCCGAAATCAAAGCCGAAGGCCAAGGATCCCGCGCCCAATCTACCCGAAGTGCCGAACGGCGCAAGCGCGACGTGCACGGAGTGCGTGCGTAAGCGCGGCGAGACCACCCCGCCGAAGCTCTACACGGAAGCCAGTCTCACCACAGACATGAATGCCGTGTCGAAGTTCGTTGACGATCCACGCCTGAAACAGGTGCTCAACGAAACATCGGGGATCGGGACCCCCGCAACCCAGGCGGCCATCATCGAAACGATCAAGCAGCGTGGGTACATCGAAAAGGTCCGCGGCGGAATCGATGCCACCAAGTTCGGCATTGCCGTCATTCACGGCGTGCCCCCTGCGCTCGCCGACCCCGGCGTGACCGCCGCCTGGGAGGCCGCATTGTCCAGGATCGAAGCCGGGAATTACAACCCCGCGGAATTCATGGCGAAGATCGAGAAAATGGTTGCGCGTCATTTGGATGCGATCAAGGCCAGCGCCGAGCGTGGCGTCAAGATCAAGGGCCCGTCAGACGGCAAGCCGAAAAAGCGCTGATCGCGCATACCGAACCTTTCAGACAGTGCGCTCCGTCTAACTTTTACGTTGCGCGGTCTTGTATTCTGCGCCGTACTACACCCCGCAACATTCAGTTAACTTGACGCTTTCCACAGGAGGAATCACAAGTGAGCAACCCCGAAGAAGTACAAGACTCCGCCGCAATCGAGCAGCGGGAACCCGAGGCGGGCGCCCAGCCGCGCCACGGCGCAAGCGGCGCAGCCCGCCGGCCGCTTTCATTGTTGCGCGAGAAGGGGTTGCGCTACGTGAATCGGATGCGCAACGTCGGCTGGCTGGCCGGCTATTGCCTGCCCGGCGAGGGCAACCAGTTCCTTTTGCAGCAAAACAACAACATCGAGCACGCCCTGCGCATCCAAAGCGACGGTCGCGCGCGCGACTTGTCGAAGTCCGCTGGCCGCCCCCTACTGGTTCGCGTGCATGTTCGCGGCGCACGTGACGAGCACGGCCCGCAGGCGCAGTTGCACTGCATCAGCGTCGACAATCCCTCTTACCTCGATCTCCCGTCCGACTCCGTGTGGGCGTCGGGTTTCGGCGACGGGAAGGCGGGCCTGAAGGTGCTGAGCGAGATGGCTCGCGCGAACTTCAATCCGTTCGATGAGAACGGTGAAATCCGCAAGGAATACAAGCAATACATCAAGGTCACCGATGCCGAGGCGCGGACGTTCGTGTTGGACGAACGGGCCAAGCAGTTCGTGCAGGCGCAACAGTTGCTGGGCGATGTGATGCAGGCATCCGGCAGCGTCATCGACTCGCGGTTGGACCGCGGCCAGAACTACATCAGCATCGCCGGGTTCGTCGATGCGAAGGCGTGGATCGCCGAAAACGACTATCGCAGCGGCTACGCGCTGTTGATGGTTCGCCAGCACGAAGACCAGGAGCGCAACATTCCGGTCCGCGTGACGGGCAAGCAGGCCAACGCGTACTACAAGCGCATCGAAGAGGGCAGCCCCGTCCTCATCGAAGGCAGTGCGCGCCGCAAGGTCATCCCGGATGATGCAGGCAACATCGTCTCGCATCACACCTACATCGAGACCAAGCGCGTCAGTCCGGCCCGTGCGCAGGAAGACATTCTGTACCCACTGCCCGAATGGTGGATGACCATCCGCGATCGCCTGCTGGCGCGCGCGCAGTCCCGCCAGGCGGAAGCTGCCGCACAGGTTGCCGCCCGCGCGGCGTCGGTCGAAACGGACACTTTCGGCTGATCCCATGCTGAAGCCCAGTCTGCGACAGATCCTCGACCTCCGCCTCGGCGGGTGCTACGACAACATCGGCCTGATGACCGGTCTTGGCGGCGCGATGTTGGCCAACCCGGCTTTGGCGTTCGTGCCCAGCGCGCGCCTTGCCGGGCTGGCCCTGACGTCCATCGGCGCATGCATGCTTGGTCGTAGGCTGTTGCACGTCGGTTCGCACCGGGCCTTCGAGTCCGAAGTGACGATCGAATCGCACGAAGGTCAGAAGGTTGACCTGTCGCAAGATTGGGGCGGGGTCCTGCTCGGTTACACGACGGACAAGGCGCGCCCGGTGATCATTCCCTGGGACGACTGGATGCGTCACTGCTTCATCCTCGGCCAGTCGGGCATGGGTAAAACCGTGCTCGGCGAGTGGCTGATGTTCCAGCACATCGTCCGTGGTGGCGGCGTGTTCTGGATCGACGGCAAGATCGATTACGACAACATCCAGAAGCTGAACGCGATGTGCGCGTACGCCGGACGCCGGCACGACCTACGCGTGATCAACCCGGACAACCCGCAGCACTCCAATACATATAACCCCATCCTTGACGGCGACGCTGACGAAGTGGCGTCCCGCATCATTTCGCTGATTCCTTCGGCCGAAAACAACCCCGGCGCGGATCACTACCGGCAGAGCGCGAACCAAGGCGTCACGACGACCGTGGGTACCATCCGCGCCGCCGATCGCGGTTACACCTTCCTCGACTTGTCGATCCTCCTGCAGAGCGAGGAGGCGATGAACAAGCTGGCCACGATGGTTTCCAAGGACAGCGACGCGGGCGCGATGTACCGGATGTTCCTGCAGCGCTTCCAGACCACGAATGGCAAGGACGGTCAGACCAAGCTCGATCTCAAGAAGATTTCCGATCTGTTCGGTGGCGTCGGCGGCCGTCTTTTCAGCTTCGGCGAAGGCAACTTCGGAAAGATCACCAATACCTACAATCCGGAAGTCCAGCTCTTTCAGGACATTCGCGACAACCGCATCGTGTACCTGGCTCTGCCAACGATGGGCAAGAACGAGGCGGCAGGCCAGTTCGGCAAGATGGCCATCGGCGATTACCGTTCGGCGATCGCAAAAATCCAGGCGCTGCCGAAAGGGGAGCGCCCCTGGCCGCCGACGCTCGGCTTCTTCGACGAGGCCGGTAGTTACGTCAACGACGCATGGTCGCGCATCTTCGAACAGTCGCGTTCGGCACATCAGGTCCTCGTGCCTGCGGTGCAGACCGTCGCCAATCTCGACAAGGTCAGCAAGGAGCTGCGCGAGATGGTCGTCGGCAACACGGTTACCAAGGCCGTGTTCCGGGTCGGCACCGAAGAAACCGCCAAGACGATCGCGGACCTCATCGGCAAAGAGAACGCCGTGTCGATCGGCGTGTCCGGCGGCATGGCGAAAAGCAACAGCGCGTGGGCGGGGATGATCACCGCCAAATCGAACTCGCAAAACGAGTCGATGAACTACTCGGAAAGCAGCAAAGAGGTCTACCGGGTGAGCACGACCGACCTCAAGTCCCTCGAAAAGGGCGAGGCCATCGTGACGACGGATGGTGTGAAGGTGCACCACGTGAAGATTCCGCGCGTGCAATTCAGTGATGCTTTCATGCGCGCAGTAGGAGGCTACGAGGTCAACCGCCTCGCGCGCCCGAAGGGCAGGGGTCTCGATTTCTTCAACCAATTTGGCAAGCCCGGGAAGTAGGAGTTAGTCCGTGGAGAACACAACACAAGCCTTGAACGATGACATGGACGCCTCCGCGGAGCCTCTGCTCGACGGGATGAACGAACTTCAGGACCAGCCACTCGACGCCGACTTCGGTATTCCCGATGACCCGTTCGCCATGATCGACGGCCTCGCCGCGTTCGTGGAAGAGGTTGACGACGAGGACGACGAGGACGACGAGGAGTTTCGCCGTCAACAACGCGATGCGGGCCCAAGCATCAATGAAGGCGACTTTGTGCTGCCAGAGCAGCAGTACCTGTTCAAGCGCCTCAAGACGCGTATCCGGCAGGCGTGCAACGTCAACAGCAAGGCCAACGTGCGCAAGCTGGCCCTTGAGTGGATCTTTGTGCCATCGCAGAAGGACGCGGCGAACATCGAGTTCGGACCCGCTTGCCAGGCGTTGGGTGCGCGCCCGATCGTGATGCAGGCGCGGACGATGCACCAGTTGTGGCGGGCGAGCATCCAGCTCTCTGATCCGCTCCCGTTCCTATCTATCCCGCCGCCGATTTCGCTGATGTCTGAAATCGAGGCGAAGATCGACACCCGCCTCGCTCCCGATCTCGCACGCGAAATCTGGTTCTGGCCGAGCATTCCAGCCATAACCCTGCGCGCGAAGTTCGCGAATACACCGATCGAGCAGTACCGGGCTTCCCTCGATGGCTTGATTGCCGAGGGCTATGTGGCGGTGAGCAGCGCGCGCGCCTACTTCATCAGCCGCAACCCGACGATCCTCTCGAAGGCCGCGCGCGAGCGGTTCTCCTTCTCCTCGGCCATTTACGGCGCCTGATCCAACCACGCGAGGCACACACCCGGCATGGACAACAAGTTGCTCAGCAGTGCGCTGATCGTTTTCGGGTTCTGGTTCGTGGTGCTGTACATCCTTTCCGGGTTTCCGGCGAGCCTCGTGCCGACCGTGATCGGAGGGGTGGCGATGATCTTGGTGGGCGGGAGTGCGCTTGGGTTCACTGCGGCGTGGATTTCGGTATATGGCAGCAACGAAATGGAGCGTCGCGAGATGACGAGCGGCGCAGACGAGGGTGACGCTCAGGCGACGATCATGGACGGAAGCGGTACCAGCGCCTCGTTCTACAAGGTCAGGCTTCCGCGGCCGGAGCCCGTGAAGTTGGCATCAGGCGGCAAGAATCCGTTGCACAACGAGCCGTGGTGGGCTGAATACAAGCGCAAGCACCCGCAGTATGCGGCGGCCTTGAATGACGTATTTGCACTGATGCAAACCAAACCTGGACTGCCGGCCGGTTACAACGGCGGCCACAAGGACATGACGCTGGTGCAGCACTCGATGAATGTCGTGCACGCCATGCTCCGCGCCGCGCCAGAATGGCAATTCGCCGGCTTCAAGGGAAAGGGCGGCGAGGTGTCAGTGGCACTTGCCGACGAGAGCGGCAGCCCGCACACCTTCGGCAGTGGCACGCCGGCCGAAGAACCCGTCCTGCCGTTGACCGCATTCGCGCACGACATCGGCAAGGTCGTATGCCTGGACTGGGACGAGCAAGGGAAGGTGGTGAGTGTGCTGCCGAGGCACGGCGAGCGTGGCGCGCGGCTGCTGCGTCGAATTCCTTCGGTCATGGCTTTGCCGCGACAGGATCGCGACAGCTTGCTGCTGGCAGTGGAGTTCTACCACGGCATGTCGGAAATGCCGGTTGTCAAGTGGATCGGCGATCGTACGCGGAGCCTGACGGCGCTCCTGTACCTGGTCGACTGCGAAGCGTCCGAATTCGAAGGCACTGCCGGCGCCGCGGAAGAGGCGCAGCGCCTATATCGGACGGTGACTCCGATCGCGTCGTCCAAGGGCGAGGAAAAGGTTGTTCCTGCAGCAACGTCTGAAGCCCCGACGGGCGTGGCGGCCGCGACTGCGGCGGAAGCGCCTGCCTCGGCGGCCACCGCGCCGGTCGCGGAAGATTTGTTCCCGAAGGGTTTTGGGGCGATCGACACACTGTTCGAGGTCCTCCTCAACGGTGGCGAAATCAACGGCGGGAATAGGGATAAGCGCATCGCGTTCAAGCACAAGGAGTGGTCGTACATCATCAATGCGCGTTTTCTCGAGGTACTGCAGTCGTTCATCGAGTCATCGCCGGAGAACACGCAGAAGGCGCTTTCCGCGATTCTCGAGGCGTTGGCCGACCGTGGCGACCTGCTGGTGAGCTTGGGCGATACGCAAAAAGCGCCGGCAAAAGCGATCTGGAAAGCGAGGCGCGCCGGCGCCAGCGACGGCGCAGCCGCTGCGCCTTACCAGGTATTCGTGGTGAAGTCTTCGGCGGTGGCATTGCTGGAAAACGCCGCCGACTGCCCAAGCCCGCCGGAGCTTGACGCATCGGGTACGTGGCAGTTCCTGACCGAACCCCCGCCGGCCAAAAAGGCGGAACCGTCACTGGATGATTACTTGGACGGGACCGTGTTCGGCGATTTCGCGCCGGACACCGGGACCCACCGCCGCAGGCAACAAGCCAGGCCTGTCGCGAGAATGAGGCCGCCATTGACGGTTGCCGCACTCGAAGCGCTAGGCAAGACCCGTGAGGACCTGTATGGCCGCGAGTTCCGGGCCGGGGTGGAAACAGGCAGGGAATTCGTGGTGTTCAAGGCCGACGAGCTCGCGTGCGGCTACGAGTTCGACCTCGACAACCTTCCGCCGACCGTCAAATTCGCCAACGGGTACCTTGGCATTCCTACTGGGCGCACGGGTAAAAACACCGGAGTTGTGTGATGAAGTTCACGAAAGAATTCCTAGCCCGCGCGCTGAATAATGATCGTCAGGCTGGCGCTTTGTTGCAACCTGTGATAAGAAAGTGTGCGTTGGCTGGTACGAAACGTGCAGGTGCTGCTTTCCACGTCGACGATATTGAGCAGGAACTGTGGATTTTTCTTCGCGGAAATCTGTCAAGACTCGACGAGCGGTATAACATTGAGCCGTGGCTGATAATGACCGCGAGGAATATGGCCCTCGCATACAACAGGAAGTTCTCGGTCTTCGGCACGGACGGCGAAGATCACCGAGTAGACGGACTCGCTGGGCTTGAGGGGCAAGAAATTGCAGGCCCGCACGAGTTCAACTCAGCGCTGGTGACCGCCGTCGACCAGCGCAACGCGTTGCGGTACCTGATGGAACAAAGTGCCGAACTGTCTGAGGCGGCAAAAACTCAAGGTGATGACATGATTCGTCGTGACAAACCGCGCAACAAGCTGACGGCCAACCGCCTCAGCGACGAACAGCGCGAGTTGCGCAAGCTGCGCGGCCAGGCCGGGCTTTCCCAGCCGGATATGGCGTCGCTGCTCGGTCTGAAACTATCTACGCTGCAGAGCTACGAATACGGCCGTACCAAGGGTGTCCCCGCCGAGGTGATCGAGGACGCGCGCAAGATCGCCAACCGCTCGGACTACCGTCAGCAGGAAGCGCTCTACACGGGCAAATCGATCATCGAGGTTGCGACGGGCTGGATGCATCGACTCGACATCCCGTCGGGCGCGTTCAGCCAACTGGCGGAAGTGCTCGCTGTCGACCGCTCGACCGTCAGCCGCTGGTTCGATGAGAACAACGAGACACGCCAGGAGCCGCACGTACGCCAAGTGGCTGAGTACGAAGAGCTCGTTACTGCCGCCGAGGCCAGGCTAGGGCAGGCGCACAGCGAGTCCGCGTGAAACCGTCGCTCACCCGGCGAGGCCTGCGCCTGGTCATGGGCATCATGTCCGATGCCGCTGACGTATGGCTGTTCAGGTCTCGCCGGGTGATGGGTACGCGGATCCTCTCTGCCAGGTTCAATACGGCGGTCGCGCTCGCGACGTTGACTGCCTGGTGTAGCGGTGCGGCTTTCGGTCTTGGCGCCTTGAGCAGCGCGGCATTCGCGGTGCTGCCCGTCCTGGTGACGATCCTCGCTTACCGCGTCCTTACGGCATCTGCCCGCTGGCGCAGCCGCGCGGCTGGCATCGCGTACGCCGGCGCCGCGGCACTGGTGCCGCTGATCGCTGCCAGCGCATTTTTCCCGGCAGGCAGGCCATCGCACCTTCTGGTGACCGCGTGGGGAACCGCCGCGCTGACCATCCTTGCGCGCCGGGGCGTAGAGCCGGCGTAGCCAGGGAGGGGGCCAAAATCCGTCGATAACGTCGTTGCGGGGCACCGTACTGACGTGCCGCGGCACCTCTTCACGCAAACGCGATGCGCGGGGCCGTAATCGGGCGTCAGAACGTGTTGCGCGTCGTCAGGCCGCGATGTTCTCGAAGGCGGTGTAGCGCCCCTCGAAACCGAGCATGATGGTTCCTACCGGCCCCATACGCTGTTTCGCAACGATGATTTCTGCGAGCCCAGCCTGCGTGCTTTCGCGGTTATAGACGTCGTCGCGGTAGATGAATAGCACGTTGTCGGCATCCTGCTCGATGGCCCCTGATTCGCGAAGGTCGCTCAGCATGGGACGCTTGTCACTGCGCTGTTCCAGTGATCGGTTGAGCTGGGAGAGCGCCAGGACGGGCACTTGCAGCTCCATCGCCAGCTCCTTCATCGAGCGAGAGATGGTTGCGACCTCCTGTTCGCGCGAATCCCTGCGGTCGTCGACGGACATGAGCTGCAGGTAGTCCACTACGATAAGCGCGGGCGCTTCGTCCTCGCGCATGCCGATGGCCACGTCGCGTAGGCCGCGTGGCGTGCGCGCGGCGGCATTCTCGATCCGGATCGGCGCCTGCGAAAGCGTGATCAGTGCGTTGTAGACGGAAGCCCACTCCATCTCGTTGAGTTGGCCGGTGCGCAGGCGTTTCAGGTCCACGCGGGCCAGCCCTGCGACGAGACGCATGGCAAGCTGGACGGCAGACATTTCCAGGCTCGCGATCAACACAGGCTTACGTGAACGCAAGGCCACGTTGCCGGCGATGGCCAACGCAAGCGCCGTCTTGCCCATTGACGTTCGCGCGGCAAGGATGGTTAGATCGCCATCCACCAAACCGGAAAGAATGACGTCAAGGTCGGTGAACCCTGTCGAGATCCCGACCAGCCCGCCTCCGGCCTGTGCACGCTTCATCAGCATCTCGGCCAGCGCGCGGATGGTGTCCTTCATGGCACTTGACGCGCCACCGAGGGCAGTCGTCAGCCCGCTTTTCGCCGGTTTGAGGACGGCGGGCTCGGCAATTTCGGTCGTCATGGCTAATACATTACTACATGACGCAACGTAAAACCGCGACCAAGCGCAAAGAAAACCGCCGCACCCAAGGAGGGCGCGGCGGCGGTGGAACATCAGCGGTACTGCGGAGCGGTGCTTTCGAGAATCGCTGCAGCGACGGCTTCAGCGAAATCGGCCTGGATGAGCGGGCAGACGCGACCATGCACGTCGCCGGGCAAGGGTGCCGCAACCGACACGAAGGCCAATTCGACGTCAGCCTGTTTGGCGGACTCGAACACGACGCTGCGAGCTTGCGGCGTACCCAGGTCGCCATCCGTGATGGTCAGCAGTATCTTCCGACGCGGACTCCTGATGGCGAATTCGCCAAGGGCGAAGCCTGCGGCTGCCGGCCAGCGGGTGCCGCCGGTGGGTTCGTACGCGCCTGCGACGGCATTGCCGACCGCGCGGGTCCATCGCCGGTGCCCAGGGTGGGCGACTGCCGCGCCGTCCGTGAAGAACAGCAGCGAAAACCGGACGTCCGGAGCGAAGTAGGAGAGCGATGTCCCGATTGCAAGCACGCACTGGCGAAGGAAGTCCCGATCGAGCCTTGCCATGCTGCCGGACTCGTCGAACAGCACGACGAGATCCGTGGCCAGCTCGCGTCCGGGGTTGCCGTCGACGACAAAGGGTTGCCTTTCCATGCCAACCGCGGCTCTTGCGAGCCTTTCGGTAGCGAGACGACCTTGCTCTGAATACGCGTCGTCCTCGCCATCACGCATGGCCACGAGTGCCTCCTGCAGCCTGCCGCGCAAACGGGTGATGATCGGGTTCGCGCCCTCGACGGCAACGATTTTGCGCCCTTCGAGGATACGGTTGATCTCCTCCTGCACCGGGTCCGTGTACGGAGTCGCGATTCTCAGCGACTGGTCCGCACTCGTGTCGACGACACCCTTCAGCAAATCGCTGAGATCGGGTACATCGACTTCGACTTCGGCGTCAGGATCGACACGCCATTCACCGCGCCCGCTTCCGGCACCGGCTCCAGAATCTGTCGAGTCGGCGGCCGCGCTATCGTCAGGCTGACCATTGGCGCCCTTCTGCGTGCCGCCGGCCTCTCCATCGGCCTCGCTACCATCACCCTTGCCGTCGCCTTCCTCGCCATCGGCGCCATCCTTTCCTTCGCCGTCGGCGTTGCCCTTGGCATCATCCTTGGATTCGCCCTTGGGCCCATCTTCGGATCCGCCCTCGGGGCCGTCTTCAGCCCCGGACTCGCCACCGTCGGCTCCTTGGCCGCCATCGCCATCTTGCTCGTCGGGCTCACCGTCAGACTCGCCACCGGCTTGTCCGGACTCGCCGTTATCGGAGGCATCGGACGGGTCCTTGCTCTCCTCTGGCTGCGGCTCGCCGTCACGCCCGCCCTGGCTGGGCGGAGGCGGTTCGGAAAGCAGGGCGACGATCGCGTCGGCGACCGCGGTAACCTCGGCAGTGTTCTTGCTGAAACAGCCTTGGCGGGCCATGTCCAGCGCCTTGTCGAACCGCGCCGCGCCGATCTTCTGGCGTGCTGTTTGCAGGTACATGTCGGTGATGTCGCGGGGGAGCTCTTGATTCAGGATGTCCGTCCTGAACAAACGCAGGATTCCCATCGCGAACGCTTCCTCGCCGGTGATTTCGCGGCCTTCCTTGGGTCGCCAGAATCCGCGCGTTGACTCGAGCAACTGCGCGAGCTTCTTCAGGGAGACGCGCGCTCCGGGATACTTTTCCGGGGCGGCACGCTCGATGCGGATGTCCTCCATGATGTTAGCGAGAGACCGTCCGTAATTTCCCTTTGCGTTCGGGCAGTCGAAGTCCGTATGCGCGCCGTGGCCAAGGGCCTCGTGCGCGACACCACCGCGAAGGATGGTCTCGACCTCATCCTGCTTGCCCTCCTTAGCCGTGAGCAGCGCGGAGGGGCAGCGGATCAACAACTGGCCATCTGGCCTCTTCTCGATGGAAAAGGTTGAGGCGTGCGGGTCGATGATGGCCTGAAGGCCTGACTTGCCGGCAACGATGCGGGCAAGGAGTGTGACGTTCATGTTCGTCTCCATGGTTGAGATTTCGCTTGAGTTGCCGCGGCACCGGGCAATAAAAACCCGGCGCCCTCAAAGAGAGCGCCGGGTGGGTGGTCAGAACGGCGGGTTTACGCGGGAACCGAGCCGGGCTCGTTGATCCACTTCCGCCACAGCTCCTGAACGACTTCGACGTCTGTTTCCGGCGCGCCATTCAGAACGGTGTCAGCAAGCGCCTCGCCCGCCGGGTCGGGAAACAACCCGCTGGTCTTGTAGCTGACCGTTTCCAGCGCCCAGGTCGTGAGCGCGCGGGTCGACATCGTCAGCCGGAGCGAACCGCCGGGCCGCGAGACGAAGTTCTTGCGCATGTCGTCGGCAAGGCCGACCATCGAGTCGATCAGCTCCGCGGGAAGTTTGCCCTTGGTGAGTTTCTTCAGGAGCGCGGTTTCCTCGGTGGGCAGCAGGTAGTGCACCACAAACTTCTGGAACCGGTCCAGGAAGGCAAAGGACGACACCCGCTCGCCGGCGTAAGCGCCGGACTCATCGCCGTAGCCGCCGGAGTTGCCAGTTGCGAAGAAACGAAAGTGCCGATGCGCAACCAGGACCTCGCCCGTTTCCGGGATCGTGACGCGCCCGGAATCGAGCACTTCGGCCAAGGCCATCTGCTCGTCCGAAGGCAGGCGCGTGACCTCGTTGGCGAGGAACACGCCGCCGTGGATCATGGCGAGCGCGAGCGGGCCGTACTGATACACGGTCTCGCCGCCCTTCAGAACGTAGCACCCGAACAGTGAGCTGACGCGCAGCCGCCCGGAGCATGCGATGCTGAATACCGGCCAGCCGAGACGCGTGGCCACTTGCTCGATGACAGATGACTTGCCGCATCCGGTGTCGCCGATCAGCAGCGTGTCGGGATTCGTGGGCTTGCCGACGAAAATCCGGAGCAGCTTGCCGAGCAACCCTTCCTGGAAGGTGTACGGATCGATCCGCTTCGGGTAAGCGTTCGCTGGAAGGCTCTTGTCGGGTTCGCGAACTGGAACGCCGCGATTCGAAAGTCCTTCGACGTTGCGGACGCCGAAAATGCTTTCAACTGTGTTCATCTTCTCTCCTCGTGCCGCGCTGAAATGCGTGGCTCTTCGGGAGAGTTGCGCGTGGCCCGGCGCGTAAGATCGGACAAAAGAAAACCCCGATCGACAAAAGTCGATCGGGGTCGTGTGTTACCAGTCCCAAGAGTCGGCGACCTCCATCTCCGCGGAGGCATCTTCGGCATCCTCCGGATGGTCGTCAGGCGATTCGGCGTTCGGCGCGGGCCCTTCGGGGATCCGCGTCAAGCCGACCTCGGCGGCAGCGGCTGCGTCCGCCGCAGCGCTCTCTGCAGACGCGGCATCTTGCGCGGCCTTGAGGACCGACGCGACGATCGCATCTTCCGGTGCCGGCGTCGGGCCGAGCTCGACGCTACGGGCCTCGCCTTCGGCTGCGGGAACGCCCTCAGCACTCGTGGTGCCGAAGAACGCGTCGTTGCCAGTCTGGATCGGAGCGCCTTCCTTGAAGCGTTCCGCCGTGGCGAGCACGTGTCCCGGCTCGGAGAGTACGGCAACAAGACCGGAAAAGGTGACGAACGCAGTGTCGCGAATCGGACCAGTTTCGGGAATGGCCTTCAGCGTCCCGGTAATCATGTCGGCAACGCCTTGCAGCCTTGCGTCCACGAACGAAAACCGTTCGCACTTCGCCCTGACGCGGTCCAGAACGGCACGCCCCTGTTGGGTAGCCATTTTCTGCGTCGCCGAGAACGAGTCCCGCATCTCGGCCGCAATCTCGTCGAGCACTCGACCGCAGATGCCGCCGATCTCGTCCTTGATGCCATCCGCGACGCCTTCAACGGCTTGCGGCTGGATCTTGTAGACGGAGATGTTGACACCGATCTGGTCGAGCACGCTGCTGTTGCTCGGGAAACGGTGCTTGTACGGCATCACTTCCGGGTGCTTGGACTCCCATTCCTGTCGCCAGGTGGGGAGGTTGATCTCGGCATCGGCTTTCGCGTCCTGCACGATCTTCTCGACCTGCTTGATCGAGTCGATGCACATGGCAAGACCGGTGTCCGGAATGGCGAAGCCGCCGAGGAAGCGCGTGCCAAGCTGACGGCACACGCGCGCGGCGTGCTGGCGAGCGCGGTTGTAGACGCGCAGATGGCGCTTGTCCAGGAAGCGGACGCTGCCATCGGTGAAGGCTTCATCGGAACCGGAGTCGGACTTCGACACGGCGCCGCTGGTGCAACGAACGTCGATCATCACGACGTTGAGTTTTTCGACAATGGACGTTGTGTCCATCAGATTCTCCTCTGTGGGCGCGCAGTGCGCGCGTGGATTACAGGTAAACCCGAAGCGACTCGTTCCAGTCGCCTTCGCACGGTGGCGAAAGGACGTCATGCGGAAGACCGAGTTCTTCGAGGCAGGTGCAGATTCCTTCGTTGGCCGCGTGTCCCGGCTTGTCATCGTCCATACCCGAGAGAAACAGGATTCCCGGATACGCCTTGTTGATTTCCACGAACCATTCCGGGCGCCATCCGTTTGTGCCTGGGACGCCAACGAAGGCGTCGGCCTCGCGCACGGACTGATAGGTGGAAAGGGTGTCGATGAAGCCTTCAACGATGAGGGCGGATTTCGGCGTGGTGGCAGTCTTGAAGAACCACGGCCACTTCATCGTCCCGTACCTGATCGCTTTCGAGTACGGCGGATTGGGATCGCCGATCACGCGAAACTCAGCCCCATAACACGCGGGATCGAGAAACACGATTGGACGAAATGCCGGCGCAGGCCATTTCTTTTCCTTGTTCCAAAGTTTGGACTCGACGAGCAATTCTCGTCCGATCTCCTTCGACAGGAACTTGAATGCCTCGCCACGGTCGGCCGGCAAGAACCGGAGCTGCCCATGTTTGATGGCAGTGTCGATCGTTGCATTGTCAAGACGTCTGCTCCGCAGGTACTCGCGGCCATCGTCGAAGGCGGCCCTCTCGCGAATGATCAGCAGCGCCTTGTGGAGCGCCTCGTTGTACTCGGGAAGCAGCGGCATTTTGGGCGCAGGCTTGACCGCAACTTTGTTGCGGGGCCTGAAGTTGCCGTCGTTGAGCATCTTCAGCGCTTCGGACAAGGGCACCTTTTCCACGAGGGCAACAAAGTCCGCCGCGTCGCCCTTCACGCCGCACGAATGGCATTTGAAACGCCACTTGCCGTCGCTACGCCCTACGAAGACGTTGAACCTGTTGCTGCCAGTCCATTCGGCTTCGCCGCACGATGGGCAAGTGTTGCTGCCAAAGGAATGCCCCTGATCGCGCAGCGGAATACCGGCGGCAGCAACGATCTCTGGCAATGACTTCGCCGACACCGATCCGACGAGCCGCCTCTGTGGGCGATGGGTGGACATAGAGACTCCTCTACTGGTGTTTCCCGAGTTGCCGGCAAACACCCTCGCAAAGTTGGAAAGGTGCCGCTCAATGCGGCGGCCAAGCCTTACTATGCCGCGCAACGCGAACGAGCGCTGCGATCTCGCCCACAATACCGCTATCCGTGCATGTTGGACGACGGCCGTTTCCTGCGCCGCTACACCTTTCCGGGCCCCGCGCGCTGCCGATGCGCACGAAAAAACCGGCACCCCAAAAAGGGTGCCGGTCGATTTCTTCCGTGAACTACGCGGCCTTGGCGAGACCAAGAGACGCGTTGATTTCCTGCTGGCGGGATACCGCCTTCCGGTAGCTGTCCTCGTGCTCGAAGGGTTTTCCAACCTCGCCCTTGACCTGCTCGAGCTCGCGCTCAAGCGTGGCAAGGTACGCGGTGTCTTCGCCGGACCCTTGGCGCATCTTCGTCAGGAGGTGATCCAGCGCATTCACCGCGCTGACGGCACCGCCGCTGAACTCGGCTTCATGCTTCGCCGCGCCCTCCAGGCAAACCTGGAAAGTACCGGAGAAGGTCCGCTTCAGCACGCTCAGCTTGAACGGGCCGATTCGACCCACCGCGACTGGCTTGCCACCGCTGTACATGAGCCCGGCGGCAATCTTGGCGATCACCTTGCCGATCACGACCTTGTCGGTCACGCTGCCTGCCGGCGTCTCGAGGGCGAGTCCGCTCATCGAGCCACAAGCCGCGGCGTCTTCCTTCGTTGCAACGATCAGCTTCTTCAGCCTTTCGATCCGCTCGGGCAGCGATTGGGCTGCCTTTCGCATCATCGCTGCGTTCGCGATGTGCGCCGAACGCAAGATCGAGAGCTTCGCCACCTTCGCGTCCACCGCCACCTTTTCCAGCACGGCGGGGTTGCACGAGGCAATGGCCTTCACTTCGGCGTAGGTCAGTGCAGCCAGCTCGACGTCTTCCGCGGTGCGGGAGATGTTTTCGCCAACCATGACCTGCGCGATGAACCGCGCCTTGGTTTCCAGCGTCTGCCAGATGTAGGCGTCGAAGCTGCCTTCCGTGGCGTAGCGGAAGATCCGCACGCGTGCGTTGCTGTTGCCCTGCCGGAGAATCCGGCCTTCCCGTTGCTCCACGTCTGCCGGTCGCCATGGGGCGTCCAGATGGTGAAGGGCAACCAACCGATGCTGCAGGTTGGCGGCCACGCCGAGGCGCTGGGTCGAGCCGATGATGACGCGGACTTTGCCAGCACTGACCGACTGCGTCATCGCCTTGCGCGATGCATGCGTCGTGGCTTCGTGGATGTACGCGATCTCCGCTTCCGGCACGCCGGCAAGGATGAGTCCCTGTCGGACCGCGTCGTACACGCAGAAGGTCTTGCCGCCCGGAGTGCCCAAGTCGCAGAACACGACCTGTGCACCACGGATGCTTGTCGTTTCGCGATGAATCCTCGCGACATTCTCGACCAGCTTGTCCACTTTGCCGCCCGCGGGCTGCGTGACTCCGACCAGCCGCAGGTCCAGCGCAGCCATTCGGCCATCGGTGGTGATCTTCAGCATGTTGTCGACGTCCGGCTTCACCTGGCGCTTATGCACGAGCTCCGCCCGATCAACGATTGCCGCCACCACGTCCTTCAGCTCCTGCGAGGCAGGCACCGCGATGGTGTCCTTGTCGTAGTCCGGCTCGCCGAGGTCCAGCATTTCGGCCGTTCGGATGTCTGCGACATCGTGGAACATGCCCAATAGATCGGGCAGATTGATGAAGCGGGCGAACCGGCTGTTCATCCGGTAACCCGAGCCATCCGGCGCCACTTCGACGCTCGTCACGACCTCACCGAAGTTTGCCGCCCACGCATCGAACGATGCCACGCCGGCATCGGCGAGCCGTTGGGGCTGCAGGAACGTCTGCATGGTATGCATCTCGGCCATGGAGTTCGCGATCGGTGTTCCGGTCGCAAAACACACGCCCCTTCCGCGTTGCACGGACTGGATGTAGCGGACTTTCAGCAGCATGTCGAATGCGCGCTGTGAGTCGCTGTCGGGAAGCCCCGCGATGCGGTCCATGTTGGACACCCGCACGAGGTTCTTGAAGTAATGCGCCTCATCGACGAACAGCCAGTCGATCCCGAGTTGCGCGAAGCTGAGCGCGTCGTCCTTGCTGCCCTTCGCGTTGACGAGTTTGGCGAGCTTGGCTTCCCACATTGCCTTGCGGCGTTCGATGGCTTTCGCCGTGCGGTTGTCTTTCGCCACGCCACTGGCCATCTGCAGCTCGTTCAGACGTTCCTGGATGAACTCGTTGACGATGTCGTCGCCGGCCCTGATGCGCTCGAACGACGAGTGCGTCATTACGATTCCATCCCAGTTCGCCATTGCGACGCGTGCCAGGAAGTGGCCCCTTGCGTCTCCATTGAAGTCCTTTTCGGTCGCGATCAGAACGTTTGCGGCCGGATACGCCTTGATGAACTCCGTGCTGAAATCGTCCAGCGCGTTGTTCGGCACCACGAAGCACGGCTTGCTGGCCATGCCAAGGCGCTTCAGCTCCATGCCTGCGCAGATCATCGTCAGCGTCTTCCCGGCGCCGACCTTGTGGCCGAGCAGGGTGTTGGTGTCGCTGGAAACGATCCTCCATACGCCGTCCTTCTGGTTCGGACGCAACGTGTAGAGATTCGAAAAACCCGGCAGCGTCAGGTGTGACCCGTCGTACTTCCGGGCAACGTGACGGTTGAACGTCGCGTTGTAGCACTCGACCAGTTTTGCTGCACGGTCGGTGTTCTCCCACAGCCACTGCGCGAAGCGATCCTTCAACGCTTGCTGCTTCTCGCGCGCTTCCAGCGTCGCGGTGTCGTCCTTGACGCGCTTGGTGTGGTCGGCCGGGTCAGGCTTGTTGATCAGCGGGAGCCGCTGGTTCAGTGCCATCTTGAACAACTGGATGACATCGGCATCGCCCGTGCCGTACTTGTTGCGTGCGGCGACCGTGGCAGCATAACCACGGCCCGGCGAGACGTCCCAGGTTCCGGTCAGCGAATTCACGCTCACGCTGGCCTTGGTCCCAACGGAAAGGATCTCCGACTCCATGAACGCCGCGTAGACGTCCACCGGAATCCAGGTTGCACCGATGCGCGCACCGATCTGTTTCTCGGTCAACGGCACAGGCTGTACCGCTTCCAGTGCCTCAACGTTGGGCGCGTAGTCCGTGCCCGCCGCCTTGGCCTGTTCGAGCTTGGTCTTCACGTCGCCCGAGAGATACGCGGTAGCGGTTTCCCACTGCTGCGTGACCGGGTCGTGGAAGGCTGCGCCAACAGCAAGGAGCTGTGCCATTGCGGCCAAGGGCTCCATCTTGCACAACGAGCCAATGAGTTCCGGCACGAGCCGCCCGTGATGGGCGAGCGAGACCGGAATGGCCGCTTGCGGACTGTCGCATTGCGCGACGAGCGTCGCGGCGTTCACGGTACGGCGTTCGAAAACTTCCGCCTTGACCGCGTTGCCCTTGTCGTCCAACTTTTCCAGTGCACGAAGCACAGGAACCGCAGGATCGCCATGGAACGCACGGAGATTGACCGCACGCGTCAACGGGCCGAACTTCTGCCGGAATGCGTCGTAAGCCTGGTTCAGCGTCGCGCGGAGCGCAACGTGTTCTGTGCCTTCGGCCGCATCCGCGCGTACCAACGCCGTTGCGGCGTCGCGCACGGCAACCATTCCAACGATCCGTTCCCGGTCCGCGGAAGTCATCTTGGCGTCGCACGGAACGGCCAAACCAGAGGTGCTGACGACGTGGACATTGTCTCCGTCCAGAACGAACGAGCCAGGCAGGAGCGTCGGATCGAATCCGGTGATCTGCACTGGCGCATTCGGCGCGGCAGCAGCCGCTTCGTACACCCGCGGCAACGAGGCCATGATGGCGTCGAGGCGCGCGAGGTAGTCCGATCCGTCCGGCAAGCAGGCTTCGCGAGCTTCGCCGTACTGTTGGCGAATCTTCGTCCACGCCCCAAGCAGCCGATCCCGGTGTTGCTGGAACCACGCATTGAGGCGCGTGTTGAGATCGACGCCGGGCAGCGATGAGGTGACGGAAGTGCATTCACGCCACGCGTCGCCATTCGCCGCCTCGCTTTTCCGTAACCGCTGGAACACCAGCAAGTCGACGGTGGGCTCGGTGCCGGCGAACACCTTGAACGCGCTGTTCGGAAGCCTGACAGCCTCGATCAGCTTCGCCTTCGACGCGAAATAGCACCGCGCGTCATCGCGATACTTCTCCATCGTGCCCGATGACACCAGTACCGCAACAAGGCCCCCGTCCCGCACCAGCTCCAACGCTCGCGCGATGAAGTAGTCGTGGATCAGGAATTCCTTGTACGGCACCGCGCGACGCTCGGCGACCCCGAAGGCTCCGAACGGCACATTGGTTACCACCAAGTCGAAATACCCGGGCGGCAAGACCGTTGCTTCGAACGCGCCTTGCGTGACCTGGACCCCGTAGGGGGCATACAGGCTGCGCAGCACGGTCGCCGTGGACTCGTCGAGCTCGATCGCGGTGATCTGCGAGCGGTCGGCGATGGACTTGGGCATCTGCGCGAGGAACATCCCCGCACCCGCCGACGGCTCGAGAATCCGGCCGCCAGCGAAGCCCAATGCTTCGATGCCTTTCCACACGGCGCGCGCGAGCGCGGGCGGCGTGAAGAAGCTCGACAACAGGGCCTTGCTCGCGGACTCGAAGCCCGTCTTGCCCAATGTCTTGAGAGCGTCTTCCCGCTGCGCCTTGATGTTCGGCAGCGAGGTGTAGCTCGATCCAAGGTGATCGGGAAGCGCGCCCCAACCGGTGAACAGGTTGAGCGCCTCGGCGTCACTTTGGGACGGCTTGGCGCCGGGGGCGAGCCCCGCGGCAACCTTGAGCGCCTTGACGTTCATCTCATAGCGCGCAGCCGGCGAGAACTTACGTTCCCACAGGGCGTCCGGCATGTCGGGCCAGAGGCTCGGCACAGCGGACAGGGCTTGCAACACCGCCTTCGGCAGTGTTCCTTGTGTAGCCGGCAGCATGGCTGGCGGCAGCACGGAACCGGGCTCGAAGCCCGGCAGCCAGAGGGCTGCTGGTTCGTACATTTGCGGTTCTCCTCGGAAAAGGTCGGCGATATGCCGATTTCGTTATTCGAAGGAGTTGCCGGCAGCCCATCTAAGAAAATCAAAAAAAAAGAAACCCCGTTCGCCGAAGCGAGCGGGGCAAGAGAGGAAGAGAGAGGAGGGGTTGATCGACGAGATTCTATGCAGCTTCTTGGAGCGCCGGCTGTTGCCGGGGTGTGGTGTCGCGGGGGCCGGAGGCGAGCGTCCACGGCACGAAGGAGGGGTCGACGATCCGTTCGTAGCGGAGACTGCAAGCGTCGGCGAGGATCGATGCATCTTCCGGCAGGCGGAAGACCAGTTGCGTGCGACCGGTGCCAACATGCACCGCGCCAGCCTCGAGCGGAACGGGGTGGGCAAATGCCCGGGCCACGTGTTCTCGCAACGTGCGCTCGCTGTAGACCCCACCGTAAGCGGTCACCGTGTTGCCAGTGGAGTGGTCCCGGACGTAGCGGCCTGCCCATTGGGCTGCACCGCCAGGGGTTCCGAAATACACACAGCGAGACGCGATTCGCGTCTCGCCGGCCTCGCGGCCAGTCACGAACAGGGCTGCGAAGGCGCGGCCTTCGGTGTCTTGGCACAACGCCAAGGTCATGTAATGGAGGATGGCCTTACCGGCCTGGGGCACAAGGGATGCGAAAGGAAGGTTCATAGTGCGGATCTCCTACCCGGCGGATGCCGGGATTCGCATTTAGTTGCGTTGCGCGCATATAAGAAAAACCCCGCCGGCGTGAGCGGCGGGGTGAGTGGTCAGGCAATAACAGGTGCGGGATTGAAACAGATGAGAAGGGCCTGCGCGCGAAGCAGGGCGGACGTGGCCTCCTCCATTCGGCCGGAAAGTTTCGCGCTCAATGCCTCGCCAACCAGCCGCAACCCGGCGAGTGACGCTTGCGCCGCGCAGGACAGGTCGGAGGCCCCGATTTCGCAGTCCTCGATCTGGAAGGTGAGGATGCGCGGGTCGAATTCGCCGGAACCGATGTTCTTGACGCTCATGAACATCGTGGCCAATGCGTCCCGAAGGGGTCTGCTCAGGTGGTCGGTCATGCCGGGCGCGGAGACCTCGGCCGCCGCGTGGTGCCGAACGGCATCCGCGGCGCGGAAAAGCAAATCGTGGTAGTCGAGCAACATCGGGTTCTCCTGGGTTCGGGCGGTGCCCGACTTCGGGGGAGTTGCTGGCGGCTGGGAACGTAAAAACGCCGCCTGCAGAGCAGACGGCGTCGAAGGTTTCAGGCGCCCTGTGGCGGCGACGTTGCGGAAAACCACTGTGTCGGGTCGCAGCCCAAGCGTTCCCAGTTCCGGACGTGGTAGTCCGGAACCTGGCGCCGATGTCGCTCGGCCTCGCCGCCCGGGTATTCCTCGGCCAAACACTTCTTGGCGTACTTGATGACGTCGGGGAAGTGCCCGCGCTTCGCCCATGCCCGCACCGATCGTTGCGAGTCTGGATAGGCGTAGAGCGTCAACCCGGTACCGGCGTCGCCGCAGACGAAAGATCCGTCAGGGAACAGCTCCGCCGCGATGCCGACTGTCTTGGTCTTCGTGCCGCTGAACATCACAGCATCCCCAACACTTTCATGGTGGACACCGCGGCCACCGCGAAGCCAAGGGCGGCGAGCACGGGGTGGGTGAGCGGGTACCCAAACACCTTCTTCGATTGCGATTCCATGATGGACCTCGATGTACGACGCGGGATGCGCCGATTCACCCGAGTTGTCGCCACTGGGTCACTGAAGATCGGCAGACGTTCAGCTCCCGCACCGCTCGAGCGAAAAGAAACCGCCCGCATGGTTTGGAAACCATGTCGGGCGGGTGAGGAGGGTGACTTGGACGTCAGGCGCAGGCCGCAGAGCGCTCCGCGCGAACATTCGAGCCCGTGTAGGTTTCGAGCGCGTACTCGAGTTGATCCGTGAAGACGCGCGGGAGCGAATACGATGCGCCGGCGGTCTCGTGGCCGGGCAAGGCCACTTCGAAGCGGGTCGCGAATGCGATCTCATGACGCATCGCGTCCTCGGTGCAGCGCAGTCCGTTCGGATACCGGACTGCGCCGTCCTTGCATTGCGCGGTGTAGGTGGACGCCCACCGATCGAGGCCGTCGCGGCCGCCGACGTATTCGCAGTGGACACGCGCCGGCGAGTCCTCGTTTTCGGCGCTGCTGACGAACACTGCGATGGAAGGGATGCCGGCGACGACGCCGGCCTTCGCAATCGTGATGTTGTGGAAGATCATGCGCGACTCCCTCGCGCCGGGCGGGAGGTCTTGCCACGAACGGGCGAGCGCCCATTGACCCACCGCTGAGCCTGTTTGCGGGACAGCTTGCGCGTGACCGGCTCGTAGGTGGACTGGGAAGGCTGATGACTCACGGGGCTTCTCCAAACTTCCAGGGCGGAATGCCTGGGTTCGCCAAAGTTGCGCAGGACCCGTATAGGAAAAGCGCCAGAAAAAAGAAACCAACCGCAGCATGAGCCGCGGTTGGTTCGGGTGGGTCAAGAGCGCATCGGCCGACGTCACTCTGCGGGGGCAACTGCCACCACAGTGCGGGTCGGCTGGACCTCGCGTTCGCTTCCCGGGGTGCCGTCTTGATGCAGAACCCCGGTCGGCGTTGCCAGGAACCCAGCTCCACCGGCGTAGTCCGTCGGTGAGAAATGAGACAGGTTCTGCGTCGGGACGAAGCCCAAGCCACTCTCGCTGTCAGACACGCCCAACAGTGCACGGTCAGCCCTGTTCATCGAGGACCGCCGGCCGTCAGTACCGTGACAGTGGATCGTCTGATCCGTGGCCACCATGCCGGCCGGCAACGACGCCGTTTGGACGACGCAGCCGACGTGGCTACGTGAGCTCGTCAGCACGACGCCAAAGGTACCGTCAGCGGCGCGGGCGATGAGCCCGCACGCCTCGAACCCGGTTTTGTCCGCGAACTTGCGGAGGTCCGGCCCGATGCGCACCACGAAGGCATCCATGCTTTCTCCGGGTTGGCCGAGCAACGTTTCCAGGGTCTCGAACGGCAGATGCGTGATGCGGGCGGTGGCTGCAGACGCAGAGGCCGAGAACGCGCCGAAAAAAACCGCGACAAGCGCGGCAGTGAAAGCCAAAGAACGTGAAAAGTTCATGGTCAACTCCAATCGGTTCGGGCGGAAGTGCCCTGTTCGAGGGAGTTGCTGTTGCGCGATGTCGGAAAGGCCAAAAGCGTGCAGTTACCACGCGACCTGCATCACAAGTCACGCATTCGGTGCACGATGGCAAAAGAAAACCGACCACAGCAGAAGCCGTGGTCGGTTGATGTGCGCGGTCGATGGCCTAGAACTCGCCGGCCATGCCAAGAGAGTCGATCGCGTCCGCGGCGCGGGCGATGTCCTTCATCGCTGCGTGCATCCGATCGCGCGCCTTGTCGAAATCCAGACGGAGCCGCGTGCAAACCATGGTGCCGAGTGCGCCGATGCTCTGCTGTTCACGCCAGGCCTCGATGATCGCGGCAGCCTCGCCGCGTGCCGCGGAAAGCACTTGTCGTGCGTCATTGCGCGCTTCATCGTGTTCCTGCGCCTCGTGCCAACGCACGTCGTATTCGCGCTGCCGCTCGGCGTTGCGCTCGGCCAGGTGATCGGCTTCGCGCGCGGCTTCTTCCTGCGTGTCGTAGAGCGCCAGCTTCCCGCCATCGAGCACGAGCACGCAATAGCCGCTCACGTTTTCGCGACTGGGGCCCTCGCCTTCGGTGTAGCCAGCGACGAACTGCGACTTGCCGTTGCGCGCCGGTATTTGCCAGACGTGCGGCGTGTAGGTCTCGTCGCCGTCCTCGTCCGCATACCATGCGCTGTAGCGAAGGTTGAGGATAGAGTCGGCATTGCCGCGATCACGCCAGCCATCAACCAGCTTCACCGGCGCGGAGACGTAGTCGCTGTGTTCCTCGGCCGCAAAGGGAATCGAGACGGAAAGCCCGTGGTTGTCCGTGAGGAGTTGTCCAATGCCGTGCGAGCGGGCCTGCAGGCATCCGGCGAGGCCGCCGTTGAGCAGCGTGTCGCGTTTGATGTGGCCGGGATCGGCGTTCCACCGGTCGCGGTAGGCGCGCATGAGACTCAGTCGGCACGGCGTGCCGCCGACGAGTGTGTCGAATCGTGGATGATTGTGCATGAAGTGCTCCTGTGCCCAGCCGAAATTGGCGTGGTTTCACCAGGAGTTGCCGTGCGGAGACAACGGAAAAGCAAAACCCCGCCAGCTTGCGCGGGCGGGGTTCGAGGGTGCGGAGTGGATCAGACAAGCAGACGCTGTGCCGTAGCCATCTGGCATGCGGCGCGGCGAAGCGCGGACTCGGCGTGGCTGGCGCTGTTCGATCGTTGGTACAGCAGTGCAGCGCCAGCAGCCTCGGCGATAACCTGCGCGAGCGCGCGGCACCCGGGGTCGCGCTCGGATTCGGCCGTTTGGGACGCAATGCGCTCCAAGCGGTCGTAGTGGCCTTGTCGTTGCGACATGAAGATGCTCGCGATTGCTGGAAATCCCCATTGCCGGGCGGCGCGCCGGGCCGAAAGGATGACGGCGTCGACTCGGTTGAGAATGTCGTTCATGGTGTTGGCTCCGATGCCGGACGTAATGCCCTGGCTTCACTCAAGTTGACGGCGCGTTATGTAGGAAAGTGCATAAAAAAAGACCGGCCGCAGCTCGTGGCTACGGTCGGTCATGGATTTACGCGGCTTTGGCGATCTCGGGGGTCTCAGCCTTCATCTTGTCCGCGCGCGGCGCCGTGAAGGCCTGATAGACCTGCATGGCTTCCGCTTCGGACTCGACTGAAAAGGTGAGCGTGTCTTGCGCGCCGTCGTGTCGGGTAAGTTTCATTTCGCACCACATACGGTTCTCCTGGGGTTCTATTGCGAGAGGGTCCGTATCAGTTGCGGGTGCGCGGGCGCGTAAAAGCCAGCGGCACCCGGCCTTGACCGCCGACAACCGCAACCTTCACGCCGGCGGCGCGCAAGTCATCGGCACCAAGTAGCCAAATCTCGTCGGGTGACACCTCGCGCATGCGAGACAGCGCGGCGTCGCTGAATCCCGCGTATCGGAGCCAATGGGTGTAGCCGCTGCCACCGATCCGCATCAGCACCTGCAAGGGGATGGCCGCAATTTGCGAGAGCCCGTCAGGTAGCCGTACCAGCGCCGCGGCGCGATGCAGGCCGATTTCCGATTTTGGGGTCATCTCGCGGGCAGGGGATGCGGCCCAAATGGCCACGCAGGCGCTCGCGCAATCGCCTTGCACGCGGGCCGTGAGCGCCTTCGCATTCACGGCTTTCGCGATTTCATTCGCGCCGTGCACCCAGCCGCCAGGGCTGTCGAGAAGAACCAACCTAGTATCCGGATGCGCCTCAAGGACTGCCTCGAAGTCCTTCGGGGTCGTCGCGCCGATCGTGCCCTTCACCACAACGGCCTGCGCCGCGGCGTCGTACTCGACTGTGCCTGGGTCGAGCAGCGACAGCGACAAAATCGAGAAGTAGCAGAGGCTCGCCGCCACGCAGGCGGACCACAAGACGAACAGCCCGGCGTCAACGATCCGACGGGGCCAGCATCCGGCGCCATTGACGCGCGAAAGCAAGAAGTTCGTGCACCCGAGCGCGGCCGCGGCGATGGCCATGCACCCCACGATCGCCAGCAGTCCGCCAGTGGCGGCCATGATGTCCGGGCGATCGATGTTGAGATCCGAGGCGATGAGCCTTCCTGACGCGACCAGAGCAGCCACTGAGGCGGCCCACGCTGCAGCGAAGCACGCCGTGAGCGGAAGTGGGCGGGGCAGGGAGACCGCGGGATCGGGGAGAGTCGGCATGGCGCGCACATTATCACTACACGCAACGTATCCATGCGAACGGCATCTCACCACGACTATTGCAAATGATTGTCAAATAGGCATGCCGCTGCGCGATGTTGTGTGCTCGTTGCGTGATGTAGTAAAATAACCCATGAGCAACGGATGGACAAAGGGGTAAATCACATGAGTGTCACCATCGAGCCGGCCGGGAGCGTTCTGGTATTTGCCATTGACCCGCGTCGTGTCGAATCGGATCGCCAAGCCAAGAAACGCGTGAGCGAGTGGCTGGACCGTGTCGCAACGGCAAGTCGCCTCGATATTGAGGACGCGCTTCTTGGGTGTCGCAAGGAAGGGAACATCCTGCTCGCGGCGTCAGGCCTCGCCCGCGATGACGAGACGCGGCACCTCGTCCATCTATCAAGACACCCGCAACTATCCCGGCACGCGATGGATGCCATGCGCGATGCCGTGCTCAGCACCCTGTCGGACGAGGCTTCGTGGCAATGGACGGTGCAGGCACTAATCGAGCTGCCTACCAAGCCATCCGCCATCCTGCGCAAGCACATGCAACGGTGGCAAGACGATCTCGCCGATCGGCGGCTGCCGGATGTCAGCATGCTTTCGGCCGCATTCCGCCTCCACGCTCAACCAGGACACTCGGCCGGGTGGTGGCGGAGTCGCCTCGTCGAGTGGGCGAAGACAGTGGCGCTCGATGGCGGCATCCAGGAGGGCGAGTGGCGAGACATCGAACAAGGGCTTAACCGGATGTCGCTGATGGGTCGCGCGTGGCACAAGAACGTGCAAGCAAGCGCGTGGTTCTACACGATGCCATCCCCCAATTCGAAAACAGGGCCGTCGCTGACGATTTCACTGGCCGTCGATCTCCCGCGCCTGCAGAGATGGGTAGCACTTTCGATTGAGGGCGACGCGACTGTCACCGAAGGCTTCACCGGGGTGGACGACACTGTGGATTTCGTGTCATTCCAACCCAAGGCGGCAATGCTGCGGGCACGGCAGTCCGGCAAGAACCAGGATACGTCGCTGCGCGATGCGGTCGTTCCGCTATCCGTCGGATTCCTCTCGGGCTGCGAGGGCATGGATGCACCTCCGAAGGAAGCACTCGGCCTTGCCAAGTCGACATCGACCGGCGTGGCCATGGATGATGCGCCTCCCGACGCCGTAGCCCGCGCCGTGTGCGCAGCGGCCGTGGCGGCCGGCGCAAGCACGTACATCCGCAGATCGATGTCGCTCGGCAACGAGCTGGCACAGGCCAAACGCGATGCGGCGAACGCGGCACGCAAAGCCCAAGCTGCAACCGTGGCCCTCCGCGCCAGATTCAAGGCCCGCATCGACAATCTTGAAGCCGCACTCGATCGCGCGCGCAACCAGCCGAGCGCCAGTCAGACACCAGCACCGGACGCCAATGCGGCGGTTCGCGATTTGGAAAAAACGAACAGCACGCTCCTGGCCCAAGCCGAGCATCTTCGATCCCGCTACGAGCAGATGGCACACCTCGCCCGCCAACTGCGCGAAGAGCGCGACAGCCTCCGCAACGAAATGTGGCAAGCCAGGCAGGCGCAAGACGAGCCTGCGCCGACAACCGATTCGCCGGCCAAAGACCCCGCGGCCTCCTTGCAGCGGCTGGACAACCTCGGCGAATGGTGCGAGCAACACCTGTCGAACCGCGTGTTCCTGACCAAACGCGCGCTGCGCGCCGCAGCAAAGTCCGTGCACGGCGACCCGCAGTTGATCGCGCGTTGCCTGCTCGCGCTGGACCGGTGGTTTGTGCCGATGCACTTCGATGGCGATGCCGCGGCGCGCGAAGCGTGGCTTGCATTCATCGCACGCGAGCGCCTGCGTGACGGACCTGTTGGCACGGCGCCAGACAACCATCGAACGTGGGACTCGTATCGCGTCACCTTCCAAGGGCGCCGCCTCGCGCTCAACCGGCACCTGCAGGGGTCAAGCAGCCGCGACATCACCCGCACCTTCCGCGTGTATTACGCACTCGACAAGGAAAGCAATGGTGGCACGGTCGTGATCGGGAGCCTTCCCGAACATCTACCGAACACCTTGACGTGATGACGATGACCACTGTGCCTCAAGTCATCACACACGTCACACAGGTCGGGTCCGACGCAACGACTCCGCCGCGCAGCGAAATGCAATCACAACGGACACCAGGAGACTTACAGCCGTGATTCTTGGGATTTTCGTCATCTTCGGATTGCCACTCATCATCTCGGCGGTGTTCTTGTGGTGGGTTGCCAAACTCGCGGTCCATCTCGCGTGGGCCCTACTGAAACTCATCTATTTGCTCATCCTGTGGGTGTACTACAGGGCACGCGGGAAACCCGACGGCTTGCGCGCGAACCGCCGCGCCGGGCGCAAGGGAAAAGCGACAGACACGCCCGCCTTACCGCCCCCAGCCGCCGTCCCACAGCAGTATTCGCGCGAGTTCTGGCGATCATGGGTCTCACCCGAGCCCCGCGTGCCAGACGAGTCGCTCGGAGATCGACCCGCGAAGGACGGAGGCGCATGATGGGACCGCCGGCAATCATCTCGCGGAAGGCGCCGGACGGAGTCGACCCGGACTCTGCAACCGCCTCACTCGTAAACGGTGGCATCAATCCGTGGCTGGCGCGGGCGCTGGCGCTTCGCGGCGAATACGCACCGAACATTGCGCTCGGCGGATACGACCCGCTACCCGTCGACGGCATGAAGGGCATGCCAGAAATGGTCGCGCGATTGCGGGCCGCGATCGCGCATCGTGAGCCAATTTTCGTGGTTGCGGACTATGATGCAGATGGCGCGGCGAGCGCCGTTGTCGCGGTGCTTGGGCTGCGCGCAATGGGTGCGGTGGTTGACTTCATCGTGCCCAATCGATTCGTGCACGGCTACGGCTTGACGCCAAGCGTGGTGGACCTCGTCGCCGAACGTCGTCCACGGCCACGTGTCATCGTGACCGTCGACAACGGCATTGCATCGAACGCTGGCGTCGCGCACGCCAACCACCTCGGCTTCGACGTGCTCGTCACCGACCACCATCTGGCCGGCGCCGAGCTGCCGCAGGCCGCGGCGATCGTGGACCCGAACCAACCTGGATGCATGTTCCCATCCAAAAGCATCGCAGGCTGCGGCGTCATCCTGTACGTGCTGACCGCGTTGCGCGACTCGTTTCGCGCGGACGGCATGCCCGAGGGCGACGTGCGTCTTGCGAACCTGCTGGATGTGGTAGGTGTCGGCACAATTGCGGACGTCGTACACCTCGATCGGAACAACCGCTGGCTGGTGTATCGGGCGCTGACTCGAATTCGCGCGGGCCGCGCCCGTCCTGGCATCCAAGCGCTTTTCAACGCAAGTCGACGGAGTGCTGAACACGCGGCGTCAAGCGATTTCGGGTTCAGCCTCGGCCCGAGAATCAATGCCGCAGGCCGCCTTGCCGACATGACGACAGGCATTCGTTGTCTCTTGACGGAAGATGCGGCACTGGCCGGCGTACTCGCCGAAGACCTTGCGAGCCTCAACGAACACCGGAAAGAAATCGAGTCGGAGATGCGCGATGTCGCGCTCGATGCCATCGACGCCGGCGATTCCACAAGACTGACGCGCGTCGCCTTCGGAGAGGAATTCCACGAAGGCGTAGTCGGGATCGTTGCGTCGCGAATCAAGGAGCGCGATGGCGCCCCGACAGTGGTGTTTGCGCCATCGTCGAGCAACGCCGCGTTGCTCAAGGGTTCCGCTCGCGGCGTACCTGGAATGAACCTGCGCGACGCGATCGATCGCGTGCACAAGCTCGGCATGTCGCCCGAGCGCCCGGACGGGCTATGCGAAAAATTCGGCGGGCACGCGATGGCCGCAGGCCTGACCATCCGCCGTGACCGGCTACCTCTTTTCCGGGAGCTCTTCGAGCGATCAGTGTCCGAAGCCCTCGGCGGCGCGCTTCCTTCACGCTCGATCCTTGTGGACGGCGACCTGCCGAACGAGGCGATCGAACCGAATACCGCGCGCGGGCTGTCGCAGGCGGTATGGGGAACGGGCTTCGAGGAGCCTGTGTGGCACGGCGAGTTCGACATCGTCAGCACACGGCTCGTTGGCGCCGACCGCAACCACCTCAAAATGCGCGTGCGCCGCGGCGACTCCGAATTCGAGGCGATCCAGTTCTTCTGCAACGAGGAACCACCGCACGGTTCGTGCAATATCGCCTACCGCCTCTCGTGGAACGTGTGGAATGATCGCGAGCGCGCCGAGCTGCTGGTGGTGGACAAACGATGACAGCCATATTCCCGCGATCCTCTCTTTCCGCACACGCGCATGCGCGCCTCGCCGAGCGGTTCAAGATTTCGGCGGACGAACTACTCGAACTGCTGAACAGCGGCAAGGGGCGGAAGGTCGGACGATCGCAGAAGGCGCATCTCGCGCATCGGCTCCTGTGGAGCCATGTCGACGGCGTGTTGATGGTGGCGATCCAGGACATCGCTGACGGCGAAGTCCTGACCGTGCTGACGCTCGAAATGTACCGGAACCACTACGAACGGAATCTCACCGAGAGCCGCGTCCAGAAGGTGCTCAACCAGATGGTGCACGCCGGCCTCGCGCCGGGGAATCTATGGAAGCCGGGCTTCGCCGATGATCAGGTGTTCGTCTCGGCGCACCTTGAGGATGACCCGACACCGGTGATCCTTGGCGCGTGGAAGGGCGGCGTGGATTCGTTGGACCTGGCGCAGCTCGGGTCGCGCACCGATTTCTGGCAGTGGGTCGCGCAGCGCGCCAGTGAGAAGGGCGCAGACGTCGGGAGGGTTCGCGTCGTGCGCGGACGGTTCACAGGTGGAGAGGCGCAGGACGTGCCGTACCTCTGCGCGTTATAGGCAAAGTTCGCGACCGATCTTCCGACACTCTTACAAATCAAACTACTCCGAACCCCGCGCCCCGCGGGAAGTAGGAGCAGACACATGAATTGGCAGGGCGAAGCTCGCAGCAATTACTTCCAGGTCAAGGACTCGGAAAAGTTCAAGGCCGCGATGCGAAGCATCGGCGTAACCGTTGAAGAAGGGGATGGCAAGAACGCCGGCAAGTTCGCCGTTTTCGCGGCCGATGGTGAGGGCTGGCCATCTTCCGTGATCGACGAAGAGATCAACGATGTCGTCGAAGTCGATGTCGTGGACACCGTGGTCGAGCACCTGGCGAGCGGGTCGGTCGCTGTTTTCATGCAGGTCGGACACGAGGGCTCGCGCTACGTGAACGCAGATGCCGTCGCAATCGACAGCACCGGCGAGCGCGTCGAAATCGGCTTGGACGAGATCTACGATCGCGCCAAGACCAAGTTCCCCAACCGGGAAGTCACACGCGCGTCACACTGAAACAAAACCGCAGGCCCAATGGGTCTGCGGTTTCTTTACGTCGGCCCACCGCAGAGCCCGGAAAGGGAAAGGCGGCGGCCAATGCGGGTCATGCTATTTGATCAGCATGTCCTTTTCCTTCTTGCCAGCTTTCAGGGCATCGAGGAACCAGCGTGGACGCTTGCCGCGGCCGGACCATGTTTCGGCGCCGCTTGGGTTGCGGTACTTCGGTGCAATTTTGCTGCCCTTACGACGCTTGCCGAAGACCTCGGCGAAGGTAACGCCCTCGGAATTCAGCACTGCATTGATTTTCTCTTTGACACGAACGATCTTTTCCTTGTCCATGTTCTGCATGCGTCCGTTTGCCTTGCGAATGAGATCCCTGAGCTGCTTTTCGCTCAAGGCGTTGATGTCGATGGCCATATTGACTCCATTGGATTAGGGAAAGGGACGCGTATCGGCGGGCGTGGATTGATAACCGCCACGCCGACGAGCCGCATATTACCCAATTTCCGGAGCCAGGCGCCGCTACAGCAAGTCGCGTTCGACCGCGGCCATCACGGCATCGGTCATCGCGATATTCGATTCATCGCTGAGCCCGTGATGCAGGTATAGCTCGTTCATGCCGTCGAACAGCCGGAGCAGCACCTGCCTCAACTGCTCGGGATCGCGCATCCTTGTCGATACCACGCCGCCCTCGCGGGTCTGGACCTCGAGATCGAGCAGGAACGAAATGAACACCTGCAGCGAGGGACCATCCTTCTCGAGGAAGTGCAGCCACCCGCCCCACTCGTGGGCGATCTTGCGGAAAAAAGCGCGCACCTCGGGGATTTCATACAGCTCGCGCGGGTCGGCGTCGTACCCTGACACCACGAGGCCACAGGAACTGGCAAGCCGGCTGACGTATTGCGGCTCGTCACCCAGGGACATCAGACGGTCGATCGCCGAGCCGGTTGCAGCGGTCTCAATCTCCGCGCGGTCGAACTGCAGCATGAGGATGGTGGGCCCATTCTCGCCGAGAGCAGCCATGGCGGCGTCAATTGAACGATTGTCGGCGTAGACGATGGTAGGCATTGGAGGCAGGCCACAAGCGGAATGCCAGATTATCACGCCCCGCAACATCCGCGCGCCGTCCGGTCAGGACCGGTAACACGCCGAAAGGCGCCGCCCCTCATTGGACAGATTCACAATCACGCTCGGCTCGGCATCCCCGCACTCGAACACGAATTCATCACCAAGATCGCGAACCGCGATGTAGGCCCCCGCGTGATCGTGCCGGGGCCCTTGCGTACGCACGATCGGTTCGATGGCGCGCTGAGTGGCGCGCAGCGGCGCCGGCCAGCGTGGCACCACCGGAAAGCGTTCCACCGGTGGCGCCAGCGGAAACATCAGCGCGAGTGGGCACGGCGGAACAGACGCCGCATCATCCAGCGATGGAAGCGCGGCAGCGGTTTGTACCAGGCGGTGAAGAGGCTCACCAGCGCGCACACGCCCCACACCCAGTTACCGGTGAATGCCCAAATGCCAAGACAGATTGGCACGAGCACGTAATCGAGAAATGCGGCCTTGTCGAAGATCGCGCCGGCGTTGATTTGCATGGAAATGGCTCCAAGGGTGGAAATGAGGTTGAGGTGCACGGCGCATGGGAATACCTGTGCCGGATAATCATCACCACAATCCTACATCGCGCATCGCATTTCGATGGTGCAGCGCTTCACAAACAGGACGCAAAAGTCCCCAAGATCAACGCGAAAAGAAAAGGCCCGCCGGGTGACGGGCCTCTCTTTCACTTCCTGTGAAACATTGCGGCTGCCTATTACAGGTAGGCGAACGTCCACTTGGTCGGGGTCGCTGCATTGTCCGCGGCGCAACCGTACTGAACGTTGGCCGTGGTCAGGGCGCTCGCGAGCGAGGTGCCGGTGCCGTCGTCCGTCACGGCGCTGTTGTCGAAGCCGGTCTGGTCGTTGATGGCCTTGCAGATTTCGGCATTCGCGACGGTGCCGAACACATGGGCGGTACCCGACAGCATCTCGAGGTTCGAGCCAATCTTGGCGGGCATGCTCGGGGCGGAGGCCAGGTAGTTGCTGGACACCAGAGCCGCGACGTCGGCCGCGTAGCCGCCGGCATTTTCGTTCTGGAACAGCACGTCGGCCGCGCTGATCTGCTGCGCCTGCGAAACCACGGTCGAAGCGGCCGCCTTGGTCGAGCCGTTGCTGAAAGCGGAACCGCCGTAATACAACGAAGCCACGGCGAGCACGGCGACGAGCGCGATGGCGATGATTGCAATGATCAACTGGAACATGGTGGAGAGTCCTCTCTTGGTTTGGGGGATGGAGCAACCGATCTTCGTCGGCAGACCATGAAATCTTTTAGCGCATGGCCTGCCGCCATTCTTGCATTATTCACACATAACGCAACGGCCAAATATCGTCACAAACGCCATGCATTACCGTGATTGCGTGACGCGGTTCACTTCACGCAACGACATCGTCAGCGAATAGCTGCCACACCCATTGCCGGCGCAGAACGTCTCAAGCGTGTAGCCATCGCATGCAGCGACGACGATCGACGCGTAGTCGAAGTTCTGCTTGAGGTCGCCAATGGCGCTCTTGGGCATGCTGATGCTCAGACGTGCAGCCTGCTCTTGCGCTTGGAAGCCGAATTTCGTTGCAAGGTTGCGACACTGGCCGGTGACACGCATGTCGCGTGTTTCGTGGTGAGTCGCGACTTTCGAGAGCGTCGGCCACGCGCGCGCGAGCAGTACCCCGCTGAACCCGAAGAGCCCGATCGCGGCGACGGTCATAAATGTGGTGCCGATGCGATTGATGTGCAGAAGTTTCATGGGCGCGGTGCTGCCTTGACGGGGTGGGGTGCAGCGGGAACAGCGGATCGCGGCACAGCGCCGGATGGCGCGATGCGCGTGTCTGGCATGGCGTCCGGCGCTGACCGTGGCGGCAGCGGCACCGGCTTTTCGTCAACCACCCACTTGCCGTTGGAAAACTGCACCTTGTCCACATATTCGCCGGGCCTGGTCGGGGCCTTGGGCCATTTGAAGTGCGGCAGATTCTCGACGCGCTGGTTGAGCGCGGCCGAGTCGCCAGCCTTCGTTTGTGCGCTGGTGTTCAATGCGACGCTGGTCGCCATGAACAGCACCGCGGCCGTCGCGAAGAAAATGCACGCCGTGATCAGTCCGGCGCGACCGGTCGGGGCGAATGGTCGCATGCGCTTGCCGGGCGGGACGGCATCGATCGTCGGGCGTTCGCTTTCCGGCAGCACGACCGAGCGCGGCTTGCCCTCGGGCGCGGTGACGCGAATCGTGCGATCGCCCGCACGCAAGTGCACGATGGCTTCCGGCTCTGCAGCGAAACGGCTGACGAGTGCGGACAGATAGCCGCGTCCCGGGCCGCCTTCGTGGATCTCGTAGGCGAAACCGTCCTCCATGCGCTGGACTTGCCAGTAGGACGCCTCCGGCGCGATGACCTGGCGACGAATGAGGCCCTGTACGCGCGCGATTGCGTCCGAACGATCGATGCGTCCCATGTAGCCGATGTGGATGGCCGCAGGCAGGGACGCTGGCCGTGCATTATTCCGCATTGGTCAACACTCCTTGCGAGGAATCGGTGAAGCGATAGGTCGTGACGGTCGGACGAATGACGACGAACAGCGCATTCCGCTGGACCTTGCGATCCTTGTGCCCAACCGGCGCATCTTCCATGCCGGTCAACGTGTTGCGGTCGTCGGACAGTTGGTCGTAGAGGATGCCGCCCAAGACGACTGTGTGCCCTGCGGCGGCGCGCGCGACGGTCGTTAGCGACTGGTCCTGCACTTCGGGGCGCGACATGCTGCCGAGCTGCGCACCCGCACTCAATTTCAGGAACCCGATGATCGACTTCAATTGCAGGTCGACGTCCATCGTGACGCGCTCGGTCGCCGCGTCGTAGTGCGGCTCGATCGTCAGGGTCAAGCCGGTATCGACGGTCTCGGTTTGGGTGCCACCGAAAATGCTGTTTGAATTGCCGGCCGCGGCGATGTTCACCTGGCTGACGTAGGGCACCGACGCGCCGGAGCGGATCTTCACCTTTCCTCCGGAGAGCGAACGCAGCACGAGGTTCTGCGTGGTCTGCGTGTTGCCATAGGTGGACAGCAACGAGAACAGCGCCTGCATGTTGAAGTCGTGCCTGGCAACGCCAATGCCAAAGTCGCCGCCGGCAAATTCCGCGCCGTACGGGGATTTGGTATTGAGCCCGGCCAAGAAGCTCGCGGCCGGATCGTTGTGGTTGTCGTTACCCGATCCGTTGTTGTTGCCGGTACCGCCGTTGTTGTTGCCGGTACCGCCGTTGTTGTTGCTGGTGCCGCCGTTGTTGCCGTTCTGGCCGCCCCCGCCCATGCCGCCTTGCTGGTTGTTCTGGCCGTCGTTGCGAAGCCCAAGCGAACGACCGAGGGTGAACTGCAGCCGGCTCCAATCGAGCCCGCTTTGCTGTTCGCTGTTGAGGCCAACCGTGATAACCGCCACCTGCAGTCCGATCGTGGCCGAGTTGTCGACCACTCGGTGCAGGTAACGCTTGACGCTCCAAAGCCGATCGGGCGCGGCGTTGAAACTGACTTCGCTCGCCGGCACCGACGCGACGATCTGGCTCGCGCCAAGGGTTTTCAGTTCGTCGGAAACCGTCTTGATCAGTTCCTTCGAAGGCGGCACACTCGCCGTCATCGCGACGCCGGAGTTGATCACCAGTACACCGTCCGACCACGTCAAGGCGATGTTGCTGGCCGATGAAAGCAGCGCGACCAGCCCCGACAGCTTCCCGTTGTAGGCGGGCACGCTGATGCGGCGCCCGGCAACATCATCGCTGGCGGCGATGGTCGGAACGCCGTAGCCGGAAAGCAGCACGGCAAGATCGCCCACCGTCGCACCGGGTGGCGCGTCGATCGCGATTTGACGATCCATGACCGCCTTCGGAATAGGCGTGAAGGAGCTGTGGATGGCTGGCTCCGCCAAACGTTCCGTACGCAACGCTGGCGTCAAGTTCCAGTCACGAGTCGCCTCGCTCTGGACACTCGAAACCTTCGCGTCAATGCTTGGAAGGTGCTTTGGGACCGTCGTGCAGCCGCTGAGAATCACGCAGGCAAGGGCTGCTACGCCACTCGCCCTTCTCAAAATATAGGTAGCACCCTGCCGTTGATTCATAAACCGAGACTCCATTGATGGTTCCGATGTAGCGGCTGGCGCTGTCACTGGGCGAAGCCGCCGGGGGTTGGATGGCGCTTGTCGAAACGGGCCGTGGAGGCAGCATCTCGACGGGGCGAAATGGGCTGGGTGCCATCGCGTCAGCGGGACGCGGCGGCAAGGTATTCCCCGGGGGCTGCGCCGACGCAGGGGCCGGGAGAGGCGTCATGGAAGGCGGCGGCGCGGGGTGGCCCGCGACAGCCGAGCCGCAAACAGCCATCAGTAGGGCTGTCAAAAGCAGTCGGCGTCGTTGATTTGTTGCGTGCACGTGCAAGCACTCCGCGTGGCAGTTGTATGGCCGTACAGGAGGGCCGCGGAACGCTGTCAAAGTTGCGACGCTAGGCGTCGTGCACACGGCGTACCCACTCTCCTGCTGTCTCTTTCATAGTACGCGCAACGTATTTGGAAAGGTGAGATGGGATTCTCCTTTCCGGTATCGCGCAACGAGACACCCAAGCAAACAGGCAGGCGTTGCGCCTGCCTGTGTTACAGGGTCAGTTGAGGGGCATCGGCACGTACATCACGGGTCGGTGCGTCCCCATCTGAAGGTGACCCAGCCGTTCTGCCCGTACTGCGAGCGCCCGCTGCCGCCGCTGCCGCCGCCAAGGGCGCCTGACGGAGATGTCTGGAAGTCGACAAAGGCGTCCCCGTTGTACTGAGTGCAGTTGCCGCCGTACCCGCCGCGCGTCGAAGTGCCGTAAGTCGCGCTGCTGGCATTGCCGATACAGCCGGCCTGCCCATCCATCGTGAGACCCACGCCGCCGCCGCCACCCGCGACGATTCGATCGGTTCCGCTGGCGGGGTACCGGACCGAGGTCGATCCGCCACCACTACCCACCGCGTCGCCGTTGATCGTCTTGGCCTGACCAGGGGCGTCGGTTACGTAGCCAATGGAGCTATTTGGCGCCACGACAATCGTTGCGGTCACAAGCCCGCCAGTCCCGCCGTACACTACAGGGTCGCCGCTACGCGCGGCGCCGCCGCCTCCAGCCCCGCTCATGGAGACATCAATCACTGTGCACCCATCAGGAACACGCCAGGTGGTCCACGTGTAAGTCACCGTCGAAAAAGTGACCGATCCTGGAGTGCATCCAGGGTTGGTTTCCGTGGGGCGCGTGGGGCTAGAAGGAGGGGCAACAGGCGCGCCAGCCGCCAGTCCGTGCAGGGGCCAGCGATACTGCAGAGACGGCGCGGCGGTTTGCGCCGAAGCCACGTATGAAACCAGCAGCGCACAGCCGGCAGCGAGCAACCGCGAATTCGTTCGACGGCTCATGGCGCGACTCCCGTGCCGACATTGCAGCAACCGGCATATTCAGGCGACACGCTGCCGCAGTCGGGAATCGCGGTATCGCCATGCAGTCGTTTGTTGATGGCGTTGCAATCGTCGGCGCTTGTCATCGGCCGCACGATCGCGTCGGTCGTGAACACCCACTCCGAATCCGGGACTGTGCGCAGGTAGCCCTCGTCGGCCAGCGCTTGTGGCGTCGCGGGCAGGCTGCCGGCGTGCTCGACGCGGTAGAGGTTGACCGCCCCGTCAATCTGGCTCGACTGGTTGATGGTCTTGGCCGCGACGGCTTCGTGGCCGGTACTCGCAAGATACGACCCGCCATAGAACATGCCGGCAATCGCGAGGACCGCGATCAAGACGATGGCGACGATGGCGATGATGAGTGACGACATGGCGTGGATTCCTCAAACGACAAAGTAGATGCGTGAAGTGCCGCCTGCAGTCAACGATCGGCGCAGTCGGGGCAAAGGCGTTCTTGTCGAGGGCTGTCGGCGAAGCGCAAACGACGGCGATTGCACCCAGCACAGGCGCACAGAGTCACGCGTCCCGCGCGGTAATCGCGCAACAGCAGCCACAACGCCGTGATGTCGAGCGTGACGTCATTGCCCGGAAAGTGAAGGGAGCCGACCAAGCCGCTGAACCGATCCCAAGTCGCAGTCATGGTCGCGGGGTCGATCTTGTCGATCTTGCCCTGCTCGCCGATGCCCGCAAGCATGAGATAGTCGGCCAGCAGCACCACGCCCGCGGCGGCGTCGGCCGGCGATCTCACCTGGCTTTCGAAGGACGATGGCAGGCGACCCGGGCGACCCGCGACACCGCGCACCTCGCGGAACAGGCGCGAGAGTGCTTCGGTGGACAGCTCGCCGAACAGGCTCCGCAGCGCACCGAGGCGAAGCCCGCGATGAATGAGCTGCGCGGCCTGCATCCGCACGTCCAGGTGTTTAAGGGTGTCGGACGATGGCGTGGCCCGCCTGCGCGCCTCACGCGCGGCGGCCAACTGCCCGGGGTCCGCGCTTTTGCTTGCCGCGCGACTGAACATCAGACAAGACTCCATGGATTCGAATTTCGGTTCATGAGAAGGCGGCCCGGGGCGCTCACGCGGCGCATGCGACCAAAAGGACGGATGCCACGCAGGCTGCGCGGTTGCCGGCTCGGATGTCTGCACGGGCGGTTGCGATCGCGCTGCTCCACCACGACAGCGGGGCGTCGTGCGGCAGCACGACGAAGTCGGCGGCGAGGTTGTCAGCGAGAACGATCTGCTCGACGCGGGAAAGTCGAGAGAGCACCAAGCCGATCCCTTCGCCCAGCGACCCGCGCCAGCCCTGCGGCGCGGCCGCCGCATCGGCGACGAGCGCTTCCATCGAGATCGTCGTGAAAAATGCGGAGCACCGCGGGTTGATCTTGCGCGTACGCGGCACGTCGTGACGACGCAATTCGCTCAGGACGCGCGTTGCCTTGCCCATCCATGCGCTTGCGGCATTCACGGGGCCTGAAACCGGGGCCGGCAGCGCGGCGGCGATGATGGCGGCCTCGATTCGACCAGCCTCGAGCAGCGGCAGTGGTACCTCGTAAAGTCGCCCACCCCAATCCACGCCTTCCCGCTGCGCCGCTCGCGAAACGGCGAGCGCGGCAAAGAAGGAAAGGGTCGAGGCCGTGGCTGCGATCGCCGACATACTCCAAATCAGCGGCGCGCTCCCGCTCAGCGAAAGGCAGGCGTGAGCGGAGTCGTCAATAGGCCACGCTGCAGTCGGCGCGAATGAATCTTCGTCAATGACAGAACTTGCGAGACTTTGCACCAGCAATGCTCCTTGATGCGAACGGACGGACAGGTGACGTGCAACGGATTTACTTGGTGCAGCAGATGGCCGTACCCGGAACGCCGGAAGGGCACGCCTTGATCTCCGGGTCGCCAGTGAGGCGCTTGTTGATCGCCGCGCACTCCTTGTCGGTCAGGTCCGTACGCACGATCGCGTCATCGGAGAAGTGCCAGCTCGTGTTGGGCATGTCACGCAGATAGCCGCCATCGACCAGGGCTTGCGCGGTCGTCGGCGAGGTGCCGGCATTGTTGGTCTTGAAGAGCTCGACCGCGCCGACGATCTGGCTCGACTGGTTGATGACTTGCGCAGCAGTCGCGTCGTTGCGCTTGCCTAGCATTGCGGTGCCGCCGTAGAACATGCCAGCAATCGCAAGGATCGCAACGAGAACGATTGCGATGACGGTGATGATGATGGAAGACATGATTTGCTCCTGTGGAAATTGGGTGCGAAAAGGGCGGTCCGCGCTATTGCAGGACCTTCGTGGACATCTGCATGACCGGCAGGATGGTGAGGCCGAACATCAATGCACCAGAGATGATCAGGCCGAGCGCCGCCATGACCTGCAGGATGGGCGCGAGTGCCGCAACGCGCTGGGCGTAGAGGTCGCGGTTGGTGATGGAGATGGCTCCCATTGCCTCGCTTACCTGCACGCGATCCAGCGACGCGCCGAGCGACGCGCGATCGGTTGCCTGCAGCGTGCGCATGACATTCGCCCAAGGCTGCCCGCTCTTGACCGCGTCCCGTGCGCGCAGGAAGTCGGCGCGCAGGGCGCCGGGAGGCGTCGAGTCAGCCATCAAGCCAAGCGCGTGCTCCATGCGCACGCCGGCCTTGACCAGCAGCCCGAGGCCATAGAACGCGATGAAGTACCCCTTCGAGAGGACGATGTCCTTGTAGATCGGGATGCGCAGGATTACCGCATCGGCAAAGATCGGCGCTACCGCGCGGCCCACGGTGCCGAGCAGACCCAGCAAGACCACGACCACCAATATGCCCAGCGTGAAGTAGCCGACCACATAGGCGAAGTGCACCGATCGCGCAAAGCTCGCGGCACCGCCAGTCATAGTGATCAGCGGACTGTCCATGATCTTTGGCACCATCAGGAACACTGTGCCGACCACGAACAGGATGCCAACAAAGAATGACGCCATGGCGCCCCAAATGCCGCGCGAAGATGTGCGGCGGATCTCGTGAAGGTGGCGCTCGAAATCAACGGCGTCGCGCAAGGCCTGCGCCGTTGCGCCGGAGTTCGCGCCCGCCTCGATCATTGCTGCGACGGTGCTCGGGAAGTCGCGCGGGCCTTGGGCCGCGATCGCCTCGGGCACGGTCGCGCCCGCATCGACTCGCATCAGGAGATCGTGAGCGACGTGCTTGATGCGTCCGCCGAAGGTGTCGCGCAGCAACGTCAGCGCATCGGACGCGCCGACGCGCGATGCCAGCATTGCAGAGAGTTTCGACAGCAGGATCTGGCGATCACCGTATTTCAAGCCAGACAGGCGCATGCTGCGCACGCGCTTGACCGCGATCACCGACCCGAGCTTGGCTCCGCGGACTTCAGCCTCACTCGGGTTGGCGGCCTCGATTTCCTGCGTGCGAACGCCGGTGCGAGTGTGAAGACGGACTTCGAAACGAGCCATCAGGCGGCCCCGCCGGCATCGGACGCTGCCTCGAAATAGGGTTTGGCTTCCTCAGCGAAGACGCGCTCGATTTCCGCGCGCGTGGTCTCGCCGGCGCGGTACTTGTCGATCGCGTCCTCGATCAACAGCGGCCAATCGCGCTTTCCGGCAAGCAACGCTTCGACGGCCGTCTCGTCCGGGAAATAGGCGCACTCGGAAACAATGGTGCGCGTCGAGAAACCGGTGTGCTGGCAAGCATTGCAGCCAGCGCCATGACAGCGGACGCAAAGAACGCGGACAAGGTTCTGCACCAGAACCGAGCGCAACAGATACTTGAGCGTGTGCGGTTCGACGCCGAGGTACTGCAGGCGCTCGATGCTCGAAGGGATGGAATTCGTGTGCAGGGTGGCGATGACAAGGTGACCGGTCTCGGCCGCCTTGATCGCGAGGGCCGCGGTTTCCTCGTCGCGCACCTCGCCCTGGATGATGACATCCGGGTCGAGTCGCAGGAACGAGCGGAGCGCCTTGGAGAAGTCGAGCCCCACGCTGTAATTGACATTGACTTGAGTGACGAACGGGATTGCGTACTCGACCGGGTCTTCGATCGTGCAGATATGACGACCGAATCGATCCATCTCGCGGATCGTGGAATTGAGGGTGGTCGTCTTGCCCGAGCCGGTCGGTCCGCAAATCAGGCACAGTCCATTGCGACGAGTGAAGCCCTTGCGCCACTCGGCCAGTCGCGTGATGCCGAGCGATTCCAGCTTGGGGTTGACCGCAGCGCCATCGAGCAGGCGGATCACGATCTTTTCGCCGTTGAGCGCAGGCGTCGCCTCGACGCGCATGTCGACGAGGCGCTGGTTGTACTCGACGCTGAAACCGCCGGATTGCGGCACGCGGCGTTCGGACAAATCCATGCCAGACCGGTCTTTGATGCGAGCCGCAAGCACGTTGTACTCGGTGAGCTCGCCCTCATGGACGATCTGCATTTCGCCATTGAATCGACCGCTGACGGTGTAACTCTCCGCGCGTGGCAGGATGTGGATGTCGGAAAAGCGACGGCGCAGGCCGTCGCGGACCAGGCGGTCCAGCAACGAGTCCTCGTCGGAACGCGCAATCCGCGCCAGTTCGGCGAGGTATGCATCGACGCGCTCGATCGACGCCGGGCGGAACACGATTTCGCGCGGGTCGTACTTCGACGCCTCGAATGCGACGGTCGCCTCGTCGCCGAGCGTTGCGAGCACGAGGCGGTCCGGCGTTTCCGCCAGCGCCATCGTCTGCGTCTTTTCCAACAGGTCGGCCGGAAGCGCGTCGACGTAAGTCGTCTCGCCGTCGACGTCGGCCGGCGCGACCGCAAGGATCGCCTCAATCATTTCCGGCTGCCGCACGAAACCGTTGCGCACCAGGATCACACTCAGCTTGCGCTCGGTGACTTCCTGTTCGCGCTGCGCGGCCTCGATCGCCGCCTCGGTGACGAGGTCATGTTCCAGCAGGTAGGAGATGAGGGATCGTTCAGCCGTCACGGGGAGGCACCAAAGTTGGCGCCGGGGCGAACCAGCAGGTACGCCGCCACCATGCCGCCTGACGGCGCGGTGCGCGAGCCGCAGGCATTGCCGATGTAATACGCCTGCGGCGAGAATTCGCGGCTCAGCATCTGCACGGCCTGAAGCTGCACAGAGGTCAGCGAACCGGACACGCACACGTATTGGAGCCCGCTCGAATCGAGGCCAAGGCTCCAACCAGCACCTTTCGGCGCCGGCGGCAGGAACGCGTAGGACGGGGTGAAGTCGCCGAGCGACGAAGGCAGGGCGTGCGTTGCGTCGGTGTAGTTCTGGTAGCCAGTCTGCAGCGCCGTGAAGCCATCCTGCAGGCGCGCGGCTTCACGGGCGGCAATGATGGGCGCCGGGTTGATGACAGTCACCATCGCGGTTGCGGTGGCGGCCATCAATGAGATGCCGAGCAGGGCAAAGATGAGTTGTAGCACCTGGCGTACGCTCCGGAATCCATGAGGCATCGCGATGCCAGCCACGTGCCGGCCATCACCGCTCGACCTTGCGGGAACATGCCTCCACAGGGTCATTTTCTTATGACGCGCATCAAAGTAGCGTCATATATAGCCGCGCAGTTTATTAGCAGACGCAACGTGTGTATGTGATGGCGCTCGCAAACCCGGCCCGGGCGCCTGTGATTGGTTCCCATCGCGCCTATCGCCAGTTACGCAAGCGTATGCATTACGCAAGGCGCGCATAAGAAAACCCCGCCTGCCAATGGCAAGCGGGGTTGGGTTACGTCGTGACGCACCGTCAGCCGGCGACGTGGTCTTCCGGATGACAGTGGTCCGCCGGCGCCGTCTGGTCGGACGGATCGACTTCCGATGGCTCGCCACAGAACTTGCAGGTGTGCGAAGCCGCTGGGCTGAGGGACGCCCTCCATGCCGCGAAAACGGCCGGGCAGTCGGCGCTTTCCTGCGCCCATACGACTTCGCAGTCGCTGTGCTCGTCGCGGCACCTGTCTTTCGCATCGGCCTCATCGTCCGCCCAGCAGAAGAACACCATGGGCTCGGAGTCCGGATCGGCGTCTTCGGGCCGGTAGAGGACGAGCCAATTCTTGGTCCGATCCTCGGCAACGACCTTGAAGGCATGGGCGACATACTCCGGGCTCCACATGGCGTTGAGGCTCTGCGGGTCGGCAACGTAGTTGCCGCGTGAGGTAATCACCCGTCCACGCTTGTCGACTTCATCGATCTCGGGCAACGGGCGCAGTTGTTCCTCGTCGCATCCATCGGTGTCGCAATCGGCAACCAGCACCTTCACGTTGGCCAGGCTTGCGACCACTCCGCGAACGACGCCGCCCTCCACCTTCACGACCACCGCGAGCGGGGGCTCGCGGGTTGCCGGCGTTCCGGCAGACACGCTGGATTCCGCCGCGCCGCCGGTTTCCTCGCTGTGGTGGCGATTTGCCATGTTCAGCACGGCGAGGAAGTCGAAGCCGCGGGCATCGCAAAAGTGCATGACGTCCGCGAGCATACCCTGCAGCTCGTGCCGTTCGTCGTCGTCGTCCCGGGCATCGCCAAGGCATTCCTCGACGTAGTAGGGGAGCAGCTTGGCAATGCGCTCGGCACGTTCCTGACAGGTTGGTTCACCTTCTCGCATGATCGATCTCTCCTTCTCTTGCTCGCAAAATTGCGGGCGTTTCAGGGAAGTTGCGTGGGCGCCCACACAGAAAAACCCCGGCATCCATGGGACGCCGGGGTGGAGGGTCAAGCTGCTTGGACTTCTTCGTCATTGCAGGCCGACCAATAGTCGACCAATGCGCTGTCGGGGTTCGAGCCTTCGTACACCCAAACGACGCTGCATCCGGGAAAGACGCTCTGGCACTGTGCTTCGGCATCGTCGTAGTCGGTAGCGAGGCAGATGTGCGCCAGGGGCGGATTGACCGGGTGCGGACAGTCGGCAGGGATGAAAAGCACGACCCACGGCTCACGCGCGAACCGCGCGTGCGACCTCATGCGGCGAGCGCGCGCATCTGGCGCGTCGTTTCCATGCGGTCGGCCGTTTCCATCGCGTCGCTGCGATCCTTGCACGCGATGGTGCTCTGCGTGGGGTCATCCATCGTCGGCAGGACCACCAGCGTGCACGGCCAGGGGAATTCCCGCAGGTTCTCGATGATGGCGTAACGATCACGCACCCAGTAGGTGCAGCCGTTGCCCGCGTGCGCGGACCACCCATTTTGCTGCTGCGACATGACAGCTCTCCTTGAGACCGACGGACGTCGGGTTCGCCTGAGTTGCGCGGAAGCATCGACGTAAAAAGGAACCCCGTTCGCAATGCGAGCGGGGTGGAGGATCATTCGGGGTGGCGCTGCGTCCACTCTCCGGTGGAGAGGGCGCGGGCCGCGATGTTCTCGGACTGGAACACCTCTTCCGACTCACGGGAATACAACAGATTCCCGCGCTCGGTCCCGATGACGAATCCGTCCGGGGTGTGGCGCACAACCAGCGGCAGGCGCAGTCCCGAACGTGAGGCCAGCAGCCCGAAGCGGGCCGAGACCGGAAGGTTGATGATCAGGGGCTTGGACATGATGAAAATCCTCAGTTAGGGGGCGTAATGCTTTATTCGCCCGAGTTGCGTTGCGCGCATGACGTAAAAACGCCGCCAGCAATAAGCCGGCGGCGTTGGGGTGTGACGATCAGGCATCCGTGGTTCGCGACGCTTCGTACTCCGCGATCGCGGTGTAGCGCTGGTGGCCTTCGCGCACGAAGACGATCTTCGAGCCGGGGAAGTTGTCCTCCGGGAAGATGCATCGCCAGACGCTGCGGGCGGCCGCTTCCGACACGGCTTCGCACACGAACGCGCGCGGCACCCGCTCGGGCGAGTCGGCTCCGAACTGGTACAGCACGGTCCAGTGGAACCGCGGGCGCGGGCCAGCCGAGCTGTAGTAGCCGATCAGCTCGTCGAATTCCCGGCTGACGCGATTCAGCAGTTCCGGGTCGTTCTGCTCGGGCGAGTCTTTGCGGATGTACGCGCAGACCTGGTACGGGAACTCCTGGCCGGGCGAGCACTGGATGAAGATGGCCTGGTCGTCGAACTCCGCGAGACAGGAAAGGGCGTGCGCCCTGTCACGGGCCATGCAGGTGAAGATGTACGGCCGCCAGTAGCGGCTCTCGACCGGGAGGCGGTACAGCAGGACCCACGGCTGGAGGCCGGTGGATTCATCGTTCATGGAGCATCTCCTTCGGGTTTCGGCGGAATGCCGGTTTCGAAGGAGTTGCGCCGGAGTGGGCACAGAAAAACCCCGCCAGCATGAGCCGGCGGGGCAGGGTGTCACGGACGCATATCAGAGACCGTAGGTCTCTGCCAGAGCCTCCGCGTGTTCGACGCCATGCGCATCGACGCAGGCTGCGCCTATCTCGGCCTCTGCGCGCAATTCGTCACGCGTGAGGTGGTCGAGGGTACCGTACTGCAGCCTGACGTACGCCTCGATGTGGCGCGGATCGTGAGTCGGCTGGAACTCGCGGAAAAGTGCCGCGTATCCGCTTGGGATGCCTTTCACGATGCGGCCTCTTCGTCTTCGTCCTCGTCGATGTCCTTGATCTCGCGGCCGGTATAGCCGACGACCTCGGCGATGGAGTCAAGGGTGTCGGGTGACCATCTTTTGCCGCTGAGAATTTTCGTGACCTCGTCCATCGCTTCCTTGTCGCCGAGCTGGTGGTCCGGAGCTGTGTCCATGAGTTCTCCTTCTGTGGGTGAAAGGCGCGGGTGCGCCAAGTGGGTTTACCTCAGTTGTCGCCCCGCGACCCCGGAAAAGGGATTGGCTGTGACCTCTGTCGCCATCGGCCCAAAGAAAACCGCCAACCCAAATGGGCTGGCGGCCGGTGATTCACGCTTTCGAGGCCTCGCGCTCTACCCATGCCTTAATCGCGGCAGGCTCTTGGGTGTTGACCCACGCGTTCATGGCTTCCGGCGAAGCAAAGCCTTCGCGCAATCGCCGCATCAGGGCGCCGAGCTGCTGACCGCAGAGGCCAGTCCACTCCATCACGAGGCCGCCATTGAACTTGGCCTTGGCCTGTCTGGCCGCAAAGAGCCGCCGCTCGACTTCCACAAGCTGAAGCGCGAATTCCGGGAACCGCCGGCGCGCGTCGAGGAGCAGGGCGTGACGTTCGACGGCCACCATGGACTCATCGTTGCGATCGGCCCACGCAAAGCAGGCCTTGTTCTTGGGCGTATGGCCTTGTGCCAGCCATTCGAGGAACAAACGGTAGTTCTTCCGCTTCCGATCTCGCGTGCGCGCGGCATGGTTTCGGTTTTCGAACAGGTACAGTTCGGGCGCGAAATACCGCGACGACGCGACGTACTCAAAAATCTCCTCGAGGGTGTCAAACCCGCTGGCGAAGCGCCCGGGGTCATAACCCATGAATCGCAACGCCGCGGCAGTGGTGAGCGTGAGCGGCAGGTCCGCGAACACGTGGTCGCCATCCCGGACGCGGTAGATCAGTCCGGCCTGACCGTACGAGAACCCCATCCGGTGCGCGACGCGACCGATCAGGTTGCCGAGATCGTTGTAGGACAGGTAATCCAGGTGGAAACGGAATTCCGCTGACGGCGCCGTGATGAGGTCGACCTGGCAACCGACAGGCTCATCCCCATGGCGGTACTCGACCGACAGCACTGGGCCATTACGAAACGACGCGCGCGAAAACCAGGCGTTGCGCGCGAGGTCTTCCAGCAAAGCCGGTCCGCCGGCGGCGTGCACGGCCTCGCGCTCGACGAGGATGTCGATGTCGCCGAAGTCTGGCTTGGTACGGTACGACGGCACAACCGCAACCCGTGCACCCGGGAGTGCCGCGCGCAACATGCCGACGATCTCGGCTGTAATACCCGCGAACTCCTGCGCCGTGATGCGCCGGGTCGGGACTGAAAGGGCGGAACCGCCCATGGGAACCTCCTTGATTGTCGGTGGCAGAGTGCCACGCGTTCCTCGCAGTTGCCCGCGGCGCATCGCGCAAAAGTGACGCCCGTGTTCGATGCACGCCGGAATGTCCGGCGTCACAGACGCACGCGCGCGCATTTCGTACACTGGCTAGCGAGTTCGCGAGTTGATTCAGGTGCTGGAAGTGCGGTTCGATGAGTTCGTGACCTCGGTCTGCAAGTGGGCGCGCGCAACCGAGGGGGCTGACGGTGATGCGCCCAACGGGCACTTGATGCAGGCGATCGCTGGGCTCGGGGCGTTGGCGACCGCAGTTGACGAATCCCGTCCGGAAGCATCGGCCACCGCCATCGGGCGGATTGCGGTTCACATGATCAGCTACGCCGAGATGGCCGGGATCGAGATCCAGGGCGCCCAGCCGCATGATCTCGGTGAAGCGGATGACTTCGCTGTGCTCTACAGAAACATTGGGGCGTTTTTCTCACCTCGCCCGTGGCAGCCTGCCGAGAGACTGAATGTCGTGCTGCACCAGCTCGAACGCATCGCAGAGAACCGCGGCCTCGTGTTTGCGACGTGCTGCAGCAAGGCATTCGACGCGGTTCGCATGCGGGTCGTGCCCGCCGCTGGGAAGTCCGACGACGACGCCCCCAGCCGGATCGCCGCATGAAAAACCCCGCCTGCCATTGGGCAAGCGGGGCTCGGGTCACACAATCATCTTTGAAGGCACGTTGGCTAGCGCCCAGGCGTAGAGCTTCTGTTCCAGTGCGCACAGGTCCGTTGAATCGAACAACGCGTTGTGGAGCTGAAGCCGGTAGCTGAGGTCGGCCACTTCGATCGAGCATTTGCCGCCCAGGTACTCGAGCGACTTCGGGGAAGCCGCATTCGGCGTCGCAACAGCGGTCGCCCGAAACTGCTCGAAGGTCATCGCGCCGGCGGGAACCTTGTGGATCTCGGTCGCCTGACGAACGGACGGCGTGTTGCTGAATACGGGGCGGGTGAAGTCGAGGAACACGACCGTATCGCCCCTCTTCCAGTCGATCGTGCGGACATCCCAAAAGGTGCAGTAACGGACCCCGCTGATCGTCGTCCATTGGTTGCCGATTCCGCCAGAGGTGTACTCGATGTTTTCGACGACGCCTATCTCGTAGCCGCCCTTCTGATTACTTGCCATGGGAAATTCCTCGTTGGTGTGGCGCGAACGCGCCGATTCCCACGAGTTGCCCCTTGGGTGGGTGTGAAAAAGCCCCGGCTCCAAAAGGAGTCGGGGCTTGTGGTGTATCAGTGTGCCGGCAGCGCGTTGATCCACGCGGCGATTCCGCGAGCGGACCGGACTTCGCCTTGCCCAGCGTTCACGAGCGTCATTCCATGCCGAGGGCTGCCAGTGCAAGCGCGTGGGCTTCGTCGACATCGGACCAGTCGATGCTGCCTCCGGCTTCGCGGCCGGCTTTGTAGGCGTTGACCAGCGCTCGACAGGCACGGACGGCACCCGATTCGCCATCCTTTTGGGACGCAATGGACTCCCGCACGAATCGCACGCATTCGACCGCGAATTCCGCGTTGGCGGCCTGTAATTCCACAGGGTCACGAGCATCGTGGACATCGAACAGCGGGGAACTGAAGCATGCGATCTGCGTTTGCGAGGAACCGTTGGCGAACTTCTGCACGGCATCGCCAAGCACCAGACCATGCGCGAATCGCGTACTTTTGGACGGGAGTGCCCAGTCCGGGCTTGCCTTGGCGGACAGGTCGATCAGGCGCCGTGGGATGGCGGGCGGGATCGTCGTGCCACTACGTTGTTGCGGTGTATTGGCCGGGTCCATCAACCATTCGGGCGGCCAGAAGGCATCGCTGATCTCTCCGTCGGTGAGGAAGACGACGTTGCCGGCGTCGGTGCGGACCTGCCAGCATTCGACGCCTCCGCGCGCGGCCTTCTCGCCAACCACGACGGCATTACCAAACATCCGCCCGTCGCGCGTGCGAAGTTGCGCACCGAGCTGAACGCGACCTTCGGCGAGACCGGTGGCCCACTCCGGCCACAGAGCTGGGTCATTCAAATCGAGATTAGTGCTCACCGATCTCTCCTTCTTTCGTTTTCGCCGCTGCCTCGTCGATCAGTTCACGCGAGACCCTGACCCAAGCCAGGACGCAGCAGTTGGTATCGTCGTCATCGCGGCTGGTCACGGCCGGGTAGGCGATGTCGATTTCGTCACTGTTGCAGTACACGTTCTCCGCCGCAACGATTGCAGCGCGGTCGAACGCATCGTTTCTCTGCGCAAGCGCGCCCAGGAACTCGATGAAACCGAGCCGTCCGCCGTTCTGTTCCAGCAATGGCGCGATCTCGGCCAAGGTAAGGCCGTCCGGTTGACTCATTGGTGTTCTCCTTCGGTAGGTCGGTAGGTGAAAGGCGCAGGCGCGCCAAGGTTGTTCACTAGCAGTTGTCGTGGAGCAGCGCCGCAAGATGGACGGTGCGTGCACGGGCCCTTGACCATGCGCGCCCGCCCGTGGCTTCCATAAAGAAAACCCCGCAGCCATTGGCATGCGGGGTTTGTAGTTGGCCGGATCAGGCCGTCAGTGCGTTGATGCGCGCGGCGATTTCGTGAGCGGGCAACGAGGCGTTGTCCTGAAACGACCAGAACCGGTCGCCTCTCCGAGCGCAGATGACCGTAACTTCGCCGGACAGCTTCTCCACCATCTTGAAGGACTCGACCCCATTCGCGCGACCCCAGCCTTGCGGCGGCAGCACATTGAGGTAGTAGTCCCACCGTTCTTCGGTGATCTCCTCCGGCTCCGTGCGCCAAGCGGCGTCGTGCACCTTCCGGAATTCAGCGATCGTGCCGCGGCGGACCTCGGTGCCGTACTCGGCCTCCATCTCGCCGACGGTCTTGCCGCCGTAGGCGCCGACGACAGTGCCGTCCTCGCGAACGTGTACCACGTCGATTACACGCGGCGGATCGGCGGCGGTGAACAGCAGTTCTTCGGTGGCCATGGGCTAATCCTCGATGTTGATGCCGAGGGCGCTCGCGCGCTCCTGCACATTCGCGAGGGTGTCGCCGAGCTCACGCCACGGGTACCCACCATCGAGATCGCAGAGCATCGAAAGCATTGTGGTGGCCAGCTCGGCGAGGGCTGGGGCCGAGTCAGCCTGGCGCTTGGCGAGCAGGGCTGCGCTGGGCCGAGGTGTTTTCCGAATCCCGCGGATTACGTCGACCGACAGGGGCTCGTCGTCGTCGGCGTAGTGATCGTCGACCAGGGTGTTTCCACTGGTCTCGTCGCAGAGTTCGCCGCTCTCGATGCGCTCGCGTACCGTTTCCTCGGCATCGGCCGCGTCCTTCGCGTCGATGGCAACTTCGAGATGATGGTACGACTGGAATTCCACGGAAACGTGAAACTTGGGCATGGATTTCTCCTTTCCGGGCCTGCGGAATGCAGGCGCTTCAGGGGGAGTTGCCGCGCAGCGGCATAAGAAAAGCCCCGCCTGCCAATGGCAAGCGGGGCGGGGTGTGGTTACTGGTCGAGTTCGACCGTGCTCTGCAACGAGGCCACGATGCTGTCGAAGTCGGCCCGATTCTTGGCGAATTCGGCCGACCACGAATAGCAGTTGAACTGCACGAGCGCACCGTCAGGCAAGAAGATCCAGGCGGCAATCGCGGTGACTGGCTTGCCACGCACATTGACGTTGCTGACCAGGGCGGCGAATCGCCTGTGGGCGGCATCGACGCGTATGCCGGACTTCGATAGTCCGTCCATGAAGCTCCCTGCGATGCCGCGGATCTCGGTGTCCTTCACCGACTCGAGCTTCCGCTTCAACTCGTTGGGCGCCGCGAGCACCCGCGAGAATCGGTCGACCAACGATTGGAATTGCTTGGTCGTGGGCAGGCCGGAAAGGCGGGTTCGCGCCGGCGGATACACCTGAACCAGCACGTACGGATAGCCACTGTTTTCGGTGCCCTTGGCCCGGAGCCCCAGGTCAAAGGCAACACTTGATTGCGGTGGCGCCATTTCGTTCAGCGCATCGATGTCGGCCGCGGGGATCAACTCCCAGCCTGCCGGGGCGGCGATCTGGTACGGATGGTTCGGGATCGGCACCGTTTTCGCGAAGCACAACGATGCGATCAACATCAGCGCGACGGCCAATGCATAGTGCTTGATGGTTTTGAAACGCATGACATCTCCTTCACGACCCGCGGGATTACGGGCCTTCGCTGCAGTTGCCGGGAGATAGCAACGGAAAAACCCCGCCGGCGATCTGCCAGCGGGGTTTGAGTTGGAGCGTGGATCAGAAGTCGGACGGGAAGCCGATCGTGATCACCGGGGCAGGGGTGTCGCCCGGGCCAACGTGCGCCGTGAGCGTCACACGCCGCGGCATGTGGCCTCGACCATCGCGCGGGACGCGGTAGATCGAATACCGGATCGTCGAAACGCCGTCGCGGGCCGCTTTCGACGCCAGCTTCGCCATCCAGACGACATCCCAAAGCCGCCCGGACTCGTCCTGCGGGCGCCGTTTGCGCTTGGTGTCGTCCTCCGACCACGCCACACAGTCTTCCCAAGCAGCGCGAGTGAGGGCGACCGGGTAGCGGAAGCCGGCCTCTTTCGCCGTCTCCGTCACATCGACCAGTTCGCCATCACTGATGGCGTCGGCGCGAGCGTAGACCGAGATCGGCTTACCGAAGATCACTTCGAGTGGAGTCGCCGCGGCCATCAGTGATGGCGAAACGTCCGTCACGACCATCAGCGCGGTCACCTCCACCTGGCACCAGCCGTACAGCGTGGCCTCAAGCGACTCGCGGTCGGGAGATGCGTATTCGGCGTTGCCGAGCACGAGCAGGTAGCCATCTTCGACCTTCGCAATGCCGTAGTGGCCATCGAGATACACGCATCCAGGCGTAGGCTCGTCGCCATCGGACATCAATCCCTCTGCGTAGATGTTCGGGACATCCCGGCGCGTCGCGCGGAACTCCCGGAAGGTCAGCCATCGCCGGCGGGCCAGGTTCTCTTCCGCAACATGGGAGCCGGCGTTCATGCGGCACCGTCCCCGTCCGGCTTCGGTACCCAAACCCACGCCATCACGTAACATCCTTCGTCATCGTCGTCACGGCTGGTCAAAGCGTTGTCGTCGATTTCGAGCTCGCCTTCGCAGCCATGTTCGCGATCAGCGATGTCCACTGCCGCGAGATCGTACTCGTCGCGCTTGGCGGCCATCGCCGCAACGACTGCAGACAGGGAAAGTTCGCCGCCGTTCTCCTCGATCAGCGCGTCCACCTCCCGCCGCGTCAAACTGTTGGTACTCATCGTTTCTCCTCGCTGGTGGCGGCGCGGAATGCGTCGCTCGTTCAGGCGAGTTGCCGCGGCGTGGAGACGCAAAAACCCCGCCAGCATGTGCCGGCGGGGTCAGGAAGGTCAGTCGACGTCGGGACCAGTGCAGTACGCGGCCTGGCTGTCCGGGTCGGTCCACGGCTCTTCGGTGATGACGTATCCCACACGATTCACGACGTGGAAGCCGGCCATCGCGTACAGGATTTCATCTTCGCCCGTCTCGACAACGGTCCAGACGTACTCCTTTGCAGTGCTTTGGACCTCTTCGAACTCGCGCATTTCGGAGCCGTCCGGGCCAAGCACGGGTCGAAACTTGGACTGGAAATCGTCTTCACTGATTACGGTAGGCATGCGCCTCTCCTTGCTTGCGACGGCGCAGGATGCGGCCGCTCGGTTTGCCGAGTTGCCGTCACGGCGTACCGCAAAATTCAAACCTCCCTCCGACGCGGGTATGGCGCAAGCACGCGCTCGACAAACGATGCGCTCCACCGGGGGTCATGGGCCCGCGGATCAAGGATGTGCAGCCTCCGGTTGGCCGGCACGCCCTCCCGCCGGACAAGGCGTCCGCAGCCCTGCCGGAACATGATCGAAACGTCCGCGACCTCCGGCGCAAAGCTGAACCGGCGGCGATGCGCGTGGGTCAGTGTGCGGTTCGTGCCGAACGGGATCAAAGGTACGATGAGGTCCGTCAGTACATTGTCATCGCTGGCCTTTGCCACTTCCCCGGAAAGGTCAAGGCCGGTCCACGACGCGCCGACGCCCAGCAGGCAGGGTCGCAGCCCTTTCGCGCTCGCGCCCAGGAAGTCTCGCCGCACGGCGTCGAGCCCTTTCCCGGGCACCTGCTCGATGACGCAGTTGGCGGGCACGCCGCTGCGCACGCGATCAGCGATGGCCTCGCGATCGGCGTGCGAGGTGAGCAGCACCAGCACGCCGCCGGCCGCTGTCGCCCACGCGTCCCTGATGTACCCCGCCACTTCGTCACGCCACTTCTCCGTGCGCGCGGCAAACGCGGCGCGCGTAAGCCGATCACCCTTGGTCGGTCGGCGAAGGCGCGTACTGGACGCCTTGGGCTCGCGCACCATGTTGAGGGTGACCGGGGCGTACAGCCACTGCGGGCGAACTGGCGGCAACGCCTTCACCGCGCCGGCCGGCACGCTAAGCACGTGCCGCATGCCCTCAACGCCTCGGCCAGTCATGTCGTCATACAACGTCGCGGACACCAGCACCGACTTGCCGGTCACGACCTGCGTCCACAGCCAGGAAAGCTCCTGGCTGACGTCGTAGCGGCCGATGTCCACGGACGGCCATTGCACGTTCGGCGACCACGTCAGGCTGCGGCTATAGCCGTGCGTCTTGCGCACGGCCTCAGCGACCATCCGCAAATAGCCAGCGGCCGGCGTCTGCGCAGCCTTGCCACGCACGCGCGACAGAGTCGCCTTGACCCATTCGCCCATGGTGTGGATTGCCTTGGCAGCCGACTCGTTCGTTGCGGCGTCGACCGTCTCGCCGCCATTGGCGACGCCGATCGCGCGAAGTTCGTTCCAGATGAATTGAAGGCCGTCAACGTCGCTGGCGCGCACCGCACGCGGAAATTCATCGTGCAGGACCCGCGCGGCGCGCAGCATGCGCGAGACCGCGATGCCGTGGGAGCACACGCGCGCGAACGCTTGCTCCAAGAGATGCGCCTCGTCCACGACCAGCAGCCCGATCGGCGGCAGCCGGCCATCCTGGTCACTGGCCGACTCCGCGAGCATCGCGTGTTGCACGTCGTTTTTGCGGACCTTCGTGCCGGGCTCCATCTCGCGAAGAGCCTTGACGTTATCCCATGCGCGCGAACTTGCGGTCTTGCCGCCATGCTTCGCCTTGTCGCGCACTGCGGCCATCTGCCGGCGCCGAAGCGTGTCGACAGCCAGCATCGCATGCGTGCAGAACACTACGCGCGTCTCGCGCGCGTCGTCGAACTGGCCGCGGTAAGCCGCCATGCCGGGATCATCAACCGCGGCGCTGCGCGTCAGCGAAACTGCCGCATCATGTTCGAACATCTCGTTGCAATGTGCGCGCAAGCCGCGCAGCAGCCAAGGGCGACCGAGTGGATCGCCATCCGGGGCAGGTCCGCCCGCCGCAAGCCACTCGCGCGCGCGGTCCGCATTGGCGATATTGCCGCCGCCGTCGAGCAGGTCGCGGAGCGCCTGCGCGCTGACGTACTCCTGCATGCCGAGCAAGACCTCGTGCGGCGGCATTGCACCCTTCGTTTCAAGCCTGGTCCATTCCTCGAGTGCCTGCCGCAGCACGTTGTAGCTCGGGGCGGCAACTACCGCGACCTGCGGCGCGGGCGGCAAATTGTCGAGCACTGCAGCAATGAACGCCCGCGTCTTGCCGACGCCGGTCGAAGCCTCGGCGAAAACCACATCACCATCCTTGCCGTCGCGCAGCGCGGCAGTAACCGCACGATAGAACAGGGTTTGGGCCGCGCGCGTCGGGCTTCGAACCGCGCGATTCATCGCGTCAAGCGTGCTGTCGCCGCTCGGCACCACGGTAGGCGGAAGATCCTTGGCCGCGGCTGCGTGCAACAGAAGCTCCGCGGCCTTGGCTGCGTCGTTGACGTTCCACGCCTCAGCCACTCCCTGCAGGGAGTCGTGCAGTGTGCCGGGAAGCCAGACCGGCACCTGCTGGGTCGGGCCGTCCAGCGAAACGTTCGGGTAGGGCGGGTGGTCGCCGGCGAGGATCGTCGCGAGCGCGTTTTTGACCGCCGCCGCGATGGAACCGCCTGCGTACGCCGGCAAATCTGACTCGGGAATCTGCAAGACGATCGACGCCATTACGCACTCTCCTGTTCGGCCTTGCGAGCCTCGCGACGTGCAGCGATGTCTTCTTCGCTGTCCACGCGCTGGTGTGCCGGCGGACTGGCCGGATCGAAATGGCGCACGATGCCGAGCGCCCACCATTCACCCATCGAGAGACGGTTCAGTTGCTCGACGAGGGCGCCCTCTCCGAGGGAATACAGCAGCTCGGCAACATCCGCACGCACCACGCCGACCTTGCTGCTCGCGAGTTCCGAGGAGAACATCGCCGCCGGTGGCTTCAGCAGCTTTCCGGTCGTCGGCGACGGCGTGTCAGCCATGATCGCCTGGATGCGATTGAACGTGGCGAGCGCCGCGAGCAGGACCGGTCGGCGAATCTGCAAGAGGTCGTCATTCAACCGCACGGTGATAAGGTCACGCGACAACGTGACCGGCGTGCGCCAGATCATGTGTTGCATGTTCTTCGTCGACAGGATGGCGGCGAACGGCGGCTCCGGCGGATCAAGCAGCAGACCCGCGATCTGTTCGTTCGAGGCGAACTTCCAGATGCCGTCGCGCGTCGCGAAACTCTTGGAGTAAGTCTGCAACCACGTGCGCCCGGCGAGCGCCTGGCAGTCGCCGCACTTGTACTTGCCGCTCAATGCGCGCAAGTCCGTCACATTGTTGAACGCGTCATTGAACGTGTTGCTTGCCAGACGATTCGCGGGCTCGCCGCGCCGAAGCGCGGCGCCGCACATGATGCAATGCGCTTCGGGCGAGCCCGTGGCCTCGACGACGTGGCCGGTAGCTTCGGGATCGACGCCGGCACCCTGGCGGTAAAGCTCCGATGCGCTACGCGGAAATGCGGTGATGCTGTCCATGAAATCTCCTTCGTCGGTTATTCGCACAGCGCGAGCGCAAGCAGGCGGCGCTGCGCATCGCGATCGATTTGCTGCGGCGCAAGCGCGCGCTGCGCGCGTCCGAAGCCCAGTGAATTGAGATGTCCCGCGTAGACGCTCCCGTTGATACGCAGGGGAGAGAGCGCGATCACGCCACGCCGCACCAGCACGGGAAGCCGCTGCGGCGATCCGCCACGCCCGGGGAGGGCGGGAACGCCAACTGCAACCCCGCCATCCACGATGACAAGGAACGGCTCGCCGTTCTTGAGCCGGGGCGGCAACTCACCCCATGCCTCCAAGTCGCGTCGAATGCCGCGCTCGATCATGCTGGCCAGCGGCGCGAAGGCCTCGCCAGGTAGCGGGCGTCCATTGAAGCGGTCCCAGTCGTGCGATCCCGGCTTCGCCACCACGAGGCGATCGAAGCGATAGGCAAAGAGTTCTTCGTCCGCGAAGCGGGTGAACACCTGCCGCTCCCTGATTACGACGCCAGCGGCTTCGGTCAGCCGACTGGCAATGGCGCGGGCCACCAACGGCTCGTTTTCGCCAAGCCATTCACTGGCGGATGGCGTGCCCGCCGTGATGCGGAGCGATGCGCGCGGGCATTCCACGCGCAGTTGATCGACGATCGCGCGCGGTGCGCCATGGGCTTCGAGGGCGGCCCGCCATACCCAAGGCTCGTGCGCGTTTTCCTCTCGCCAGCGATCCGAGGGGAGGTCGAGGGACAGCGATCGTTGCATGCGGGGTTCCCTGTTGAATAGTTCGGTGTTATGATAGCACGTACATGGCAACCTGTCAGCACCTCTTCCCGGCCCGCAAAAGGACAAAATATGAAGCACATCGTTGGCGTCGTCACCGCGACAACTCACATCCACCAGACCGAGCCGAAGGATTCGATCCCGGCCGGCGGCAATAAGAACATCAACCGTGCGATCAAGTCGCACGTGTGGGATGAAAACAGGGTTCGGCACGAAGTCCCGTTCGTGACCGCCAACAGCGTGCGCGGGCTGCTGCGCCGCGCGGCGGCGTCGATCGTGCTGGACCGCATCAACGCCCCGGTGAGTCGCCAGCTCTTCCAGATCCTGACCACCGGCAAGTCCAGCCGCGACGCGATCGGTGTGGCGCCCACGGTCGCCGCGTTGACCGAAGCCTCGAATTCGCCGTTCGCCGGCCTGTTCGGCGGCGGTCCGTACATGCTCGCTTCGCGCTATTCGATGGCGCCGTTGTTCCCGATCGTCGAGTGGTGCAAGGCGTTCCTGCACCCCTCGCTGCGCGGGAAGATGATCCCCGCCGAACAGCTCACCGCGAAGAACAAGGAGACGGGTAACACGTTCGACATTCCCCTGACGACGCAAATCGTCCTGACCGGCCGCGACGACTTCTTGAGCGGCAAGGGCGAAGGCCGCGTGCGCGATTACGAAGCATCGTTCAGCGCGTGGCTCCAGGAAATCGGCCAGGCTGCGGCCGCCAAGGCGGAAAGCAAGAACGCCGCGCAGGACGCGCGCCGGCGCGGCGTGGTCATTCGCGCCGAAGACATCGAGAAGGCCAAGGACATCAGCACCTACGCATTCATCGAGGCCATGCTTCCCGGAACGCCGCTGCAGTTCTGGCTGCGGATCAAGGACAGCGCGACGGACGCGCAGGTCGGCATGTTGCTCGAGGCGCTGCGCGAATGGGCCAATCAGAACGTCCTCGGCGGCGCCAGTGCGCGCGGCTTCGGGCGCTTCACGGCCGACCTCGCGCTGTACGACGACAAGGTCTCCACCAAGGAGCCGGTCGTGAAGTCCGTCTTCCAGGAGGGCGACGGCGAACTTTCGTACGTGCTGCACGACGACGTGAAGCACTACGTCGATGCCGCCGACGCGGCGTTGAGTGAGGTCAGCGAAGAATCGCTGCTGGTTACCTTCCCGCCAGCCGAGCCCGGAAAGAAGAAGGCGGGAAAGGCCAAGGACGCGGGAAAGGATTCCGACAATGAATGACGCCTTCGTTCCCTTGCGGATCGAGTGGCGCTTCGCGACGCCGTGGTGCCCGCCACCCGTCGCGATGCACCTCGATGGCCTGCTCGCGTGGGCACAAGTCGAAGAGGCCCGGGCGCGCGGCGAGGGGATCACCGACTTCTCGCCGTTCCTCGACAACCTCCCGCTCGCCAAGCATGAAACGCCGTCGGGCTGGGTGTGGAAGGCGTCGATGATCGAGAGCTTCGACGTGCTTGGCTCGGAGCGTCGCTACATGACGCGCCGCACTGCGCTCACCGAATTCTCCGTGCGCATGGGAAGCGGCATGATCGAGGGACGCCCACTGGCGGAAATCGACACGGTGCGCGGCCCGTACAAGAACGATGCGTTCTGGTACACGATCGAACATGCAGTTGGCGCGCGCGCGTGGTGCATGGGCGACCCGCAGCGGATCACGGAGCTGCTGGCGTTCGTGACCCACCTCGGCAAGCGGTCTCGCCTGGATCACGGGCGGGTCATCGATTCGATCGCGGGCGTGGTCAACGAAGACCCAGTCGCGGAATCTGGCTGGCAACGGCGCTACATGCCGGAGCCTGTCGAGGGCCACGTCCCAGCCATGGGGCGGTTGCATCCGCCGTACTGGATGGGCGAGGGTGCTCGCCAGGTTTGGCGGCCCCTGTGAGCGAGCGCCCCGCGCGCGAAATGCTGGCGTTGCTGCCTCCCGACACGGGCCGCGATTTGTACGGCATCCATCAGGCGGTCTGGAAGGCGGTCGCGCCCCATCTTCGCGATGGGCGGGCCTTCATTTTCTGGATGACCGATCCGACATGCGCGCGGGTGCGCAGCGAGCATTTCGGCGTGGGGCGCCCGCAACTGTTGCGCGATGGATGGCTGTCCACGTCCCTCGTCACTGCCCTCCGCAGCAAAAGCGGCATGCGTGCCGTCGACGATGCGAACCTTGGCCCGTGGCTCGATCGGCTTGCGGGTGAAAATGGACTTCGCCTGATCGACTTCTCCGCGAAACCGCTTCGCTTCGTGCGCGGCCACAAGGGTAGGCTCGGGATCACAATCACGCTCCCGGTGCGGGATGTTCGGATGCGTGTCAAAATTGAGCAGCGCGCCAAGGCCGAACTGGCCTGGCATCGCGGCATTGGTCGCGGAAAGCGCTTTGGCTTTGGCATGCTGCGGGCCTGATCTCGCAGCCGCTCTTTCCACAATTCGTCTTTGGAAAATTGCAGGCCGATGGGGGACATTCATCAGCCTGAGTGCGTGCGAATCAGCGATCGCATCTCGTTTCTGGTGCTCGATCGCGGCACCCTGCACGCATTGGCACGCGCGCCAGAATGGGTTCGCGAAGGCGGAGCCGTCGATATTCCTGCCGGCATGGCAACGGCGCTGCTCCTGACATGCCCCGCGCGTACGTTTCCCCCGCACGCGCGGGGATGAAAGGAGTGCCGTACTACCCCTCTGCAGGTAGTCGCGTTTCCTCCGCATGCGCGGGGATGGGAGGTACAACGTTGCACCGCCGCGCCAACCGAGCGCGTTTCCCCGCGCTCGCGGGGATAGAAGGGATGCAATTGGCCGCCACAAACGACGAAGCTGGCTTCCCCCGCATCATGCGCGGGGATGAAAGGGAGAGCTCGTTGCAGTCGATGCGGATGAGCCGGTTTCCCCGCGCACGCGGGGATGAAAGGAAGTATGGGTCGAACTCATAGGCGATACCGAGGTTTCCCCCGCGTGCGCGGGGATGAAAGGCTGCGCTGGGCGGCGATCGATCGAACGCATTGGTTTCCCCCGCACGCGCGGGGATGGAAGGTCACAGAGAACCCCGGAGCACACCATGGAAGCGTTTCCCCCGCATGCGCGGGGATGGAAGGCAATGGTCACGACTGACGTGGCCTCGATTTCAGTTTCCCCCGCCCGCGCGGGGATGGAAGTTCGAGCACGAACAGGCGCTTGTCTTCGACGCATCTCCCCCGCGCATGCGGGGATGGAGGGCACACCAGATGCACGCCTGCGGCCCCGGCGAGTTTCCCCCGTGTGTACGGGGCTAGAGGGATGCTCCGCAGCGGCTCAATTACATCGACATGGCTTCCCCGCACCGCGCGGGGATGGAAGGCAACCACAAGCTCGGCTATCTCCCACGCCTCGGTTTCCCCCGCATACGCGGGGATGAAAGGGCGGGCGGATCACCGCAGACCTGGTGGCGCACGTTTCCCCCGCGTGCGCGGGGATGGAAGGGTCATCGACACGCGAATCGAAGTCCAGAACGGGTTTCCCCCACCTGCGCGGGGATGGAAGGGTCATCGACACGCGAATCGAAGTCCAGAACGGGTTTCCCCCACCTGCGCGGGGATGGAAGGATAGGCGGCCTCGGTCCGCTTCTGCATTCGGGTTTTCCCCCGCACGCGCGGGGATCGAAGGTAGGCGCGTTGCTGGGTGGCCGGATTCGATTGGTTTCCCGCCTGCGCGGGGATGGAAGGAGCTTGGCTTGCCGCGGGAACGAGCCATCTCTGTTTCCCCCGCATACGCGGGGATGAAAGGCCATCAAGCCGCGAGAGCCGCCAGCCACGAATGTTTCCCCCGCATACGCGGGGATGGAAGGTCATGGCGATCGCCATTGCCGCCTCCACCGCAGTTTCCCCCCGCATACGCGGGGATGAAAGGTAATGAGCAACTCCCTTTCTCCCACAAAAGCCGTTTCCCCCGCATACGCGGGGATGGAAGGCAAACAGCGGTGCACAGAGCCCGCCATAGTAGGTTTCCCCCGCATACGCGGGGATGGAAGGAATTGACGTCCGGCATGCAACGTCAGGATCTGGTTTCCCCCGCATACGCGGGGATGGAAGGCAGATGGTCGGCACTTTTGCTGGCGCCGATCCGTTTCCCCCGCATACGCGGGGATGGAAGGTGATACACCGAATGCACCCCGCCGGCTGGTAGGTTTCCCCCGCATACGCGGGGATGGAAGGGTCATATATGCGCTATTGAGTGGCAGAACGCGTTTCCCCAGCATACGCGGGGATGGAAGGAGCAGTTTGGCAGCCTGCGAGGAGGTCAGCAGGTTTCCCCGCATACGCGGGGATGGAAGGGTGGCGCCGACCCCGAGCCGCGTGCATCCGTCGTTTCCCCCACATACGCGGGGATGAAAGGTGGAAGCCGCCCGAAAGTGTGAACCTGCGCAAGTTTCCCCCGCGTATGCGGGGATGAAAGGAAATCGTCGCTACCAGACGCGTACTGCTCTCCGTTCCCCCGCACGCGCGGGGATGGAAGGGTTACGAGCAAGTGTTTCGCGGTCTTCGCGGAGCCTCCCCGCGCCAGCGGGGTTCAAGAGGTGTTGTGATAGCACGTCACACCAGGCATCTCCCCCGCGAAAGCTGGGATGGAAGGAACATGTTTGGCGTGCGCGCTGCTCGTGCCGTTTCCCCCGCGCACGCGGGGATGGAAGGTAACGCAGTCTATGAACCTGCTCAGTGCGTTGGTTTCCCCCGCATGCGCGGGGAAGGAAGCTTCATTACCTGGGCGGTGGGCACCCAGTGCCGACTTCCCCCCGCACACGCGGGGATGGAAGGTGTAACGGCACCTAGCCATGGTGCTGTATGGCGCTTCCCCGCCTGCGCGGGGATGAAAGGTACGCCAAGGATTGCAACGTCGATGGTGAAGCGTCTCCCCGCGCACGCGGGGATGAAAGGATCGCGGTGGGTTACCAGCACGTGTCCATCAGTTTCCCCCGCGCATGCGGGGATAAAAGGTGGCCAGCGAGGGTATTGAACGCATCGCGAAGGTTTCCCCCCGCGCATGCGGGGATGGAGGGTCAACGGCAAGCCTCGCTGCCGGCATGGCCATGTTTCCCCCGCGGATGCGGGGATAGAAGGACGGTCAACCGTCGCCTGACCATTTTGCATGCAGGTTTCCCCGCGTGCGCGGGGATGTAAGGTTCAATCCTGGCGCGGGCGTAAGTCCACCCGAGTTTCCCCCGCATGCGCGGGGATGGAAGGTCATGGCGATCGCCATTGCCGCCTCCACCGCAGTTTCCCCCGCACGCGCGGGGATGGAAGGAATGGGGCGTGCCGCTGCCCTCCAACCCAGTCGTTTCCCCCCGCGTACGCGGGGATGAAAGGTGGAAGCCGCCCGAAAGTGTGAACCTGCGCAAGTTCCCCCGCGTCAGCGGGGTTCAAGAGGTGTTGTGATAGCACGTCACACCAGGCATCTCCCCCGCGCAAGCGGGGATGGAAGGGAAGCCGCGAGAGCGAACCGCAATCAGGCACTGCTTCCCCGCACGCGCGGGGATGGAAGGTGGTGCCAGTCCAAACTCAGGGAGAATCCCATGTTTCCCCCGCCTGTGCGGGGATGGAAGGTTCAATCCTGGCGCGGGCGTAAGCCCACCCGAGTTTCCCCCGCATGCGTGGGGATGAAAGGTTCTGGCCCTTGGGCACAGGGTCGAAGCGATCGTTTCCCCCGCACACGCGGGGATGAAAAGCCAGGACCGCCAACGGCGTCGATGAAGGCTTGGTTTCCCCCGCACGCGCGGGGATGGAAGGAAGGCCTCGTTGAGCCCCGACAGGGTGTCCACGTTCTCCCCGCGTGCGCGGGGATGGAAGGGACATTCACCAGCCGGGATAGCAGCAAGTCGGGTTTCCCCGCATACGCGGGGATGAAAGGAATTCGACCATGTATCAGCGACCATCCGGAGCGTTTCCCCCGCATGCGCGGGGATGGAAGGGGAGAAAACGATGTTGATCAAGACGCGCAAGTAATTCCCCCGCGCGTGCGGGGATGGAAGGCAAGCGAGCAGACGCCGCACGCAAAGCTGCTGGTTTCCCCCGCGCACGCGGGGATGAAAGGGCGCGCACTTGGCACACACTGCAATTGCGGTCGGTTCCCCCGCGCACGCGGGGATGGAAGGCCCAGAAAATCAGTGCAGGTGGCAGGCACGCCGTTTCCCCCGCATACGCGGGGATGGAAGGAAGTTTCCCGGTCGGCTGTTTCTGACGTTAGGGTTTCCCCCGCGCTCGCGGGGGATGGAAGATGTCCGCATCGCCCAATCTTTCAAGCGGGGCTATGTCATCCCGCCCCAAGCACCCGATTTACCGACCGATACACGTCGTCCTCGCCCGACTGCGTGTAGATCGTTGTGGTCGCCACGCTCGCGTGCCCAAGGAGCTGCTGGATTTGCGACGGTGGCACGCCGGCATTGCCGAGCAGGCTGCCCGTGGTGTGTCGCAGCCAGTGGGCGGTCGCGCGCGCAAAGACGCCGGCGTCCTCCGCCTTCCCGGACTTGATGCAGGCATCATGCGCGCGCCCAAGGATGCTTTCCAGCCGCGCCACCACGCCTTCTTCAGTGAGTGGCGCCAGAGCGTCTTCCCTCGAAATGAGGGGCGCATCAGGCGGAGCGGCCGAAAAGTCTCCCGAATGACCGAACGCAACGAGTTGTTCGCGCAACAGCGCAACCACGTCATCGACCAGCGGCACCGGCCGCCATTTCGCGCCTTTGCCGAGCACCTTCAACATCCATCGGGTACCGCCGCCGCGCAATTCCTTGCAGTAGATGTTTTCGATTCGCGCCGCAGCGAGTTCCGATCGCCGCATGCCGGTCGTAATCGCAAGTCGCACGAACAGCGCCGCGTCGCGTCGACGGTCCTCGTGCTTAATTGAACCAGCCACCTGCAGCAGCGTATCGGCCTGGATCTCGGAAAGAACGTGGGTCAATTCGAGATCCGGCGCAGGGCCGGTCGCGGTCTGCGGATTGCCCACCGCAATCCACGGATCGAATTCGATGTAGCCGACGGCCGCGAGCCAGGCGAAGAGGCTTGCGCAGACGGTGAGGGCGTATTGCGCAGACTTTGCGGACAGCGCGCCTTCGAACGGGCGCCACGCCGGCGAGTAGCGTTTGGTGTTACGCGGCGCAAACCATTGCGCCTGTGGAATTCGAAACGCCCAGTCCTGCTCGGGCGTCCGCCCCAGCGCGCCGAGCCAGTCACGATACGCAGTGCAGTCCTCAACCGTGAGGGCGGGGAAGGTCTTTCCTCTCTCGAGCAACGTCCACAGAAGCAGCCGCTCGGCCTCCTTTCGGTACGCACGCCGCGTTGCCAGGCTGCCTGACTTCGAGTCAAGCCAAGCCACGATCGCGCTCTTGTCGTTGTCGGCCTCGATATGGCACTTGCGCCGACCCGGAGTCGCCTCGGTGCGTACGACGGTCGGCGGCAGCATCGTCTCGAGCGGAACGATCGGGAACGACTGGTCTCCGTTCGATGCCGAGCGGTCGCCACTAAGCAACAAGTGGTCACCACTCGCGCGGTTTTGGTCACCACTCTCGACGGGATCAATGATGACGAGGCTGCGCGCCTTTTGGCTTGCGCTGAGCTGGTGTTCGGGCACGAAAGCGTACGTCGGTAGTGCGCCAAGCGTCCGCATGTTGTGATCAACCCAGCGAACCACGCGCTTCGCGCGCGTCTCGCCGAACCGCGGCACGCGCCGGAACCAGTGGTAGCCCTGCTCAACGATTCGTTCAACGAGCACGGAGAGATGCGTGACGCCCGCGCGCTCGAGCTGGCCGGCAAGGCCGGGATCGAACCATGCTCTCACCGGATCGACTGGCATGGGATCGGTCGCCAACAGGCTTTCGAGCCGGTTGAGCACCGCGATCTGGCGCTCGATCAGCGCCGCACGCCGCCTCGCCTTGCGGTCGTTGGTCTGCGGGTACCGTTCGAGGTACTGCTTGACGATCTCGTCGTAGGAGTAGAAATCGGCCGGATCAATTTCTTCCCGGAACCCATCGATGCTGGGCGCGGCTGCGGAGGACCGTTGCCCGCGCCGTTCCGCGATGCGCATGCGAAGTAGGCGCGCCTCGCCATGCTTGCCATACCGAAGCGCCGCGCGCCGCAGGGCATCTTGGATCCAGCGCAGCGTCGACATGATGACGCGCAGGTCCATGTCGACCATGAGATACGCATCGGCCATCTCGCGCACGTCCAGACCCTGCAGCCAGCCGCGGTAGAAGGCCATGTGCGAGTAGCCGATTTTGCGGGAAATGGCAGCCTCGGTCAGTGCCAACTTTGCAATCCCCCCAAACAGCAACTCCATGAAACAGAAAAGCGGGCGGAGTGCTCGCTTACGCACATGGAGCACATCATGCTAAAAAGGATCGTCCGCGGCCTGACGTCGAAATTCCGGACATCGGCCGCATCGGACATCATTAGCCAGGTCGCAAAAGACCTGGCGGTTGCCAGCATCATCGGGGCTGCCGTGTACCGATTTCCGACCCGCGGGTGCCCAAACGTCGATCGGGCGATTGGCCTGGTCGTGCTGGCAGGAGTATTCTTGGCCATGAGCATCGTGCTGAAAGGAGGCAGGAAATGACTGCGAACTTCCAATTCTTCCTGTACGGGCTCGGGGTCGCTGTCGCATTGGCCGCCCTTGGCTGGTACTCGATCCGGGCGCAGCGCGAAGATGCCGCGAAGCATCGCGGCGCGCGCCAGTAGCCGCGAAGCACCGAACCACAAGAAGCCGCCCCAGCACTGCTCGGGCGGCTTTTTTATGCTCGCGCGCCGGCGCAACTCTCCCTGAACAGGAGCGCTTCGCTCCAACTGAACAGGAGAGAACCCATGCGAAAAAGCTACCGCACCAGCGCACCAGGCCAGCTCGTGGATACCACCAAGGACGCCATCACCGCGTGCAAGGCCACAACCGACGCGGCGCTGCAGAAGTGCGCCGAATTCCTCGGCGCCATCAACACCGGCAAGATCACGATCTCGTCCGGCGCGATCGAGGTCCTGGACCTTACTGCGGGCCGTCGGGATACGCTCGCGCGCGCCGCGAACGCCCTCTCCAACGTCTGGTTCGACGTGGCGATCGGCTCGAAATTCGACTTGCCGTCGCTGCAGCAGCGCTTGGATCCGATCAACGACTTGCTGACCGCCAACGCGCAGACAAAACCAGTTACCGCCTCCGCAAACGGGTAGCGGCACCAAGGAAACGCCACGAACCGGCCGCAGCTCATGCTGTGGTCGGTTTTTTTCATGCCTGTCAGCGTGGTGGTTAACTCGCTCGATCAAAACCGGGTCCTGATGATGGCGCACGAAAAGGCGCCACCCGAAATCGGGTAGCGCCTGTTGAATCAAAACGTCGGAATTCCCGCCACGACAAGCGTGCAGTGGACGCCATACAGCCTCCACATCTCAGCCGCGAAGTTACAGTCGTCATAGGCTTCCGCGATGCGGCTGGGGCCAAATTCGCGAACCCAGTCCGCCTTCATTACATGCGGGGGGGCGGTAGTCATCGTTCGGCCGCATCCGAAGAACGGGAACGTGACGGACGTGCTCCGAGAGCCAGTCCACCGTCATCCCGCGCGCGTACTCGGGCCGGCTGGTCCAGATTTGGGCGTCGCCGCCGTGATCGAACAGCGCGTCCAGCAGCGCAATCACGCCGCGATTGGGAGTGTCATTGACCGCCGCATGAGTGAATGGCGCCCAATCCCCATCAGGAAACTGAGGAGCCAGGTGAAGACGGTGATCGTGGTTGGCCAGCGTCCCGTCGAGATCGAAGATCGTCGTGAGCATGAAGCGCACCTTTTGCAATGGATTCGCTTCAGTTGCGCCCAACAGCGCACGTAAAACCGGGCGAGGGTCCAGCGCGACAGCGGGCTCACGCATCACCGGCTCCATCCGCAATAACACTCCACGGCGCAAGCTCGACCCGTACTGGTGCGCCAGGAGCAAGCCCAAGCAGAGCCGCGTCGCCGGCCGCGAGTTCGATCGTGTGCTTTGCACGCCGGCACTTTGCAAACCGCATCGGCCGCACCGCCTCGCGTACATCCACCACGACGAATCGCTCGTCGACGAACACGACGTCGATCGCGTAGCGCATGCCGATCATGTGGATGGACCGGCAATTGGGAAGGAAGATGCCGCGCCCGCTACCGGCGCGCAGCGGCGGGCGGCCGAGCAAACCACGCAGGCGCAGCCAATGTGTCCAGGCGACGGACGTCTGGACAATGGCAATGGAACTTGCGGATTCGATCGGTGCGCGCATACGATAAAAACCATATAAAACAATATGTTAGTGATGCAAAAATCCGTTGTGTCAAAAAATCAGCGGCCGCTTTTCAAACTGCGCGCCAGCGCAAGCGCGGTGCGTACTTCTCCGCCCGCGGTCAGAACACGGTGCTTGTCCAGTAGCGGATAGGGCTCGCTGGAATGCGGCAACAGGAACACGGGGCGAGGATTTGGCGTGCCCACGAGCGGAAGCCACATGGCGCAAGGGATGGGCCTGTCATCGCCAGGGACGCCCATCGAAACCGAGTGCCACAGTACACGCCAGTAATCGGGATCTGCCGCGGGGAACCAGTCATCCCGCACGTGCATCATGGGAATGAACGCGAAGGCGGCCTGGACGTAAGACACGCTGTTGCTTGTCCTATGCCGCACTACCTTCCTGCTACGCGCCCATCCGCCAACGTTTTCCAGGAACTCATCGTGACGCGTCCACTCTGTCCACGCCTCGTCCACGCCATTGAAGAAGTCATCCACGTCAACGATGAAGCCGTCGGAAACGTTGGGCCTCTCGATTCGATCAACTGGCCATGCAACAGCACCAGCCATGACTGCCAGCGCGAAGCACGAGTGCCGCTCCGAAAGGATCGGCAACGCACTGGCAGCCGCGGCGCACAACTCCGGCGCGCCTCGCAGCGTCCCGGCCACGAAGCCAAGCGCCTGCGACAGTTGCGCCGCATTGAGTCGGCTCGGGCGCGGAGTGGGCAAACCTGCAAGCGGCATCGCTAAGCGCTCCCCGCCGCGGCGGCTGACCGCTTGCTCTCGAATTCGAATCCGTCGCGCCACGCAGCTTCGAACGCGCGGCTCCATGTCAGTCGGCCATCCCTTTTCCGGCGGTCCGCGTACGGGCAGTCGGCAACTGTCAGCCCCTCCGCAGCCGCGCGCTCACCCTTCGCGAACGCCCCGCGCAATGCCGGGTTCCACGAGAAATAGCCGCGCGGGCGATTCATTGCAAGCTCGACCGTTTCCGCCGGCAGCATCTCCGCGACCTGCAGGGGCCGATCTCCGTTGCGTTGCCGCACGGTTCGCGTGGTGCTCGCGAGATGACACAGCACATGACCTTCGACATAGACGCCGGTGCCAAGGATTCGCCACAGCTCATCGTCATTGACGACGGTTGGCACAGTCGCGACTTGGTCAGCCATGGCGCCGTTCCCTCTCCACCGATTTCAGGTACTGGTCGCGCTCGCGCAGCAGATACGCGAGCTGGTCGCGCCGGCGCGGCCCTGCGTTTGGCGCGTACACGTCAAGCTCGCAGCAACCGTCCGATTTCGATGTCACCGCAACGTAACCGAGCGCCACCGGCTGCATCCCGTTCCGGCGAAGCGCGGCGCGAAACTGCAGCTCAGTGAGATCGCGAGGCATGCCCCTTCCCCTTTCGGTGGCGACGGCGCGGGATCGTCTCGACAGGCTTGCCGCAGCCATGGCAGAACCGCATTCCGTGCTCCTCCGGCGTGGACTCCGGCAAGGCAATTCCATAGCCACAATCTCCCTGCCATATCCCGACAGGCCCTTCTCGCCAGTGGCACATCTCGGGCCCGGCGCCAAGTTGCGCCGCCCATTCCTTGGCCCACAGCGAAACCGGAGTCTCGACGCCGTCTCCACCAGGGAGTTCGCCGTCGGCGATCATTTTGAGGTCCGCGATCAGGCGCGACGGCACATTCCCGATTCGCGCAGCGGAAGGAGCCCCCGGAAAAGAGATGTCCGGGAACATCTCTCGCGCCGGACCGACGACGCACGAGCGCAAAACGTTGTAGGCGCCGAGCAGAGCGAGCGTTTCCAGCGGCGAGGTGCCGAAGTGCCTGGCGTTCTCGATCAACGCGCCCAAGTCCAGGGCGAGCGCGGCCGCGCGATCGCCACGGATGAACACGCCCGGCCAGTCGTCGCCGAACTGCAGCGGGCCGGTTTCGACACGCGCAGGCTGCGCAGGAAGGTTGCGAATTTCGTGGGATTGGGCGGATTCGTTTTCCATGGGGATTCTCCTTGGGTTGCAGCACTCCCCTGTCTCGCAAACAGCCTCATTCAACGGCACGCGCGCGTCCGCCGCGGGCGGCCAAGCGCGAATGGCAGCGGACGTACTCATTCAGGCCGCTTCCGCCAGCGCAGGATCGGACTGCTGTCGTGCCGGCTTCATTCCGACCGCCACGCGCACTTCGCGGACGGCGCCGGTTTTGATGTTGGCCAATTCGATCGTGAATTCGCCCGTCTTGCCGCGATGCTCGAGATCCCACCGCGTGAACGTCTTGGCGGTCAATTCGGCGGACTGTTCGTCGTCGGCAAAGAACGACCACTCGGGCCGATCCGCACCACTCACACGCCAGTTTGCCGTTCTTCGATGAGTCTTCGCTGACACGTTTCTTCTCCTCTTCTTATCGCCGGGCAGCGGCCGCCGTCCATGCGTTGCGCGCACGCCCGCAACTCTTGCGCGCGGCTCGCCGTTCCTCGGCGCGCGCCGCGAGCCGAAGCTCGACTTGGACTTCCGCGTTTCGCGGCCATGGAAGCCCGAGGTAGTCGCACAGAATGTGACCAGCCGCCTGCCACGATCGCGCGACGTGGACGCTGTAGCTCCGCGCCGATAGGCGCGCAATACGGTCGGCCTGCTCCTTCGTCACCGACCCCACCGCAGATTTCATTTCGATCAGGAGGCCATGCCAATTTCCGCGCGGCACCAGGCACTCGACATCGAGCACGCCCTTGCGTTGCCCGGCCTCGCGCATCCGCCCTGCTTCGCCATTCGGGCGCTTCCCGCCGTTGCTGGTGGCCCACACGTCGAGCAAGTCGCCAGCCCGGCCAGGATGCAGCTCGGCTAGCCAGTCGATCAGCACGAAGAGTCGCACCTGTTCGTCGTACTCGGGCTGGGCGCGCTTTGTTGCGCGCCGTGGCGTCATTCGAAGCGGGAGCACGATGCCTCCTCTCCCGGCCGCTTCTGACGCGCCCGAAAACAGGCCGTGTTCACGGCCCCATCTCCACGGGCGGAGCGCTAGAGCAGTCCATCGAAGACAACGTCCGCGTCGGCGGTGAGGTACGGCTTCATGCCAGGCACGTCCGCCGCGCATCCATCGCGGTATTCGTCGAGGCCCAAGAGCGCCTTGTGCAAAGCCATCGGATCAACCCCGTCGCGGACAATGGCCTGCATGGCGGTGATGAACACCAGCGCCTTTCGCTGCTCGAAAGGCGCCGCCTGGATGCTCCCACGGCAGGCCAAGGTGGTTTTGTCGAACGGGTCGGAAAGCCCCGAGTAGTCGGGCCACGGGACGAGCGCAACCTGGTCGCTGTTGTCGCTATAGCAAAGCATCGTATTCGACGCATTGCACCCGGACTTCTTGCGCCCGGACATTTGATAGTCCTCTGAATCCACATCCATTCGCTTTACCCCCTTGGTTGTGCTGGACGCCCGCCGGGCTTGGCTTTCGGCGAGGCACTGCGCGAAACAGCCGACTTGCCGCGGGCAGTGACGATTGTTGGTATTACTATAACGCGCAACGCGAACCGGGACTGAGACACGCATCCGTTTTTGCGCCGCAGAATGCGCGCGCCGCCTCGGTCGGCCAGTAGCCGCCGAGCCCGTACCGCGCCAGGCCAAGGCGCCGCAGGCGCGCGAGCTGCCTGCCGGCCATCAGCGCGAGGCCCTGGCGGGTGTAGTGCTTTCCCGCGAACGATTTCACGACGCCGCGCTTGACCAGCATCTCGCCATACGTGCTGACGTAGCGGACCTCCCCAAGGTCAGCGAGGAGCGCCGCGGCGCGCCGATCGGTTTCGGTGAGCGTGATTGCGGGGCCACTTGCGCGCCGGGCTCGCGAATTTACCGCTCTGTCACGCATAAGCGTTCGCCTGGAATGGCGCCATGACGTGGTTCTGGCGCAGGGTCCGCACCATAACCTTTCGCACCCGTAGCGCATAAGCCTTCATCTCGGGCGCCTTTTTGCGCAAAACCTTGCACTTGGGGCAGCCGCTCCTTGTGGGCGCGGCCAAGTCGCGATGCGGATTCCAGCCGCCAGCCAGCCCTCGAGCCACCTGAACGCGCAACCTTATGCGCTCCAAACGCAACCTTATGCGCGCCAGAACGATAGACATCCGTACCCCCTTGATCCGTCGCGGAAAAACCGGGCTGTTTCCAACAACCGTCGATTTACCACGAAAAAGTAAGACTAATGATAATATGAGTTATCATGGATGCAAAATGACCGGGGTCATGTTCCGCGCGCCCAGGGGACTCCTGAACCGCGCCAAAGACCACCGTTGCGGCCCTGCCCGTTACCAGCTCAGCCAGTTCCCGTTCCGCTGCACCTGGGACAAAAGCCATCGAGAGTTGCCCGGCGCCGCCTATGGGGCTGCCGGGCAACGCCTCGTCAACGTCCGAGCAAGTTCTCGATCAGGCCAGCCAGCACTTCAGCCAGAACATGGATCGCCACCTGCTTGAGGATTGCGCCCACCAACGTCATTACTCGCCTCATGTCCGTGTCTCAAACGCCGCCAAAGCGGCCTCGCGGGCAAGACGCGGACGTCGTGAGTTGGGGCGTTGCGCGGAGTTACCATGCGATCGCGAGGCTGGCCGGATTTCTCTCCACAGGCACAGGCCGCTCCACAAAGGATGCCAGCCAGTAGAATCCCGCCATGTGCGGCCGATTCGTCCAACTCCCCCTGCAGTTCCCCAGGCGGCTGCCTTGGCCAGGGATTGCCGATGACCTGGCCAACCTCACCGCCCGATACAACCTGGCGCCGACCCAGCGCGCCGCGGTAATCCTCGATGACGCCGGCAATCCGGCTGTCCGCCGGCTCCGGTGGGGATTGCTGCCCGCGTGGGTGAAGGACCTGAAGCAGTCCTACTCGACGATCAACGCGCGCGTCGAAACCGTGGCCACCAAACCGGCATACCGAGCGGCTTTCAAGTCGCACCGGTGCGTGATCCCGATGCGCGGCTACTACGAATGGCGGGCAACGCCAACGGGCAAACAGCCCTACTTCCTGTCGCAGGCCAACGGCGAGGATTTGTTCGCGGCCGCGATTTGGGAGCCGCGGCACCGCCTGCAGGGAGAGGACGAGGAAGGGTCGTGCTCGGTGATCACCACCACCGCCGAAGACGCCGCCGGGACCGTGCACGATCGCATGCCGGTATTCATCCCGGGCGAACTTGTCGAAACGTACATGCGCGCGACACCTGATGCGGCCATGAAGATTCTGCTCGCCGCCCCCACCCCGCCGCTGACCGTCAAGCCAGTCTCACGCCGTGTGAATGGCGTTCGGGAGGATGAGCCATCCTTGCTTGACGCGATCGAACTAAAGTAGGACGGACCACGAGCTGCCCGGCTCCGCACCACGCTATGAACGTCAGTCCACCGCCAACCTTCGCCTTTCGCGGTCGCGCGGCCGTCGACCCACCGCCGTGCCCGCGACCAGTGGGCGCGGTGCGCGCTCGGCTGGGCTTCCCATCGCCTGCCGAAGACTTCGAAGACGATCAGCTCGATCTCAACCAACTGCTGGTGCGCAACCCGCCGGCGACGTTCTTCTACCGAACCGAAGGCCGGTCCATGGAAGCCTTCGGCATCTTCCATGGCGACATCATCACGGTCGACCGCTCGCTGCGGCCGGCTGACGGCGACCTGGTGCTGGCCACCTGGGATGGTAACGGCCCCGTGTGCAAACAACTCCGCCTGCGGAGAAACGGCATCGAGTTGTGTTCCGGCGCCGACGCGGAGCCTCCGATCGTGCTCGCCGGCGACATCAGCGTGGAGGTGTTCGTCGTCACCGGCGTCGTCCGCGTCTTGCGGAACCAGAAGCGCCCCAGCCGCCGGCGCTGACCGCCATGACCGTAGCCTTGGTCGACGGCAACAACTTCTACGCGTCTTGCGAGCAGCTATTCAAAATCGCGCTGCGCGGCAGGCCGCTCGTGGTCCTCAGCAACAATGACGGGTGCGCGATCGCGCGATCGGCCGAAGCCAAGGCACTCGGCGTCAAGATGGGGCAGCCGGCGCACGAGCTGCGCGGGCTGATCAGGTCACGCGGCCTCCGGATCTGCTCTGCCAATTTCGCGCTGTATGGCGACATGAGCCACCGGATGCAGGCAGTATTGCGAGACGCGGTTCCTCGCATGGAGCCGGCATCGATCGATGAATCCTTCCTTGACCTTTCCGGAATTCGCGATCGCTTCGCCGCGATGTACGCGCTTCGTGAACGCCTCTGTAAGTGGACCGGCATACCGAACTGCATCGGCATTGGACCCACGAAAACATTGGCCAAAGCAGGCAACAAGCTCGCGAAGCGCGGGCCCGGCGTGGTCGACTTGTCCGACACCGCGGCGCGCACGACGGCACTCGCCGACCTCCCAGTGGGTGACGTGTGGGGCGTCGGCGCACGCTGGGAAGCCAAACTCCGCGCACTCGGCATCGACACCGCGGCGGCGCTGCGGGACGCGTCGACGGAGCTGATCGGATCGCGCTTCGGGGTGGTACTGGCGCGCACTCAACGCGAGCTGCAAGGGCATCCCTGCGCTGGCGTCGAGCCAGAGGAGCCAAACAGGCGGCAAATCATGGTTTCGCGGAGCTTCAGCGCGCGCGTGGACGATCACACAGCCGTCCTCGAGGCGATGGCGAGCTTCATGGTGCGCGCCGCCGAAAAAATGCGCGGGCGCGGGCTCGCCGCGGGCGGCGTGTGGATATTTGCCAACACCGACACGTTCCGCCCCGAGCTGCGCCAGCATCACCCAAGTCGCGCATTGTCGCTGGCCACGCCTACGACCGACACTCGTGAGCTGCTGCGCGCGGTTCGCCGTCTGGCGGCGAATTTCCTGCGCGCCGGATGCGCGTACCGCCGCGCCGGCGTCGCCCTGCTCGACCTCGCGCGCGTGGACTGCCTGCAGCAAGACCTTTTTGCCCGGCACGACGGACGTGACAAGCTGATGCCCGTGCTCGACGCCATCAACCGCCGTTTTGGGCGCTCGACGGCAGGGTTCGGGGCGACCGGGTGGCGGCAGGCACCGGTGTGGAGGATGCGTCAATCGAACGTCTCGGCGCACTACACGACCAGATGGAGTGATCTGCCACGGGCAATCTGTTGAAATTCGCGGAGCAGAAACCCCCGCCGGCATGTGCCAGCGGGGGTTGATGGTGTTGATGTTGCGGAATCACGCGTCGAGATCGTTCCACTCGATGATCTCGAAATTGCCCTTGGCGATACCAAGGACATGCAGGTTGTCCTTGTCCCACGGCTCGTCTTCGGATCCCCAGTCTTGGGAAACCTGGTCGAGCGCCTCGTTCGCCGCTTCCTCGGATGTTGCCGCCTGGTAGTCGGCGATATGCACGGTGCCGCGGCCATCGGCCTGCTGGACGAATACCGTGAATGTCGAGAGTTTCGGCCCGGCGTTCTCGTCGTTGGAATCGCCGGCGGAATCGCTGCACGCGGTCCGGATCAATGACTCGGCAAATTCGGCATCGACGAACGGCGCGCGGACTTCACACGCCACCGGCACGTCATTCGCTTCATCGTCGTACAAGTGCGGGAGCTTGGGCAGTTCGGCCAGCCTATCCGCCTCCATGCCTTCCACGTCGTAGTCGGCAACCATGACATCTACCGGCACGTTCGCGATGACATCCTGCACCAGTCCGCCATCCAGCCGCACGACCACCATCGGTTTCCGCGCGGGCGCGGGCTCCTGGCTCTGACTGGCAGCAGCGCCAGCAATCAGCTTCCGGACGAAGTTAACGCACCCGACCGCAAACTCCGTGTTCGCCGCCTGTACTGCGCCGGGGTCGCGTTCATCATCCATGTCGACTCTCACCACGTTGAAACTGGCGATCTGGCTCTGTCCAGAACCGCGCGCGTACTCATGCACGGCGTCGCCGAGCACCACACCTGGCGCAATACGCGGCCCTCTCGCAGCCAATGCCCAGTCTGGACTCGCCTTGGCCGAGAGTTCCGCCAGTCGCGCAGGCACGACGACGGATGACGTCTGGCCATCCTCGTCTGCGGCTTCCGCGCACGCCTTAGCCGCCGCCAACGATTCTTCCTTCGTCGGCTTGATCCCTGGATTTCCGTCGATGGCAGCCCACAACTCTGCCGGCGTGATCGACTCAAGTTGGTCCTGGCGGGCAGTGATCGTCGAAACGACCGCCTCGTAGGCGACCGTCATCCAGTGATCCGGGCACGCCCGTCGATCCAGGATTTCCCGGACCCGCTTTGCGATGGTGTGGGCGTCTTCCGCGCCCGTCAGGGATGCCGCCGGTGCCTCGCGAACAGCGCGGGTGGCTGCCGAAGCGGTTTCTTCACTCATTGAAATCTCCTTCTACCGCAGACGCCGGATGGCGCCCTTCAACGGTTCAGTGGAGTTGCCTCGAGGCAGGCGCGGAAAAACGTCGACGAAGGGATACACTCGCCAGAACGAGGCATTGTCGGGGGAAGCGCCTATGCGGTGGCCACGAGGAACAGCGCCGGCAGCATCGGGCGCTGGGGTTCCGCGCTGGTACTGGGTGGTCGCGATGGCGACCGCGGTGACGGTTGAGTTTGCGGAGCTGTACTACACCCGCATTTACGCGCGGGCCGTCCTCTGCGGAATCGCGGTGATGCTGCTCGCCGGCGTGTCGTTCTCGCTGGCGCCTCGGCTGCACGCAGCCGCAAGGTCCCGGAAAGGGGAATAGCTGACGTCACTCAGCCGCGATCAATCCCACGGATCGCAAACGCAGGCCACGTCGGACGCGGCCTTGCATCTCCTCGGCTTGTAGTCCCGTTCACGCCAGTCATGCACTGCGTTCGGCGGCGGCCTTCCCTGGTCACCAGGCTCTTACATGCCATTTCCGGCCATCCAGTAAACGATGACATTGAGCGTTCTCTCCAACGCAACAACCGTTGCCGACTTTGCTGGCGAAACGCCGCTGCATCCGCCCGCGTTGCACGCCTGAACCGTGTACGTGTGGACCGCGTCAACCGCTCCCGTAGACCGTAACGGTTTGCGTCCGCAACCCCGAGCAGCCATTGGAGTTGCATGCCCGCACGGACACAGTGTAAGAGCTGTCTCGGCGGTTCATGGCGGTCGAAATAGAAAACGACCGGCCGGTTCCTGAATAGCGCAAGGTGGAAGCGCTAGTGCCGGCATCGCCGCGGAGCTCGTAAGACGTAGCGCCACTGACCGCACTCCACGACACATTGATGGGCTGTCCCGCAGAAGTGTCGGCAACGGTGAGGGTCGGGGTGCTTGGGATCGCCGCTTGAACGGTAGTGCTTCCGGTGCGGTCAGTCGAGCAGTTGTAGGCGTCGCACGCGCGGACGATCCAGTTGTACGTGCCTGTGGTGGTCGGCGCCGTGACCGTGTCGGACCTGGCGGTGCTGTTGTTGTGCAGGGTCCACGTACCTGACGTGCCAAGACGTCCGTACAGTCTGTACGTGAACGCATAACCCTCCGGGTCGGAGCTCGTGCCCCACGAAATCGACATGCTGCCGCCCGGCGCCACCGTAGATGGGACCGACAGGGAACTCGGCTCGGACGGCGCCGGCGGGTTGGCGACAGTGATTGTGTCGGTCGCCGAGTACGCACTGCAACCCGTGACGTTGCAGGCGCGGATCTGGTAGCTGTCGGTGTCGCCGACAGTCCCGCTCGCGGTCCTCGCCAGCGAAGTCGCGGAGCCGCTGTAGATGGTGCCTACGCCGCCCTCGTACAGTTCATACCGCGAAGCATAGGTACTGGCGCCCCACGAAACCGTATAGCCTTTGCTCGGGTACACGCTGGAGGGCACGCTAAGGCTCGGCGTGGCCGGCGCTGGGGGATTGACCACGGTGGTTGCCTGCTTCCAGCCCGAGCAGCCATAGGTGTCGCAGCCGCGTACATAGAGGTTGTACGTGGCGCCTGATGGCCCGGCGTTGGTGATCGTGGCCGAGGTACCGGTACCGCTGTAGACCGACACGTTGCCACTGCCGGTGTTGTAGACCACTTCGTAGTGGAAGGTGTAGCCCTGCGGGCTGGAACTGCCGCCCCACGACAGGGCGATGTTGCCGCCGGCAATGACCGACGAAGGCGCGTTGAGCGTCGTCGGCGTGGCCGGGTTCGGCGGATCGACCACTGTTGAGCTGGCGCCCGCCGACCAACCACTGCAACCCGTCGAATTGCAGGCGCGCGCCTTGTAGGCGTAGACGGTTCCAACCGTACCCGACGCTGCGCCCGTCGTGAGCGACGTCGCAGCGCCGCTGTAGGCGAGCCCCTGATCGGCGCCATTGACGAAGTATTCGATGTCGTAGCTCGTGGCGCCCGCAACACTGGTCCACGAAACCGCCACCGTCTTGCCGGGGTACACGCTCGATGTCGCACTGATCGTTGGTGCAGAGGTCGGCGCCGCTACCTCCACGAGCGTGCTGGTCCACGTGTAGCCGGAGCAGTTGTACGTGTCGCAGGCGCGCACGCCAAACCCGTATGTGGAACCGGCAGGGGTCGCGCTGGAAACACCTGTGGCGGACGTAGCGGGGCCGTTGTAAACCGGCGAGGCCGCTCCGCCATCCTTGTTGCTGACGAGTTCATAGTGCAGGGCGTAACCGCCCGGGCTCGAACTCGCCCCCCATGAAACCGTCACGCTGTTACCAGCGATCACTGTAGATTGCGCACTGATGGTCGGCGCGGCCGGCGTCGGCGGGTTCACGACCTTCACGTTCTGCTGCGGCTGAAAGCCGGAGCATCCGCTGACGTTGCACGCACGAACGGCGTAGGCTTGAATCTGTCCAACCGTCGTACCCGCGGTCGTCGAGAACGACGTGCTCGACCCCTTATAGACGACGACCGGGTTGCCAACGGCATCGTCCCAACTGGACAACTCGTACCGTGTGGCGCCGGCCACCGCTCCCCAATTCACGGTGTAGGCAGCGCCTGGGTATACCGTGGACGGGGTGGACGCAAAGGCCGGCACTGTCGGAACAGTCGGATTGACCGCGGTGCTCGCCGACTTCCAGCCGGAGCAGCCGTAGGTGTCGCACGCACGCACGGAGAAGGTATAGGTCGAACCCGCGGGCGCGCTGGCCACGACGGTTGCCGACAAATTGGCGCCACTGTAGGGCGTGACTTGCGTGCCATCGGCCGTCTGGCCGGTCATCTCGTAATGGACCGGGTACCCGCCCGGGCTGGAAACCGCGGTCCAGGAAACAGTGACGTTCTGCCCGGTGACCACCGTCGCCGGCGCGGTGACGGCCGGAGAAGCCGGATTGGCGGGATCGATGACCGTAACACTGACCGGCGCCGACCAGTCGCCGCAGCGCGTCGCGTCGCATGCGCGCGCCCAAAGCTGGTCGACGTGGCCGATGGTGGTGCTCGCCACGGACGATGCGCTGGTGCTCGCGCCATCGTAGACCGTACTGGTCGACTGTCCGTCGTTGAGCCCAAGCTGGTAGTGCGTGGCCGTGGAAATTGCATTCCAGGCAACCGAATAAGTGGCACCGGGGTCCACCGAGGCAGGACCGGCGAGGGTCGGGACCCCGAGCGGGGGCATGCAGGTGTCTTGGTAATCGCGGGTCTGCCCCGTGGAGCGATAGTCGGGGCTGACCTCGAAAACCTCCTGCCAGGTGATCGAACCCTCTTCGCCGGGAGGGCACTCCTGACTCTGATCAACCCATGCGTACTGTGGGCCCGAGGTTGTGGGAGTCGTCGTGGAGCCGGACGCAGGCTGGGCGACGCCCTTCAGCGGCACCTGGAACACGTAGTGGACCGGCACGTCGGCGGAAACGCCTGCACTCGAGAACCCTAGCGCGGCGACAAGGGCGGCGATCAAGAATTTCCTGGCCAACATTGAAACTCTCCTGGTCGGCTCGCCGGAGCGGAATCCGGCGGACACGCGCGTGCGCGGCAAACGGGGCCGCGCATCACATTATGCAGCATATCGATACTACATCACGCAACAAAAACAAGAAGTGTGACGGGCGGCACGGAGGCTATCCAGAAACGCACGCCTGACGCTGGGTGTACCGCCCCTTGTGATGTGGCGCCTCTTCAAAGCGATGCTATTTACGTTGGCGCGAAACACTCAAGGTACGCGTAGCTTGGAATCAATCTTCTACGTGCACGTGCCGGCAACTCACCGTGAAACCGGGCATCCCGCCCGATCCAGTGAGGAGCCACAATGCAAACCACGATCGCGTTCAAGCCGACCGCAGTCGGGAACGACCACGCGGATCTGCCGGCCTGTCTGCTGGTGACGATCACGGACGCGCTGCGACAGAAGATCCTGACGGCCCAAACCGTCGCGCGCGAACACGGCTTCAGGCAGGTGATGATCGATCACCTTTTCCGCACGCCCACGATCTGCAGCAACCAGTTGGAAGAGGACTTCGAGGATGGCCACGAATGTGTCTCGGTCGATCCGATGGACTTCGACGAGACGCCCGACCACCGGGTCTCCGGACAGGCGGTCGTCGTCGACGCCACCGACCTATGGCTGCGGTGCTACGACCACTACGGCGATTTCGTCATCGAAAGCTCGTACGTCAGCATTCGCGACGCCCTGTCGCTACAGCCGCAGTCATCCGGCACGACTGGCCGGGCGGGCTGATCCACCAAACCAGCGCATCCGCATGGATGCGCTGGTTTTCATACCCGCACTGCCGACAACTCGCCTGAATCCCGCAACCGCGCGGAAAACAGGAGCAAAACATGGAAACCACAATGGTCATTCGGGCAGTCTGCACGGACGAATTCACCGAGACGCCGGAATTCCTCGTCCTTACGGTCGACAATGCGCTGCGCGCGCGCATCAGCGAGCTCGTTGGCGTGGCCAAGGACCATGGCTTGGCCGAGGCCGTCATTTCGGTCGACCTGAAACCACTCCCCGTGGAACTGAATGAAGAAGACGAGCCAAAGATCGACTTCGATACCATCCTTGGCGACAAGCAGTTCGCCGCGATCGATCCGACGCTGGTGCCGGAAGACAGCGGGTACCGCCACGTCGGCGGCGCCGAATACGATCAGCGCATCGACTGCACGGAGCTCGTCGTGTACGGCCCCGACAACCACGGCGTCGGATTGCGCTGCTGCTTGCGCAACACGGACGTCCGGATCGGCACGGACCTGCTCGACACCGAGACGGTCCTGGAACTGCCGCCATGGACTCCGAGCAAGGCCTGCAAGGCCGCCTGAACCACCACGCCGGCGCATCCGATGGGTGCGCCGGTTTTCTTGCGCGCACGAAAAACCCCGCTCTCAAAAGGAGAACGGGGTTCGGTTCGCGGCTTTTCTTCGATTGTTAGTCAGGACACGCTGACGGCAAATTGGGGCACTGAGACCCGTCACCCGTCTAACGTGCCCACCGTTGTCGGCAGTCACCGAACAGAGGATGTAGCCAGATCATGGATCACCTCCTTCATGCCCGAGCGGAGCGCCGGGCTTCAAATACGTGCGCGCCTGTCTTTCGGACGGCAGCGCTGTTGAGTACATGCAAGGGTGCATGTCAGACAATCGGCCTTTTGGGCGCGAGAGTCCTACCGGAGCTCGAAAGCTCAAAGTTCCTTCGATGAAGGACACACGGATATTCGAGTGCTACCTCGAACTTCTCTAGCGCGCATGGCGCGGCAAGCAGGAGCGGCGAACGGCGCATCGGCGATGGTGATCGCGTGCGACTCGACAAACGCATCGGATCTCGGGTTTTCGTACCGGATCGGCGTCTGGCGCTGGGGGGGGTTTGACCTAGTTGCGGTTGCGCGGGCTTGTAAAGGCGACGTCAGCCAGCCCGTCGTGCAAGGCTCAAGACCCGATCCATCTCGGACGCACGCTCCCGCGCGAAATCCGGGTCGACCTTTTCGAGCCGATGGCGAGCATCGCACGCAAGCGAGTGCTGTCCCAAGTGCGCGTGCGCGAGCGCAAGGGCATACCACGCCACGCCAAACGAAGGGTCAAGTTCCACCCCTTTCCGGGCCGCCGCCACCGCGTTGCGGAAGTCGCCTGAATCAGTGCATGTCAGCGCCAGGCTGGACCATGCCCCAACGTTGCCAGGGTTGAGCTCGACGGCGCGGCGAAACGCGGCAACAGCGCGAGCGGTCTGCCCGTCCTTGGCGCACGCGATGCCGAGGTTCGATTGCGTGTCGGCGTGATCGGGTTCGAGCGCGATCGCAAGATCGAAGGCCGCAATCGCGCGGCGTTGTTCACCGAGATTCGACCACGTCGCGCCGAGGTTCCGCCACGCCCCTGCGCACAACGGATCGACGGCCACGCATCGTTCGAACGCATTGATGGCACGCCGGAAATCGCAGAGTCGAAGTAGCGCAATACCGAGGTTATGACAGGCTGGCGCGTTCCGTGGGTCGAGATCGGCCGCGCGCCCGAACGCAACAACAGCTCCGTCGTAGTCATCAATGCCGAGGCGCGCCGCGCCGAGATGGAACCACGCATGCGCGTCCTGCGGCCGGGTCTCGACAGCGCGCGCCCAATGGTCAATCTCCAGCTCCTGCTCGATCGTGGACATCCCCTGGCCCATCCGCGCGTCTTTTGCCGCAGTGTACGCGAGTGAAGGCGCCGCGTCGAAGTCAGGACTCAGCGCCGCCCGTGCCGTTCTCGCGATCTTGCTTGGCTGAGCGCCGCGCCTGCATGGCCGCCTGTCGAAGTCCACTCTGCACGCGCTGGTACCCAGCGATAAGTCCGTCCGCGAACAGCAAAAGCACTTGCCAGGTGCCCTCCACCAGCAATTTCAGGATGCCCCACGCAACAAACAACGTGAGCTTCAGGAGCTCCGTCGCGATCCACAGCGGCACCACCAACAGGACGAACAGCAGCGGGTTAACGTGGAAACTGAGGCCCCACGTACTGAAACGGCGATAGACAAACACGTGACACTCCGTTGCGACTGCACTGATTGTCATCATACGTGTGCACGCAACATCACGTAGGAACTGCGTCACGTCCGCACAGGGCGCGGGAAGGCGACGCGTGTCGCAAATTTGAAATATCACACGAGAGAAATGTTGCGTGTACTGATAACGACAGAGGAGAATGGTTTGTCACTCATTGCGCGACCACAGGAGGATCCCGCATGCCGACCGCAACAAAGCCCAAGGCCGCCAGGCCGCAACGCCCTGCCCCTTCACAGAAAAAGCCATCCGGTCCCGAAAAAGGGGCCGCATCTATTGCGCAACTGAACGCGCACGCGGCCCATGACGTCGCAGTGCCGCAAGAGGGCGGTCGCTACGCCCTGCCCGCCGGCATGAACGTCATCATTCCGGAGGGCTACCGCCCTAGCGCCGGCGAGGAATATATGAACCCGCGGCAGCTTGCGTACTTTCGCAGGAAGCTGCTTGCCTGGCGCGACGAATTGACGCCATCGGCAGCCGCGGCGGTTCAGTCAATCATGCAGAGCGAGCGGGCGTCAGGCGACGAAGCCGACCGTGCCGAGCACGCTACGAGTAACGCGCTCAACCTCGCCACCCGTGCACGCAACGCCGCGTTGATCAGCAAGATCAATGCCGCCCTGCGCCGGATCGAGGATGGCAGCTTCGGCTATTGCGAGGAAACCGACGAGCCGATCGGCCTCGGTCGCCTCGAAGCGCGCCCGGTGGCCTCGCTGTCGATCGACGCGCAGGAACGCCGCGAACACCTGCAGAAGCAGGTCGCGTAACACTGCCGTGCTGCAACAGCAACCATTGCGCCGGCGGCTTCACCTGTCGCCGGCGTTCTCTATTCAACCAACCTCAATCGCCCGAATGCCGCGCGGTACGGGGCTGTTATCCACCCCGACCGCGGAGGACGCGTGATGGATGACCGCCGCACCATCTTCTCGCCCGATCGTGCCCACCGCTACACGCTCTGGCGCGAATTCGATCTGACGAATAGCGACTTCGTCCAGTTCATCGGCCTCAATCCGTCCACCGCCGACGAAGTGCAAGATGATCCCACAGTGCGCCGCTGCATTGACTTTGCGAAGCGTTGGGGTTTCGGTGCCTTGTGCATGACCAACATCTTTGGATTCCGGGCCACCGATCCGCGGGTGATGAAGGCGCACCCGGAGCCGATCGGCCCGGACAACGACGCGTGGCTGGCCAGGATCGCCGCCGGCGCTGGACTCGTGGTGGCGGCGTGGGGAACTCACGGCGTCTTCATGGACCGCGGCCGCGCCGTGCAGTCCTATCTGCACAACCTGAGCTGCCTTGGCACAACCAAGGACGGCTCGCCGCGCCACCCTCTGTACGTGCGGGCAGATACGCAACCCCTGCCATTCGGCCGGTGATCCCCGTGAATGCGAACAGCGTCTCTGCCGGCCGCGGAACCGGCAACCCCGTCCACGCCGCCATCCGTGCGCAAACTGCGCACGCCGCGCTATCAGCGTTGCTCGGCACTGCCTGGATCGCTGCCTTTCTGTGGGCCGGCCCTTCGCGCCTGCCCGGCGCCTGGGGCTACGCCCCTGCCCTACTGGGCTTTGGCCTCATCTGGTACGCACGACGCCTGCACAGGAACGCGCGCGCGCGCTGGCACGGCCTTTCAGTCGAGAGCCGGGCCATCTCCGCGGCCACACCCATCTTGGAACGCCGCGGTTGGTGCGTCGAGGCCGGCCTGCCCTCGCCTTACGGCGACATCGACATGGCCGTCAGCCGCGGTCACGGCAGGGTGCCGATCGAGATCAAGTCGTTCCGGTCTTGGCGCGGGCGGGACGCGCGCTGCGCAAGCGCAATCGTGCAAGCAACCAGGCAGCAGCAGTTCCTGCACGCAGCCCGTGGCTATATCTGGCTTCCGGAGGCGCGTGTGGGTTGGTGGCGCGGATGGTTCGGGACCAGCGAAAGCGAAATCCGGGTGGTCTACGGCTCTGCGCGCCGTCTGCGCCGCATCCTCGCCAGGCACGAGCACTGACTACTGCCAGCCTTTGCTACGCCCGCTCCCCGCAACTCGCGGGAACCCTGCAATCCGGCAGGAAGTACGGAGATCACCATGAACCAACCTGACCACGAAAAGATCGCCCGCGCCGCGGGATGGTCGGAGTTCCAGGACAGCGCCGACGCCACGCTGCTCATCGTTGCCCACGAGGAACGCGACGTTCACTTCGGCGGCCCCAATCGTTGGCACGAAGCTGTGGAGCACGAACAGTCCCTCACCGTCAAACCGACCAGCGCCCTGTCGCTCGTGTACCGGAATCCGAAAGGCGAACTGCACTACCAGCCCGCCGACGATCTGCAGGAATGCGGAACGCCGATCGACCCCGAAACCGACGAAGTAATGGAACTGATTGGATGGTCCACGACCATGCCTGCGCATCTCGTGGAAGCTCCTGTGAGCACGCTCCACGACGGCGCGCACGGGCGACACGAACCACCGATCAAGCTGGTCTGCGATACATGCGGTTCCGATGACATCGTCCGCGACGCGACCGCGCGCTGGAACGTCGCGGCCCAGGACTGGGCGCTCTCGGACGTGATGGACGACACCACCTGCGAGCAGTGTGGTGCCGAAGTCGACGTTCGCGAAGAAGTCCTCGCAGAAGACGAACGTCCGCTGCAATGGTTCGCCGTCACCGGCCGCGTGCCCCTCGAGGATGAAGACTCGGTGTACACGTACCAAGCCGTCAACAAGGACGCCGCCATCGCCATGTTCAAGGGCGACATGACCCAAAACGTTCCGCCCGAGCTCATCGAAGAAACTGACAGGCGGCACGGAACAGAAGGCGGCGTCTTCGTGACCAGCGTCCTCCGCTCCGACTCGCGGATTTCCGAAATTTGACCCACCAACCCCGCCGGCTCATGCTAGCGGGGTTTTCTTGTGGACATCCAAAAGCGTATCAGATGATTCGCAATATGATGTACAATAAGGAGAGTAAGCCTCGGATACGGAGAAGCCATGCGAACCACAGTGACCATCGATGAAGGGTTGTTGGAGCGGGCCTCCGCCGCCGTGGGCGCAAAGGAACGGTCCTTCGTGCTCAACGAGGCCATGCGCGCGCTAATCCAGCGCGAAGCTGCCCGCCGGCTCGCGAGAATGGGCGGCAGTGAACCAGGTGCCGTAGCGCCGCGCCGCCGGCGGCAGGAGCAGAGCCAGAACGCATGATCCTGGTCGACACATCGGTCTGGATCGAGCACCTGCGAAACGCCAACACGGAGCTCGCCCGATTGCTTGAAGCCGGCGCGGTCCTGTGCCATCCATTCGTCGTCGGCGAGATCGCATGCGGCACGCTTCGCCACCGGGCGGACGTGCTCGATGCCCTCGGCTCTCTGCCTCAAGCGCCCGTGGCTTCGCACGATGAGGCCATGACATTCCTCGACCGGCAAGCGATCGCAGGCCGCGGTATCGGATGGGTGGATGTCCACCTGCTCGCCAGCACTGCCCTTGCCGCCGACGCGCGCCTCTGGTCGTTCGACAAGCGCCTCACCGCCATCGCTACGGGCCTCGGGATCGCGCGATGAACGCCAGCTCCGCACCCGATCTTCTCACTGCCGCGGAACCCGTATTCGTATTCGGATCCAACCGTCCGCACGGGCGGCACGGGAGAGGCGCGGCCCTATTCGCGGCCCGTTGGTGCGGGGCCCAGCGCGGCGTGGCAGAGGGGCGCACGGGCCAGTCCTACGCGATACCGACGAAGGACGGACACCTGCGCACGTTGCCGATCGGCGAAGTCGAAAGTGGCGTCAACCGTTTCATCGAATACGCGGCCGCCAATCCACGCACGCGGTTCGAAGTCTCCCGCATTGGATGCGGGCTCGCCGGGTACAAGGACGCAGACATCGCTCCGCTGTTCGAGCGCGCACCTGACAACTGCACCCTGCCCTACGCCTGGGAACGCATCCTCGCCAACCCTCCGCCCCGCATCATTGTCGCCGGATCGCGGTCGTTCGCTGACTACGCATTGCTCGAAACCTCGATCGCGTGGATCACCGCCAATCTCCGCGAATTCGCGATCGTAAGCGGGACCGCGCAGGGCGCGGATGTCATGGGCGAACGTTACGCGGCCGAGCACGATCTCGAGTGCCTCCGTGTGCCGGCGAACTGGAATCGATACGGGAAGGCCGCCGGCATGATGCGCAACCAGCGCATGAGCTGGATGGCCTCTCACCTCATCGCCTATTGGGACGACGAATCGCGCGGCACGGAAGGGATGATCCGCATGGCCAAGGCGGATGGACTGAAGGGGTGCGTCGTGCACTTCAAAGCGGCATCCGCCGGCGATTACGCGCGTCGCAAAGAGTGGATCATCCCGTTGTGACATCGATCGCCGCCCGCTACGCAATCATCCAATTCCTGCCGGACCAGGACGCTGAGGAATTCACGAACGTGGGCATCGTGCTGGCGGCCAGCGCGCCCGAACAAATCGCGTGGCTTCTGACGCGGTCCGACGACACCGCGCGACTTGCCGGCTTCTTCGGAGAATGGGGCGCCAGGCTGTATCGCGATACCGCGCGCGCATTCGCTGCAGAGATCGATCGACTGGCGGAACTCGTCAACGGTGGTTGGCTCTCCGCGCAAACGACCATGGATGGCCTGCTCAAGCGACGTGACGGCGTGCTGCGCTTCAGCGCGCCTCGCGCGATCATGGTCGAGGATTGCGCGACTGCCGCGGCGGACCTCTTCCAGCGCCTGGTCCAACAGCGCAGGGAACCCGCCGCACCACAACTTTCCAGGCATTCCCAAGCAGAAGCCCCGGAAAGGGGTTAGCGGGGATCCGGGTGCCCCGACCTGCCCTGCCCCATCACGTTCCGCCGAGTATCTCTTCGGCGTAGCAGCCCCAACACGCGCGACCAAACAGGCCGCTGTTGGAGGCCGGCGTCCGTCACCGCGGCCGCGCCGGGGGCCACTGGCGACTCGAGCTCCGCCGGACGCACGGTCTCAATCCAGATTTCGACACCCATCGTCCCGCCATAAAGTGAGCCATCCGGCCTCTTGCGGGCGCCTGGAACGCCAGCCACCTCAGCCCGCAGCTCGGCGCCACCTTCGAGCAGGAGCGCGGCCTGTTCGGCCAGCGCGGTGTTGAGGTAGCCGATCTGTACGGAAATCGCCGACCCGTCCGGCCAGGTATCGCCGTACAGGTACACGGCCACGGCGTTCGGGTCGAAGCGGTTGTGGGGCTCTCGTCGCAGCATCACGCGCGCCCCACTCCGTGCGAACCGGTGAATCGCATCCTGCCGGTCCGTGCCGTCAGGGTTCGCGTGCCTCACCCCGACGACGCTGGTGAGGATGGCCACGCCCTGCCCTACCCGGCGGCCTGGGCGGCTACACCGCCTGCGGCGATGCACTGCCAATGCGGCGCCTTGAATACCGCCCCATCCCAGGTCAGCAACACACGATCGAGCGTTTCGGCAACGTCACCTCGCGACGGGTAGCGCTCGAACCAGCGGATCGATCCCGGCGCCAGGTGGCGCAGATGCTCCCGGTAAGTCTGCGTAGCCAAATTCTCGAACCAGTTGGTGATGGAGGTCCCGCGGTTATCGACTCGCTCAGAAAAGATCACGACGGCACCGCGCGGCGCCGGAACGATCACTACGTCGCAAGTCGCCTCGCAACCACCAATACCTGCATAGCGACACGACAGGCCATTGCCACTACGCGCCATGTTCAAAGCTCGAAGCTCGGCGTCATCCAAGGCGTTCATTGGTCAGGTCTCCCTTGCGCAGGTTGCGGCAACGATAGCCATTGGTTAACCGATAGCTATCCAATACTGAACGGCTACCGCGTAGCTATCCGATACCAAAAGCATACCAAGTAGCTATCCGATACTGAATGGCTATCGGATAGCTAACCGATACCGTGTTGTTGCAGAGCATACGCCACTGTTTCATAAGATGAAATAGGCAGGCGTGGTAGCTGCACGATCGACACAGGATACCATTTCACTACTAGATAGCTATCGGCTACTCAATGGATACTAGATAGCTACCGTCTGGACATCGTCCACGAAAGCAGTATCGTAGGCACCCTGCGCCACTGTGCGGGGGAGACCGCCATGCCGACGATCGTTTTCGCGAGCCCGAAGGGTGGGGTAGGCAAGACCACTTCAGCCCTGTTGCTCGGGTTGCAGTTGAGCAAACAATACGGGGTGTCGATGATCGATGCGGACCCGAATCGTCCACTCACGCGCTGGGCGACGGGCGGCAACAAGCCTGACAACATGCGCATGATCTCGAACCCTGACGAGAACAACATCATCGAGTGCATCGAAGAGGCGGCCGCGCAGACGCCCTTCGTACTGGTCGACTTGGAGGGAACGGCCTCGAAGCTGGTGCTGCTCGCCGTCTCGCAGGCTGATTTCGTGCTCATCCCGACCCAGGGCTCAGAGTTGGACGCGAGCGAAGCGGGCAGGGCGATCCACGTCATTCGCCAACACGAAAAGATGGCGCGCCGCACGCTTCCGTTCGCGGTAATGCTGACCCGGACCAATCCGCAGATTCGCACTCGCAATCTGGCGCACATCGCGCGCAGCCTGGCTGGCGCCAGTATCCCGGTGCTGGAAAACGAAATGCACGAACGCGAAGCCTTCAAATCGGTGTTTGCCTTCCGGCAGACCCTTGATGGGCTCGATCCCAAAGAGGTCGCTAATCTGGACAAGGCGCGGGCCAACATCGACGCGCTCATGAACGAGCTCCTGGACCGGCTTACGCTAGCAACCGAAGTAGCGCCATGACAGCCGAACGCGTAGATCCATTCGCGCAGGTCGATTCCCCCGATCCGCCACGTTTCGAAATCAAGCCGCGCTCAGCCAAGCCCGTCGACCTGCGCAGCATTGATAGGCTGGCAGCGGAAGAGAATTTCCCAAGCAGACAAGCGCCGGCGTCCAGAGCCGCGCCAGGACGCACTCCGCGACGCCACCGGACGGGTCGGACCGGGCAGATCAACATCAAGGCAAAGCCCGAAACTATCGAGCGGGCCTACCTAATCGCCGACCAGCGGGGAGTGTCTGTGTGCGAGATGTTTGAGCAGGCGATCGCAGCGCTCGAGGCGGAAACGCGCGCAGGGCGCTGAACACCCAGCGGGTACGCGGCAGGGAAGGGGCTACTGGCTAGCTAGTAGCTAGCCAGTAGCTATCTGGTACCACTACGCGGATTGGCCAAGGCCGCCGGCGGTTTTTCATACATTGCGATCGGGCAACTTGGGAAAGCAATCACCGCTTCCCCTCTGCCCCAGGAGATCGCAATGGACGGTTCCTCGTTCGCCCCCGCCAAACGCCCCACGAGCATTCCCGACGCTTTCGTGAAGTATCAGCGCCTCGTTTCGTGGGCCCGACGCCGCTATATCCGCACCGGCGCCTTTGCCGCCCTGAACAGCGGCCGAGCCTGCGCCGTGCGCGCCTACAACCGCATCGAAGAAGCCGCATTCGCCAAGTACGTCGTTTGAACCGCCTGCCGGCAGCTCTCTGAGCTGCCGGCTTCTTTTTGGCTGAAGGGCAGGGCGGTCATCTCTTTTTGTGAGGCACGACACGCAACGGCACTTTACTAGATGACGCAACGATGATATTCTAAACACATGGATTCCACATATTGACCAACGCGCACCATGAAACAACCGCCCAATAAAACGCTTTCTCAACGAATCAGGGAAAAGGCCGGGAAGCAGACCTACGGCCCGCGCGGGAAAAATCGGGCGGAGGTCTTGCAGGCGCTTCCGGAGATAAAGGATGCCTTGGTCGATGGGTGGTCACTGAGAACGATCTGGCGCACGCTAGTTGATGAAGGACGCATCCACATGACCTACAACGGATTCATTGGCATGCTGCAGCGCACGCCGCGCATGCAAGGCCACATGAAGGGAACGACAGGGGGACCACAAGAATGAGGCGCATCTATCAACTGATGGCTTTCGTTGCCGTAATCGGCTACGGCGTCGCTTACCTCGGCAGCCATCACCCGGAACTGGTTACCGAGGCCGTCCAATCGACATCGAGCTTCGTCCGGTCGGCCAAGGCCGGAACATCCGGCTCCATGACGCTTGTCACCGATGAGCCGAGCTTGAGCGTCGCCTTCTCGCCAGGCAACGCCGAGGGCTTGGTGGTCGAGACGATCGATGGGGCGCAGAAGTCGTTGCGCGTGGCAGCCTATTCGTTCACCAGCAAGCCCATCGCCAAGGCGCTGGTCGCTGCGGAGAAGCGTGGCGTGGATGTGCAGGTCGTACTGGACAAGAGCCAGCAAAGCGAACGCTACACCTCTGCGACATTCATCGCGCACGCCGGCATCCCGGTGCGGATCAACAGCCGCTACGCGATCATGCACAACAAGTTCATCGTCGTCGACGGCGCGACCGTCGAAACCGGCAGCTTCAACTACACCCGATCCGCACAAGCCCGCAACGCAGAGAACGTCGTCGTGATTCGCCAGCAGCCGCGCTTCGCCGCCACGTACACCGAAGAATGGAACCGTCTCTGGAACGAAGCAGAGCCCTATCAGCAGGCCCGGTAATATGACCCAAAACACCGCCACCGACCCGCCGCGCGACCCCTCCGAAGGGTTCGTTCTCGCCTGTGTTGTCCTCGTCACCGCCCTCGGGCTTCAAATGGGGTACGAGATGGACAGCGCGCACGCCTTCCATCCGCACAAGCTGGCCCTTGTGGCGCTCGCCGGCACGCTCTTGCTCCTGTGCACCGTGACCGTGCGGCTTGTGCAGCAATGGACGTACCTGCGCGCCTACAACGCGACCGCCTTCGTGCCCGGAATTGGCTTGCTCTACGCGTGGTGGGTGTGGGAGGAGGTTTTCGCCACCACCAACCCGCTGCCGTCCATGCACATTGACACCCCGTGGGCGGTGGCCGCCATCCCGATCATCTGCCATTACGTTCTGCCAGCGGTCGCCGCGGCCAGCCTCGTGACCGCGATCGCAATGGCGTTACGCTTCGTCCCAATCTACCTCGGGGCGGCAGGCGCAGCCGCCGCGGTGGGGCAGACCGCGCGCGCCGCGCAACCAAAGAATCAGCCTGCCAAGGACCAAACCAGCGAGCCCGGCCCGTCTGACCGCTGGCCTGCAAATCCGCCGCGTTACAAGTTTGCCTCGATGCACGGCAACGCACCGCTCAAAAGCGAGCTGGCGCGCGCCGCAAACGAATGGCGCGAACAGGGACGGAACGGCATTCTGTTGAGCGGCCCGCCAGGCACCGGCAAGACGATGGCTGCCGAAGCCCTCGCCGGCGAACTGGGCATCGGCTTCATCAACGTCACCTTCGGCAACCTCGCATCAAAGTGGATCAACCAAACCACCGAGCAGGTGGTGGACGTGTTTCGCGCCGCCGCCCAGCAAGCGCCTGTGCTGTTGTTCCTCGACGAGCTGGATGCCATCATCACGAACCGCGGCGCAGGGGGTGACGGTTATTCGGAATACCAGCGGATCACGACCACGTTCTTGACCGAGGCGGTGAACCTGCGCGGCACCGGCGTCCTCTTGGTGGCCGCGACCAATTACCTTGATCGGCTGGACGATGCCGCCATCCGCGAGGGTCGATTCGACTTCAAGGTTGAAGTGCCGCTGCCCGACGCAGAGGCTCGCCGGTTCCTGATCTTGCAGACGCTGGTTCAGAACAATTGTCAAACCAACGAATCGGTGCTTGATCGGCTGACTCGGCGGTGGGGCGGCTTCAACATTCCACGCCTGCAACTGGTCACGGCGCGCGCATGCGAAGCGCGCAACGCGGATCGCGCGGCGGGACCGCAATCCCAAGCCGGGAACCCGTTGCTCAACTACAACGACTTCTACCAGGCGCTGCGCCGGGTGCAGGGCCACAAGGCTGCCGTGCCCGAGGGTGCGAAGCTCCTGAACGAAATCTACCTTGAGCCGCAACCGCGGCAACGTCTGTCCGACATCGCAGCGACGCTCCGCGACGTGGATCAGTTCGAGAAAAGCGGCGGCACCTTGCCCAAGGGTATCCTGTTCTACGGGCCGCCCGGCACCGGCAAGACGGCGACGGCGATGGCGCTCGCGCGCGAATGCGGCTGGTCGTTCATCCAGCGTCGCGGCCGTGATCTCATGGCAGCGGGCGAAGTGGACAAACTGCGCCAGGAAGCCAGCGACCTGCGCCCCGCGATCGTGTTCCTCGACGAGGCTGACGACATCCTCGCCAATCGCGAGTATTCGGCCCACAAGAGCGTGACGAACGAAATCCTGACGCTCATCGACGGGGCTGGGGGGTTGCTGCACGACGTTGTGTGGATTGCGGCCACCAATCATCGCGAAGCCATCGACCCCGCGGCACTGCGCGGCAACCGATTCGAGCAGAAGATCCAGTTCGGACCGCTGTCGAACAAGGTCATGTTCGCACTGGTTCGCGCATGGGCCAAGGCAAACGCCGACAACCTGAACGGCAAGGTCAACGACTGGGCCTTCAAGACCAGCCAGCGCCTCGCCGGACTGACGCCCGCAGACGCCTACTCGGTCATGGCTCTGGCGAACAACATGGCCGTCGCCCAAAGCCTCAAGGGCGCGAGCCGCGCCATTACGCTCAACCACGTGCAGCGCGCCTTGGCGGAAATCAAAGGCGCGTAATCCCTTCAGCGCAGAACGAGACGGCGCCTCGACATCAAGCCCTTCCTTTTCCGGGGGCTTCGTCTCTTTCACAAGTCTCGCCAGCGTCAACTCCGGCGAAGCCCGCAAACCCAACGTGGGTACCTAAAAGGAGCAATCGTGAAATCAGAATTCTGCCGCGTCATCGGCCTGTATGAGGTCGACAAGGGATACGGCGGCCCGGAAGAGGGCGGTTGGTGGTACGACTGCGGCACGCTCGTCAAGGCCATTGAGCCAGTCGTCTGCCACTCGCAGGAGGAAGTGCGGGCGGCACTCGCCGCTATCTCCGCGCAAGTCGAATCCAACGGGATGAACGCCGCCAGGCACAAACCGAGTTCGGTGCTTTGCACCGGCTGGTTCGAGCCGCGATCTTTCAGGGGGAATGCCGCGCCTGCGTATTTCCCGGACCGGCGCCCGAGGTACGCGTGATGGAATCCGCCAGGCAAACCAGTTCGACGGCGAGCTTCGCCGATCGCAAACAGTGGTTCGATGAAGAGCTCAAGCGGCTCTGTTACATCGGCATCCGCGACGCCGGGCTTGACGACGCAGAAGTCAGGCGGTGGACGGAGAAGGTGCGTGCAAAGTCCGACATGACGGCTGTCGTCCGCGAATACGCTGCGCAGTACGGCCTCGACATGGCCGATGATCCGTGGATGCCATGACACCAAAACCGGCACGCTCTCATGGGCGTGCCGGTGTTTATTGCCACGTCACTGCCGCCGAACCAACCCTTCGCGGTCAAGTATCTCGCTTGCGGCCAGCACCTCGGCCATCCAATCGGCACCGATCCGCTTCATCGCCTCGGTGATGGTGTAACCCATCTCCTGCAGCCAGTCGGGGCGGTTCAGCGCAATCGCCGCCGCCAACTTCTCACCCGTCGACAGTGCACCAAAGCCGCCTTTCGCGGCGTCGCGCGATTTCGCGACGATCTGGTCCAAAATCGCTCGGTCCACGGCTCAACCTCCCATTTTCACGGACCGGCACTATACCAATCCCTCCGCGTGCAGCACCCTCGTGGCCTGCGGCACCAGTGCGGCGCGATGGGGGCCGACGCGCCGCAGTGCCTCATCCCTTGTGTAGCCGAGGCCTTCGAGCCAGTCAGCGCGGACCAGTGCCAAGGCGGCAAGCAGCTTGTCTTCACTTGTCAACGAGCCGAGAAAGCCGTCCGCCGCATGGCGCGCAAGGGCAACGATGCGCGTGACCGCTTCAGGCACGACATCGAGTCGATCAAGGGTGGCTTCGTGGTGGGTCGCGAGAGGAGAGTGCATGGCTTCCTTCCTGTTTTACCTCATCAACAGGAACAATGCATATTGCGTGCCTGTTTTACGTGATGACGCAACGAACTGCGCCATGGCGCCATGCAAATGCCACAACGGTCACCTTTTACGCGGCCCTACCGGTGCAACTGGATGGAACATTCCACCAACAGGAGATCACATGAACAACAACTCGACAAATCCGGAGGTCGCCGAAGCCCATGCCGGCCAGCTCGTCCTCATCGACGCGGAGGCGGTCAGGAATTTCCGTAACAGCACCCGCGTGCCGCGGTTCAAACGGATGTGCGACGCGGCCCTCGCCAAGCCGTCTACCCCGACGGACCAGAACGTTGACGAATGGATCAGCTATGGAACCAGGGTTGCGGTCGAAAAGCTGCGGCGCGACGGCGACGAACATGGCGTGTTCCATGCGATCAGCGGCGAGCTGCGTCGCCTCGCCTGGATGTTGCGCAACACCGTACGCGAACGCCACGATTTCTTCGCGTTCTGGATCGACACAAAGAAGCAGCTCGATGCGGCACTGGCCGGCAACGGCCTGCAGCCGATCCGCACGGCTCCGCGCGGCGGAGCGTTCATCCTGCTCGCGGGACCGAGCGGCTACACGAGCACGCCTCTCCGGTTCACCGAAGGGCGGTGGTCAAAGGACCGGAATGCGTGGGTGAATCGCGCGAACGACCGGATCGCGGATAGCGGCGAGGAGCCGACCCACTGGGCGCCATTGCCGAGCGCACAAGCCTCGCGCGAGCTGGACGCCGAGATCACGCGGCAATGGGAATCCGGCGAACTGGGCTGCAGTCTGGAACACGCTGTCGTCGTGAGCGAGGAAATCGTTGGCAAGCCGACGCCGAAGGAGATGGCGCAGGCGGAGCTGAACGCTTCCATCATCGAGGAGGCGTCGCGGGTGCTCCAATCGGTTGGCACGAGTGGCGTTGCGCTCCCCAAGAACTGGCGCTGGCCGCTGGTCGACGAGCTTGGCGGCATCGCAGGGATGATGAAGGGCCAGCCCGAAGCGGACCCGCTGACGATTGCCTACATCGCGATCGGCGCCTCAGAAGCGTGGAACGAACACCGCGACCTTCGCCAGAACCTCCATTGCTGCCAAGACGAGATGGTGCAAGGCCTCGTCGGACACGCCGCAATGCTGGATGGACTTTTCGATCCGAAACAGGGCTTGTCCGGCAGCTTCTATTACGAGGTCGCAAAGCCGTTCGGCTACCAGATGGCGGTCGCCGAAATGAAGCACGAACCGCTGGATGCCGAAGCCTTGGGCCAGGAGCTGATCACCGCGATCGGCTGACGCTCCGCCACCTGCAACATCCAAACGGCCTGCCATCGTGGCAGGCCGTTTTTACGTGCGTGCAGCCAGGCAACTTGGTGGAACAACAAAACCCGCCATCCCGGCGGAATTCCACCAGAGGTAACCGTAATGAAAGACAGCGCAATCATCCGCAGCTTCGACTCTTTCCTGCGTTCGCAGTACCACGTCAGCGCCGCCGGCATGCACATGGACGGCGATGACGTCCTGAACTGGGCCGGCCACGCCAAGTCGGCCAATGATGTCGAGGAAGCTGTCACCGAGTTCGCGCAGTACCGCGGACTCTCCGACACTCCCGCGCTGGCCGCGTAACTGATTCACATCCTCCGAACCCCGCTTGCCCATGGCTGGCGGGGTTTTTCCGTGCTTGCGTCCAGGCAACTCACTCAAACCACAACCTCCGGAACACCCGGAAAGGAGAGAGCGCGTGCAAAGCTATGAAGTGCGCGAAATCAAGGTAGGGCAGGCCCACGGCGCCCCGCGCGTGTGGCTGGAAGGGAAGCGCCTGGCGAAAGCCGGCTTCCAAATCGGCGCGAAGTATCTGCTAAGCGTCGGCAACCACTGCGTCACCCTCAAGATCGCTGCCGATGGCGAGCGTGTCGTGAGCGCGAAGAAAAAGGCCGGCGAGGAACTGCCGCTGATCGACTTGAACAGCGCCAAGGCGCTTGGTCTGTTCGAAGGGCTGGAACGGCTGCGGGTCATCGTCCGGAAAGACGAGATCCACCTGCTGCCGCTAGCCTCGCAGAAAAAAGCCGCGGAACGGCTGGCGCGCATCGCCGGCAAGATTAGCCGCGGCGAGCCGTTGAAGGTTGGCTCCCTGTGCCACGGCGGCGGGACCACCTCGTACGCAATGCACGAAGGCATGGCCGAGGGCGGCGTCGTGACGAAGCTCGCCTTCGCCAACGACCACGAACCCGAGGTGCTGATGCACGCATCGGAAGTCAATCCTGCGTGGTCCGACGACACTGTGGCCGTTGCCGCACCGATGCAGGAAATCGTCACCGACGAATGGCTGCTTGGGAGGCTTGGTTACGTCGACCTTCTGGAAGCGGGCATCCCGTGCACGGCCGCGAGCCTGTCGGGCCGCAGCAAGAAGGGGTTGAAGATGGCCGAGGAAGACCCCGATGCCGGGCACCTCGTCGTACCGTTCCTGGCTTTGGTGGAACGGCTGCAGCCGGCCGTCATCGTGGTCGAGAACGTCGTGCCGTATCAATCGACCGCCTCGGCGCACCTGATCAGGCACACGTTGCGCGATTGGGGTTACAACGTCGCGGAAGCAGTGCTGGACGCCCAGGACTTCGGGTCGATCGAAGCTCGCAAGCGCCTCGCGTTGGTCGCCACCACGGCAGGACTGTTGTTCGACTTCAACCTGGTGCAAAAAGATCCACGCGAGCACCGGTTGGCCGAAGTTCTCGAGGCGATCGCGCCGGATGCGGAGTGCTGGTCCGAGATGGGTTACCTGCGCACCAAGGAAGAACGCGACGCCGCGGCCGGCAAAGGCTTCCGGATGCAGATCGTCGGGCCGGAGTCGACCAAGATCGGCACCATCGGCGCCGACTATCAGAAGAACCGCTCAACCGAGCCGAAGGTTCGTCATCCGGTGCAAGGCGACGCGTTGCTGCGTCTGCTGACGCCCATCGAGCACGCCCGCATCAAGGGCGTCCCGGACGCGATGATTGCCGGCATGCCGGCAACTCGCGCTCACCACCTGCTCGGCAATGGCGTTTCGGTGCAGGCCTTCCGGGCGCTGGCCGTAGCGCTGGCCAAGTGCCTCGTCGATGCATTCGCGATCCGCGCCCAGCAGCAGGCGGCCGCGTGACGCTCGCCGCCAAGAAGCCTGCAATGAGCACAAAGCGATTGCGCGACAAGAGCATGTTGGAGTTGCGGCGCGAGCTCGAGAATATCGAGTTCTCGCTGATCCACGACGACTGGCAGCAGCCGGCCCTTGCCCGTGAACGCCGCAAGGCCAGCGCCATCCGAAAGGAGCTCGGACGCAGATGGGCGATAGCCCGCGACGCCAACTAGAAGCGCGGGCGTCTGCGCCTCACCGCGCACGCCTGACTCATCGAACCCCGCCGGCACATGCTGGCGGGGTTTTCTTATGCGTGCACCCAGGTAATTTTATCCGCTGAATGTCTAGCCGGTTTTGGCTAGACATGCATAGATTTCACTATACGTGTAGGGCCATTCCTACGTCAGCGCGCGGCGGGCGCCGACAGACTGCGCGCGCGGGGGCGACCACACTGCCGGCGTCGGTTGTCTGGCGCGCAGGAAGGATCCAGCAAGGCCGACTACACGCCGACAGCGCCGCCCTCATGGGCGGCGTTTTTATGCATGGTCCTCACGGCAACTTGGAAGAACCGGCGCATTTCGCGTCATCACCCAAGGTAAGCCGCATGCAAACCCAGCCAAACCAGCTCCCGCACGTCACGATCGAGGCCCGATTCGTCGGCGACGGGAGCGCCAATGGCGCGTCACCCGCCAGCATCCGCATCACCGATTTGCCTACGCTGCTCGAAACCCTGCCGACCCTCGCGCAAGTGTGCCTGGATAACGGCCTGTCCTATGGCGTCACCAATGGTGCCGCCATGGCCGAATGGGAAGCGGCCAGCGAGGACGAAGACATGGATGGTGTCCAGCTCGTGGTGTCAGCGACCACGTTCAACTTCCAAGGAAACAGCGCTGACGGACACTGCGAAAGCGCGGTGCTGGACATCAAGGAGCTCATCGAAGGGATCGCGACCTGTCCCGCCGGTTTCGGCCTCCACTTTCCGGCCAACGGCAAGCCACGCGGGTTCGTCGAAGCTGAAAGGAAAGCCGCGTGACCGCACCAACCGACGCCCCGAGCCAACCGGCCGGGGCGTTTTTACGCGCTCCGCGCCAAACAACTCAGGCGAACAGAGCTTGGGCATTCCGCCCGGCACAACAGGAGATTTCCATGAAGAACATCGTTTTCGCCCTTGTCATTGCCGTCTTCGCCTTCGCGTCGGTGGCCGAAGCACAGAACGTCACCTCGGCCCGCCAGGGCACGGTGATCACCGTGCAATGGAGCCAGGCAACGCCGTCGCAGTCCAGTTACAACAACTACAACGGCTACAACAACTACAACGCCGGGTACTACCAGCAAGCGCCGCAGCCACAGCGTTCATACGTGGGCGCCAGCGTCGGTGGCACCATCGGCGGCATCGTCGGCGCAATCGCCGGCCGTCACTCCAACACGGGCCGGTGGTACGGCCCCGCCGCGGGCGCGGCGATCGGGGCCGCGATCGGGAACCGTGTCGACCAGCGTCGCGAGGCGCAACAGGTCCGGTACTACCAGCAAGCGCAGTATCGGCAAGCCCAGTACCAGCAGGCCCAGTACCAGCAGCGCAACATGGGTGCGCAGGTGATCGTGGATCTCGGACACGGGAACACGGTGGCCGTATTCGTTCAGGGGCAGGGCGCGACGCGCTTCTATCCCGGACAGCGCGTCTGGCTGGTCGGTCAAGACCAGCTCGTTGCCGCCAACTGAAACAGTAACGCCCACCCTCATGTGAGGGTGGGCGTCTCTTCGTGGGGGCATGCTAGTCGCAGAAAAGAGAAAGCCCGGCGAGGGGTCGGCCTCGCCGGGCACATGGTCGAACGCAGGACGAGTGTTCGACCTCGATCCCCTGACCTCTCGATCAGGGCTCGCGCTTCAACGAAGGGGGTTTGCAACCCATGCTTCTCTGCGCGCGTCACTTCCAGGCTCTCGCCCGTAGACCAGTTCGTCCGCCGGTGAGCACAGAATACGCGAAGGGCACGACGCAAAGTCGCGCGAGATGTCACATTTTCAGCGATGCAAATTACTTGTTCGCGCATCGAAGTGAGAAGATGCACACAATGGTAAAGGTTGCGCCTTGTGATAATGAAGTATACCCAAGGCCGGAACCGTTATCGATGAACCTCTCAAAGCAAGACGCGGTGCAGATGCTGACGCTCGCAATGCAGGAAATGCAGGATCAAATCGGGCCCGAGGCAACCGCTCAGCGCGTCCTCACGTTCCTGGCGATCGCGGCAAATCCGGGCATGCCGCAATACGACATGGGCAAGAAGGTCAAAGGCTTCACCTTCGCGACATTGTCGCGAAACATCGCCGAGCTCAGCCTCATCAAGCGCGGCTCGCAGCCAGGATCAGGGCTCGTCGTCCAGATGCCGGATCCCAAGCACCGGCGGCGCAATCTCCTGCGCCTCACCGAGAAAGGCGAAGCGTTGGTGGAAGCCATCGCGGCGCGCATGAGCGCGGCCGCATCCCAGCAACCAGCCACCGCCGCCCTGGAGTCTATCCAGTGAACGCGACCTCGATTGCCGCCGCCGGTGCGCGGAGCGCCCGCAAAATCAATCTCGCCGGACTTGCCAAGCACGCACGGCGCGTGGCCATTCCGGTCATCACCGGCGCCGCCGGCGCCGTGATGCTTGAGATTGATCTGCCATTCGCCGGGTCGCCCGGCGCGGACGTGCGCAACTTCATCGTGGCCGGTGCGCTACTTGCGTTGGCCCTACGCCTGGTCAAGACGCGAACGGAGGGATTTGTCGCCCTGGCGTTCTGGTACGCAGGCTCCCTCTCTGCACTGCCCGCGATCTGGTCGCGCTTCTTCGCAAACGGAATGGGCTGGGGCGCGACTGCAACCCTCGCCGTAATACTGGCGCTGCCGGCGTTCCTCGCACCGCGAAGGATGCCTGTGGCGGGCGCCGTGCTCGCGATCGCGTTCGCCGCGGTGCCACCGCTGGGACTTGTCGGAATGGGTTCGCCCATCATGGTTGCGGGCGGCTTCTTCCCAGGGCTCGGGTTCGTCGGCCTCGCGTTGACGCTGGCCTTCTTCGGGCTCTCCGCGTTCCGCGCACGCTGGGCAGTCAGCCTGCAGCTCGCGGCATGCCTGTTTGCCGCAATGTTCCTGTTCTGGCAGCCCAAACAGCCGCCCGACGACGCGTGGGCGGCGACGAGTCACGTCGGCGCCGCGCCGGAGGATAGTTTTATCCGTGCGTACGCGCGAATCGACACGGTCAAGGCGCAGGTCGCCGAAGGTGTCAGGGACGGCGCCAAGCTCATCGTTGCGCCGGAAGGCACGGACAACCTGTGGTCGGACGCCGAGTCGAATATCTACTGGCAGGACGTGCGCGACGCTGCGCGCGCTGCCAAGGCGAGCGTGCTCGTAGGCATCTACAGCGCGCCACTCAACAGCCCGGAAAGGGTGGATGGCCTCGCCGACATTGCAAACGGCGCCATCTACCCCGCGCGCGTAACGATCCCGATTGCGATGTGGCGTCCGTGGGATCGTGTGCAGTTTCCGCTCCACCTCGGCGCTTCGGCGCTGATCCCGACCGTCCACGGCAACGCCGCCTACCTCATGTGCTACGAGGAGCTGCTGGCGTGGCCGCTGATGTTCCAGGCCGTCCACCATCCGAAGCTGCTGCTGTCGGCCGCCAACCAGTGGTTCGCCGAAGGCTGGTTGCTGCGTCCGCAGGAACGGAGCGTGATGATCCAAGCGCGCCTGTGGGGGCTGCCGCTGCTGCGCGCCGTGAATTACGCACCGATCAAGTGGAATGAATAACCGGCCGGGAGCCAACATGGACATAAAAGATGAACTGTACGACGAGGCCGTGGTGTACGTGCGCACCACTGGGAAAACTCGGATTTCCTCTCTCCAGCGCCAGTTCCGTACCGGGTACAACCGCACCGCGCGTTTGATCGAGGCCATGGAGCGCGAGGGCGTAGTTTCGGTTCCGGATTCTCGCGGCGAGCGGAAGTTGCTGCAGGACGGCCGGCCGGTCAGTCCGCCAGCACGACTGCCATCGCGGATGCGAATCGAAGCATTCAAGCCCGATTGTTTTTCGATTTATGACGCGGATGGACTGGACCCGATCAACGTGGTGATGCAGGACTTCGGCGGCTCTGGACGACTCATTGTCGAATGCTACGGCGAGGCATGGGCAACCTATTTCGGGGCGTACGGCGCCGGCACCCTGCGCACTTTCCTCGCTGGATGCGACCCAGGATACGTAGCCAATCGCCTGAACCACAAAGGCGGGGAATATCTCCTGTCGATCGCGAAAGTCGTTGTTGCTGGCATGCGGCCAGCCGATTGACGTCGACGGCTGCGGAGCCGCGAACCAACTGGCGCACGCACAAGAAAACCCCGGGCTCAATGAGTCCGGGGTTTTTGGTGTATGTCAGCGATGACCGAGGGTGACCGCCTCGTCCGTCGCGGGGCCGAAGAAAATCTTCTCGAGGGCCTTGTCGGTGAAGCACATCGCGCCGGCCTTACTGACGACGGCCGGTGCACCGGTGCGCGCGACGAACGCCACCTTGCGCCATGCGACATCACCGTTCCACGCGTGGCGCGCGGCACGCAGCGTGCGCTTGACGCGAATTTGAATCGGAATCACGGGGTTTCTCCTTCGCTCAATGATTGGGTAGCCCGCGAAATGCGGCGGCTTCGCATCGAGTTGTCGCGCGCCGAAACCGTAAGATCGCGCATGAAAAAAGCGCCGATCCAATGGACCGGCGCTTTTCTTGATGTGGCTCCCATGCACGCTTGGCAGGGAACGTTGTTTCGAGCAGAAGTCCTTCAAATTCAAGGACTTAGGTCGAGTCTAGAACGGTATGTCGTCGTCCTCAAAGCCGCCGTTGTCCACGGGGGCCGGGGCCGAATGACCGCCGTTCTGGTTCTGGCGAGCCTTCGGTTCGCTGGTGGTCGACAGGCTGATGAACGTGCCGTTCTCGCCCTTGACCGTGCGGCCGAACAGGCCCAGCTCGGTGCCGTCACCCAGGTCGACGGAGCCGGTGTAATCCGGGTCCTTGTCTTCCTTCTTGTTCTTCTTCTTGAAGAGCACGCCGCGCAGACCGCCGGCGATGTCGATGACGTACCGCTTCTTGTCGCCTTCGCCCGTCAGGGCGGCCTGGATGGGCAGGCGGCCGAAGGCCGAAGCCTTGTACTCGCCGTCGCTGCCCTTCTCGCGGGGCGCGCCCAGGTAGCCGGTCATGACGACCGTCTCCTTGACGCCCTTGCCGACGTTCATCGTGCCGGCGGTGCCCTTCACGGCTTCCATCGCACCGGACAGACCGGCCGTGAGGATCTTGACGATTGCCATTTGAAACTCCTTCTTTGCTTGCCGCTTTCGCGGCTTGGGGATGGACGCGGGATTGCGTCCTTTCGGTTGAGTTGCTGCGCGGACGTCTTGTAAGAGCGACCGCCTTACTGGATGGGGTGGGTTGCGAGCGCGTCTTCGAGGCGTGCCACCGTGTCTCCATCCGCGCATCCGAGCCCGACCATTCGCAGGTCGTGCTTGTGCTGCAGGGCGTCAGCCCCAAGCCACGCACGAAGCATTTTGCATGCGCCTTGATCGCCGCCGACGTGCTTTACGTCACGAAGCAACGATTTAACTTCGTCGGTGATCATTTGAGTACCGCCTTCTTCGCGCGGTATGCCCAATGCTCGCTGCTGGCCTTCCGGTAACGCTCGACCTCCGTCTCGGCAATGCCATACTCGGCAAGGGCTTTGGCGTAGTCGATCGCTCCTTTGCGTTCCTGCTTGGCGACGGTGAGTCCGAGTCCGGACAACGATTTTCTGTTGAGGCTCTGGACGATTTTGGCGAGGGATTCCTCGATCGCATCGATCTGCGTTTTCAGGGCCTTTTCCTTGGCCTTGAGATCGAGCCATTCCTTCGCGCCATCCGCGAATGGCTGGCCGCAGGGTGGCACGCCGGTGCGCAACGCATCGAGGAATTTCTGCTCCTCGGCGTACAGGGCTGCCGCGAACTCGCGGAACCGCGGCGCGGAAGCCGGCAGGCTCACGCGCAGCAGCTCGCCCTTTTCCGGAACCTTCTCGTCGTCCGGCATGTACGAACCGAACCGGCACACGCCGCGTTCCGGCCATTGCTTCGGCGGGCCCCATGCCACGAGTGCCTGGTGCGCGATCTGCGGCTTGTAGTAGTCCACCACCTTCCCCTCACGGGCAAGCGCGTGGACATCCGCATTCGGGGCTTTCAGTTCGAGGTAGGACAACCCGTCGAACGAAATGCCGTCGAACGATGCGCGCATCATTGGGTCCTGGTCCATGGTTCCGCAGACCGGAAGCACGACCTCGCCCGTCTGGCGCTCGTATGTTGCGCGCGCGAAGGGTTCCAGCCGATGCCCGCGTTCCATCAGCGGGTTCGGCTTCTCGGGGCCGAGCACACCGGTCTTTTCGAGATACAGCTCGTCGATGTTGCCCATCCAGTCCTTGGTCGGGATCATGCCGGCCTCCGCCGCGATGACCATCGCGTCGGACGAACCGATGCCTCCGTTTCGCCAGGCAAGCCATTCCGGGGTGCCTTGCGAAAGAATCACGATTTGCATTGTTGTGGTCCTCCTTTTTTCGTTGCGCGCCGCACAGGGCGACGCGGTGGTGATTCAAACGAGTTGAGCGGAGCGGGGCGCGTAAAAAACCCCGGCGCCATGAGGTGCCGGGGTTTGAGTGGTCAATTCGCCGTCGCGGACGACGGTTGCATCTGGACGTGCAGCGCATTCATCGCGGTGACCATCTGCTCGTCACTGAGACCGGACAGGTCCTTGGCCTGCGACCCGAGCCAGGCGATGAGCGCCGGCGCTTCGCGACCTTCCTTGGCCAGCGCCTTCTCGATGGCGGCAACATGGAGCTTCCGATCAGCGTCGGAGAAGCTGGCCGGCGGCGCCGCCGCGGGCTTCTTGCCATGTTGCTGCGTACCGTCTGCGGGGGCGGTGGCGTGCTCGGGCTTGCGCCCCAACGGCTCGACATCCAGGTCCTCGAGGTCTTCGTCGGCGTAGACGCCGATGCCGTAGCCGCTGGCCAGGGCGATCGCCTTGACCATGCACCGCATCACCGAACGATTCCAGTCGTGGACGTTGGGGTTCTTGATCGGCTGGTGGTCCAGCATCTTCAAGCCGTTTTTCGTCTGGACTTCGGCGAAGCCCATGATCGGCAGGTACTCCGTGTGCTCCTCACCCTTGTAAGTGACCTTCACCGCGACGAACCAGCCTGTGCCGCACTCGACCGCCGGGAGCATGCCGACCTCACCGGTGCTCTTGTCGATCCGCTCGAATTCGACGACTTCCCAGTGGAAGTTGGGGTCGGTGATACGAGCGGCGGCAAGGGCGACTGGCCAGTCAATGAACTTGCCGTTCTTCTCTTCCTTGTCGGTCGCGATGGCGTCCGTCTTGTGAAGATCCGACTCCGGTTTCACACCCAGCTTCTTGATGAAGCTGATGCAATCGGTTTGCCCGCCGGCGTACAGCGGCAGGCCAACGCCATTGACCATGGCAACGGCCTTGGCTCGGCAGCGGCTCAGTGCATTGCCAACGTCCCGCGGCGTCAGGCGCGCCAGCGGGATAGGCTGGTTGGCTCCATTCAGCACGGGGAGATGCGTGGCCTGAACGATGCCATTCGGCAAGGTCTCCTCGATCGTGACGACCGCGCCGCCGAACACTTCCTTGTAGAGCCGGCCGTTCGTCATGCGCACGACCTGCTTGGGGGTACCCGCGAGCGGGATTGCCCGGTTCCACCGGAGATACGTGAAGGTCTTTTTGCCTTCTTTGGTTGTGATCTCCTTCTTCTTGACCAGACCCGCGTACGGGGTCTTGATCCCTTCCACGAAAACCTTCATGGGGTCTCCTCTGTGAGGCAGCGAAACGCTGCGTTTCTCGTCAGTTGCCAGGCCGGTGCACCGTAAAAGCGCACCGCCGGCCCCAAGAACCAGGCTATGCGGGGCTTGTTGCATGGAGTGAGAAAGCCGCGGTTTCGATTATCGAATCGTGAATTGCGTCAACGAACGCATCGATTATCGATCGCCACTCGGAGCATTTGCCGAAGGCAAAAAGAAGGCCCAGTTACCGGGGAGGGATAACTGAGCCTTCATGGGCGCGACGTATGCTGGAGGGTAACGTCGCCGTGGTCGGCGGAGGGCGGGGAGGTCCCTGTTAGTGCCTGCCACGGAGTGAATACTATGCCACGCAACGAGAACGATCAAGCGAAAAACGCGCAATGACAAAGCCGCCTTCAAAACCTGTGATGCCAGTCTCGCTATGCGCCGCAGCCGGGGCCGATCGAGCCGGGGTCGTCAGAGGCCGTGAACTCGTACGAGGGCACCCATCCGCGTTCAGGGCAATGGAACCCCCATTCGCGGACAGGCCGGAAAAACATGAACAACGTCCAGAACTCTTCGCCAGGCTCGAGCTCGATACGATGGGCAAAGCGTGCGGACCGGTAGCGAATGTCGCCAACGCCGAGCACGGCGTGGTTGTGGATCCCGCCGGCGGCGATCGTATGCTCCATCGCGGCGCCTGCAAGCCCGATGCTGAGGCTCCGCGCGGGATGATCGTGCAACGCGCGATCGTCATCGCTGCGCTTGAAACAGTGCACATATGACCGCACCCCAAGCGCCCGCTTCGACACCCACTTCGACTTCCCGTCAGGTTCCTGGCGCCACACACCGCCGTTAACGAACCAGCGAAGCAGGTAGGGGTCGTCCTCGCCTCCGACGACAAAATCGGGTTTGCGGGCGCGCGCCCATGCGATCGTGCGTGCCGCGAGCAGGTTGAATCGGTCGTCATTACGAAGCGCGCGTGCCATCAACAAGCGCACCGGGTAGTCGCGCGTGATGTTCGATGCAGATTGCGCCAAGGCGTCCATTTAGAGTGTCCCGTTCAAGCCCACGTGTCGGACAGCAGCGAGCCGAGCCGCGTCACGCGATTGCGCGCTTCCACGGTACGCACCGCCGTGCCCAAGGCGCGAGACTGGCCGACCACCACCACGAGGCGGCTGGCACGCGTCACGCCGGTGTAGAGCAGATTGCGCTGCAACAGTTTCCAGTGCTGGGTCACCATCGGAACCAGCACGGCAGGCGCCTGCGACCCCTGACTCTTGTGGATCGTCATCGCGTAGGCGAGCCGAAGTTCGTCGGCCTGCTCGAAGGGAATGTCGACAAGCCTGCTGTCGAAGCGCACACCGAGGAATTTCTCCTCCCGGTCCACGTATTCGATGATGCCGACGTCGCCATTGAAGATGTCGAGATCGTAGTCGTTGCTTGTCTGAATCACCCGGTCGCCAACGCCGAGCCTGTAGGAGCCGCGATCGACGTGGGCCGTGGGCCTGGGGTTGAGCGCCTCCTGCAGCCGTTGATTGAGCGTGTCCACGCCGCACGCGCCGTCCTTCATGGGCGCGAGCACTTGGATGTCGCGAATCGGATCGAACCCGTAACGGGCAGGCAAGCGCGTCGACACGAGGTCCACGATCTCGTCGGCCGTCGCTTTCGCCGCGGCCGCGGGGATCGCCTTCTTGTCTTCGAGATCGAGCGCGGCCCGAATGGCGGGCACCTTCTCCTCGGTGAGCACGAAAAAGTCGCCGTCCTTGTCCGAGCTTGACGGAATCTTGCCGGCGTTGATCGCGTGCGCGTTTGTGATGATCGCGCTGCCCTCCGCCTGCCGGAAAATCTTGTTCAACACCGTCACCGGCACAACACCGCCCTGAATCAGGTCGGCCAAGACACGGCCCGGGCCCACCGAGGGCAACTGGTCGACGTCGCCGACCAAGATAAGCACGGTGTTCGGACCCAGCGCGCGAACGATCTTCGCCATCAGCCGCACGTCCACCATCGACGCCTCGTCGACGACAAGCACGTCGCAGGTGATGCGCACGTCGCTCGTGGCCACCATGCCGCGCAGGCGCAGCAACCGGTGAATGGTCTTTGCCTCGCGCCCCGAGGCTTCGCTCGCGCGCTGCGCGGCCTTGCCCGTGGGCGCCGCGAGCTGCACGCTGAGCTTGAGGCGGTCGCAGACGTCGAGCAGCACGCGCAGGGTCGCGGTTTTGCCACAACCTGGGCCGCCGGTGATGATGCTGACGCCGCGCTTCATTGCGTTCTGGACTGCCGACCACTGCTTCTCCGCCAGTGGCATGCCACAGCCATCCGCCGCGGCGCGGATCAAGTCGTCCGTCACCATCTTGGCGTACCACGGCGAGCGTCGTGCCGATCCACGCAGCACCTTCGCAATCAACTCCTCGGCCTCAGCCAACTCGGCGTCGTAAACGTAGCCCTCGTGATAGACAAACGGCGGCTTTTCCGTGATCGCCAGCGCCTCGTCCAGTGACGCTTCGACCAGGGCCGGGTCCACCTCGAGGATTTCCGTCGCCGCCCTGATGAAATTCGAGCGTTCCGCACCGCAGTGGCCATTCTTGGCCAACTCTTCCATCGTGTACCGGAGACCCGCCGCCAAACGGTAGGGACTCGCACGGGGAATCGAGAGGCCAGCCGCGATTTCGTCCGCGGTCTTGAATCCGATGCCGCGCACCTCTGCGCACAGCCGGTACGGATTTTCCTTGATGACGTGGATGGCATCCGCGCCGTACTTCTTGTGAATGCGGCGGCACAGGAACGCGGGAATCTGCTGGCTGTGCAGGAACACCATGATCTCGCGGGCGCTCTGCTCGGCATCCCACCCAGCCCGGATCGCCGCCGCACGCACGCGGCCGATGCCGCGCACTTCCGTCAAACGCCCCGGCTCGTCGTCGAGGATGTGGAGAACATGAACGCCGAAGTGGGCAACCAGGTCGCCTGCCACTTTCGCGCCTACGCCGGGCAGCACGCCGGAGCCGAGATACGCCGCCACGCCGTCAGGCGTGGTCGGATTGGATGCAACGATTCGCTCCGCCAGAAACTGCCGCCCAAACTGCGCGTGGTCGGTCCACTTCCCCAGCGCCTCGATCGTCTGGCCTACTTGGCAGGCTGTGTGGCCGACCACTGTCTGTTCCTGCCCCGACTTTGGCTCGAGCACGCGCAGCACGGACCAATCATTTTCCGGGTGCCGATACGCGATCCTGACAACTTCGCCAGCAAACGTCTCAGCCGCGGCAACCAGCGCTTCGTTACCCACCGGAACCTCCTGCCGACTGCACCTTCACGCCCGCAGGCTTCAGCGCGCCGGCGTCAGTGATGACGACGTTCTTTTCCTTGCTGATGGCCTGGATGGTGCTGCCACCCGGCAACTCCTGGCCCACCCGGTACGGCGAGACCATCGTTTTGCCATCTACCCGCATTGCGATCAGAACCAGCGAGTCCGACATGATCGAGACCACCTGCGGCGCTGAAGCCGGTTTCGCGGCAGGAGCGGGCGCCTCGGGCGCGGCGCTGTCGGCGCCGTCGCCGCCGGTGTAGAGCACGACCGAGTCGGCAAAGGGGCGCGCTGCGGGGGCGGGGGCGGGCGCACTCGGCGCGGCCTTTGCGGTGGGCGCGGCCGGCGCGGGAGCTTCAACCTTGGGCGCCGCCGCGATCTTGCGCAGCGGGACAGCCGGCGCCGAAGCGTGAGGCGTGGCCACAGGCCTGTGCTTGACGAGATCCACCATTGGAAGGCGCGCGGTCGCGTCGGGAGCGATCACGATGGTCTGCGGCGCCAAGGCGACGGGCGCCACGAACGGTTTAACCGGCACCGGCGCGGGGGCCGACTCCGTCACCGGTGGCGCGGGCACATACATAGGCGCGATAGGCGTGAACGCCGGCCGCAACAGCAGGCCGAGGAGCACGAACAGCGCGCCAACCACTGCGCCGCCCACAGCGCAGCCAAGCGCAAAGGGACCGAGCCCTCGTGATTCAGTCGGCTCGTCAGTGCCGGCCATCCGCACGGGCGGTACGTAGACGCTCTTTCGTGCCGGCGGCGCGAGCAGCAATGGGGCGGGGACCAACGGTTGCTTGGCGGTACCATGAATGATCAAGGTCAACTCCCGGAATCGGGCGGCGGAGGTTCGGGTGCGCCAGCGTCCAGCTCGAGCGTCAGCACGGGCTTGTCGGGACGCTCGGTACCAAAGATGGAAACGCGCTTCCGTCCATCATCCGTCCACAGGATCATTTCGAGACTGGACGGGTTCGCCGGCAAGGCGACGGTCAGTTCGTAGGCCGCAAGCGTGTACAGGATCTCCCGCACGCACGCGGCGCGCCGATCGGCAGGAACCGACAGCAGGTCGCCAATGCGGGAGATCACGTACGGTTGCATGGCGTCCCTCCTACTCCGGCTCAGCCGCGCAATTGAATACTTCGTTGAGCTTCTCGAGCAGGCTCCGCACCTCGCCGCTGACCAGAACGAGGCCAGCGTCGAATTCGGAAAGCGCGTCTTCAGAGTCGCCCTTGTCCTCAATGGCGGTTTCGAGCAACCGGAACTTGCGGATGATGCCGTCGTCTCCAAAGGTGAAAGACAACCGATCCATATAGGTCATGCCCAGCCGCTTGACGTGGGCGCCGGCATCGAGGTGTTCCTTGACCTCCTCGCTGCCGAGCAACTCGACACTCTGGCCTGTCCACGAGGCAGACCCGTCGTGGACCAGCGTGCAGTCATTGCCAAGCCCGAACGCAGCGTCATCCGGCCCCTTCCGAAGCCATTGCGTCAACACCAACCTCGGCGCTTCGGGTCTGAGCCACACTGCCGGGAAGCTCCCCAAAATCTCCCGCAGCTTGGTCATCACGTGCTCCGCCTTGGACATGCTCGAACTTTCCACGACGAACCAGCCGTCCCGGTCGAGCCAGCAGCGGGACACTTGCGACACGATGAATGCCTGGGGCAGCAACTCGTCTTGCGCCTGGGCTCTCAGCTTGCGCCGGCCGCGCGCGCTCACATGCTCGCCGCGCTCGCGAGCCTTTTCGACTTTCTTGCCGACGCGCTCGTTGATGACGCTTGCCGGCAAGACGCGCTTGCGAACACTGAACGCAAACGCCGCCACTCCATCCGCCGCCCGGACGAAAAGATCGCTCTCGCCCTTGACGCACGACGTGAAGCCGGCACGCTCGATTTCCAGCGGGCCCGGATCGGTCACCGCATGGCTGGCCAGCAATTCAGGAAGGTCGCGGAAAAGGCTAGGGTCGACCTTGACGCGGGCGACGCAGAGATTTCGAACATCAAGCACTGGGGTTCTCCTGTGACGAGCTCTCCGGAAAGGAGAGAGCTGGGGTATCGTTGGTGTCGTGGGCGAATGGAGCGCCAGAGGCGGCGAGCGCCTGACGGGCCTTCAACTGCTCGAAAACCTCGTCCCAGGTGTCGCCATGCGCGGCCTCGATGAAACACGCGCCATCGCGCGTCCCGACCGTGATGTGGTAACGCTGCAACGCGCTCGCCTTCGCATCGGCCTCGGCCTTCCGCTCGGTGTATTCGGCGAGAAGGCGCTGGTAGGCGGGGTCGCTCAAGAGTTCGTCTCGGCGCGCGTCGAGCGCAACCTTCGCTTCGTTGCGCGTGCGTTGCAGTGCGCGGACGGATTCCAGAATTTGGTCGCGCGCGGCCCCGACCGGCGCATTCGGCGCCTGGCGCACCCACGCCGTGGGGCCGAGCAGGTCGTTGAGTTGCGACAACGTCTCTCGATCTGTCATGTGCGTCTCCGAAGTCACGTTGACCATCCTTCCGCGTACCACGCTGTTTTAGAAAGGAGGGGCGGCGCACCGCCCCTCAAGTTGGCCCTCATGCAGGGCGCAAATCAGAACCTCACCCGCACGCCGGCATTGGCGCCGAAGCCGTGCGCGCGGCGCGATGCGCCTTCCGCCTCGGCGTTCAAGTACCAATCCAAGCGTGCATTGATCCGCGTATCGAGCATGACCCCGACGCGCGTCAGGTTCGGCGTCAACTGCTGCCCAATCGCCATGAAGCGCGCCTCGGGCGCACCTGTCAGCGCGGCAGCGAACTCGGTCGACGCGCCGGTCAATACGTGCTGGAAACTGCCGTATGCAGTCAAAGCGCTCTCGCCACCGCCCCATGTGAAGCTCGTGGCGTAGCGAAGGCCCACGCTCGCGAGCGTCGCGTCGCGATCCTGTGCGCGCGAAGTCAGCTCGAACCCGCTGTCGCCGCTCTCGGAAAAGCCAGCGCTGTTGAATCGCAGGTACGTTGCCGAAACGTAGGGCGTGAATGCGCCTGCCGACTGTCCAATCTCGAAGGTCGCGCGACCGATGCCGTCCGTGCGACCACCCGAAGCCGGGAACAGGGAGCCGCCGAGATCCAACGTGCGACGCACGTCGATCTGAGCGCGATCCCAGGACACGCGAGCCGCGGCATACGTGCCGGACGCGAAGTCGATGCGACCATAAGCACCGGCGACCTTGTTGCGGCCATCGACGCGGCCTGCCAACGCGGCCATGTCGGCGACCATCCGGTACTCGCCAGCGAACAAGCCGAAGGTCGCATTCGTCGCAACCGGGATGTCCACGCCGGTAAGCCAACCATTGCCGCGATAGCTTGCCGAGGCGAAACCCTCTTGCGCGATGCCGCCGTTGTCGGTGAACGACTGCGCCCACACCGCGAACCGCCCGTGATCGACGCCGTTCTGGCGAAGCGCGATGTCGTTGTCGATGTGTTGCGATTGCGCAGCCTCGATGGCCGTCAACGTGCCGTAGACTTCGCCGCCAATACTCGAAAGACTGCTCACGGCCGCGGACTGGGTCTGCGCGGACAGGAACATTGCCGCGTGGTCAAGAAACGCCTTGTGGCCAGCGTAATCGGTCTCGCTCCACTGGTCGGCTTGCGTGAGGGCGCCTTCCACGCCCTGCGCGGCATGCTGCGTCACGGGAGTTACCGAGGCGGCTTGCGAGCTGGCGACGCTGGTGCGCGTCAGGTCAGCCGTGACTGCGGTATCGGCGTAGTGCAGTGAGGCCGCGTAGAACTCGCCCGTGCTGAACGAGCTATCGAACACGCCCTGCACGTGGCCGGCATTGATGATCGTCTCCGTCGACTTCGGCGTGTAGCGGGTTGGCACCTTCAAGATTTCCAGCGCGCCGGCGAGACTCGCCGTGCCGCCAATCGTCAAAGGCGTACCCGGCGCAACCGACGTGGTAGCCTGGCTGGTCGCCGTGTAATCGCCGGTGATCGCGAAACCTTGGCCGGCATCATCGCCAAAACTGGCGACCTGCCCGTCATTGTTCACGCTGCCGCGCACCGTGCCTTGTCCTGTGAGAATTGCGCCGTGCAGCACGGCGACATTTGAAGTGATCGAACCATCGACGTCCAGGCGCCCGCTTTCGATGGTCGTCGCGCCGGTGTAGGTGTTGTCGGCGCGCAAGTCGAGCATGCCGCCCGCGCTGCCACGGACCACAAGTCCGCCGTCGCCAGAGATGGCGTTGTCGAAGATCGCTGCGCTTGCGCCCGTATCGGCCACGAAGTCGCCGAAGATGGCGGCATCGAACTTGGACGGGCCAAGCACGGCCTTGCCGGCATTCACCAATCCCCACCCGTAGGTGGCGTTAGGCTTGTCGGCGGCGCCGCCGCCGAGATGCGTTGCGGTGGTCAAGATCGTCTGTCGCACGTTGTCGGCGCTCATCCACGGGAACGCCTGCCACACCAGCGCGGCGACGCCCGTGACAATTGCTGTCGAATTGGAAGTGCCGACCGCGTAGGCGTTGTCACCGAAAGCGGTACCCGGCACCGGCACCGTCTGCACGAAACCCGGCGCCGCGAGGCACCAGTTGGCGGCCTCGTTGCAGGCAACAGCCGTGTCCGAAAGGCCAGTCACCTTGCCCGCAGTCGTGTTCCACTGGTCGCCGTCGATGGCGACGTTGGTCACAGCGAGCCAGCCCTTTTGCAGTTCGGGGAACCAGTGCGGGGCAAGGCTCGTGTCGGTCTGCAACCCATCGGGGTTGGAGTAGTCCATTTTCGAGCCGCCGAAATTGCCGTCCTTGTTGCCGGTGGGGAACACCAGCAGCGCACCATTGTTGACCGCATTGATGGTGACGCCACGAATGGTCGAGGCGATCTGCTCGCGATCATTCTCGGTCGCGGCCGTGCCATCCGGAGCCGGCATGCGGCTACCCCACGAAGCATTGAACAGGCGCACGCCCTGATCCATACGCTTGTCGAAGTCGGTGCTCGAATAGGAACACGACTGCGTGTCCGTGCAGATGCGGCTGATGTAGAGGTCAGCATCCGGCGCTACGCCGCCCGTGTAATCGGCCGTCACGTTACCGCCCAGCACCATCGCCATCACCGAGCCGTGCCCGCCCGTATCCACACCCGCGGAGGCAGACCCGTCCAAGTCCAGGAAATGGAAGTCTTTGCCCTGCAGGGGAGCAAGGCTGGCGCGCGCGCCGGTGTCCAGAATCGCAACCTTCACGCCCTTGCCAGTGAATCCAGCCTTGTGTGCATCCTGCACGCCAGTTGGTACCAAAATGTTGTCGCGAGGAGACGAGTAGGTCGTCGAGTCGGAACTGCCACCGCCATTGCTCGGCGGCGTGCAATTTGGCGCCTGCGGATTGGTGACACATGGATCAGGACTCGTGGACGGCGGCGCATCCGGGCGAACCATGGAGTTGCCACCACCGCCTCCGCCGCCACAGGCGGATAGGGAGGCCGAGAGGGCCAGCGCGATCGCACCAGCGAGGAGGAGCCGGACAGGGCGTGAAGAACGATGTGTTTTCGTGTGCATGAGGTACCTTTGCGTTGTCGTTTTAATTGTTGTGGTCGGGCACTTGCATGTCCGTACTACAACAATACTGCGATTTTACTAGATCGCGCAACGAGCAATCATCAGCACCGCGACACCGGTCACATAAAGAATCCTCCACAGCAGCGAGGAGCGGAATCCATCCAGAGATCGAACGCCGTTCGCATCCCGCGCAACCGCAATTCAGCCCTTTCCGGGAGGTATGTAGCACGAAGCCGCCATAAAGGCGGCTTCGTGTAGGCAATGGCGGGAAGGGAAGTTGCAGCCTCAGCACCTGCCGAAAGAGCAGAACTCGATCTTGCTTGCCCAAGGGCCGTATCCGCTTTCGTTACGGCCACGGACGTTCACTTGGCGCGACCAAAAACCGCAGGTCTGCACGTCGGGAATCCCGACCGAGTAATCAAATCCATAGCTGCCGCCGCCGGTCGGGCGAAGCGACGACAGAGGCACCGTCGATGTAGGCCCCGAATGGACCGGCAACATCCCGCAGGACATATAGACATCATACGAGGTCGCGTTCGGCGCGGGAGTAATGACGACCAAGCCAGCTATATCAGAGATCACGGTCATCGGCCCTGGGACCGGTGGGGGCGGTGGCGTAGCAGCACCGATCGCAGTACCCGTGGTTGCGGCACCCCATCCAGAGCAAGCGTACGGATTACACGCCCGCGCCGAGAAGTAGTAGTGCGAGTTCACGGGTCCGGCATTGGTGACCCTCAACGTCGTGCCAGGCCCGGTATAAAGCGTGGAATCGCCCGCAGAATCCTTATGTCCTTGCACCTGATAGCTGACCGCGTACCCGATTGGATCGCTGACGGCGTTCCAGCTCACGTTGAAGTCGTCACCAACGGTCACTGACGACGGGGCGGTCACTCTCGGGGCTGGCGGCGCCGGCGGCGTGATGACAGTCGTGGTCGCCTGGTTGGACCATGGCGCACAATCGTACTGGCCGCATGCCTGCACCTGAAAGGCGCTCTTGGCACCAACGGTGCCGCTCGCGACGAAGCTCTTCGAAAGGCCCGCCCCACTGTAAACGCTGGTGCCGCCGGCGGTCAGGGTGTATTGACTGGCGTTGGTGACCGGCATCCAACTCACCAGGTAACCCTTCAGCGGGTACACCTGCAGTGGCGCACTGAGCGCCGCTGGACCGGCAGGAGGGGGCACCAAGCCTGGGTCGGTGATCACGACCTGCGAGATGTTGCCGCTACCTTGGACGACGGCCGGGAATCGATTGCTTGAGTCCGCAACCTGCGCGAACACGCCGGCAGGAACAAACATCGCTGCCGCCAACAGGGCGGCAATGATGGTGGAGCGATGGTGGTTACACACGACCGATTCTTCCCAACTTCGAAAAGCCGGCCGCCCCACCGCGACCGCCAGACAATGGCGTAAAGCCACGGCTCAGTACACGGTGATGCTCGCTGTAGCGGTGTACGTGCAACTCTTGCCGCAGTCCCGATGAAACAACGAGTCGTAACTGACATGCACCCCGACTTTCCTACCGCCGACCGTATACGTCTTACCGTCAGAGCAGGCATCCGTCATGGTGCCGCCACCGCCGCCGTCGCAAGACACGCTAACGGCCACGCGGCTCGATCCGCTGACGAGCGTGGCAGTGTAAGAAGCGGTAGCGGGGCCATAGAGGCCGCCATCCATGCCTGTCGCGGAAATGCCGCCACCCGTCGGGCAATAGACATGGATCTGTGTCGTCCACATCCCGCATTGCGCGTCGGAAGCCCAGCCGTTCGACCACGTCAATCGCTGGCCTTCAAGTGTAGGCGCCGGGGGAGGCGGAGGTGGCGGCGGCGTGGCGGCACCAACGGTGGTACGGGTAGCTGCGCTTCCCCAGCCGGAGCAGGCGTAGGGATTGCACGCGCGCGCTTGGAAGTAGTAGTGATCGTTCACCGGACCGGCATTGGTGACTAGCAGCGACCTTCCGGAGCCGTTGTAAAGCCCGGACCACGCTGTCGCGTCTTTATGGCCCTGCACCTGGTAATCCACCGAGTAACCGACCGGATCGGTCGACGCGCTCCAAGAAACATTGAAGTTGTCGCCGACCGTCACAGACGCGGGCGCCGTTACGGCAGGCGTCGACGGCGCCGGCGGCGCGACGACAGTCGTCGTCACCTGATTGGACCACGGCGCGCAATCGTACTGACCGCACGCCTGCACCTGATATGTGGTCTTGGTGCCAACGGTGCCGCTGGCGGCGAATGCCTTGGAAAGCGCGCCGCCGTTGTAGACACTCGATCCATTGGCAGCGAGGTTGTACCGGCTGGCGTTCGTGACCGGCTGCCAGCTCACCGTGTAACCTGCAAGCGGGTACACCTGCAACGGCGCGTTGAGCACGGAAGCAGACGCTGGCGGCGGCACCAGGGTCGGATCGGTGATGATCGTTTGCGAGCCCCCGGTAGCCTGCACCGCGGCCGGATAACGGTTGCTCGAATCCGTGGACTGCGCGTGCGACATGGCTGGCGCAACCAGCCCGCCTCCGACCAGTGCAGCCATGAGGGCGATATGCAGGGCCTTACGCATGATTCGGGTCTCCGTTGGAAGCGCGGCGCGGTAACTCGCGCACTGTAGGGCGCGTATATCGATTATGACTGCGACGCGCAACACAAATGCGCTATATCCAAGCAATTAAATGCAATGTTCTGTTACGGGCACTTGATAAGTGCGCGCACCATAACACCCGTTACGTCATTCGCACGCGTGACGGTAGGCACCATGTTTACGGTGACGTTATTGCCGCTGACGGTGTACTTCACGTCGTAGTGGACCGTGTCTCGGTAGGGGTGAACTCGCCAAGATCCGCCGAGGTCATCGACGGTCACGCCGACCTGGACTAGCGGGTCGCCGGCAGACGACGCCCCGGTTCCCTGCAGGCTTGCGAGAAGCTGCGGCGCGGCGCCGCCCGGGCACCCATTCACGGGCTTGGCCACCAAGTAGGGCGGCAGGGGCGTCACCGGAGTTACACCGTCCGGCTGGTAGCCGCCGAACACTGTGCCCTGATAGATGCCCTGTGATGCATTGAAGCCAACGCTGTCGATCGCGACATCATTGGCTTCCACCTTTCCGGTCACGGTTGCATCACCGGTGACATTAGCGCCGCCACCCACGGTGAGCGCGCCATTGACCTTCTGCGTGCCGTTCACCTGCGAATTGCCGGCCACCGTCAGGTTGCTGTTGGCCGTCACATCGCCGTCGAGGCGCGAGGTCCCGTGCGTCCAGAGATTGCCGTGCAGCTCGGCGCTCATCGCGTCGAGGTTGCCGGTGAAGGTGCCGTTCCGCGCGTTTACGATGTCGTTGCCACCGACGTTCAGCGCGGCGAGCATTTTGTTGGTGCCATCGGTGCGAAGAAATACGTCATTCGAAGCATCGTTCGACACGATCATCAGCACCTTCCCGCGGTTGGCGGCGGTGATCGCGGAAGGCGACGAAGCGGCATTGGGGTCAACCGACGTTTCGGAAACGTTGGCGAACACGCTGTAGAACGTGCCGTTGGCCGGCAACGTCTGTTGGGCCAGTGCGGCCTCCGCGACGTCGGCGGCCATGACACCCATCGACGACTGCGGCAGATCGCCCCGCGGGACGACAAAGAACGTCCGCGCCTCGATCTTGTTGGTCGCGGGGATCCGTGTGATCGTCGTGCTGTAGGAACTGCCGAGAAACCCGCCGTTGAACTCGCACGGCAGGAAATTCGTGTTGGCAGGCTGCGTGCCGCCGGGGCAAGTGGTCGGCTTCAACCAATCGACGCCAGTCGCGGTGAGGGTATTACCTGGCAGGACAATCGAGCCGCCCTGCACAGATGCCACGAAGTTGCGCATCCCGACGGCATACTGACTCAAGCCCTGTCCGTAGATGCTCGCCTGCTCATGAAGCCGCATCCGCTGGTAGTGGACCGCCCACACTCCAAGCGCGATGGCCAAGAGGCTGAGCGCAGCCACCATGCCAATGACCGCCTGGCCTCGCTGGCGAAGGGAAAGGCGGCGGCTAGGCTTCATGTGCGCGTCTCCGTGAGAGGCGCCCGGTCGAGCGGGCGCCCCGTACCGCGGCTTAGCGGGTCGCCACAAAGGTGACGTTGAGAACCTTGTTGGACGAGCTCGCCTGGCACTGCGAACCAAGCTGGGCAGGGTCCAGCATCGTGCCGGTGGTGACGTCCTTGACGGCCGAGCCCACGGTGATCTTCGCGAACAGCGGGGCGACACCCTGGATGAAGTCGCTGCACTGGCTCGGCGATACCTGATAGTTGAACTGAATACCGTCGTTGGTGCCGTACACGCTCGTCGGCGAAACCGTCACCGGAGTCCCGAAGGCAGACAGGATGCTGTTGCCGCCGCTGACCATGGTGTCGGGAATGACACCATTGTTGATCAGCACCGTGGCGTCGACGCCCGAATAACCATTCGGGGAACCGCGATACAGCTTCTGCGTGCTCTGCACGATGCTGGTGACGTTCGAAATCTCGGTGTTCATCTGCGCGCGATGGCGCGCCTGGTTGATGAAGTAGATGATGCCGGCGAGCACGATCGCGGCGATCGCAATGTAGATCGCGTACTCGATTGCTGCCTGGCCGCGCTGACGGCGGCGGGACTGGTGCGGCTTGAGGATCATGGAAGGCTCCGTGGATGTTTGAAAAGCGACAGGCAGCGATATGTTGCGCGAACTTTGCACGGCGATTATAGGCTCGCGTTGCGCGTCGTAGTAATAACTACGTCGCACTTCGCGTCAGCGCACGTTGGTGGTAGCGAGCAGGCTTGAGGCGAAATCGAACACCGCAAAACCCGTGGCCAGGATGAACAACACCAGCACCGCGAGAGAAACAAGCCGCAGCACGCCATCGATCAGGTCAATACGCGCCTCGTAGATGCGGAAGTTGTCCTCGGACAACTCCGTCATCACACCGCTGAAGCTCGGCATCAGTGCGTACACCAGCAGCCGACCGCGCGTATCGGACGGCAGCATCGGACTATCGAGGACGGCGGCCTCGGAGGCTCCCCGCTCAAGGCCTGCAAGCATGGTGCGCAGGTGCTTGCGCATCCACGGGCTTGCATGGGTGCGAAGGTCCGCCAAGACCTCCTTCAGCGAGATGCCGGCGCTCAACATCACGGCCGCGGTCGCAAGGAAGTAGGTTGCCTGGGTACGCGTGTAGAGACTCCACGGCAGCAAGTGGCGATCAAACCATGAGCGCTTCCAGCCTTGGCGGTCGCGAGACCAGTTCGGGAGGGACCACGCGACCAGCGCGGAAAGTCCGCCAAGCGCGATGAGGGCCACGGCACCATACGTGAAGATGTTGCTCGCCCACGAAAAGTACGTCGGCGCAAAAAGCATCTTTTTCGCCATTTCAGGCGTCGTGGCAGCTTGCAGCTTCGGCACCGCCAACTTCGCAATCGCCACGGCGGCGCCAACGACCGCGATTGCGGAGATCGCGTTCTTGACGAGCGCCTTCCGCAGCTTCTCCCGCGCCGCGATCTGGCGGCGAATCAATCCGCTCAGGCGCTGCAGCACTTCGGTGACGGCCTTTGCGCCGGCCTTGTCGGCGCCGAGGAGCATGATTCGCTCTTGCGCAGGCACTTCAGGCGCCACCGCCTTCGCGAAGGAGACCTCATGCGTGGCGGACTGCATGGCGCGCGCCATCCGGCGATACAGCGGCACGAGGCGCCGCGTGGCACGTTCACGCCCGGCCGCCTCGATCATCTTCTCGAGGGCCTGGTAAGGGGCGATGCTGGCATTCAGCGACGCCGCCATGTCGGTATAGAAGGCGCAGCGCCGGGTCGCACTGAAGGCGCGCCGGCGCAGCCAGCGCGCGACGGCGGGAGACGTCAGGGCCATCATGCGAACACCTCATCGTCAAGCCAACGGAATTCCGCTTCGACGTCGTGCGGCGAGACGATGCCCTCCATCATCTTCCACAGCGCGTGCTCGAACGCAGTGCGCCCGGTCATGTCAGACGGGTCGTTTTCGTTGATGCCGGCCCGCCAGAGTTGCCAGAGGTCGCGCGACTTGCCATCGCGAATGGCGTCAACCATCGCAACGGTGGGCACCAGGATCTCAGCGCACGCGGTACGGTCGATGATGCCGCGCCAGTCGCACCGTTTGCAGCCCGGTCCGTGCCGGAAGGCAATCTTCGCGCCGGCGTCGCCGGCACGGCTCGTAAGTGGGTGGGCCCGGTCAAGATACGCACGGAGCCGGCCGAGCACCGGATCGCCCGGGTGATCGGCTTCGTACTTTTCGAGTGGTACCTTGCAGTGCGGGCAGAGCTGCGGAACGAGGCGCTGGTAGATCAATCCCGCCACGATGCCCACCTTAGCCAAGTCTCCGCGGGCGACGCCCAAGTCGATCAGGCGGTCATAGGCCAGCGGCGCTCCATCCGCGTGCAGCGAGGACATGCACAAATGCCCGGAGCGCACCTCCTGCAGGGCCAACTGAGCCGTGATCCGGTCGCTGATTTCGCCGACCATCAGGTAGTCGGGGTCCGACCGCACAACCTCCTCCATGTACTGGGCGAAGGGGTTGCGGCGGTCGGTGTCCGATGCCGAACGGGCCACAGCCGTCTGCGTGGCGCCTTCGATGATGTTTTCAACAGGATCCTCGATCGTGCGCAGGAGCTTGCCGAGGTTGTCCCGGACTTTCTTCTGCGCATAGCAGGCGAGCGATGTCGACTTGCCCGATCCGGTTGTCCCAAGGAACAGGATCAAGCCGCTGGAGCGCGCGAACATGCGTTCGAGCTGCGCGCAGTGGCTCGCCGCGTAGCCAAGCTCAGCGCCAGTGCGGCGCGCCGCTTTTCCGCCAAGGTGGATAAGTCGCAGCGTCACGCTCACACCGTCGATTTCGATCGGAATGTGCGAATAACGCAGACGCACGCGCCCGGTTGGAAGGTCGCGCGTGACGCCGGCGCGTTGCGGGCGACGGCGGTCGAAGCCCTCGGACGTCGTCGCCTTCTGCACCATCGTGTTGTACATAGACGAGGCGAGGCCAATGCCCTGCTGGTGCGACAGCGGGTAGGGCTGGTCCTGCAGCTCGCCAAGAATGCGGAACTGGATTCGTGTGTTGGACTCGCTCGCGTCAAGGTGGATGTCGCTCGCGCCGAGCCGGACAGCCTTCTCGATGATGTCGTCCCACTGCGCGTAAGCGTGGCTTTCTTCGCCGGAGTCAGTGGCCTGCGTCGCGGTGGGCGAGCGCCATTCTTCGCGAATGACCGAAAGCAGGTTCGCGTTCGTCGCGACCAGCGTCGCGCGGATGCGGTACCCGCCGTCACCCAGCGCCTTGACCAGCGCCATGTGCGCACGTCCTTGGCGGAGATCCTGGGTGGTCAAAAGGAAAACGCCGCGAACGTCCTTCGCGAGATCGGACGAAAGGCCGAGCGCGAGCGTCGATTGCGCGGCGGGGAACCGATCGAACACCTGGCCGGGGGCGTTCAACAACACGTCCCACTCCGGCAGGTCGAGATGGCTTTGCACCGTGACGCGCCGCTTCGCCTCGTACAGGTCGGCGCGCGTCACCAGGCCCTCGGCCACGACATACCGGGACAGGGCGTCATCGTCATGGCCTGTCGCGGCAGCGGCGCGCAACGCCGCCGCCTCATCCATGAATCCAAGGGACACCAGCCGGGCAGCAAATGCCGGGAGGGGGCGCTCCGTGATCGTGCCGTCCATCAATCAATTCCCATCGCGGTGAATGCGGCCCCAAACTTCGGACCAGCGCGCGGCATCCCCGCCAACGCCAGGGGTCCACTTGAAACCAAGCAACCGGAAGCCGCCGATGGCGCCGGCTTCGGCAAGACCCGCCATGCGGCCGGGGGTCAGGAGCTGGTCACCTTGCACTTCGACCTGCTCCATCTCGATCGGCGGTAGGCCGGCGGTGCCGGCGCCGAATTTCTCACCGAGCTCCAGCGCGAGCGGCTTGCTCTGAACACGCCCACCGGGCATCGCGAGCGGCACGCGCCCCACCCAATCACCGATCGGCATCGCTCCGGCCGGCACGCGATGGAACCAGCCCTCGTTGACCACTTCCGTCTCCGTCGGAAGCGGCAGCGACACCGTCATGGTCGCGCCGTCCTGCGAAAGCATCGCGTTGGCGAAGCGTTGTTTGAACAGGCTGATGCTGTAGGCGGAACCCGCAGGTACTGCGTAGGTGCCAGAGCATGCCTGCGGCAAACACGCCACCTCCTTCAACTGCCACCCGGAAAGATGGATAGGCAGGGTTGTGATGGCCTGCTGGTAGGCCGGAACAGCCCAGGAGTTACTTGTCGGGAACTGGCCTATCGAGCTGGTGGTGCCGCGTACGTAATTCTCGACGGCGATCTGGCGCTGCTGCTCGGGGCTCATCTGCGGAGCCTTGTTCGAGTCGTGCGTCACCAGGAAGAACATGCCGCCGGCGACGAGTGCGAGCACCCCGAGAAGGAGCGCGATTTTCGGAATCCCGCCGCCGCGGTAGAGCGTCATCGCCGGCGACGCAGTGTGCGCCAGGTACTCGGCGACATCGAACGCCTTGAACGCCGGCAAACCAATCTCGACACCAGGCGGCGCGAAGATGGGTAGGTCGATCGTGTCCGACAGCTCACTGACGCGTGCGACGCCGGACTGCATGTCGGCGACGACGTCCATGCCTTCAACCACGACGCCCGCACGAACGCCGCAGTACCACACGGAATCATCCGCCAGGGGCAGGACGTACAAGCCGTCCTCGCACTTCTGCGCAACGGCCTGGGCCGCCGACGTGGGCGGCGTCGAAACCTTCTCGCCGGCGATATAGAAACCCACGGTGCCAACATCGGCACTGCTGCGCTTTACCTTTTCCTGCCGCGTGACGTACAGGATGACCTCGGACAGCGCGCGGCCATCCGTCAGGGCGTCCTGCAGGGATTCATCCAGCGCCTCGCCGCGCCCGACCCAAGTCAGGCCGAACGCGAACGGGTGCGCACCGAAAGTTTCGACGATCATCGATCACTCGCCCATCGAAAGGGTTTTGTGGCTGCGCCCACGCTCGAGGCGGACGCTGGTCGGCTGGATCGAGGCGACCGTCCAGCCGTCGGAAAGCGTGGAGCCGTTGCCAACGGTGAGGCTCGCGCCGCGCACCGAAATCACCGCCTGGTAGTTGCCGCCGACGCCGATCACAGAGAGCAGACGGGGATCCGAGTCACTGGCCCGCGAAGCCTTCGGCAACGGCAGGGAAAACGTCGTGCCGCTGGACGGCGGTGCGACCGTAATGGGGGCCGCGCTCTGCGCGACTGGGACTTGCTCGGGGCGCAAGAGCTTCCTGAGCTTCGCCTGTCGTTCGGCGATGTCGGTTTGTTCTTCAAGCGCGGCGATCGTCGCGAAGTAGCCGCCTTCGCCGACACGCGTTGCCACGATGGGCTGCTCGTGCACGACTGCCGGTGCAGGGACGGCAGACGTGGCGATCGCCGCGCCTTCCTGCGACGACGACGCCGCGGGCACGGACACGACGCCCTGCGGCGGGGCACTGGAAGCAGCGGCGGCCACGACGGGCACCGGCGCAACGCTCGACGCTGCTACCGGGGCCACAGCACTCGTCGCGACTGCCGGCGCGCTCACTCCCGGGGCGGGAGCATGCGTTTCGGCCATCGGCTGCGGCGCTGCGGCGGGCACCGCGGTGACCTCGGCACGGATTTTCGCAACAGTCGCAGCAGACGCGGGGGGATTGGTCGCATGGTCCTTGGCCAGTTTGGCGCGAGCCTCGGCCATCGCTTCCTTCGCAGATACCATCTGCGGGGCCGCGCGGGCAGGCTCGGACTTGTAGAGGAACAGGGCCGCGCCGATCGCGACAGCCAACGCCGCCGCGGCGATCCCCACCTTCTTCTTGCTGAACTTGACGGATTTCATTGCGGGGCTCTCTTTCAGATGGCGACTTTGTTGGAGGTCACTTCGGGGGTAATCACGATCACCAGCGCGTCATGCGTGTTCGATGTGCGGCGCTGCCCGATCAGACCCCACAGACCCTTGCTCACCGGCGACGCCGTGGTGTCATCGGAACCGGTCGACTCGTATCCAGCGAGGATCAGGCTCTGGCCCGAGCGCATCCACACGCGCTGCAGGAGCTCGCGTCCAGAGACGGTCGGAACCTGGATCATCTGTCCGCCGGACTCGACGGGGTCGAGCGCGTCGAGCGTCGACAACGAGAGCATCACCTGCATCAGCACGCGATGCCCGTCCGGCTGCACGCTCGGCAGGATCTGCATGCTGAAGCCGGTTTCCACGCTGCCCGGGGTGAGCGAGGCGCCCGCGCCGACAGGACTCGAATTACCACCGGTGACGCCAGACGTGATGAGTGGGGTCGATTGCGCGAGGTAGCTCTTGGACGTGAATACCTTCACCGGCGCAGCAATGTTGTTGACCGTCGACACGGTGGAGTTGGTCACAACCGACGTCTTGCCGATGCTGGACAGCGCATCGAGGAACGCCTGCGATCCTGCGAACGGCGTGATGTTGCCGTTCTTGTTGAGGGTCGGCGCGCTCAGGATCATCGAGGACAATCCGTCGCTGGTCGGGCGCGGCGTGGTGATCGTCACGCCCATGACGCCCGCACGCTTGGCGATCTCGTTGTAAGCCGCGGACCAGTTGATGCCGTGGCTGTCGGAATCGTTCTGCGTGACGCGGTAGACCGTCACGTTCACCTTGACCTGCGTTGAAAGCTGGCCATTGATGGTGTGGACGTAATTGGCGATCTTGTCGAGCCGGTCCCAGCGATCGCGCACGACGATGGATGCCGCAGCCTCGTTGATCGACAGGCTGCCGCTCGGCGAGAGCATCAGGCCGATGTTCTTGTCGATCACCTGCCATACCGAATACTTGCCTTCGTACTGCGCACGGTTGCCGCTGGAAGTCGTGCTGATCGACTGCCCTTGGCCGCCCTGTACATTGCGACCGCCTTGTCCCCCGAAGTCGGTGGCCGATGCCATCAGGCCGGGGATAGTCGCGATGTGGAACACGCGCGACTCGTAGCGGTAGAAGTGGATCGTGCGGGACGCGGACTCGTATTCCCACGTCGCATCGAGCTTGCCCGCGATCTCATCAAGCAGACCACGCAGCGAACCTTGGTAGGCGATCGCGCCGATGTGCAAGCGTTCGCCCGACGCATTACCAATACCGAACGAACCGACCGGCGGCGCGAGTTGCGCATCCGAAGCGTCGGACGGCGGCGGCGGCAGGCTCATCGCCGGCGCGGCGGCGCTCCCGCCGGCGCGCGCGCTCGACTCGCTGAGTAGCAAGTCATCGTCCGCCTCGACCGCGAATCCGGAAACGGCTTGCAGGCTACGCATCAGAGCAGCCACGGACTGCGCAGGCGCGTTGAGGTTCGCAGGCGAATCGAAGCGCGCAGGGTACTGCGCTTCGTACGCAATCGGCGTGGTGTTCACGTAGGGCAGCGACGAATCGGTGACGCTCTCGGCCGGCTCAACGTGGCGCGCGCTTTCGAGCCGCGCGGAAGCCGCGAGATCCGTATTCGCGTAACGCGAGTCGGCCTGCCGGTGGATTTGCGTCATGGTGCAGCCGGCGAGCGTCGCCAGCGCCACCACGGGGAGCACGCGGAAGAACTTGTTCATTTAGTTGGACTCCTTGGCGGTGGCGTACTCGAGCACGACGACCTTGTTCGGATTTGCAAAAGTGGCGGTGGCATCGCCCATGCCGCCTTGCGCGCGGTAGGACTGCATGACGTAGTTGATGCCTTCCTGCAGCGTGCCTTGGGGAATGGGGAGCGGCGCGTCGAGCATGTAGTCCTCGCTGATCTTCCAGCGAAGCGTCCAGCCGAAACGCTCGACATACTTGGCGAGCCCGCGCGAAAGATTGACGCCAGCCGGGATCGTGTAGCCGGCCTCCGCCGACGGTGTGCTCGGAGCGATCACCGGAGTAGCGGCGACGGGCTCGGCGAATACGGGCTTTGAGGCCTCCGCACGCTCGGCGGCAGCAAGTTGATCCAGACTCGGGACCGGCGTCGTGGGCTTTGGCAACTCGTATGCAGGGTGCGGCGAATAGGCCGGCTTTGCCATCGTTGCCGCAACCGGCGGCATGGTCGCAGGCGTTGCCACCGGCGCCGCCACAGACGGCGCGGGGTAGGTCACGGCAGATGCTCCGGCCATGACCGGGGCCGGGCGGTCGCGAACAATGCTGATGATGTTCTGCGACCAATCAGCCCGCACGTCGAGGCCCAGCGGCGCAACCGCTTCCTTCAAGACGTCCATCCAGTTGTCACCGGAGCGCCAAACCAGGATCGCGGATGGTGGAACGCCGTTGTCCAGGACGATGCGGTAGGGTGCGGGGATGATCGTCGCCAAGGCCCGATCCACTGGCGCGCTGCCACCGCGCACCGCGAAGGAATTCGGGGCGGCAGGCATCGCCTGCCACGCGGCCGCCATGTCGTCCGCAAGCGCGGGCGCGCTCACACCGGCGATGGCGAGGGTGAGGGCAAGAACAGGGGTGGCGAGAATCGGTTTCATGGGTGGCCTTGATGGATCAGGAGGCGTGGAATTGCACGGTGACGACGGTGATCGTGTCGCCGTCGATGGAGTAGAAGAATCGGTAGCGGGGCGTGCTCGCGTCAGCGAGCAAGCGCGCCGCGGCATCGGCAAACGAGTCGTCGGCGTATTCCGCGGAGCCGGTGATCGGGACATCGACCTGGGTGCGCCAGACCACGCGCATACCAGCCCGCTTGCCCCATTCACCGAGGGCGCGGGACAGCAGCTTCTGGTCCGGCTCCACGCGCCACACACGGTTCGTGTCAGCTCGTGCAATCGCCTGCGCCGCTTGTGGCGTAATTTCAGTCTTCGCGTGTTCGACCTTGCGGGTATCCGCATCCGTCGCGCGCGCGGTGGCTTGCTGGACGGTCGGCGCAACAGTCGGCGTAGGAGTAGGCGCGTCAGCCGACACGGCGGAAACGTCACGCTGGACCCGCAAGGGCTCGACGGCCGGCGCGGCCGGCATCTGCTTCGGTCCTTCATGGATCACGATTGCGCGATAGCCGTCAGTCAGAAGATCGATCCGCTGCGGTGTTCCCTCAATCACGACGTACGGCGCAGAAACCACGAACGGCACCGGCGCGCCATTGACGATGACCGCCGGCACCAGTTGACCGGGCCGCATCTGCAAGTAGGTCTTGCCGCGCAAGCTGAACACCTGAAGCGGACGAACCGCGCCATCACCCGAGACGCGCCACGCCCAATCCGCCTCGCCAGAAGTCGAGCCAGCGGCCGGACGCGAACTCAGCGAGTTCGAAGTTGCAGGCGAGCCGCCGTGCTGAAACGCGGCGCTGAGCGTCGCGCACCCGGAAAAGGAAAGGGCGGCAAGCAGGGCGAGAACGATGCGGGTGTAAGGCATGGCGATTACCTGGCGTTGGCGAGGGGCGGCACTTCGATCCCCTGCGTGGTGATGAATGTCATGGGCGCACCGGGCGGGACGGTGATGTTTGGACCCACGCTCGCACGCCGCCTGATTTCGTCATTGGCGACGTTGGTGATGATTTGCGCGGCGTTGGACGTCGACTGGCCCTGCTGGTTGCCGTAAGGGCCAACGACCGTCTGCGGACGGCTCAGCCGATCCATGCCGACGGCCTCGGCCGCGAGCAGGGACGCGATGCCCATGCGCGTCCAGAAGTGCGTGTGCAACTTCCCGGGAACGCCGGACTGTCCGATCTGATCGGCACCATTGATGCCACTCAGGGCAACCATGCCGCCCGCCGGCGTGATGAGGGCGTCGAATCCGACCATCACGCGATGCTGGCCATCCGCCACGGAACTGTTGTACGAACCCTTGAGAATCGAGCCGGCAGGAATGACGACGTGCTGTCCGTAGCGCGAGTCGTAGACGGTCTGTGTCACGCGTGCAGTGATGTCGCCGGGCAGAGTGGTGTCGACCGCGTTCATCATCACGGCGTTGATCACGGTGCCGGGCGCAAGCCAGTAGAGCCCGGTGCTGCGCGTCGCGACGACGGGCTTCTCCGTTGCAACATCCTTGTTCTGGCGCTGGTACAGCCACGTCGAGTTCCCTTCGCCGCCGGGGGACGGGATCTGGCCGGCCTTCTGTTGTGCCAACGCGATCTGTTGGTCCTGCAGCTTCTCGAGCGCCGACGCGCGAGCACGCGCGGCAGCGATGTCCGGGTCCTCCGGCGCGGCACCTGCGCTGCTCGCCGAGGCGGGCGGCGGGACATCCAGCTTCAGGGGGTTGCCCATCTTCTTGTCGGGCGTTGCGCTGTACATGACGAAATCAGGCGCAAGCGCTTCGCCGCCACCCCGATTGGATGGAGCCGGCGTCGACTCGGCGGCATCGCCGGCCTTGGCGAGCTGTTCGAGCCGCATCTTCCGCTCGTTGGCAGACGACGGCGGTTCCAAAGCAAGATCGTTCGGCGGAGGCGGGATGACGGTTCCGGGCGGTGCAAGCCTGTTCTGCTCGCGATTCTTGTCGGCAATGGCTTTCTCGGCCTGTTCCAACTGTCGCCGCGACGCCTCCTGCGGGTTGTCCACCTTTTCCTTGTAAATCTCGGCCTGCTCGGCCTTCTTCTGCTCGGCCCGCTGGGCGTCGATCTTGCTTTGCCCGAGGTCCGGACCCTTGGCCACGAACAGGTACCCGACCAGCAGCACGGCGCCGATGGCGAGCACGGCGCCGATCATTCCGCGCTTGGTCTTGAGCTGCGCGGTCTTGTTCGACGGCGATGGCTGCTTGTCGGCCATCAGTGATGCGCCTCAACGGCAATCTCGGCCTTGCCAAGACGCAGAACGAAGCGAGGCATCAACCGGTTCACCAGCAACTGGGTGCCGTCGGCGTGCACGGTGTAATTGACGATTTCAAGACCATTGGGCCCGTCGACAAACAACGCCGGCAACGCCTGCAGGTTCTTCGGGAACTGGACCCACGTGAAGCGACCGTTGTCCCACACCGCCACGGGCTTGAAAGGTGCGTCGCCCTTGATGGTGTAGTCGAAGTTGGGCTGGCCTGAATACAGGCCGTGCGTGACGTCGCCGCCGGTACTCGCCGTCATGTCGCCGATCGTGTCGCCAGCACTGGCCTTGGCGTTGTACACGCCTCCCTCGAAGGAGGATTGCCCGAAGGTGTCGGCATCGAACGACCAGTCGACGCCCTGATACCAGGTCTGCGTATCCGTGGCGGGCGAAATGGAGATGTAGAAAACGTGCTTGTCGGTGACGATCGTGCCGGTCACGGTCATGCCCTGGACCAGCTTCAACATCGCCGTATTGGTGGACGCGTCCACGTTCAGCTTTACCGCGGCAGGGGTCGAGACGGCGAACTGCTTGATCGGCTCGTCCTTCGGCAACGACAACGTCGTGAACATGCCGACCCGCACAGGGATGTCGAACACCTTGTGCGGCGAGTAGTTGAGGGTGACGATCGCGGCACCCGATGCCTGCGACGCCGTGAGGGACGCCAGCGCGCGTTCGGTATCGGTCACCGCCTTGAGCTTCGGCACCACCTTGGTGCCAAGCACATCCTTGCCCGCACTCGCGGGGTCCGGTTTCACGACGGGCGAGCCAAAAACACTCTGCGCGAACGCGCCGGGGGCGAAGCCGGCCGCAAGCGCCACCGCGCAAGCGATGGGAAGCGTGCAGCGACGTCGAAAGCGAGTCATTGGATGGGGTCTGCCTTGCGCGGATAATTATGTTGCGTGCTATGCGAAACAGCTTACGACACCACGCAACATGCAACAAGGCAGCGGGTGTGAGCCGCGCCACATTTCCGCGGACTCGCAACCGATATTCGGGCGATTTGCCAAATGCAACAACAAAATCGATCGGGGCGCCCAAATGAAGACCGCCCGTAACGGGCGGTCGGTGACGGAAGGAACGGGCTCCTAGTTGTCGGAAATCTTGAAGTCGTTGATGTAGATGCCGATCGGGTTTTCCTGCAACACGGTCAGGTCGTCCGTCTGCACGTACATGAAATAGATGGTCACCAGCTTGGTCGTAACGGTCGTCCGGCCATTCTCGCGCGTGGTCAAGGCTACCTGCGCAACGGCGCCATTCTTGGTGCCGGCAACCGGCGTTAAGGAAAGCACCTTCACGTCACGAGTAAGCGCTGGGTCCGACACCAGGCGCTCGAACGTCTTGTCCGAGGCACGAAAATCCTTGTACTCGCTGATCGCGTTTGAGCCGCGAATGAATGCCTGCGCTCGCGGATCGGTGATGTTGACGGTCAGATACTGATTGATCGTGAACAGGTCAGACAGCCAGCGCCGCACGAAAAACGAGGCGTTCGCCCATCCCGGATCGAACTTGCCGACGTTCTGATTCTGCGGCATGCTTACCTCGCCAGTGCTCTGGTTCACTTCGACCACGTACGGCACGGCGCGCTTCAGGGGCATCATCATCAGGAGCAGCACGGTCAAGCCCACCCCAAGGGCGAGCGCCAGGACCGAGATGCGGGACATATTGACGTTGACGGCAGAGAGCGCCGCGCGCGTATTCAGGTCGGCCTGCTCGGCCGAGGCCGGAGATGCCATGGGGTCTTTGGCCATACGCTTGAATGCCTGTAAATTGACGAATATCGACGGCTCATGTTACCATATCACGCAACGGATAAAAGAGATTTCAGATGTTTTTGAAGCGCGAATGGCGGACCGCCGTCACAGAAAAAGACGGACTCATCCAGTGCATCGTCATCACGTTGCTCTGCACCGCCCTTCTGAACCGCCTCGTCAGCACTGCAGCCATGGGCGCACCCTGGCTCTGGATCATTCCTCTACCGGCCGCTGCGAGCATCGCGCTCGACGCTGTTTTCTGCGCCCTCGCCGTCATCGGCACGGCCTTCGCCGATCGGGACGTCAGCAGGGGCAACTGATCGGGCAAATCGTCACATAAACGGCAGGCCTACACGGCCGCCGTTTCATTTTTTACCCGCCCCGCCACCGCCGCCACCGTGCCCGGCGCCTTTCGACAGGCTTGCCGGCGACTTAGCGGCGCCACCGGAACCACCCTTTCCGGCATTTCCTCCGCTCTTCGCGGACTTCGGCGTCATCTGAGCCAATCGAGCGGCAACAAGCGCCGACCGAAGCACCTTCCCGCCGCCGATGACCGGGGCATCGCCTCCCGTAAGGGAGACCGCGATGAATTCGGCATGGAACAAAACCCGAGCCAGAAACAGCACGACGATCACCATCGGCACGGCCGCGACGAGTAGCCCAATCCCGTCGAGGCCATCGCCAAAATGGGTGAGGGTGTCGCCGAAGCCGTTCATACCCGCAGCCGCGATGCCCATGATGACGAGCGCCACCGCAAAGGTTAGGCCCATCGCCACCATGAACTGGAGCCACTTTCGCGCCATGGACGCCAGCGGCTTGAAGGCCAGCCACGGAACGATGATCGGTCCAAAGATCACGCCCACAACCAGCAGAAGGAGCGGCCCGATCACGGAGCACAGCATGGCGATGCCAAAGTAAACGGAAAGAATCAACATCGCCGCACCAGCAAGAATGTGCGTCCAGGCATTCAGGCTGCCGGCGATCATGCCCGTCGAATTGGGGTCGATGCCCGTCCAGTCGGACACATGAACCGCAGCCTGAAACACCTGCGTCATGGCTACGCCGGCCTGGTTCAGCGCATCGTGGTCGACGACCTTCGTCGTGGCCTCCGCAATGTTCGTCTGGAAGAATGTGATCAGGAGACCGGTGTACGTGTCCCATGACGCCAGCAACGCGAACGGGATCGAGGTCACGATCAGAACGCGCACAAGCCCCGCAATGAATTGCTGCGCGCCACCCTTCGCCCAGTACGCATAAACGAGCATCATCATCTCGAGGGCGAACGCAACTGCGAGGAATTGCTTCCCCAGCGGCACCAGGGCATCGCTGTACCCGACCGCAGCCACGTAGAGCGGCCGGATAGCCTCGCTGATTGCACCCATCGGGTTCATGTCGTCGGCCTTATCAGCGCGTGGGACTACTTGCGCCCCGAGCCATCCGGCGTGTTGCCGCGCGGGCGCGGCGTTGCGCCAGTGTCACCGCCGTCACTCGCGGGGGCTCGACTGAACACCTTCTTGGCCGCCCACTTCATGGCGCCGGCCGATCCTTCGGCGGCCTTGAACGTACCACTGCGGACCTTGCCGCTCATTCCCCACGCGGCCGCCGCGCCGACGGCGACGGCGCCGCCGCCCATCATCACGGCGGACGAAAGCGCCGCGTAACGGGTCACCGGGTGCGACGCGACCCTCTTTGCCACGCCCCACGCCGCGCCAGGGGCTTTCTCGGCAAACGCGCTCATCTTCTCCTTGAAGGATGCGCTGAAAGCAGCTCCGCGCTCCGTCGCCGCCTTCTGGTTCGCGGCAGCATCTTCCGGCGACGCCGAGCCTGGGCCCGTCATCGATTCCGTGGCCCGGGCACCGCCTGCCGCCGCCATAGGTATCGACTGCGCCGGATCCTCGACGGTGCTGGACGTTTCAGGGTCATCGTTTGCGGACTCGGGGCCTTTGCCGGCGGCCTTGGCATCGAAGTGGGTCGGATCGTTCGCCGGAGCCGTTGCGTCATCCACGGCAGCCTCGCCCGTCACATCCTTCACCGGAGGAACGTCGTCAACCACCGGCTTCTGTCCGGGCCGATCGCCATACCTGTCGGTTTTGGGGAAGGGCGTCTGCGTCTTGCGGTCCGTGGGCGGATTCGCGGCACGCTGCGACGTGTCAATGCCGCGGCTCGCCAAGTCGCCCACGAGCGGAGCCAGGACGGGCGGCAGGGAGGCAGTCGGCACGTCCGCGGCCTGCGACGTGGCCCCCGCTTTCGCCGCGGACGCACTGATGCCGGCAGGAGAAGTCGGAGCCGCGGCAGCAGACGACGAAGCGCCGCCCTTCTCGCCGGCCCCGTCTCCGGGCGCGCCGCCCGCGTCGGCCTTGTTCTTGTCGCGATTGGTGAGGCTCGACATCATCTGGCGAACCGCCATTCCGCCCGCGAAGGCCGCGAACGCGCCGCCCGTGTCGAGCTTCGGACCGCCGATCATGGCCGCGGCGATGTGCTCGCATTTCGGGATCACGAAGGCAATGAACAGCAGGCAGATCATCATCGGGACGACCGAGGCCAGAGCCGCGAGCGCATCGGACGTGTTGGTCGCGCTCGCCATCGCGGCCGCGACCCCCTCCATCCCAGTCGCGGCAATCGAAGCAAGGCAGATGCCCACCGCAAAGGCAAGACCCATCGTCAACATGAAACTGAACCAGCGGCCAGCCAAATCGGACATTGGCTTGAACACCAGCCATGGCACCAGGATCGGCCCAAAAATCACGCCGAGCTTGAGCATCAGGAACGGCCCGAACATGGCAAACGTAAGCGCGACGCCGAGCAGCGTGACCACGACCAGCATCGCCATCGAGGCGATGATCCTCGACAGGAAAATGAGCGGATTCCACGAGGGGTGATACGTCGTTTCCATGGCCCCCCAAATCTTGCTCCACGTGCCGCCTGCAGCAGCCTGCGTCGTGGCGGGGTCGGGTTGATCCATGCCGCTGCCTGCGTTGTTGACCACGCTCATGCCTGCATCGAGGATCTTTGTGAGCGCCGTGCCGACTTGGTGCGAAACGGACTGCCCGTCGGCGCCCGTGAATACCGACGTGAGCTCTGTCTGGAAAAAGGTGGTGATGTGATTCGGAAGCTCCGGCCACGACGACAACAGCGCGAAGGGAATGGAGGTGAGGATCAACAGCCGCACGAGCCCGGCCATGAAGTCCTGCGCACCGCCCTTCATCCAGTAGGCGAAGGTCATCATCATCATCTCAAGCGCGAACGCCACCCCGAGGAACACCATCCCCATCGGCTTGAGCTTGTCGGCGTAGGCATTCGCCGCCGCGAACATTGGATTGATCGCATTCTCGAACTTGCCGATCAGCGAGGTATCGATCGTCCCGCCAGTCGCGGCCGCGAGCACGGAATGGATCGGCAAGTTGGCGAAGTCGATGGTGGGGAGGATGTCGATCATGGGGGCCTCGTGCTACGCACTGTTGCAATGGCAACAGCAGGGATTACTTCAGAAAGTGCGCAACCAATGCCGGTACGATGTAGAGGAGCAGCGCCACGAACGGCAGCACAACCATCCACGGCGCGTCGTACAGCCGCTGCAGGGCATAGCACCCGAAAACCACCCGAAGCGGCTGGCCGTCATCGATTTTGATCTGCGCTTGAGCGTTCTCACGAGCATCCACGCGCCAGTAGAAGTCCGTCAGCAGCGCGGCTTCATCGGGCGTGCGCGCGCACAGCCGCACGATGCGGCTCGGGAGCGGCGGGAGAGCATTGGCGCTCATTGCTTGTCCTTCGTCAGCGGGATCTTCGTCGGGTCAGGCATGCTGATCTGGATTTGCTTGACCGCTTCGAAGTCGTTCGCCGCAGCCTTCTTCCGGTCACTCTCGGCCGCCGCCGCCTTGGCTTGATCGGCCAACTGCAGCTTCTGCAGGCCATTTGCCTCACGCATCGCGCCATTGATGGCCACGAGCTGAGTCTGCATTTGCGTGCCCTGTTTCAGCAACGCCTGCATGCCGCCGACCTCGGACGTGATGGCGGGCGCGGAAGCCGCCGCGACTTGGATGTCGTGCGCGCTGTTGTTCAAGTCCTGAATGGCCTGCTGGTCGGATTGATAGCCCTTCATGTACGCGTCGCCGCGTTCGTCGGCGAGCCGGCTCATCGTCTGCAGGTATTCCTGCGGTGTCATGCCGGCAGCCTGACCGTTCGCCATGTTCCGCTGCAGCACTTCGACCGCCGCGTTGCCCGAGCTAATGACGCGATCAAGGTCGCTCGACATCTGCACCATGGAGTTGATCTGGTTGAGCGAGGTTCCATCGAGGCGCGACAGCGTGCCGGGATCAAGCTGCTGCAACTGTTGCTTCAGCGCCGCCGCCGACTCCAAGGTGTTCTTCATCGTCTCGGCCTGCTTCACGTAGGACTGGACGAGCTGGATGTTGTTGGCGATCTGCGTCCACTCGGTCGCGCCGCCGGTCAGCGTGCCGGCGTTCGCGGACAACGCCATGAAACAGGCGGTCGCGATCGCGATGGACAGCGCAAGGCGCGTCACGCGTTGAGCACGGCATGCAGGTACTTTTGTTTCCATTCCGGGTCTCCCTCGTCGTAGAAGTTGTTGAAGATCGAGATCGATTTCTTGTCGCTGCGGAGGCACGCAACGATCTCCGGCGGGAAGTGAGCCTGTGCGACACGGAAGGTGTCGTTGGCCGGCTGGAAGATGCAGTATTCCTGCCGAGGTGTCGCGTCCGCGATGAGTTCGAGCTGTACGTCGTTGACGCCGAACGCCTCCCGGTACTTCTTGCCGAGATCGGCGCGGGACGCGCCCTTGTTCGGCAGGAACAGGATCGTCGCAATGTTGTCGCGCACCGCTGCGCCGAGATCGGGCTGGTTGATGAAGGGCTCGGGCGACTGTGCCGTCATCACGAGGAAGGCATTCTTCTTCGCGAGCGTCATTAGGTAATCCTTCGCGCGCGCGGCAAAGATCGGGCTGTCGAGCAGAAAACCAGCCTCCTCGAAATAAACGAGCGTCGGGCCGATCTCACGCGGATCGGAATTGCTCAGGAACTGCTCGATGCGGTAGAACGCATAGCTGGTATAGCCGCGCACCACGTCCAGGAGGCCCGCATTGATCAGGCTGCCAACTTCGGTAGCCGTGATCCGGCCGAACTCAAAATCGTCTTCGGCGTGATCGAAGAACATCCCGTACGCGCCGCCCTCGCACCACGGCTGCAGACGCGCGCGCAGGCCTTCGGACAACTGCGTCATCAGGGTGGTCAGCCGCTTGCCTGGGAAGTCCCGGATGCGCAGGGTTGCCTCGTAAACCTCCTGAAGCTCCTTGTCGGTCAGTGCGGGGCCGCGGGCCTGCAAGAGCTCGTCCAGCCAGCTCGAAAACCACGTCGCGCCACTCTCCGTGCCAGCAACACTGAGCGGGTTCAACTTCATCCCGCCACCGCGGTTCGGGTCGAGATCGATGTAACGCCCGCCCATCAGCAGCGTCGGCGGCTTGCAGGACAGGTCCTTGTCCAAGATGAAGACACGCGCGTTCGGGTACTTCAGGAACTGGCTCGTCAGGAACATCTGGAACATGGTCTTGCCGTTCCGGGACGGACCGATCAGCAGCGCGTGGCCAAGTTGGCCCACGTGGTAATTGAAATACTGGACGGTGTTGTAGCGCGTGCGCAGCGTTGCGCACGGCGGCAATCGCTCCGGCAGACCCTCGGAGAAAAAGGGGTGGTAATCCTTGCCGGAGTCGAGCGTGATCATCGGCACCATGTCGGTGAGGTTCGATGCCTCGACGAAGTGCCAGCGCACGACTTCGCGCAAGTGCCCAGGCACCCCCACGCAGAACCCGGAAAGGGAACCGTCCCGCTCGCGGATGAATACCATCCCGCTACGTTCGAGATTCCGCTGCACGAGATCCATGTTGTCGTTCAGCACTTCGGGCGAGTCGGCGTACACGCACACGCTTGCCGCCATCCAGCCAAACGATGCCTGGTTGCGCTTGTTCATCTGGCGGAAGTCTTCAGCGATCGAGCCCACCCGCGTCTGCGGCGTATCGTCGCCGTCGACCGCGGCATCGCGCGCCATCATCTTCTTGATGAGCTTGCGCGGGGTGAATCCGCGCATTTCGTCGAACGACCGCGCGCCAGCAAGGAACTTGTCAGCCTGCGCGATCGTCGCGGAGCGCCACGTGATCCCAATGCGAATTCGCATCGGGAGCGCCGTGAGGCTATTCAGGCCCGCCAGCAAGTTGCCGCCAGGCGCGGCCTTGAGTGAATAGACCCCGACATACTGGCGCTTCGTGCCATCCAGGATCAGGTGATCCTGGTACGAGTTATCGATGAAAGTATCGGACAGGTAGGTATCGAGGTATTCATCCTCGTTCACGCCCACCGGCGCGAGCCGGTTGGCACTTACGGTGGATTTCAGGAATCCAAGCAGGTCCGGGCCGCGCAAGCGCGTGACGGTGCACTCGTGCAACGAGCTGTCGACGATCTGCGCGATGTGCGTCTCGAAGCGCGCGCACATGCGGTCGAGCTCTTCCTTCGTACGGAAACCGGTCAGCTTGCTCCCGCGCACCCGCGCCTTGAGCGCGTCGGCGACCGAACTCAACATGCCGCGCCCGGACGAAATGCCTTGGCCAACCGCCTCGCCCAACGACAACGCCGCGCCGCGCGTCGGCATCGCCACGGCAATAAAACAGCGGTTTTCATACAACGGAGACTCCGCGAACGTGGCGCCCCAAAGCTCGTCAATGTAGCCAGCGACTTCGTTGTCGAACGAACCGAACTTGTAACCACCGGCCGGGCGGCGCTCCATCAGGGTCCACACGTTCACGCCCGAAGACGCCAAGCGGCGAAGCACGTCGTCCATTTGGCTCGCCGCGGCCTCGAGCGTGCTCGGATCGGCCGACTCGATGTCGACGCCACGGAGCGCCCACACGCCAAGGATTGAGTCATCCTTGCAGACGACCTTGTCGTGCGCGATGCCAGTGGAGTACAGCCACGGCAGCAACTCACCGACGGAGTGCGCCTCCATCGGGTCAACGCTACGGGCGATTTTGGGGGATTTCTTGGCCACGAGACCTCAAACGCTTTGCGAGCGGCTGAATCCGATCGGCCGCGGGTTGGTGAAGTTCTTTGCTGTGATGTATGCCGGCGAATAGCGCTCGCGCTGCACACGGTGCCGCCGATAAATCTGGATGAACGCCGAGTCCTTCTTTCCGGGGCCTCGCAGAAAAATCAGAATGAGGAACGGCACGATCACAAGCCCGTACGCCTTCTCCATCACGGCAGCCGCGGTGAAGAAGGCGAAGATGATGACCACCAATTTCCACTCGATACCCGCAATGGTCTTGGGGTCGTTCACGGGCGAGCAGTCGAACGACTTGCGCACGGCTTAGATGACGCCAGTGCAGTTGATCGGATCGAGCCCAACGAGCTGTGGCAGGGTCACGAGGTTGATCAACACCGCGAGCGCGAGGCCGGTGCGCAGCGCCCAGGTCACCAGCCCTTCCTTGTTCTCGTTCAGCCACCACAGGACGAAGATGACGCCGAGCGAGATCAGGAAAATCAGGGAAAGGAACTGGCTGTGGGAGCCAACCAGCGGGCCAATCAGTCCGCAAATGCCACGGACCATGGAGTTCGCGACGTCCGTGGTGCCTGCCGCGGAAGCTGAGGGGCTGATGCCAAACAGCAGCGCGTAGGGCAGGAGGGCGTAAGCGAGCTTGCGATGCCGGGTGAACAGCGCGGTGATACGGGATTTCAAGGAACGCATGAGGATTACTCCTGGGTGGAGAGTCGGTTGAAAATGGTTTGGGCGACGTAGTGCCCGCTGTCGTCGACGCCCTGCAACGACAGCACTTGCTGCGGACCACGCTTGCCACCAAGCCGCGACTGGAACACGACGTAGTTGATGGCGGTAGCGATTTGGGTGCGCATGTCGACAAGCGGCAGGTTGGCCGCGGTCGGCGACATGCGGATGAGGGATTCGAGGCGGGCAAGACCCTGCAGCGCGGAATCGGCGTGCAACGTGCCGATCGATCCGGAGTGGCCGGTGTTCATCGAATCGAGGAAATCGTAGGCTTCCGGCCCACGCACCTCGCCGACGATGATGCGGTCCGGACGCGAACGCAGGCACAGGCGGATCAGGTCACGGATCGTGACTGCCTTGAGCGGGTCGGGATTGGACCACCCTTCGAGCTGCAGCACATTCGGCTGCTCGACGATGATTTCGTGAGTGTCCTCGCAGGTGATGATGCGCTCGGACGCGGGGATCTCGAGCAACAGCGAAGAGAGGAAGGTGGTCTTACCGCTGCTGGTTCCGCCTACGACCAGGATGTTCTTGTGCGCGAGCACCGCCCAGCGGAGGAACGCCTCCAGTCCGGCGCCGCCGACTGCCGCTGCGGCCTCCATCTCGCGCTGCATCTCTTCGCTGGCGCTCTCGCCGGCAATCTGATCGGGCCGAAGGCGAGTGAACGCACCCTGCTCGACGTACTCATCAAGCGGGAACCGCCGCGAGGCATGCTTGCGGATCACGATCATCGGTCCGTGAATCGCGATCGGCGGCAGCGCTGCGGCAACGCGCAAGCCTGCGAGGCGCGCGTCCATGATCGGCGTGATTTCCTTCGAGTTGAGCCGCATGATCGCGTGCAGACACGACTCGATCTGCGCATCGGTGAAGGTCGCCTCGACCGGGAACATCTTGCCCTGTCGCTCGACGAAGACGGAGTCGGGCGAATTCACCATGATTTCGCTGACGGCCGGGTCATCGAAGTAGGCTTTCAGCGAAGCCAGCGTGCCCGTCAGGATGCGCTGCGACTCGACCTCGATCGGGCGCACACGCCGGCCCGGCGCCGGCTTGGGAGCGGCAGATGAAGAGGGGGAAATTGGGGTGACGACTGCGTTCAACGTGCGTCTCCAAGGCGTTCCTCACGGATCTCGCGCAACTCGTCCACGACCTTCCGCGCATATGCGGCGCGCTTGGAATCGGTCGAGGCGTTGTAGGCGCCGAGCCCGCGCCAGTTGTAACCAAACTTCGCGATGCCTTGGCTCAGGACCCATGCGCCGACATGCAGGTTCAGGCAGGCGTCGTTCAACAACGCCTGCTCGGTGATGCCGTACTTCTTGAGTGTCGGCAGCCACGAGGAATTGATCTGCATGAGCCCGATGTCGTAGCTCCCGTTCGCATTCGGGCGGCTCACGGTGCGCGCGTGCATGCGCGACTCGACCCGCGCGATCGCGTACATCAGGTCGATCGGCACGTTGTAGGCCTCGGCAGCCTTGGACCAGCAGGCCCATCCGGAGGCCGAAGCAGGGCGCGCGAACAGCATCAGCGCGGCGGCGGCAACGATCGAGAGCAGGGCGGCGAATCGGGGTGTCATCGAGCCTCCTCGGCAGGGGTGGAAGTGGCGCTCGCCGGCGCGGCATCGCTGTCCGCCTTGAGCTTCATGTAGTCATCCCGGTACAGAACGCCCCACACCCACTTGCGGCAGGTGAAGAAGCCCCTGTTGAAGCTGTCCTGCACCCCAGGCACGTTGCCAGGAGACCAGATACGCACTGCAGAAACCACGACCCGCGATGGCCACAGCGTCACCGGCTGGCAGATTCGGTTCATGCGCAGCAGCGGATCCGAGGTCAGCAGCACAAACACCACGTACACGACGACGAGGAGCGAGAAGATGCCGACGAATGGTTTTGACGGATTGAGTTGCACAGAAACGAGACCGGGTTGGTGGAATCAGCAAGGCGGGCTTGCGTCAATGCGCGCAGATTACGACACTACGCAACGGCGAATAGTGACGAAGGTCTGAAAATGAGCGCAACGGCAGCATTCCTACTCCACGCAGGCGTCATCGTGGCGGTCATCCTCATCATTACCCCGCTTCGCGCGGCGGCGTGGTGGCTACTGACGAAGTCGGGAAAGCCTGCGCTATCGGCCCTGAAAACGGTGCTACACCGGCTTTTTGTGGCGCACTACCACGTTGCCAGGAACTTCCTGCCGCGGCGCAAGGTGATCTATGAACTGAGCCGCGAACGGACCAGCCGCCGGGGCGAGGACGAGGCGTAAGTCCGTCCTTCACATATCACGCATCGCCCGACACAACATCGCGCAACGCGTCGATTCAGGCAAAGCCGAAGACAAAAAGAAGCGGACAACTCCAAAGGAGCTGTCCGCTAGGTTAGAACGTAAAAACGCGCCGCTTGACGGCGATAATGGGCATGGAGATGACCAGCCCGCTCAAGGCACACAGCGAAACGATGCCCATCAACATGGGATTCTCTCCAAGGCAGTCTACGCACCGGAACAGCCTCGGTAAGGCCGCTCGGGTGCGCAGACTGCGCATGGAAGCGCCCGTGTGGCACGCAATGTGCGACCGGGTGCGGTTCGGGCTTCCCTGTAGTTGTTTTGGCGACACCCTTGTAAAACGACTTCTGGCGTCAGGATAACAAAATAGCTCGTAACTAGCGGATCACAAACGCAATTTAGTTACATGCCAAAGTTGTCACCGGAAGCCCCGGAAAAGAAATTGGGCGCGCGCGCAACGAGCCAGACTGTCACCACGGCCAAGCGAAACGATGGCCACGGCCACTATGTCGTCTCCCAAACCCGAGGTGGCGAGCGCGGGGTTATCCACGCAGAGTCACGCCCCGCCGCGGCGCGCAGCCTCCACGACGCCGTCGCTTGGGTGTTCGCGGGTCAGTACGATCAGCCAGGCTGGCCATCTGGGCAGCGCTGGCCAGGTAGCCTCCGCGTCGCGCGTCCGTCGCCAAGCAGAGGCCAAAAGAAAACCCCGAACGCATAGCGGTCGGGGTTTTGGGTGGTTTCAGAGAGCGCCGATGAACCGACGCTTCGCTTCGATCGCAGGGATCGAAAACAGTGAGCCGAAAACGACACACAGAGCAATGATGCCGGCAGTCATGGGTATCTCCGATGATGATGCTCGACGGGATGTCGAGCTTCTAAATTTGCAAACAGTCGATCAGGAGGAAGCGACGGTGTTGCAAATACGTGCGCGCCTGTCTTTCGGACGGCAGCGCTGTTGGGGAACATGCAAGGGGTGCATGTCAGACAATCGGCCTTTTGGGCGCGAGAGTCCTACCGGAGCTCGAAAGCTCAAAGTTCCTTCGATGAAGGACACACGGATGTTCGAGTGCTACCTCGAACTTCTCTAGCGCGCGGGTGCGCGACAAGCAGAGCGGCGGCGCAACAGCGAAGGGCGATGCCCGGTTCGCGTGCGGCTCGACAAACGCGGCGGATAACGGATTTCGTACCGTGATCGGCGTCTGGCGCTGGTGGTTTGATCTAGTTGCCGTTGCGCGGGGTTGTAAGATGGATTTGCCCGAAAGAACGGCGCCCGCTTGCGCGCGCGCGCGCTCAAGTCAGGCCACTCGACCCGTTAGAGTCGGAGCGCCGGGATCGGCCCGATGTAGCCGACTATCTTCTCGACGGGACGGAAGAACTGATCGCTCGACGGGTAACCCCATCGTCCGTCAATCCACATCAGCAGCTCCTTGGCGGCGAACGGAATGCCGTGCCCTTCGTCGTGGTAGACCACGTACATCCCGCTTTTCTCGGGCTTGTCGCCACGAGTGACCTGCAAGGCCTCTTGAGCCATCATCTTCTCCTCACTTGGTGGACTGGTTGGTTCGTTGAAGTTGCCCTGGGCAAGCATAAGAAAAACCCCGCCTGCATGAGCAAGCGGGGTTTCGCACGATCAGTTGTCAGGTTGCAGCGCAGGTACGACAGCCTTCGCGCGCTCGTACTTGGCGCGGTTCTCGCGCTCCCGTCTGGCCTGCGCCTTGCCCTCAACCGCCAGCCAATCCCAAAACGCCGAGAGCACGCTGACACTCTTCCGCGCGCTTGGCGACCCGTCACGGATCATCAAGACCGGCTTGTGCTGCAAGTTGGTGAGGATATGGCCGTGCACGAGCCGATGCGCCGGCTTGGGATAGCGCGCCGGTACCACGTGTTGGATTCGGTACAGGACGCCGCCGCCGTTCTGGTCCACGAGGGCGGAAACTTGCGCGCGGTGCTTCGGCGACAGTTCCGGGTAACCCTTCAGGTCGAAGTCCTGCAGGTGGCCGGGCTCACGGGTGAACCCATTGCACTCGGTTTGCTGGCGCGAGCGGATGTAGTTCGAAAACTGCGTGTCGGCCCACACATTGCCGACGCCGTAGGTACCGCCCGGGTGATGCGCCTGGCGATCGAACGGGCCGCAGCCCGTCGCTCTCAAAATGTTCTTCATGCGAACTCCTTGACTCCCGCGATGCGCGGGGCTTCAAGGGGAGTTGCGCGGACGCAGGCACAGAAAAACCCCGCCGGCATGAGCTGGCGGGGTTGAGTGCGGAACGTGGTCAAACGGCGACCGGCGCGCGGATTGCCGGATGCGGGTCGTAGTCGCTGACGATGAAATCCTCGATCTTGTAGTCATCGATCGAAGGAACGCCATCGCGAACGAACAGACGCGGAGGACTCCGCGGCTCACGCGACAGTTGCTCGCGCGCCTGGTCGAAGTGGTTGAGGTACAGGTGGACGTCGCCGCCCATCCAAACCAACTCACCAGGCGCGAAACCAGTCTGCTTCGCCAGCATGTGCACCAGGGCTGTTGCTCCAACAAGGTTGAAGCCGAGCCCAAGGAACACGTCACAGCTCCTCTGGTAGAGGCAGCAGTTGAGGTACCGGCCTTGGCTGACATGGAATTGATACAGCAAATGGCACGGCGGCAACAACATCAGGTCGATTTCAGCCGGATTCCAGGCGTGGAAAAGGATGCGCCGGCTAGTTGGACTGTGTCGCAGCATGTCGATCACATTCGCTACCTGGTCGATGCGAAGACCATTGGGACCGGCCCATCCGCGCCACTGAGCACCGTAGCCTCTTCCGCCGCCACCCCATTCGGCGGCGAAATCCTGATCGTTGATGATCCGACGTTCGAACTCGTCCCGATCGATCTTGTCGCCGGTCGCTTCGCGATACGCCTTGAGCGGCCAATCGGTCCAGATATGCACGCCCTGCGACACCAGCTCGCGGATGTTCGCGTTCCCCGAGAGGAACCACAGCATCTCGCGGATCGCCGTCGCCCAGGCGACCTTCTTGGTCGTCAGGATCGGCGCCTTGTTGTCGCGCAGGTCGAATCGCATCATCGCGCCGAAGATCGACTTCGTGCCGACGCCGGTACGGTCCATGCGCTCGTCGCCGTTCTGCATGATATTCCGCAGCAGGTCGAGGTACGGCGTCTCGTACGGCGGGTCTCCGTCCACGGCTACCCCGGCGGGAGCCAGGGCCTGTGCGAGATGCCCCTCGACATCCTCGCCGACGTTGTTCGTCAACAGGTCGATGGCTTCATCCGCCGTACCACTGCGTAGCGCGCGGATGAACTCCAGCGCCTCGGTCGCGGAGTCCTTCAGTTTCCCGTCCATCACTCGTGCACCTCGATCGCGGTGTCGGAGGACAGGACCGCGTCCATGTAGTAGTCGACACTTCCCATCTCGTCTTCACGGCGCAAGCGCCGCATGTAGCGTTCCCACTGCCGATCGGCCTCCCTCGCGTCGGCAGCCCTGCAGGTGAAGCAGGACGCGCCGTCGCCATCGAAGTGACCGATCACGACGAAGTTGCGCAGCGACACAGGAGCGCCGGATTGTTTCTTTGACATGGATTTCTCCTTCATTCCAGGGCGGGATTGCCCGGTTTCCGGAGAGTTGACGCGAGCGCACCTCGTCAAAGCGGCGGCATTCGCAGTCACGGCGCCTTGTTGGGTTGAATCCGCCCAAGGAGCTGCGCACGCAGCTCGGAGACGGAGTAGCCGCGGGCCGCAGGCACCCGCAGCAGGGGCAGTCCAATTGCCTCACACACGCCGACCACAAATGCGTCGCGCGCCTGGGCCCGCTTGCTCGCGTGCGACTTGTCGTCGAGCTCGACAGCGCAGACCGCCCCGAGGTCGACTACACGGCACACCACGAAGTCGAAGTGCCTGTACGCAACCTTGTTGAGCGCGCCTTGTTTGGCCCCATTGCTCAAGCCCGGCTTGACCTCCGCGAGATCATTCACCCGCACCTTGCCGAACACGCGAAAGTCAGGGCCTGCCGCTTGATCCAGGGCACCAAGGAAAGCCCGTTCAGCGGGCGAGAAAAGTTCCTTCGCCGGCCGATAAGGGAAATCGACCGACCCGCCTGTCTTGCCGGCCTTCGCCGTAGCGACGAGCACAAGTGCGATAACCACCACCGCCAGTACCAACCAAAGCCAGCCCATAGGAACCCCTGCGCGATACGAACGGCGGGAATTCGCCCGCCAACTGCGATTACTATGCCACGCACCAATCGCGTAAAGCGAGACGCGATCGACGGAATTTTCCGTTGCGCATGCACAGAAAACCCGGCAGGCACGTGCCTACCGGGCCATCGGATCAACATCGTCGATGTAAGCCACGCGTTGACGCTCTTGCCGCTAAATCTCCGGCAGCTCAGCGATGCGCCGCATGAAGTGGAGGTCCGCACTCATGGCCGAGGCCTTGCTGTTGCGGTCGGAAGTTACCTCGAAAAAGGCTTCACGCACGCGGGTCAAGGCCGCGTTGTCGGCCGCTTTGCAGGCATCAACATCGGCGTCGGTGCCGCAGTCCTCCCAAGCTCGGTCTCGAGCAGGCTTTCCCTTGTCGAAGACGGCCAACGCCTGCTTCAAGGGATCGGTGCTGCGTTTTTCGATCTGGTATGGCATGGGCATGTACCTTTTCGGGGAATTCAGGGATGCGGGGGTCTCCCGCGTTGCCGGGAGTGCGCCGCCCGAGATTGGCATGGATCAATCGCTCGGCGTCAACGTCGCCTTGTCGAGGCCGCGGTAGCTCTTCCCGCGCAGAGTGATTACCGTACCATCGCCCTTGATCCGATCGAGCCCCGCCGGCGTGATGCATGTGGCCATCCCGTCGAGGTCACCGTTGCCGATCAGCACCGTGGGCTTGTTGGCGCTGTAGCGTCCGTCGATCAGGCGTTGCGCGGCAACCGCCTCGGAGTCATTGCCGGCCTGCTTCCCCACCTCGTCCAAAATGAGCAGGTCGACGTTGACCAGTGCATCCATTTCGGTCATGGGCGCGTCGCCGAACCGGTCGCGGCGCAGCGCGTCCACGACATCAAGCATTCGTGCATAAACCACGCCTCGCGTAGCCGCAACCTCGCGGGCGAGGGCGCAGGCGAGGTGTGTCTTGCCGGTGCCGGGTGGGCCAAGGAGTACCAGGTTCTCGGAACAGCGCCCGGAAAGGGAAAGGCGGGTGGCGTAGCCGCGCATGTGTCGCACTGCGGCCGCATGGACCGGCGTCAGAACCTCGAAACAATCGAAGCTCGCGCCCGCATACCGCGGCGGCAGCCCGCGCACGCTGTCGCGCCGACGTTGCAGTTCACATTCCGGGCACTCTACGTGCTGTGCACACAGCCGGCCGTCGACGATTTGGTAAGGCCGCCACTCCCCGTGCCGCGGGCAGGTCTCGACCCTCAATGACAGCATCGCGTCGAGCTCGGCGCGAAGCTCAACGGGGTCTCGCGAAGCGAGTCCACGCGCAGCCTCTCGGTGCTGTCCGGGCGGCAACATGGAAAGCAGCGAATCGAGTTCAAAGGATTGCATGTGTGGCTCCGTGGGCGGTACTTTCCGGCGGGAAGGCCGGCAGTTCGGTTTCGTGCAAGGGGATGTTGGGCGGCGATGTGCCGGCTCGCGCGGCTTCAACGAGTGCGGCTACACGGGGCGGAATAACGCGGGTTTCGACGATCCGCCCGTGGCGCTGGTAGTCCTCGATCACCTGCGGGCAGTCGCGCGCCTCGCTGTCGAGCAACACCGTGTCGTCGCCAAGGAAATAGTAGCCACCCGGGAATCGCAACACGCGCCAATCGCGATCATTGTTGGCGGCAGTTTCCGGCACCGCGTGCAGCGCACCGGCCGCGGATGGTGCCGGGGCGCGTTCGTGCCAGCGCCCGCGGATCCAATTCAGGGCGGCGGGAATGTAGCGGCCTCCATCGCGGGCCCAGTCCGCGCTCTGCTTCCACGCGGCGAGCGCGCGCATGACAGCCTCTGCGTGTTCATCGAGACCCGCGGCGTGCCACGCGATCGAGACCGGGAACGGATCCGCGCTTGGGCGGGGATAGGCTTTGAGAAACGCTGTCAGGGCAGGGGTCTCGGCCGCGAATTCGGGATCGAAATACCAGTGGTCGAGCACCTTCCGGAAATTCGCCGGCTTCACCAGCCACGCGAGCGTCGCGTGCCAGCGGTTGCTCTTGCCAGTAAGGAATGCGCTCGATGCGACGTGCTCGAAGAAGTTCTTCCAGGCAGCCAAGCCTTCTTCGCGCGAGCGATAGGTGAGCCAATCGGGGTGGCGGCTCTTGCGCCGGCCAAGAATGAAGCCCTCCGCCCACCGATCAGCCAGGCTCTTGCGGGCCGGGTTGCCGGGCCAGTCGGCGCGGCGAATCTTCGGCAGCACCGGGAGCGCCTTTTCGAAGATGTCGATCAGCTCGTATTCGGGGCACGACGCATCAACTGCCGCTTCGGGCACGGCGCCCAAGAGGTCGATTTGAGGCGATGCGACAGCAGGCCCAGCACCAGCGGGAAGCCCAGCCGTGACGCCGTTTTCAGCGGTCTCACCCGCCTCTTCAGCACCGGCCTCGTTGCGAGCGCCCGCCCGCTTTGGCGTCGGCGCCGCAGCGTCGGCGCGATCGGGCTTGGCCGGCGGCACCACACACACCCTTGACGCCTTCCGCGCATGTTGCGCCGGCTTGTCGGCAGCGCCCTCGCGCTCGTGGATCATGCTTGGGGCCACAAGGCAGGCATCGGCGGGCAATGCACCAGCAATGCCCTCGATGCCGAGGTCGCCATCCCGAGTCAACCCGTCGATCTGGCTGATCTGCAGCAACTTGTGCTGATAGAGGGTGAGGATGTGCCCGGCGATTTCACCCTGGGGAATGCACAGCTTCTTGGCCAAGGCCGGCACGTCGTAGGCCCGCCCGTCACGAACCAGGTGCCCGCGCGGCTGCGCCAACTGCATCAGGCACTGCAGGTCCACCCAAAGGCCGCGGGTGGCCAGAGGGCATAGGCGGAGCGCGCTGTCGCGCAGCCATGTCGACGGATTCAGCGCCAGCCGGCGCGTTCGCTTTTGTGCCACGTTCAACCCCGTTGCGTGTACTGCTAATAATACCAAGCAACGGGCCAGATAATCGTGAAGTGGTCGCCACTCTACAATTTGGCACAACGCGTGCGGTGGTCACCAAGTCGCGCGAAGTGGTCGCCACTAAGTGCCAAGTGGGCACCACTTGTGCCTAAACGGTCACCACTCGTAGGTTCGACGCGATTTTCAATGGGCAAGCTCTACAAGATTACGGGAGAGATCATTCAAGGAAGTCAGTGTTTCTTTACTTTCCGGGCAGGCAGACTCATTCCTGCGAATACCTTGTCGGCTTGCTGTGTCATGTGTAGAGATCATAGATACTCGCGCCGCAAGTCATTGATCCGGCTAGGGGTGGAGGCTCACAAGCTGTGAGCCTGTGGAGGCTCACCAGTCGTGAGCCGGCCTCGAAATTGCGCACAAAGAACACAATGTGTCAAGGCGCAGTGGCAATTTTGGTCGAGCGAATCGCGTGACTCTGACCAAGGTCACAAATCACGCAACCGCATGCATGTGTGAGTTGAGTTGTGTCGCGGCCGCGTGATACAACGTGTGTCCGGTGAGATTCAAGGTGCGGCAACATGGCAAAGCGGGAACTGGGCAAGGCGGCAAGGCGCGGTGATTTCGTGCAGCTCTATCGGCCAGCGATGCAGGCCCTGCGCGAGCTCGCGGTCGAGGCGCCCATGGCCCATGCGATGCTTTACTTGTTGATGGAGCAGATCAACGAACGCAATGCCCTGGTGGCAAGCTATGCCACGTTATCGAGGCTGACCGGCAAGTCTCGTGCAACGGTCACGCGAGCGCTTTCGGAGCTGCGCCGCCGAAATTACATCGAAACGGTCCGGGCCGGCAATATCTCGGTGATCGTCGTGAACAAGCGGGTCGTGTGGACCACCGATACCGGGCTTCGCGACCAGTTGGCGGTGTTCGATGCGCGCGTGATCGCCTCGGCCAGCGAGCAGCCGAATCCGAAGCGCCTCGGCCGCGAACCGGATCTCGTCAAGCTGCCGCCGCTATTACAGACGGGAGGGAAGTGACATGCGCGCAGATGGCACACGCACGTACCGCGGGCTCGCGGACGGAACGGTCCAAGTGATTATCGCCGGCTCGGAGACGACGCTCCTCAGCCCGCGACTCGATCTTCACAACCATAGCCCGACCGGGTTCGGATGGGGCTACGGCGGCAGCGGCCCTGCGCAGCTCGCACTTGCACTTGCGGCGGACGTCCTTGGTGACGATCAAGCTGCTCTGGCCGTGTACCAGTCGCTGAAGGAACGATTCGTGTCGATGCTTCCAGGAGGTCACGGTTGGGGGCCGTTCTCGGCGGCCGAAATCCGCGAGCAGATTGAAGCCGTAGCCGCAGCTTGATCGCCGGCGTTGCAAGACCGCGGTAGACTCGGCTTCCGGCTTTATCCCTTTCCGGCGCTCTTTCGTGCCGTCCGGTAGAGAAAGGGTGTGTTGTGCGTTGGCCTTTATGTCGGCTTGGTTACTGGCTCAGATTTGAAGGGCGTTCGGCGCTCGTCCCAGTGGTGATTTTTTAGTCAGCGGGTTTCTGCTTACTGGCTCAAGCTGCGCTTGATTGAAAGAAGGGACAAATAGACCTGACAAATAGCCATGCTTTTCCACACGACCGTCCACCGCGATTGTGGACACTTCCACCAAATCATCCACCGGAGCACGTTTCCGGTCGGATCACGGGGTCGTGAAGCGCCTTGATCGTGTTGTGAGCCAATAAAAACCCGCCTGGATGGCGGGGGATGAGGTGCAAAACCGAGGTTCCTGGCGCACTGGGCGCTCCCGCCCATGCCGATCTACAGCTTCTCGAGTCGCTTCAGGATTTCGGCGGCCGGATTCACCGCGCTCATACTTCGAACAGGTCCGCCGGTTGCGCGCGGTTCGGGGGCGGGAGCGAGTGCGGCGGAATCGCTCGCCGCCTCGCGTTGAGCTTCGCTGCCAGGAAACACCGGAGAGAGCGCCGCGGCTCGCGCATGATTGGCGATCGCGTGCGCGCGGTCGCGCTTGAAGAGGGTTGCGGTTTCAAGCGCCGCGCAGATGGCCTTGAGGTTGAGCCAGCGAAAAGCGGCATCACTGCGCATCTTGCCGTTGCGCTCGTAGCGGATAACGGACGGTGGATTCATCCAGCCGAGTGCCTGGATGCACATGATGGCGCGCCGCGTTTGCCTGACGGCACTCTTGTCCTGCCGATCGAGTGCGAGCTGCGCGATGTCGCGGAGCTTGTAGCGCTGCCAGTACGGACCGGCTTTCGGCGGTCTCCCAAGGAAACCTGTGCGGATGTCACAGGCCAACAGCATCACGCCGAGCACGGCTGCAAACGTCTTGGCGCCGTCCTCACGGAAGTCGCGAACGCGATCGAGAGCGTACTGGCGGGCATAGCCGGCGACCGGTACAGACCGGGCGATGCGGTGCCAGAGCCCGCTGCTCTTGAGGTGGACGGTTCGTTCGATCGCGATCTTGGTGGCCTCGAGCGCCATCGGTCGGCGCTTGCCGCCCTTGGGCTTGCGCCACTCCACGGGACGATGCGCCCGCCGCACATCGCGCGGACGTGACGAGGGGCTTCTGGATACCTCGGTCCCTGAAATTGGATCGTGCACGACCAGACCCTGCCAGCTTGCAGCAGCAACCTGAGTCGGGTAGGATTCGTGTCGCCAAGACACGGTCGATCCTTCCCGACCACCTGAAGAACCCGCCTGCCAGCGGGTTTTTCGTTTTTTGCGTTCCGCCCGCCAGCGCTATGTCTTCATGGCAAAGCCTCGATCTCGCAGAGCTGCCGGCTCACGGCAGGCGAAGACGCGCGCGCGTGGGTCGTGCGCGACCAGAAGGGACGGGAAGGGACGCCGGCGAAAGCGCGGCGCAGAGCGCCAGCGCCGCGGCGCAAAGGGTGCTGCCGATGGTTTGGTGCGTGCACGTCCTACCCTCTTGCAAGAAGCTGGTGAAGGGGGTAGGATTCGGGCCGTCGAGTCCTTCCTACCCAATTTCGTTTTCCGAAAACCCGCGCGCCAACGCGGGTTTTTCGTTTCTGCCGCTCTGGTCCGCTACGTGGCCATGGATCCATCTCCACGCGCGCTCGCGACCGCCTGCCCGGGCAGGGCGTGCGATCGCAGTATTTGAGAGTTGGTTACCACGTCAGTGCCACTCGTACCCGATGTCCGCGCAAGTGCGGTCCGGGCGGTCCGCCTGTGGCTGGCGGACACGACAAAGCGATGCACGCGCCTGGTGCGCGGACACCGCACACACGAAAGAGAAGGGGAACCGCCAGGTGCGCGCCATGGTATTTGCCGCACGCTGCAGGCGCTGTCGACCTGTGCACAATTCACGCGGCGGCGTCCGCTTCGATCAGGGCACGGACGTAGCGCGACACCGAAACACCTGCCTTGGCTGCGCGGTCGCTTATCGAGCGCTTCAACTCGATCGGCAGGCGCATACGGAAAACGCTGTCCTTGACTCTGCCTTCGTCGTATTCGGAGATCAGGGCTGTCGCGCGTGGCGCAGCGATGGCCGGAAGGAGGGATGGCTTGGCGTTCATCAGCAGATTCCTCGGGCTCAAAACGCGCATCGCGCGCGCCCACGGAGTGTAGCCACAAAGTGCGCCACACGCAAAACAGGCGCCATACAGGCGCCTGCTCGATCAGGAGAAAGGGCGCGTCAGGCGGGGAGTCGGGTGATTCCCATGATGTGGATTTCGGGAACCAGGTCGTCCGGGCCGGGATCGGCGCCACCGCGGGCCTCGCGGGCCTCGACAAGGGAAAGATGGCGGGCGGCATCCTCGATGTCCGCCGTCGATTCGAACTTGATGTCGGAATCGGCTGGGGTGGTCACCGCGCGCGGCTCGTAGCCGTGCTCGGTCTTGACCATGTACGACACGAAAAATTGCGACATGCGATGACTCCTAAGAGATGCGCGTTACTATAACGCGCAACTTAATGGGTAAATGCCAATTTCGTCACGCCGGGCACAGAAAAACCCGGCCAGCAAGAGCTGACCGGGTGTAGGGGGTGTCAGACCGCGATCGCGAATTGCGGATCGGGATCGTTGTTGGCGGGAGCCGGTATCGCGAAGCGTTTCGTTGCGCCGAGTGTCCACCGGGCAACGCCATCCACGCCGGTTGTCATCCATCCATCTTCGATCGCCGTCACGGCGGCCCACGCGCGGGTTTCCTCCTCGATCGCGCTGCGGATGACGACGGTCGCGCCATCTTCCCTGGGTCCGCAGAACACCATCCGGACGAGACCATCGCGATCTTCGGGCTCGGCCGAGTTCATCGCGAGCAGCAATCCGTGCGCATCGCCGGCATCGAACGCGACGTCGTCCGCCTCGCGCAGCAGTGCCACATGCACGGCGCGGAAGATCAGGTCGCGATCGGTAAACGCGCCGGTCTTCAACAGGTCCTGCCAGTTGCCGGCCTTGATCATGTCGAGCGCATGGAACCAGCGGGCACCGCGCAAACGTGTGTGCACGGCGTCACCGGGTGTGCGCGGGATCTCGCGGCCGAGCACCATTTCAGCGTAGTGCACGAACGGGTGATCGGCGAGGCGCGGGTGCGCGAGATACAGGTGACACTCACCTTTGTCGCTGTCGGCCAGAATGGGGTTCTGGAAGACGCGTGATGGAAGGTTCCACGGCCAGCCATCACAGAAGGCCGCCGGGGCCTGGATTTCGCCGCGCATCTTGAACAGGCCGGGGTTGCCCACTAGGCCGGTCGTGACCAGCTTGGCGAACAGGGGGTCGTTTTCGTTGACGCGCATGTTTGTCTCCTCAAGACGACAGGCGGATGCCTGGGTTCGCCCGAGTTGCCGAGGGCTCGGCACGTAAAAACCCCGGCATCCATGGGACGCCGGGGTGGAGGGGTGACGCTTGCGAAGAGCGTCAGGGGTATGTGTATCCGAGCGTCTTGCGGATGGCCTTGAGCTGCTTCTGCGCCGTACGAATGGCTCGGTCATGCCCTGAGTCGCCGCATCCGCTGGCGCCGCGCGCGTCGGCGTAGGCGGACAGGAACGCAGCGCGCTGCGCCATCCAGTCGGCAGTGCGGCCGATCCCCTGCGCATCGCGACCCGCGATGCCGTCGCAAATCCGCTCGATGTCGATGTGGCCAGCTTTCATCAGCGCCCACGTCCGTCTTTCGATCTCGCTCATGGCCACGTGCCGCAGCGTGCCGGTCTGGCTCTTGCGGCTGGCCGTCAAGGCGCGCGCTTCCGCCTTCAGGATGCGATCACGCATCACTTCGCTGAAAAGCTGTTCGTCAGTCCCGCCCAGCGCGGCCCTCATGGCCTCCCCTCTCTTGGCCCTCGCTGATCTGGACACGGTCTTTTTGCCGCCGCCCTTCGATGACAGTTTCTTCATTGAGAACTCCCTGGTCCCGGCAACATGCCGGATTCGCGGGAGTTGCCGCGGTGCCGGATCGCAAAAAACAAAGAAACCCCGCCGGCATGAGCTGGCGGGGGTTGGTGAACGTAGCAAGTCAAGCGGCTTTGAGATAACCGGACGCGAACTGCCGCGCCGGGTTGACGCTGAGCCTGGTGAGCGACTGGGCCGCCCAGTGCTCGCTGAACGCCCTCAGGTGTTCGGGCGAGCCCGCAACGCAGGCGACGATCGTCTTCCCGTCATCGCTAGTCTTCGCCGTCAATGCACAAAGGCCCTCGCGCGCGGCCGCCTCGGCGACACCCGGCATGGTGCTCTCGCGCATGTCGACAGCGAATACGCCGGGCGCCAGCGTGACGCGCTGAGCGGCCAACACCGCCATACGGGCAGCCTCGATCTCCTTCCAGACTTCCTTCGGGGGCCGTTTAACAGCCTGCGCGTATGTCAGCACGCGCCATTTCAGCAGGCGCTCCGGATCCACGCCGTAGCATTCACCGCGGTAGGCAGCGAGCAGGCAGTGGTCGGCGGCAGCGATGAGCTGCGCGTAGACACCGAGGAGGACGCCGTGGTGGAGGCGTTCGGTGATCGCATTGGCCGTCTGACCGAGGCTCGATGCCTCCCAGTAGCTGTCAGGCGGTGCGCCGAAACCGGGCTCACCCTCGCGATGGTGACCGATGCGGGTGCAGCCATGGGGGAGTTCGCCGACGCATTCAACGAGGTACACGGCCCCGTGCGGTTGCCGCAGAGTAGCCTGTGCGGTGGTTGGGAGTTCGGCGTCATAGGCGTTGGCATCCGTCACACGGTCGCCACCGGATCGAGCGAAGTCGATCGAGATGCCGTTCGCCCTCAGCAGGCCCTCGATTGCCTGCATTTCGGGGTCATCGGCCCCGAGGATGAACAATGGACTCATGGGATTGCTCCGAGTGATTTCCACGAGTTGCCGCGCCACCGTACCGTAAAGAGCTTCGCCGGAATCGCCGCGGCCAACTGCGGGCTCGCGCACAAAATCGGCAAATAATTACGTTTACGCGCAACAAAAACCCGGTCAGCATGAGCTGGCCGGGTTTAGGGGGTCAAGCAACGGCGGGGAGCCGTGCACGCACGCGAGCGAGTTGACGTCGCAGGTTCGCGTCAATCTCCTCCATGTGACGCTTCCAATCGGGGTCGGCGTCCCGGGCCTCGCAGTGACCACGCAACGCGATGATGCGCAGGTTCGCGATGTTGGCAGCAATGCGGCTGGCCTTGGAATCTCCAAGGCCGGCGAGCCTGTCCGCCTGCTCGATCGCATCGAGCGCGTTGGTGAGTTGCCGAACTTGACGAGGGGTAAGGTCGATGTTCATGCCCTCTCCCTCGGAAGGGGGAGGCGGTTCTCCACGGCGTTGAGACGCTGACGGATGGCCAGCACGTTGATGGTGCTGCCGGCCGCATAGGAACCAAGCCTTGAAATCTCGCGGCGGGCGTTCTCGATGCAGCCCCGCGCGCGGTCAACCATGAAGTCGAAGTGGTCGGGGTCGGCACTGGCCCACGGGTTCTCGAGACTTGCAGAAATGCGTTCTGCGTTCTCGATGTTGTCCAGAGCAAAGCCGCGGATGCGATTCGGGTCGGTAGTGATAGTGAGCATGGGGTAACTCCTCCTGTTCGGCGGGATTGCCGGTTTCGAGGAAGTTGCCCGGAAGCAGTAACGGAAAAGCGGGTGGCGCTTTTGCTGCACCCAGCTCGCGCAACTTCCTTGAATCAGCGACGCATCCGCGTCGTTCACCAAGGAGACCCCATGAACAAACCCGTCTTTGCGGCCGACCTGTTCGGCCACACAACCGCCCCCGCGGCGCGCGCGCCCGACGTCCAGCCGGCCGCCGAAAGCGATCTCGGCGCCGAGCTCGGCCAGTGGATGACACCGGCCTGGGCCGCGGAAGAGTTGACTTCGCTCTACTTCGGCGACCTGTCTGCGCAGGACCACGTGCTCGAACCATCCTGCGGCACCGGCGCGTTTCTCGCGGCGCTGCCTGAGCATGTGCCGGCATTCGGCGTCGAGATCGACGCGACCCTCGCGGAACAGGCCCGGAAAAGGAGTGGCCGTCCGGTCGTCGTCGGCGATTTCCTCGCGACCAGGATCCCGTTCACCCCGACCGCGGTGATTGGCAACCCGCCGTTCACCCAGTCGCTCGTGCAGGCGTTCTTCGAACGCGCTTGGGACTTGCTGCCGGTGGATGGCCGCGTCGGCTTCGTGCTGCCGTGCTACATCTTCCAGACGGCATCGGTCGTTTCGCGGCTTGGCCGGAAGTGGGGCGAAGTCCGCCAGGACATGATCCCGCGCAACGTGTTCCGTGGCCTGAAGTTGCCGCTGTGCTTCGCCCAGCTCACCAAGGGCGCGGGCCGCGGCATGGTCGGCTTCACGCTGTACCACGAAACCGATGCCGTCAACGGCCTGCGGAAGCGCTACCGGACGATGCTCGACTCGGGCGAGAAGTCCGTGTGGGCCGCCGTAACGCTGGCAGCGATCGAGGCGCTGGGCGGGGAAGCTGACCTCCCATCCATTTACAGCGAGATCGAGGGCAACCAGCCGACCGAGACGCAGTTCTGGCGCGAAAAGGTCCGGCAGACGCTGCAGCGCAGGGCCAAGCCGTGCGGCAACGGTCGCTGGGCGCTCCCGCTCGCGGCGTGATCCATCAACGAAGCACCAACCCCGGTTCCTCATGGAGCCGGGGTTTTTCGCACCCACCGACACGGCAACTTCCACGAACAGGCGCAACCGCGCCAACCGACAGGAGAAACGATGGAAATCGAATGGGCCTACATGACGCCGGACGGTGACTACTTCAGCGTCACGGGCTACACGCACGAAGAAGCGGTGCAAATTGCCGAGATGCGCGCTTGCGGCTATTGCGACACCGATCCAAACGATCTGAAGAACAGCGCCATGGCGTCCGTCTACGTGCCGGATGCACTACGCACTCGCTTCCGCTCGGACTTCGTCGCGCGCTTTGGCGCCGAGCTGCCAACCACGCTGAAGCATCGGATTCGGATCGAGCGTCGTGATTGGTATGAGCACCGGCGCGAGCTCAGGCCGGGCATGGTCTTTCGCACCAAGCAAGGCGAGATCGTAATGCTCGATCGGACGGTCCCTGGCGATGGCACGAAGTGGTACGTGGCCGACTGGTCAAACGGCTGGTCCTACTACGACGGCACCCTTGAGCCTGGCGATCTGGATGTCCTCATCGGGATCGATGGCGTTTTCCCGGGCGTGAGCCAATGAGCCGGAAGCAGGTGCAACGCCAGCGACCGCCGCCGCATGAACACCACGCACAACCCCGGCTCCTATGGAGCCGGGGTTTTCCTTTGGCTACGCACACGAAAAGCCCGACCGTATGGCGGTCGGGCTTGGTTGTTCGTGTCGCATAGAGGGGTTACCAATCGAACGTCGGCAACCCGTCGACCTCATCGGCGTCCCGGTCGAAGCGGAGCCAGTCGAACCCGTGCGCGCCAGCCCACTTCAGGCAGGCGAGCAGCGCCTCCGGCATCACGCCTTCCTCGGGGCCTTCCTCGTCGTCAGCGCCCTGCCCGCGGCAGACCCACGACCCCGGCACGCGAACCATCACGCCCTCCGGATAGGGAATGACGGTCAGGTCGAAGTCGTTGTCGTTGCCGGCGTCGCAGTCGGAAAGGACCTTCATCGTGACCTGGTCGACGTGGTTCGTGCAGATGACGGGCGCACGCATGATCCACCATTCGCTCGGCATCGCCGGCACCGCCGCATCGGCAGCCTTTTGTTCGTTCACCTTGATCTCCTTCTGGTCGGGTCGGCGACATGCCGGTTGTCCGTTCGAGCAAGTTGCCGCAGCGGGGCTTCGGAAAAGCTGCCGCCCAACGCCTGCCCGCGTTTTTCTGAGCCAGTTACGCGGCAACTCGGTGGAATCGACGCATACGCGTCGCACCACCAAGGAGAATTCCATGAGCTCAACCATCACGACCGGCCGGCGCTTCGGCAGGCTGGACAAGGACGGCAAGACGTACGTCGCCTGGTTCGACACATCCTACGAAAGCAATGTCCATCCGCACGATCCCCACGAGAACTGCGTGCTCTTCGGCAGCATCGAAGACATCGCCCTGTTGGTGGCGGGCTGCGCCCATGACGCGGCTGGCGGGATGCTCCGCCGTCCCGGGAGCAACTTCACCGCTGCGGGCTTCATCCGCGCCATCGCGACAGGCCTCGCCAATCCGTTCCGGCTGGGCGACCGGGAGATCGCAGTCAACGTGGGCACGGACTTCCGTGCCGCAATCCACCCCGACCTGCTTTCGGAGTATCGGGAATTGATGATCCAGGCTGGCTTCGTCAGCGAGTTTCTGGACCTGCAGCGGGAAGGGAAGCTCTCGTTCAGGCTGCACGACAAGCCGGAACTACTCGCGTTGCTCGCGATCCCTCGGCGGAAGCCGCACGTGTCGGCGTGGCGCGTCTTGGACGCCCCGTGGTCTGGCTTGGACTTGCCACCGGCGGAGCCGCTGAAGCTGCCGACAGCACCAGCGGCGAAGTTCCAGGCTTTCCAGATTGGAGCGAGTCCAAAGGCGGCGATCGTGCGGTTTGGCGATGGCACCGTCTTCATTGGCGAGCCGCTCGACGTCGTGTACGAGGCGACATCGATCTTCACCGAAAACCTCGAAGGCGCGACACCGGGGGCAGGACTTGCCACGATCAAGGCGCTCGAAGCCGCGATGAAGGGCGATTTGCCGCTGGCTCCGGAAGGCATCGAAATCGTCATCAACATTCGGGAAGAAATCGCCAAGGGCGGCTGGTCCAAGGAATCGTTGACCGGGTTTCTCGATAGCTTGCCGATAGGCAGCCGAATCGAAGAGGGCTACCACCGCACGACGGTCGGGCAGATTCGTGAGCAGAACGCCGGCGTGGGCTTTTTGTCCAGCTACCCGTTCAGCCGGCACGTCACTGTCACCTTCCCGAAGGACTCGCCCGAGGCGAACCTCTTCGCAGCACAAGCAGCGTGATCACCAAACCCCGAGAGCCTTCTGGCTTTCGGGGTTTTTCGCACCCAAGCGCGGGGCAACTATCCTGAAACCAGTGTGGCGCGCACGCGCCAATCAACCATCAGGCGGGCGCCGAGCCCGCATCATCAGGAGACACGCATGCAACCGGAGACAAAAGGAAATCCGATGACACTGTCCGATTTCCGCGCGGCGAAACGCCACGTTGATGATCTCGCCGCCGAGTCCAGTGCCGACTTCGGACGCGAGCACACGCCGGGCTTCCTCTTTCCGGGGGATCTCTGCATCGAAGACAACCCCGACAAGACCGAAGGGGCGCCGCCGTACACCATGACGATCGAGCGCAGCATCTACACCGGCGAGCTCCCGCGGCTCACGGCCGTCCTCTACGGCTGGGCGCTCACCGAGATGCCAGACCTGTTCGGCCTGAACCGGGAGACGAGCCCCGACAGCATCACCTACGCCTTCATCGTGGCGCTGCAGGAGTCGATGTCGCCGGAAAACTTCGCCGAGGCGATCATTCGCAACGCCGATGAGACCGATCCGGATGTCAACCACGTGGCGGACTTCTGCTCGGTCGAAAAGGTGATCGAAGGAATCCTCGACATCGTCCCGCCCTACGACTTCGCCGAACACGACGAAGTAGAGGAACTATGGAAGTCGGCAGCTCCTTTCATCTGCGATCGGAAATCCTGATCGACACCGGCACAAACAACAGCCAGGCGCATTTGCGTCTGGCTGTTTTCTTTTGAGCGGAGTTGCAGGTCAGGCGCTTCGCTGCTGATTTAGCTCAAACAGGCGGCGCAAGATTTCGTCATCGGGAAGCGGCCACTCCCATCCGTAGGCCGCGGCAACCGCCTCGTCAAGTTCGCGGTGCAAGTTGTCGAGCCACGTCGGTCGTTCGTTGTAGAGGTTCGTGAGCGTACGTTTCTTGAGGTCGGCATCGCATCCGGGCTTCGCCACGATGCGCTCGGGGTAGCCCGCCACGACTTCCGGCACGCGCTCGGTCCACTCGGGCGGATTCGACCAACGAGCGCGCGCCTCCACCAGCGCACGCGCCGCCGCCGCGATGCGCCTCGCGCGCGGGTCGTGAGCGTAATCCTTCGCCGAAATATCCGGCGTCAAACCGTCCGGGAACGGAAAGGTTTCGAAGCACGTGGTCGGTGTATAGCGTGGGCGATCTTCCAAGGAGGAACCTTGGCGGAGAGCCCAAATTTCGTGAATGTGCGATTGAAGGATGCCGAACGCTTCATCGTCGTCACGGGCGATCACGGTCAGGGCATGATCGGGAACGACACTCGCCGCGGTCCATGCGCATAAGTGGTGCTTTGCTAGGCACGGCGTGGAGATATAGCGTTTCAGCCCGGCCAACTGTTTGAGCATTGCGGGGCGGCGTCTCGCCAGTTGCCACCAGTTACGCTTGTCCTTGCCGTCCTCCATCTGCTGCCGATGCAGTCTGACGGTAGCAATTGCCGCGAACGGCCCCTCGAACATGGCGGCCTGTGCCTCTGACATATCTCCAAAGTTGACGATGAAACGGTCCAGCGGCCTGGTTGTTATGTCGTCAGCGATCCAAAACGGAAACACAACATCCGACATCGGACGACCCGTTGGCGTCCTGGGCTCCATCAATGCCCGCCGCGCTACGCCACCAGGGAGGCAGAATGACGCATCCGGCAGCCCAAGTCGCTCCTTCTCCTTCTTCTTGACCTCGGCGCGCGGAATGACGCCCTGAAACGACCTGTTCTTGTTGGACGCCAGAACCTTAGCCTGCGCGATGTCGTGATGCAGTAGAGGCGCAAGGCTGGAAGTGATGGACGGCACTGGCTGTCCGTCCAACTGCGGCGCCTGGGCGCTCTGGCCAAAGCACACAAGCGACACGCGCACTGCCGCGCCTTCGTTGACCCAGCCTTCGTCTCCCCATGCCGCAAAGATACGGGTCCGGTCCACGATACGCGCCAAGACTTCGCGGTTCCTGCCCCCGCGTATGCTGTTGGTCGCGACCAACCCGGCGCGAAGGAATTGTCCAGCCACGACAGCCTCGCAAGCCCTCTGGAACCAATAGCACACCAGGTCCGCGCCGCCCGGCACGCGACCAATGTAGGCAGCGCGCAGTGCGTCCACATACTCAGCGCCGAGTTCCCCCATCATCTTCTTGCCACCCAAGAACGGCGGGTTGCCGATGACGACATCCGCGCGCGGCCACGTCGCCTCGGTGCCGTCTGCGTTCAGCACCGCGTCGCGGTTCTCGATTTGTTCGAGCGGCTGAAGGATGGGGTTCTTGCGCGCGCCGTAGCCGTTCTGGATCATCCACTGGATCTCGCCAATCCAGATTGTGATGCGAGCAAGTTCGGCCGCGTAGCTGTTGATCTCGATGCCGCGAACACTGGACGGGCCAACACCAGGGAACTGCCGGCCGAGGCCAAGGGCCTCGCCTTCGATCAGGACGCGCTTCTCGATGTCCTTCAGCGCACGCAGCGCGAGGTACAGGAAATTGCCGCTTCCGCACGCCGGGTCAAGCACAGTGAACGCGCGCAGACGTTCGAGGAAGTGGTTGAACCGCTCCTGCGCAGACTTGGCGACTTTCTTCTTGGCGCGCGCCAGCGCCTTGTCCAAGGCCTCTTTCTCTGCCTCCCATTCGCGCAGCCAAGGCTCCACGATAACGGGGCCGACGATCTTCATAATCGTGGCCGGGTCGGTGTAATGCGCGCCGAGCTGCGAACGCTTGCTTGGATCCAACCCGCGTTCAAACAGTGTGCCGAAGATCGAAGGTTCGATGCTCGACCAGTCCAACTCGGCCGCCTTGAGCAACGTCTTCAACTCGTCGGACTCAAGGCGCAGCACGGTGTCATCGTTGAACAGTCCGCCATTGAACCAGTCCACAGTTTCCAGCAGGAAATCGCCGCCCTTGTTCATGGCCGCAAAGAGCGCGCGGCAGCGCGTCTCGAATGAATCGGGTTTCCCTTGCGAGGCACGAACCAGCTTCGTGAACACGTTGCCAGGCAAGAGGCCGATGTCCTCGGCGAACATCGCGAACAGCAACCGATCGAGGAAGTGCGCGACGGCTTGCGGCGTATGTCCGCGACCGCGCAATGCCTGCGCGAGCTCGGTGAACTTCTCCGCGGCATCCTGGGTGATACCGGCCCGCGTCACGCCGGGCCGGAGCGCTTCAGGATTCTTGAAAACAGCCTCGAGGGCCTGTCGCGTCTCGAAATCGTCGAGGTCTTCGATCGTGAAGCGGATTTCGCGCTTCACCGTGTTCGTGAAATTGGTATGGATGATGATGGTGCGGAGATCGGAGACGACGAGAAGCGGCGGGTTCTGCAGCGCGTCCGCGTACATCTTCAACTGCTCGTACGCGCGATCGAGGCTCTTGTGCGTGCCTTTGGCCTCCCAAGCGAAGCAGCCCTTCTTCCAGACGTCGGCCCAGCCTTCACCGCCACTGGTTTTTGTCGCGCCAGCTTCGTAGGTGAACCACGTGTGCTCTGGATCAGCTTCGCGCGGAGTAGGGTGCCCGATCAAACGGCACAGGTCTTCGAAGAACGGCTGTGCATCGCGACGCTCGTCGCCGCCGGCGCGCCACTTCTCGATGAATTCGTTCGGCATCATGCGCGCACCCTGAGTAAATGCGCCGCGTAAATGGCCCTCTGCCGATCGGCCGCAGCGGCGAGATGAGGCATCCCGGCCAGCAGCGCATCGACCAGGACGGCAGGCTCCGACACCGGCGCAAAACGGATGCCTTCCCACGCGCGCATCGATGCCGGCGCAATGGCCTGCACCGCAAACTCGATCTGTTCGACGCCGGTTTTGTAGGGGGCGGGAACGGCGTCCCTTGGAACGGTGACGTAGGTCGCCGCGCAGTATCGCCGGATGAACCGGGCCCGCAGCTCCCGCGCAGCCTTGGCATCAGCCGCGTCCCCAACAAAGCCGATGGCCGGGCCGTGCAGCCGCTTGTGATGGCGCCACATGCGGCCGGTGCAATACGCCTGCGAAAACTTGTGGCTGCTCCCCTCGCTTCCCCTGGTGTGTTTGTTGTAGATCCGGGTATGAAACCCGTCCGTGGTCGTGCTGCCGATGTACCGAATCTGCCGCTCGTGATCCCACAACGCGTAGATGCCAAATTCCTCCGGCAGGGAAGCGAGATTGACCGGCGCGGATCGCGTCAGTCTGTCCAGAACGTCTTGGGCGTCCAATTACTCACCGCCTTTCGCTGGCGGCGGCAATGCGGACGGCTGGCGAGGAAGCGGCATCCGGTCGAGGACGTACCTGACCACGCCAAGGTCGACCTCCAACTTCCGGCACCGCTCCTGCAGTCGCTCGATCTCACGCTCCTGGCGCTCGAATCGGGCGACGAGGTCAGCGACCTTGCGCAGCGCATCCCAGGCGTCCTTGAGCAGGCTCATGCACCCACCCGCCGGGGTGGTGGCGCCAGCGACGCAGCGATCAACGCCCCGATCGTGGGGTACTCGCCGGATCGCAAGCCGGCATCGATGAATGCCCGCGCATCGGTCAGCGCCCGTTCGGTAGAGGCGTCGAGCAACGTTGCCCGCTGCTCGCGCTCATCGAACCGCTTGACGGCATCCTCGGCCTGCCTCCCAAGATCGACCAGGGCCTCCATGAACGCCTGCTCGTCGCGATTGGGATTGCCGCTGATTCGACGCCGCGCGATTTCGCCAACCGATACCTTGGCCTCCTTGGCCTCGGCCTCGAGCTTACGCTTTTCTTTGGGGTCGACCAACACGACCAACCGAGCTGACGCGGCCATGATTAGCCTCCGGCATGTGTGACATGGTATTGCCATGTTACATGATCACGCCTGCCATGCGCTAGCCGTTCGCTCGCGCCGGCCTCTCACACGCCTCCGCGAGGAACGGGAACTCCGCTGCGCCGAACGGGCCGAGTGACGTAACCCGGCACGCCCGCGGCTGCGCCCAGTAGCTGAAGTTCTTTCTGGCACGCTCCGCTTTCACGATCTTCGCCTCGTTGCCGTCCGGATTGCCGAAGTGCCACCCATCCTCCGCCGCCAAGCTGTCCCCGCCGTAGGCGGCAAGAAAATGCGCCTTGCCGGCATGCGCCTTGTAGGCGCGAAGCGACATGGCGCCAAGCCTCGGCTTCGCAGCATTGTCACTCTTGAGCATGGACTCCGCATGCTCCTCGTTCTTGTAGATGCGGACCGCCTCCAATTTCACCGCCGCGCGGTCAGCCTCTGAGGCGCGCGCGTAGCACAACCCCCACAGGTCCACCGACCAGCAAAGGATTGCGGGGTGGTGGCCGGCGGACCGCACAACGTCCTTCTTGTCGCCAGGTGCGCGACGTTCCGTGAACTTGCATAGTTCCGCGGTACCGATCGGTACGATCAAGACGGGGCGAACGACCATTCCCTTGCTGTTTCTGCGCGACCACGCGAGGCCTTCCTTCGCCAGCGCGACCCAGTCGCAGCCAACCTCGCCAAGTCCGCCGAGTGTCGATCCGTGCTCCGCTGCGTCGAGCAACCCCACAATCTGCTTGAGGGAAAGCGACCCGGGTGGCTTTGCGCGCCACGCGCTGTCGTCGACCTGGGGCCACTCGTGGACAACCAGTTCGTCGGACTCCCTGTGCAGGAGCCGCTGCTTCACGGACATCATCCGTGGACTGCCGTCGGACCCCCAGCGCAATGTCAGGTCGGCAACCCACGGCCAAGGGCGTACCCGCACGTCTCGTTCGGCATCGGTCGACGTCGCATACAAGTGCCACGCTCCGTTGCCGGCGTGCGTCAATCGCAGCGGCGTGCGGCCATCACGAGCGGCAAGAGCCTGCGCTGCCGCAATGCGATCATCATGCGGGGTTAGCGCGGCGTGCAACGCATTCAGCAGTGGCACGCTCGCCTCACCCCATTTCGGGTCACTGGGCAGGACAAGCCCATCGCCCCCACGTGCTGCACGCCATGTCGCGATCGACGAGGTGATGGCGCCCTCCAACGCATCGACGTCATGCTTGAGTTCCGCGTCAGCAACCGCCCGGCGCAGCGCGGCGCGGATCGGTTCCTCGGCCGCATCGCGATGGCGCACGTATTCGCGTGCGACCTGAAACATCTCGACGTATTCGAGATAGGAGCGTCTCTGCTTGCGGCTCGTCAGGTAATAGGTGAGGTCTTCCGAATGCAGTCGGTCGAGAACAAGGAAACGCATCTCGGCACGCTCGTCGAGGTAGCACTTGATGCGTTTTTCGCCGCGGCTGACCCGACGCCGGAAACCGTCATACCGCGCCGCAAACTCGATGTAGGGGCGTCCCTTCTCGATATGCACACGCTCGATCGCGAAGCGATCAACCGGAACATACGTCCGCGTCTCGCTACCGCCCTGGTACAGCCCGGGCGCACTTTCCTGCGTGCACCGCCCGACGTGAACGACCACCATCGAGCCGGCGCCAAGATAGGCGTTCATCCGCCTGCTGTAGGAGGAATAGTCCTCGCGCTGCTGCCCAAGCATCCCGTCGTGGCTGACAAGCGCCATGAACGTCGATTGCACGCCGGCGTCGAGCCAACTCGAGAACCGCGGGATCAACGTCGTGGAGAACAGGTCCGTGCGATCATGCAATCCCCAACAGATCACCAGCACCTTCGCGTAGTCATTGAGCGCGCCGAGCTGGTTTCGCTGCGCGGCCGCGAAGTCGAGGTCTTCCGGAGTGATCGTTCCGCCATCGTCGCCATACCACCTGCCACGGCGCTGGAAGTAGCTGTCCTGCTCGGCTGTCGACGGTAGCAGTTGTTTGATGCCAGGGAACACCTCGGAAGCGCTGATGAGGTAAAACCGCTCGCCATCGCGATAAAGCAGCCGATTCTCCTTGGCGATTTCGTTTTCACGCGTATTCGCCATGGCCGCGTGCATCGCATCCGCGACACTGGCCTTGGCCGACACCTTGAAGAACTCCTTGTCCTGCGCGCGGAACCTGCAAAGCACAAAACCGCGCGTGGCCGGTATCAGGCGATCTGCCACGGCCTTGTCCTTGAGGATGGTCGGCAGTTCCTCGATGTCGCCATGGTCCATTTCTTTTGGGCTGATGAAAGATGTGTTCCTCCGACCCATCCCGAAAGTAATTTCGCCGTGGCGCAGGAGCTTATCTTTGGTCCTTTGCGCATCGCGCCGGGACGGATTCATCGGGTTCGAGGCGAACTTGCGCCGGAAATTGCCGCGACCCTCGCTTCCACAGATTTGCGGGAAACTGCGATCGGGCCGCCCGGCGATGTACCGAGCCTCGATCTCATTCTGCTGGGCATGGG